>Ga0209632_10000096_pt1 | contig 87667 bp, 72 predicted proteins | sample COG_10_FD_184754 | JGI IMG/M metagenome (GOLD analysis project Ga0209632, IMG submission 184754) | Pelagic Microbial community sample from North Sea - COGITO 998_met_10 (SPAdes) (version 2) | ecosystem: Environmental > Aquatic > Marine > Neritic zone/Coastal water | place: Helgoland, sampling...
TTGCATCCTGAAACATACTGGTCATATGTATTACACTTGATACATCCCAATCGCCGATAGGTTGATCAAAACTGGTTGCACCCTGAAACATACTCGTCATATGTGTTACACCTGATACGTTCCAATCGCCGATAGGTTGATCAAAACTGGTTGCACCCTGAAACATACTGGTCATATCAGTTACATTCGATACAATCCATCCACTAATATCTTGATTAAAACTGGTATCCTGAAACATATAAGACATATCAGTTACATTCGATACAATCCATCCACTAATATCTTGATTAAAACTGGTTGCACCCTGAAACATACTCGTCATATGTGTTACACCTGATACATCCCAATCTTCGATAGGTTGATTAAAAGTGGTTGCATCCTGAAACATACTGGTCATATGTATTACACTTGATACATCCCAATCGCCGATAGGTTGATCAAAACTGGTTGCACCCTGAAACATACTCGTCATATGTGTTACACCTGATACGTTCCAATCTCCGATAGGTTGATTAAAAGTGGTTGCATCCTGAAACATACTGGTCATATCAGTTACATTCGATACAATCCATCCACTAATATCTTGATCAAAACTGGTTGCACCCCGAAACATACTAGACATATCGGTTACATTTGATACGTTCCAATCTCCGATAGGTTCATTAAAAGAAGTATTAATAAATAATCCAGATAAATCAGTTACGCCTGATACATTCCAAATCGAAATGTTACCGTATAGTTGCTCAGTATTAATCTTATTTTCTATCCAATCATTTATAACTTGATAAATTGTTGAATTATATATTTCAACTGATAAAGAAGTAAAATATAAAGTGGGTAAAAAAATACCGTTACTATCAAAAAATATTTGATTATTATTAATAAATGTAGTTGCTCCATTAAACATATTGGTCATATTTGTTACATTCGCTACGTTCCATCCACGAATGTCTTGATTAAAACTGGTTGCACCCTGAAACATATTGGTCATATGTGTTACATTCGCTACGTTCCATCCACTAATGTCTTGATTAAAACTGGTTGCCTCATAAAACATATAAGACATATTGGTTACATTCGATACATTCCATCCACTAAGGTTTTGATTAAAACTGGTTGCACCCCAAAACATAGCGTACATAGTAGACTTATAGGTTACATTTGATACATCCCAATCTCCAATAGGTTGATTAAAATTGATTGCACCCTGAAACATATAAGACATATGCGTTACACCTGATACATTCCAACTACTAATGTCTTGATTAAAACTGGTTGCACCCCAAAACATATTATGCATAGTGGTTACATTCGATACATTCCATCCACTAATATCTTGATTAAAACTGGTTGCACCGGAAAACATACCCCGCATACTGGTTACACGTGATACATCCCAATCTCCAATAGGTTGATTAAAATTGATTGCACTCTGAAACATATCAATCATACTGGTTACACGTGATACATCCCAATCTCCAATAGGTTGATTAAAACTGGTTGCACTGGTTGAATAGGGCCGATCCCGAAACATACCATTCATAGTGGTTACATTCGATACATTCCATCCACTAATATCTTGATTAAAACTGGTTGCACCGGCAAACATACCGTCCATATTCGTTACCTTCGATACGTTCCAATCGCCGATAGGTTGATTAAAACTGGTTGCATTCTCAAACATACCGTTCATATAGATTATATTTGATACATTCCAACCACTAATGTCTTGGTTAAAGTTGGATTCTGCAAATGCACTACTTAAAGTTATAGTCGATGAAACGTCCCATTCGGTTACATCTGGTAGGTTGTTATTATGTTGGTAAAAAACGAGATTTAATAATATAACATTCTGATTCCAAATGGATGTATCACTTCCCCATGTCGATAAGGCGTTCGCACTATTGTCTTCGTAGTCTTCAATAGCCTGGTCAAGATCTGATCTGTTAAAAATTTGTAAAGAAGTACTCATATTGTTATTTATATTTAATAGTATTTTTTTTTGATATATTATTATAATTATTATAATTATAATAATTATTATAATTTTAATTTTAATAATATATTTTTAAGTGAAGTATGTATATTATTTAATTGCATAAATATTATTATCAGTTGAAGTAACAAAAATAGTTCCATCAGTACCTAATATTGGTTGTGATAATCGTCCTTTATTTTGTGATACTTCTATATTCCATATCTCTTTAAATTTATAATTATAATCCACTTTCATTCTTTCATTATCACTTGTAGCATTACTATATATAGTATCAATCTCATCTTTTTCAGATGTAGATAAATTTTCATAAATATTTTTCAAATAATGTAAATTCCCATTATTTGTTCTTGCATTTAATGAACTAAATAATAAATTATTATTCGAATCTATTAATGGAGTTGTATAGTAATAATTTGATTTATAAAATTTCCATTGAATTCTTCCATCAGAACGATTTATTGCATATATATATGAAATTGTGCTTAAATATATTGTTTTATCATTAACTGATGTTGTATTATAAAATGGTCCTATATTTTGGTCAAACACAGGTTGGGATTGGGTAGTACCCCAAATTAGTGATGGGGTTGTAGAAGAAAAATCAATATAATATAAATTACCAGTATTATTCGTGCTACTAGATATAATTATATTATTATCTTCATCGATTGTTGGAGATGTATAAATTTTTTGATGAACGTCAGAACCAGGATTTGTATTAAATTTTTTTTCTGTATTATTTACTGACGGTCCAGTAATAATATCAATTTCATATACCATGCCATTTATCGATGCTATATAAATATAATTATTAACTATAACTGGCGATGAATATATGATCGATGATGCTTTAAATGGTTCAATCCATACTGGATAACCAGTGTATCCGTTATCTTTAATTGAATAAAGGTTTGAACCAGCACATACATATATGTTATTACTTAAATCAATAATAGGAGATGCACTTATTTTATTATTTAGATTATAACTCCATTTTAATGTACCATTTATTGTTGTGGAAGTTGGATCTACTATTGATATAGCATGAAGAACCCCATTATAACTACATACGTATATAGTTTTACCATCATTTGAAATTAATGGCGTTGTATAAATTGACTGCAAATTCTTATAATTATTTATTCCTACATTTATTTTACTGTAATATTGAGTATCAGGATTAAAAATATATACATTACCATCATGTGATCCAAAACAAATATGATTATTATATAAAATAGAAACATGAGGTAATAGATAAAAGGTTGTTGATATATAATTTAAATCAATTGATTTTTTCCATAAAATTACAGGTAAAATACTTGATGCAGTATAATGAGTTTTTCCTGTATGTTTATTATTTAACATATAGGATTGAATAATTGGCATATAAGTAGTTTCTTCAGAAGGTTCATTGTGTAAAATTTTAATTATATGTCCATCAGTAGTTGTTAAAGTAATATTAAATGAATTATCAATAATTGGAGTTGAACCAACTGGACTTTCTAGATTATACGTCCAATTAAAATTTTTATCGTTATTATGATTATATGAGTATATTCTATTATTTTTCGCACCAAATAAAACATTATTATTAGCGTCGATACTTGGCGTTGAATTAGAAATATTATCAATAGGTCCAATAAAATATTTAAATAATAATTCATTATTAATTTTATTTATTACATAAAATGAATTACTAGTTGTAAAATAATAATAATCTGTCCCAATTGCAATATTTGAAATATTGGTTTCATTTGTAGTTATTATTGTAGTAGGATTTAATGATAATTCTAAAATTAGATTATCTGTATTATATTTATATATATGACTATTTCCATCTCTCGTTGTTAAAAAAATTGTTTTGTTTAATATATCTATCGAAGGTGTATTAAATTTATCATTATCAATTTCTATATATTTTTCATTGTTACTATTAAATGTTGCGTTATTACTAGTATCTATAATTATTTCAGATAATTTTAATATATATATTCTTGCCGTATCGTTATTTGAATTATATGTTGTATATGCCAATATGTTATTTGTTTTATCAAATGATATAGTATTATTAATATTTAAATTATCGCTATTTTTATATTTCCATATTAATTCAACTGTTGTACCAATATCTTTATAGTTATATATAGAACCATTTGTAGTTGCTATTAAAAAGTAATATGTATTCTTATTGTCACTGTCAATAATCTTGTAATAAACAGGCGACCCAGAACAATTACCATCCAACTGTTTACTCCATATCGTTTGTCCAGTTATTTCAAATATGGTTGAGTTATAATAAGTAATTCCATATATATGCATTGGTTCAATTTCTTTTGTTGTTATAGATGAAATAATTAAAATATTTGAGACTGATATTATTGGAACTCCTATAAAAGTAACATCGGGTAAACTATATTCAAAATGTTTATCGATAAAATTATAATAAGATATTAGAACCCCATTTTCTGTTATAAAAAAATATTTAAAATCATCATTAATCGTAATATCATATGTTTTAACATTATAATTTATGTTTTTTTTAATAATTTTTTCATTAGATGGCATATGAATTAAACTATTGAATTCGCTTTTATACGAATGGTGTGTATTTAACATAAAATTATTTACAATTGGCACATTTTCAATATCAATATAATTATTCCAAAATAAATAAATATTACCATTTTCTCCATTTTTTCCAGGAATTCCACCTGCTCCTCCATTATTAAATATATTACTAACAAATACGGACGTATAGGATCCTCCGCCACCTCCTCCCCCACCATAATTACCCCCTCCTCCTCCTCCATATCCCGCGCCTCCACCGCCTCCATTAAATGAACCACAACTACCTCCACCGCCACCTATATATAAATTAATAGTTTGAAGTTGTTCATTCGTTGTATAGTCATTAATAGAAACATCATATGTATAGATCGGAATATCATACCCATAATTACCGGAAAACTCATCACTTATACCACCATTTCCATCTGAATTATTATTTCCACCTAACCCAGTGTGAATTATGTAATTATTTCCTCTATAATTTCCATTTGAATTATATATATATCCTGCATCGTTCCCATTACCTCTTGTTCCTGCTCCTCCCCCTCCACCTGCAATAGCAGTACATACAACTATATTATCGACAATATCTATAACAAATAAACTACTCATACCTCCTCCTCCTCCGCATAATATAGAAGAAAAATCATTATATCCATTCCCGCCATTTTCTTTACCATATGTGCTTCCATAACTTTTTCCTCCATATCCATTATAATATCCTCCTTCCCCTACAGTTGCTATAATTTTATATTCTCTAGAAACAATTAAATTAGATATTTTAAAAAATATATACGATCCTTTCCCCCCAGTAAAAGTTTCAGAACCTCCACCACCTGCACCTCTAATTTCGCCAAAAATTGTTGTATTTGGTGCTTTAAATGTATAATTATTATCATTTAAAACCCCAAAATTAATACCTAACGTAAAATTTAGACTATTGTCATAACTCATATATAATAATTTATAAAATATATTATTATAAATTAAAATTGAAAATTGACTTATATATATTTTTATATGTAAAACTATTATTATATCATGACACAAAAAATGTCGAAAGTATCAGATGTCAACCAATTACTTGCTGTAAAATATCAAAAGAAAACAGATAAACAACACGTACTAGATACACCAGATACATATACTGGTAGTATGACCTCTACTGATTATAATACATATATAGTACAGGAGGATGATGATGATGATGGAGAAAGAAATATTAAAATAGTTGAAAAAAATATATCTATTGTTCCTGGATTATATAAAATTTTCGATGAAGCTCTTGTAAATACAAGAGATCAATCAGTAAGAATGAAGAACCAAATGAACAGTGGAGATGTAAATTGTATCCCAGTTACTGATATCGATATTTCAATTAATAAAGAAGAAGGGATTATAACAATGACGAATAATGGAAATGGAATTGATATTGCTAAACATCCTTCTGAAAATATCTGGATTCCAGAACTTATTTTTGCACATTTACGTACTTCAACTAATTATGATAAGGATGAAAAAAAGACAACAGGCGGAAAAAACGGGTTTGGTATTAAACTAGCATTTATTTGGTCTACTTGGGCAAAAGTTGAAACCATCGATCATACACGTAAACTTTTATTTGTACAAGAATATGAAAATAATTTAGATATTATTAAACCTCCTTCAATTACAAAATGCAGTAAAAAACCATACACTCGTGTATCATTTAAACCTGATTATAAAAAAATGGGATTAGATAATTTATTAAGTGATGATATTATTTCATTATTTAAACGACGTATTTATGATTTGGCAGCAGTAACCGATAAATCTGTAAAAGTTAAATATAATAATGAGTTAGTTTCTGTAAAAAGTTTCTTGAATTATGTTGATTTATATATTGGTAATAAAATGAAAACAAACAGAGTACATGAAGAATCAAATGATCGTTGGGAGTATGTAGTTTGTATGGCACCCAATGAAGAATTTACTCAAGTATCATTTGTAAATGGTATTTTCACTTCAAAAGGAGGTAAACATGTAGAATATATTTTGAATCAGTTCGTTCGAAAAATGGTTGTGTATATTAAACAAAAAAAAAAGGTCGATGTAAAACCAAATACAATTAAAGAACAATTATTCATATTTGTAAGATGTGTAATCGATAATCCTTCATTTGATAGTCAAACAAAAGATTATTTGAATACACCTGTTTCAACTTTTGGATCTTCGTGCGATATTAGTGATAAATTTATCGAGAAGGCAGCAAAATTGGGAATTATGGATGCAGCGTGTGCATTAACTGATGTAAAAACAACAAAAATTATTAAAAAACAAGATGGAATCAAAAGTAAGTCAGTGCGTGGAATTCCTAAATTAGTTGACGCTAATGATGCTGGTGGTCCAAATAGTTCAAATTGTATGTTAATTCTATGTGAAGGAGATTCAGCAAAAGCGGGTATTATGAGTGGATTATCTACAATTGATAGAAATACTATTGGGGTTTATCCACTTCGAGGTAAATTATTTAATGTGAGGGGAGAAACATCAAAACGCGTTTCTGAAGTAAAAGAAATTCATGAAATTAAACAAATTGTAGGGTTACAAGCAGGTAAAAAATATACATTAGAAGACGCTAATGCAAGTTTACGTTATGGAAAAATCATTTTTATGACAGATCAAGATTTAGATGGAAGTCATATTAAAGGATTATGTATTAATTTATTTGATTCTGAGTGGGAGACGTTATTGTCTATTCCTGGGTTTATTGGGTTCATTAATACACCAATTATTAAAGCACATAAGGGTAATAAAGAAAAATTATTTTATAATGAAGGCGATTATGCGACATGGAAAACAGAAAGCATTAAAAATAATACAATAAATGGTTGGTCATTTAAATATTATAAAGGATTAGGAACAAGCACCGGTAAAGAATTTAAAGAATATTTTCAAAATAAAAAAATTATTAATTTTGTTAGTAATGGGTCAATTAGTCGTGATGCGATTGATAAAGTTTTTAATAAAAAAAGAGCATCTGATCGAAAAGAATGGTTAGAACAATATGATCGCACATTGTATTTAGATACAAATAATGAACATGTTCCTTATGAAGATTTTATTAGTAAAGAAATGATTCATTTTTCAAAATATGATTGTGAAAGATCAATTCCAAGTGGTATTGATGGACTTAAAACAAGTCAGCGTAAAATTCTTTATACTTGTTTGAAACGAAATTTAACTTCAGAAATTAAAGTTGCACAATTAGGTGGATGTGTATCAGAAAAAAGTCGATATCATCATGGAGAACAAAGTCTATATGGTGCTATTATTGGTATGGCACAAGATTTTACTGGGTCAAATAATATTAATTTATTGGAACCAAATGGACAATTTGGAACACGATTGCAGGGCGGCGATGATGCTGCGTCTGAAAGATATATTTGTACACAATTGAGTAAAATAACACGATTTATTTTTCCACAAGAGGATGATCATGTTTTAAATTATTTAGAAGATGATGGTACAATGGTAGAACCTATGTTTTATGTACCAATTATTCCAATGCAACTTATAAATGGCGGAAAAGGTATTGGAACTGGATTTAGTACTGATATACTTAATTACAATCCATTGACAATTATTGATTATGTGAAGGCAAAATTATTAGATAAAATTAATAATACATTAAATAACGATACAGAACCACAACAAAAATTATTTCCATTTTATAGTGGATTCAAAGGTACTATTACATCACTTAATGAAAAAAATAACAAATATTTAATTAAAGGTGTATATAATATATTGTCAGATAAACAAGTAAGAATTACTGAACTTCCTATCGGAGTTTGGACTGATGATTATAAAAAACATATTGAAGAACTTATTGATTATAAACCAGTATCAACCCAATCAGATAAGGATAAGGATAAGGATAAGGATAAGGATAATAAGAAGAAAACTGTCAAACAATCTAGTCCTCAAATAAAAGATTATACAGATATGAGTACAGATAAAACTGTAGATATTACTATTACTTTCGCAAATGGAATTATTAATGACTTAAGAAATAAAATTGTCGAATATGAATCATGCACTGCATTAGAAAAATTATTAAAATTATATACAACTCGATCTACAACAAATATGCATGTATTTGATGATAAAGAAAAATTAATCAAGTTTGATAATGTTGAAACAATCATTGAGCATTTTATGAAAGTACGATATGAATTCTATGAGAAACGCAAAAAATATCAAATTGATTATTTGAATCAAAATTATATTATGTTATCAAATAAAGCACGGTTTATTACTGAAATTTTAGAAAATACATTAGATCTTCGAAGAAAAAAAACTGCAGAAGTATCATCGATATTAAATGATAGGAAATATGATATTATTGATAATGATTCCGATTATAAATATTTAGTTCGATTACCAATGGATAGTGTTACAGAAGAAAATATTGAAAAGATTTTGTTAGAACGTGATAGAAAACAACAAGATCTAGAAAAATTAATTTCTACAAGTGAAAATGAATTATGGTTGAATGAATTGGAATTACTTCGAAAAGAGTATTTGTGTTTAACCCAAAAAAAAGAGGAAGAAAATAAAGAAATTTCAAAATCAAAGGTAGTAGTTAAAAAAAATAAAGTAGGTAAGAAACATAGTGTAAATTAATTTGAGATGTCATTATAAAAAATTATATTTAAAAAAAATTGATTATTTTTTTTTAAATTAATATTAATTAAAACTGATCGCAATATATTATGAGTGATATTGCTAAATCTAATGCTAAATATCTTGTATTATTGGAAAAACATAACTGTGCCTATAAAGAAATTTTAAAGCGTTATTTAAGTAAAACAGAAAGTTTACGCCAAAACGAAACAATTATAAATAACGAAAGATTACTCAATACATATTTAAACGAATATGAAAATGAGTTTATTTTAGAATTAGATAATGTACATAATAAATTAATAAAACCGGAGGTTGATAAAACCAATAAAGAAATAAATGAAAAAAAAGAATCAGGTTTAACTCATACATATAGACCTATACATAACAATATGCCTTCTGGGTGTTTTTATAATGCATAGATAATTTATTTATATTAAAATTAATCATATAATTTAAAACCATTTTTTTAATTCAAGTTGTTTACTATTTGTACTTGACATAATAGGCATAGCAATTGGAGTAACTAAACTACTTGCATCACGTTTATATTTCATATATCCATCTGCTTCTCCATAAACCTTATTAATTGCATATGTTAATACATTATCATTTAATTCTTGTATTTGCTCCGTTATATTTTCAGGTTGATTTTTACTAGTCGACAGAAATGTACTTCTCATAATGATATGTAATTCATCAATACTTTGTTCACCAATAACATATTGGTTGTTTGATTTTTTATATACACCTGAACGAATACCATTTTGAATAATTTGAGTATTTTCTTTACTAAAAAATGCATTTGATAATGTTGTATTATACCAGTTTCCAATCATTGCATCTCTAAATGAATATTTAGTACTATTTACAGGAATACGATCGGTCATAGTAAAACGGTCTTCAATATTTGGTTGTAATATATTAACTCTTCCATTATTTGTACCATTATATTCAACTGCTTCATTTACATTACTCATTTGTTTTAATATATCCATATATAAATTTATATAGAAAAATAATTTATTAAATTTTTATATTATTTTCAATATAAAAAATGAACAATTTTTATTTTTTATATATATTATAATATATATATGTTGTTTCAAAATTTAGTAATAACAATTGCGACTATATTATTACTTATATCATTATCTATAATTGGGTTTGGATTATATCGGCAAAAATATAATTCAATTTATCCTCCGGTTATTCCTAATTGTCCCGATTATTGGGATGTATCTGGAAATATTTGTATAAATGACAAAGGATTAGGTAACAGTAATTGCCAAGAACCAATGGATTTTACTAAACCTCAATGGAGTGGAAATAACGGATTATGCGCAAAGTATGATTGGTCAAAAAGATGTAATATTGCATGGGATGGTATTTCTAATAATCATGATATATGCTAATTAATAATATAAAAACATTAATATAATATTTATAATATGAATTATATTAATTACAATGATATTTTAGATAGAAAAAATATATCAGACACAATTAAAAAATTATTAATTGATTTTGAAGCAAATAAATATGATTTATCTTTAAAACGAGGGATATATATTTATGGTTGCCCTGGAAGTGGAAAAACCCAATTTATAATTAATTTATTAAATGAACTTAATTATGATATAATTAAATATGATGCAGGAGATATAAGAAATAAAAATATAATAGACACTATCACAAAAAATAATATGTCAGATAAAAGTGTAGTTAGTATTTTAAATAACAAAATAAAATCAATCGCAATTATTATGGATGAAATTGATGGAATGAATAATGGAGATAAAGGTGGTATTAATTCTCTTATTAAAATGATTCGCCCTAAAAAAACAAAAAAACAAAAGATAGAAGAAATATCACTTAGTCCTATTATATGTATAAGTAGTTATCATATAGATAAAAAAATTAAAGAATTAATGAAAGTATGCAATACATTTGAATTAAAAAGTCCAACATCACAACAAATGTACTCTATTTTAAATGTTACAATACCTCATCTAATTAGTAATAAAAAATATGATATAACAAATATGATTGATTATTTTCAAAATGATCTTCGAAAATTAAATTTAATTATAAAAATATATAAAAAAAACAATAATACATTATCTGATGATATATTCAAATATATTTTACAGTACAAATCATATAATGAAAATACAAAAGAAATTACTCAAAACTTATTTAATAAAAAATATAAATTGGAACAACATATAACAATCATGAATGATACAGATAGAACTATTGTTGGGTTATTATGGCATGAAAATATAATTGATTTATTGAATAATAATGGAAATCAGTCTCCATTCGAAATTTATAATAAAATTTTAGATAAAATATGTTTTGCAGATTATATAGATCGTATAACATTTCAAAAACAAATTTGGCAATTTAATGAAATGAGTTCGTTAATAAAAACATTTCATACAAATAAAATATTACATGATTCCCAATTAAATTATGATATTAAACCCAAAAACAAATTATCTGAAATACGTTTTACAAAGGTTCTGACAAAATATAGTACCGAATATAATAATTCATTATTTATACAAGAATTGTGTCAAAAAATGGCATTGGATAAGAAAGACTTATTTAATTTTTTTATTAAACTACGTAATGATAATAATAACAATAATAACAATAATAATAACAACAATATTAATGATAATAATATTAATAATAATAATATTAATGATAATAATGATAATACAATTTATCATATATTTGAAAGATATGAAATAACAAAACTAGATATTAACCGTATTTATAGATACCTAGATAAATATATAGATCCAAATAATACATATGTATTTAAGGACTCCGATGATGATATTGATACAATATGTAATATAATTGATGCATGATTTATGATAACATATATACATAATAATAATAATTTTTGTATAAATTATTATTACTTAAAATTATTACTTAAAATTATTACTTAAAATTATTACTTAAAATTATTGATTATTAGATACATATATAAATATATAATTCAATGAATATTAATATATCAGAAAAAAAAAAAGGAATCATGCCCACTATATGTTTAAATATGATAGTAAAAAATGAATCGAACATTATTATAGAGACATTAAATAACATATTACACTATATTAAAATTGATTATTGGGTTATTTCTGATACAGGATCAACTGATAATACACAAGAAATAATTAAAAATTATTTTTATGATAAATGTATACCAGGTGAATTAGTTAATCATACATGGAAGGACTTTGGGTATAATAGAACAATGGCATTAGAGTCTGCTTATGGTAAAACAGATTATTTATTTATTTTCGATGCAGATGATAGAATTAACGGTAATTTTGTTTTACCCTTTAATAAACATAATATTTATTGCGATGGATATATGTTAAAAATTGGGAAAGGGTTTGAATATGTTAGACCTTTACTAATAAACAATAAAAAAAAATGGCAATTTAAAGGAGTATTACATGAATATCTCTCTAATTCTGAACCAGTTGGTGGTTATGGTACAGTTGAAGGCGATTATCATATTGAATCTGGAAGATCTGGTAGTCGTAGTAATAACCCAACAAAATATTATGATGATGCTATTATTTTAGAAAATGCTTATAAAAAAGAAATTCTATTACCTGATAAAGGATTATCAGGAAGGTATGCTTTTTACTGCGGTAGAAGTTATAAAGATGCTGGAGAAAAATATCATAACAAATCAATTGAATGGTATAAAAAATTACTTGATACAGAAAATCACTGGAATCAAGAGATGTACTATGCTTGTTTGGAAATAGGTATGATATATAAACAACAAAACGATATACATAATGCTGTACCTTATTTATTAAAAACAATTCAATATGATCATGAACGAATTGAAGGTGTTTCTGTTGCAATTGAATTATTATATCAAACCAAACAATTTACATTAATTAATGCACTGTATCATAAATTTAAAAATTATAACAAGGATCCTAAAGATAAACTATTTATCAATAAATTCTTTTATAATGATCGAATTGAATTTTTTAATGCTATAACAAGTTATAATGTACATGATATAGATTCTGGTTATAGTTGCTGTAAACAAATTTTAATAAATAATATAATTGGTATACAAGAAATAAATATTATTATAAATAACTTATTACAAAATAATCAATACAAAGAACGACTATTAAATGATACAAAAAAATCACATATTGAATTATTTAAATCATTGGATCATATTATATATTCAAATACTGATATCATACATAATGTAAATATTATTGAAGTATGGAATATATTATTTGAAAAAATTCGTTCCAATTTGACCTTAGAAAATAATAATACGATTAATATACTTCAAAATACACATAAAAATAAAAAGGATAAAAAGGGAAAATCTAATAAAAAAAATACAATTTTAATTTCATTTACAACATGTAAACGATTAGATTTATTTAAAGAAACTATTAATTCTATTTTAAATACATGGAGTGATTTAGAAAAAATAGATTTTTGGTTTTGTGTTGACGACAACTCATCAGAAATAGATAGAAAATATATGAAAACAAAATACAATTGGATTGAATACTATATGAAAAATGAAACCGAAAAAGGACATCGATATAGTATGAATATTATATGGAATAAATTACAATCATTAAAACCTACATATTGGATACACATTGAAGATGATTTTCTATTTTATCATCCATATGATTATATTAATACTGCGATTAATGTATTGAAAAACAACAACCATAATATTCACCAAGTTGTTTTTAATAAAAATTATGCAGAAACTATAGATAATTATAAAATAATTGGTGAACAAAAAATTAATTCTATGCCTGATATTGTTTTGCATGATCATTTAAAAGAGTCAAGTAATAAAAAATATCAAAATTGTCATTATTGGCCACATTATAGTTTTCGTCCATCGATTACACGGGTTGATACAATATTGAAATTAGGTAATTTTGATTCACCAAATCAATTTTTTGAAATAGATTATGCTAATCGATGGAATGAATCTAATTATAAAACTGCATTCTTTAATCGAATAACACATAAACATATTGGACGATTAACCTCTGAAATTGGTAAAGGCAATGTTAAAAATGCATATGAGTTAAATGATGAATCTCAATTCATTATTAAAGATAGTGATACAATGAAAAAAATAAAAATTGTTAATTTAAAACGTAGAACTGATAGAAAAGATAAAACACTTGAACTATTTAAAAAATGTAATATTTCAAATTATACTATATTTGATGCAGTAGACGGAAAAGAAATAATCGTAACAAATGAACTATCTAATATATTTATAAATAATGATTTTGGAAGTAATTCTGGTGTAATTGGTTGTGCGTTAAGTCATTTAAAATTGTGGAATGAACTTATTAACGATAGCATAAATGATTATTATATTATTTTTGAAGACGATTTTACGATTGACCATAATAAAAGTTTTAAGAAAAAAATTGATAATTTAGATTCTGATTTTAAAAATAAAGATTTAATATTTATAGGATATCATATGTTTGAAAATAAACGTAATGAGTTCAAAGATATATATAATGAAGATAGTAACAATGATCAAGAAATAACACCAAATGTACATAACTTGAATAAAGACTTATATATCGGAGGGACATTTTCATATTCAATTAATAAAAAAGGTGCACAAAAACTAATTGATCATATAAAACAACATGGAATTAAGCATGGAATTGATTATCTCATTAAAATTACACCAACTTTAAATATATTTGAACTTCGCCCATTAATTGTCAAATCTGAATGGAATGAAAATAACAAAGTAGTTGATACGGATATTCAAACAAATTGTAGTATTTTGAACTTAGAAAATACAATAGAAAATGATTTTGAATTTTTTGAATTCGTTGACCATATCGGAGATGATATCTATTTTCATCCAAATAAAAATATAACTGAACATATGATTACTGCAAAAAATGATGTTAATTGTCATGGATTTAATACTCTCGGGTTTTTTAAAAAAAACATTGATATAAATAATTTGGAAAAATCAAACTATTTCAAACAACAAGATGGTATATATATTAAAAAACATTATATCAACCAATATAAATCAAAAATTATTGATTCAACAAATACTGATTCAACAAATACTGATTTAACAAATACTGATTCAACAAATACTGATTCAACAAATACTGATTCAACAAATACTGATTCAAAAAAAATACGGGTTAAAATGTTATGCAACTGGTGTTCGTCTCAAAAACTATGCGAAGAATGGTCTAATATGTGTACCGATAAGAAAGATCTTATGTGGAATAATATACAAATTACACACGAAGATACCGATATTGACTATTATGTTATTATTAATTCTCCTGATGATCTTTCAATATTTGAACCATCAAAAACAATTATATTTCAAATGGAACCATGGGTTCATGATGAAACTAAAAAATGGGGGGTTAAAACATGGAATAAAGAATGGTCTTTACCTGACCCTGCAAAATTTTTAAAGGTTTTTACACATAAAACTCATTTAAATAATGTTCAGTGGCAGATTAATTATCCATTTCATTCAACACCGGTTACCGATTGTAATAAAAAATTAAATAGAGTTTCTACTATATGCAGTTCAAAGAATTTTGACGATGGTCATATTTTACGTAATACATTTATTACCTATTGCGACAATCAAAAAATAGAAGAAGTTGATGTATTTGGCAGAGAGAATTTCCATAATTTTGGTACACTATATAAAGGTCCAGTTCCAGAAGACAATAAATATAATGTCTATTCCAATTATAAGTATTGTTTAGGAGTAGAAAATAATTCAGAACACAACTATGCAACTGAGAAATTATGGGAAGCAATCTTATGTGAATCTCTCTGTTTCTATTGGGGGTGTCCTAATATTGAAGAGTATATTGATGAAAGAGCATTTGTGAGATTACCTTTGGAAGATCCTTCAGCAGCATTACAAATCATTAAACAAGCAATTGAGGAAGATTGGTGGTCGCAACGTATTGATACTATAAAACAAATGAAAGATAAAATTCTTTACGAAATTGGGTTTTTCCCTTTATTAGATAAGATTGTAAAAGTATAATATTTTACACATAAAATAAAACAATAATGACTTAAACCTTTTGTTTTTATATAAATAAAAAATGGACACTGACACTGAATTTTTATTTATAATTTATTCTTGTAAGAAAAATACAAGGTGTTCAAATGAAATATATGAAAAAATTAATAATAAATTAACTCGTACAAAGGCATATATTTTATATGGAGACCAAGAATATTTTAAAAATACATTATACGCTGATACATTATACGCTGTTATAGATGATAAATATATTATTTTAAATACTGAAGATACATACGATACCCTAAATAATAAAACATTATTATTATTAAAAACGGTATATAAGTTGTATCCATCAATAAAAGGATTATTTAAATGCGACGATGATATGATTGTTAATATCATTCATATAAATAATGTTATTAATGATTTAATTTTAAATAAAATACAAGAGAATGATTATATTGGGAAAAATGTTGATGTACGCAATATTAATTTACATCATATGAAAATGGAAGGGAAGGAAAATAATGTTACACTTGGTATTAAATATTGCGGGGGACCATTATACTATGTAAGCAATAAAGCAATTAAATTGTTTACAACAATGACGTGTGATAGTATATATTATGAAGATGTTATGGTTGGAAATCATCTATATAAAACTAATATTTATCCTAATCCGACGATGGATTTATATAGTGATTTTAATGTGAATTGTAATAAAATTTCATACCATAACAAAATACATAATAACCAATTACACATTATATTGAATGGGAATTTAGGTAACATCTTATTTCAAATCGCTTGTGCGGCAAAATTTGCAAATAGTTATAATAAAAATTTTGTTTTAAATGAAAATGGAATAACTGGTGATAATAAACAGGAAATAATACATACAATAAAAGGATTATTTCCAGACCTTCAACTATCACACGAATTACTCAACAAACAACATTATTTTATGTATAATCAACCAACGAATCGTTCATATGTATACACTAAACGCGAAATAGATTATAGTATACAAACATATAATAATGTTATATTAAGTGGTCATTTTATAAATTATAATTATATTCCAGATATATTAACAACTACAATTTTAAATAAAATAAATATTTCCCCAATAAATACTCATTTATTAAATCACAATTTTACGAATACTTATTTTATTCATATTGTATTAGAAGGTGATTTACATGAAGCAATAAATAATTTAAAAATAATACCGTATTACCAATACTGTATGGATAGAATAATTAGTATAAATCCAAATGCTATATTTTATATATGTTCTAATAAAACAATCAATTATATAAAACTATTATTAAAACACATTGTTATTAATACTAAAATGTATTATCAACCAATACTTCATAATAATTATAGTATTAATAATGAAATTAACACATTATATATAATGAGTATGTGTTGTGGCGGTATTTGTTCCAACTCTGCATTAAGTATGATGGGTGCTCATTTTCAAATGAATAAAAGGAAGGACCATCTATATATGCCATATCCGTTTGTAAATAGTAAGATTTCACCTTTACCTGATGAAAAATTATTAATGTATCCAGAATGGTGTAGTGTTTATGACATACGTGAAAATAGAATAATAAAATAGAATAATAAAATAGAATAATAAAATAGAATAATAAAATAAAAGATACATACTATATTACATTTTATTATATTAACTCTCTCCTCATAGAGTTGCTATAATGCTAGTAGTATTATATTGTTCTTTAAAAAAATAAGTTTTGGGGACATATAATTTAAAATCGGGTTGTGTACGATACATTGTATTAATTAAATCGTCGATTGGTAAATTAATTTCATTACCAATATAATCAAGTATTTTTTTTGCTCCTTTTATAGAAACAATATATGCAGTAGTTCTATTAAAAAAACGTTTTTCACATTCATAAAAATAATCATTTTTTGGTTGTGTTATTACAAACGGATACCAATCGCTTAATGCCAAATGACAAAAATCCATATCGTCTGGTATATGGAATAACAAATCTTGCAATTCATCTAATGATTTTATTAATTCAACATCATCCTCTAATACCAAATAATACATTTTATTATTATTATTATTATCCCCTCCATTTTTGACTAATTCCTTAAAAATATTAATATGACTCCACAGACATCCAAGTTCACCAAGCATCATTTGTTTTCCGTTTAATCTTACGTTTTTATTATAATTGTATGTTGAATCATTCCACGTAATCGTTCCTATTCCATTTTGGGTTTCATTATCATCCACAACTACAATATCTTTACCATATACACCATTAAATAAATTTGTTCTTAATCCTATTTTTTCCAAACCTTGTATTAATTTATCTAGATTTTTTAAACGATAAGCGTATTGTGGCAATGTTAATATAAGTGATTTTATATTATTTATTTTTGGTAATGTTGTGGATACATCATATAGTATTGTATTTTCGATTGGCAAACTAAAATAAAATTGTGACCGATCCACTGTCGTTGTATTATATTTTGTTTTAAAAAAATTATAATTTGGCATATAACATAATTTAATGTGTTTTGATAAATATGCAGCACTCCATGATAATGTACTCATTGAACATACAAGAACAGTACATTGTTTCATAATATTAAAATCAATCAAGAGAGAATTAGATTCACTGCTAATTTTTATATTACGTTCTTTAAACCATAATAAACAATCTTGAATCATTTTTTTGTCATTTGGTGTATTCATTGGTTCATGCAATATACAAATGCGTTGGGGTTTGTTTGTTATTATTGAGTGATTTAACATTGTTTCAAATAATTTAAGATAATACGATAACTCTATAAAATCAGGACGTCCATTAAAATCGCCTAATCTTATGTGAATAACAATATCATAATATTTATCAGAAGGTAATACAACATAATTTAATATATCTTTTATAAAATAAGTTTCATTTCTATCAGTTTGTATTTTATGTTCATTTTTATTTTTTTCCATGTAATCTAAGATTTCCTTTTTATTTTTTAAATAAATATGCCCAATTTGAAAATATCCGTCCATTAAAATATTACTATTTTCTATAAAATTATTATTATAAAAAATATCCATAAAATTATCATCGGTTACTGTAATTGTATTTTTAACATAAATACCATTACCGTTATTTTTATTAATATATTTATTACTTATTAGATTACCTAAATCAATTTTATTCTTTATATATCCCAACGTATTAAATCCCACCATAGAAATATTTGTTTCACAATATTCTTTTATTTTTGATAAGTCATTTTTTATTGGACACATAAATTCTATATCATTCTTTTCATAATCAACCCCTTTATAAAAATTAAATTTTGAAGATTGATTAGTATAATCATTTTTTAATGTATATTTATGATTTGGATTAACTATATTTAAAATAGCACATCCCATATAACGAAAAATTGCATTACCTAGACGTCCACTAGGAATAAATACTATTTTTCTTTCTTCGTCGTCATTAATAGACTCATTCATTTAAATATACTAAAATTGTATATTTAAATATATTTAATTAAAATATCATATCAGATTGTCTTGCATTGTGCCAGTTTTCCACAAATTTTCTCTCAAATGAAATATTTAAATGTCTCATACATTGTTCTGGTGTATCATAAAATAAATGATTTGGATTTGGATTTGGATTTCCATTCTTATTATTTATATAAAATCCATTTTCATCACAAGCACCAGTAGAATCTACTGTTTTGAACAAGGAACGCTGTTCAGCGGAACCAGTTACAAAATCATATTGAACGCCTGTTTGTGCGTTTTTTACCTTTGTTTGTGGTTTGTTTGACGGAAAATAACGCCGTTTACTTTGTTTGGTAATCGTTTTTGATCCATATGAGTCATCATAATAAATTTCGTCATTATCATTCATTTTTTACAATATTATTAAATTAATAATTATCTTTATATTGTTTCAAATATTATATAGTGGATTCTTTTTTAATTTTCATTAATTCATTATTTAATATATTAATTTCTATTTCTTTACCTCTTATCATATTGGTTAAATTATTAATTTGTTGTTGTTGTTGTTTTAACACATTAACAACTTGTTCCAAAGTCAATTGTTGAGGGGGTCCATTTTCCTGTTGAAATGTTATATGATCTCTATTATTATTATTATTATTATTATTATTATTATTAATATTATTAATATATTTTCTACGTTCTTTTTCGATTGAAACCATTTGAGATAATACATCAGGTTTCATATTTGGTCTACCTGGTTCATAATCTTTTAATATAATTTCTATTTGATTTACAAAAAAATCAAACAATTCTGGTTCCTTTATAAAATTATCAACCGTTTTTGTTGATTTTTTCGTAAATTCTGGATTTATTGGATCCAATAAACGTCTTTTATCAAATGTATTATGTATATGAGAAAAAACCAATATTGTTTTTATTGGATCTAACTGAACAAAAGGTATAGTATAATTTTTTAAAAAATGTTTTTCTTCTGCTAATGCAGCATTGTCGTCGTATCTTGTTAATTTTAATAATTCACGTTTAAATGCAAATGTACCAGCAGTTGAATGAGTACTTTTATATGGACCAAATTGATACATTTCATTAATATGCTTAAAAAAAATATATATTTCACTACTTCCAGCACATAATGCATTTTTATCTTTCAATAAACGTTCAACTGCATGTGAGATACGTTGTGGTGGATAATAATCATCATCGTCCATATATACCAAAATATCACCTTTGCATTTTTCATGCATTATATTACGTTTTTTACCAAGCATTAATTTTTTATTATAACTATAATATTTTACCTGTGGGATATCTTTTACCAAATCACCAATTTTATCTGTCCCGTCATCTATAATAATCCACTCTATTCGATCCTTTGGATAATCTTGATGATCAAAACATTTTATTAATGATGAAATAAATGGACGACGATTAAATGTTGGCGTACATATACTTACAAACGGTAACCTATTTTCAATTATATTTTCATTCTTTGCTAGATCAATTACGAGTTCATCCTTTTTTTGATCATTTATTTTTTGAGGGTTTTTTTTACCCTTTTTTTTATTATTACCCATATTATAATAAATATATATGCGTTTTTATATAATAATTATTGTTATTATATAAAAATTATTGTTATTATATAAAAATTAAAATAAATCTTTTCTAAAATGCATTAACATTTTGAATGCAATAAGACATAAATATACAATTCCCATAATTCCGGCAATAGTTGGGTCTAAAGTATCATATGCAGCACCACATGCCAAAAATCCAAATATTACAACTAATATAGTACTATTACATGCTAATATATGCGAAACCTCGTTCCAATTTGATGATAAACCATAGAAAAATACTAACCCAATAAACCTACACCATATTATAAAGGCAAGACCAAAATATAATATCCATGACCATCCAAATAGAAAACCCCATATAGTTACCGGTATGTCAGCATTTGTTCCTGCTGCAAGTGAAGTTATAAAACCGCCAGCTCCTCCAAGTAGTAATCCAACAAGTGCGGTAAATGGAAATCCGATAATTATTTGAAATGCATGGTTTCCTAATAATCCAGATGGATTAAAATTATCGAGCCAATCTTTCATAAAAGCACGACAAGCTTTAAAACATCCTGCAGCACACGATCCATACCAATGTTGCAATCTTATAGCAAATGGTTGATTTAATATTTCTTCTGGAGTCATATTCTGAATTATTAAATTATATGGAAAATTATCTTCAAGTATTGATTCACCGTTTTCTGGAGTCCCATTACAGTCTTCTCCGTCCAATGGATTAAATTTAAATGTTCGATATTTTTTTGCACTATAATAATCATCAAATGTAGGTAAAATACTATCTATTTCTTTGCCGCGACTTGTTATGTATATAAAATTTGAAGCAAACATGCCATATATTATTGTTAAAATAAAATAACTAAATAATGATTTTATAAAAGAAGTCCACCTTTTTGTATCATCCCATGCAGGAGTAGAATCATCCTCTTCCAAATTATCCTCCAAAATATTACCATCTTTATCAATTCGATTACCATCTTTATCAATTCTATTACCATCTTCATCGATTCTATTACCATCTTTATCAGTATTATTATCACTTGATTCAACTGAACTTTTATTTATTTTTGGAAGTACCATAATTATATATATGATATAAATAATAAAAATATTATAATTACTTATTTTAAATTTTAAAATATAATATAATATGTAATCAATATATATGTCAAAAAAAATATCACAAAAACGCATTAAAAAAAAAATACATAATAAAACAAGTAAAATAGAAATAATTAGGAATAAAAACAAAGCAAACAAAAAAATATGTTATAGTGATAATGAAATGGGTGAAATATGTTCTACGGGACAATTTAGTACATATAAAGGTAACTTTTATAAACAACCAAAACATATTGAAAAATTTAAATCTATTAGAAATGATATGGCAAATAATGATAAATATAAATCACTTAAATCACATAAATTAAAATATACTCAATACCTGAAAGATAATTTTTCACAAATAAATATACCTAAAGTTATTCATTTAATAAAAAATGATTATTATACATATGTTAATGACGAGTGGTTTAAAAAATATAACATAGAAAATGTAGAAGAAAAAGATAAAAATTTTTATGTTCAATATGATAATTTTCGTATTGTTCAGGAAGAAGTATATTATAAATTAGTTGGATATATGAAAAAATATATTAAAGAAAATCCAACTGATAAAAAAGCAATTGCTATTGATACTGTATATAAATCACTGTTTAATGATACAAAAAAAACAATGTATAAACATGTTGATGCTGTTTTAAATGAGTTAAATATGTTTATTGAAAATGATGATATGTATGGGTTATTGGCAATGATAAATAAAAACGAAACAATCTCATTATATTCACCGATTCAATGGAAAATAATGCCCGATGAAAAAAATGTAAAACAATATATAAGTCATTTAAGCGTTGGTAGATTGGGAATATATGATTATTTAATATATATTCAAAATTTAGAAAAAGATGATGCCAAAACAAAAAAATATAAAAAAACAGTAAAAAGAGAATATTTAAAATATATTGAAGAAGTGTTTATTGCATGTTTAGGTAAAAATGAAGCAAAGGAATATAACGCAACTGATATTTGGGATGTTGAATATGAAATGTTATTAGAAATGGGTTGTGATGAACATATTAAAAGTGATCCTAATTTTTATAATAAAATTAGCGATGATACAATTGAAACTAAATATGATTTTGATTGGTCATTATTTACTACAAAACTTGGATATAAAAATAAACCCAAATATGCTGTAGTAAGCAATCTTAACGCGTTCAAATGCATGACCAGATTATTAAAAGAAAAATGGAATTCCAAAAAATGGAAAACTTATTTCTTATTTATTCAATTCAAACAAATGATACGTTTTGAAGATTCTTTACGTCATATCCATTATAATTTTTATCACAAATTTCTCGAGGGACAACCCAAACAAATGCCTTCTGAAATTTATCCACTCTTTGGTATGTCTTTAATGTTTAATACTTTTTTATCTGAACAATATGTTAAATATAATTACAATCCACTTTATGTAAATTATGTTAAACGTTTAGTAGAAGATTTAAAATACTTATTTATAAAAAAAATAGAAATAAATAATTGGTTATCTCCTTCTACCAAAAAAGCAGCATTAAACAAATTAAAAAAATTAGAAATATTTGTTGGAAAACCGAACAACTTAAGATATGATCCAATTTTTGACTATAAATCAGACGATCCTTTGCATAATGTGGGGTTGTTACTACAGTGGAAACACAAAAAATTTATAGAATTAGAAGGTAAACCAGTTATTGATATACCTGATTTTGATTGGAATATTTTTAAAATTGTTGGAACTCAATGTTATATGGTTAACGCATATTATAGACCCAATAGTAATTCTATCTATGTTCCTTTAGCATATTTACAAAAACCATTTATTGATTTAGAAGAAAGAGGATTAGAATATAATTTGGTTTACATTGGTTATACATTAGGTCATGAATTATCACATGCGTTAGATGATACTGGAAGTAAATTTGATGGTGACGGTAATTTGAATAACTGGTGGACAGACGAAGATAGAAAACAATTTAAACTTAAGGTTAAGGATGTTATTAATCAATATGAAACATTTGCAAAGAGAGATGGTATTATATTTGATGCAGAAATGAGTGTAGGCGAAGATTTAGCAGATATTTCTGGAATGGCTTTAGTCGAATCATATTTATTGGATAATCAAGTTGTAAATAATGATTTAATTAAAATGAAAAAAATGAATTTGGCGAAATTATATATGAATTTAGCAATTCAAGGACAACAACAAATATATAAAGGAGCAATTAAGGCACAATTGAAAATGAATCCACATCCTTTAGAAAAATATAGAGTAAATTGCGCATTAGCACGTTTAGAATTATTTAAGACAATTTATGGAATTAAAAAGGGGGATGGGATGTGGTGGAATAATGACATTATTTGGTAATTAAATAATATTAAATTCTATTTAGGATTTTCATAATTTTTAATAATAAATTTTAATAATAAATTTTAATAATAACTTTCATAATTTATTATTATTATTAAAAATTTTTTGTGTGTGTTATATATATAAATGGGCAAATCAGGTTCTCGCAAAGGTTCTCGCAAAGGTTCTCGCAAAGGTTCTCGCAAAGGTTCCCGCAAAGGTTCCCGCAAAGCTATCAAGCGCACTATGTCTAAAACTGCCAAACGTGTTCAAGCTCGTCGCATTCGCCGTGTGAAAAGTAGCGCCAAAGCTGCTTCCTCTGCCGCTGCCACTGCCGCCAAAGGTGCCAGAGCTGCCGCCAGTGCCGCCAAAGGTGCTTCCGCTGCTGCTGCCGCCAGTGCCGCCAAAGGTGCCGCTGCTGCTGCCGCTAAGGCTGCCAGTGCCGCCAAAGCCGCTTCCGCTGCTGCTTCCGCCGCCAAAGGTGCTGCCGCCAAGTAAATATTTTTTTAAAATAATTTAAAATTTACAACATATAACCCACATAAAATAATAATTTAGTAATTATTATTTTAATTATAATATATATTTTATCTAGCATACATTAGTCCTGCATTTCCTGATGTAAATGTTAATACATTATAACGTTCTTCAAATATTGTTAAATTAAAGTTATAATCAAATATACGCCATGATGGTTTATTTACACCAATCACATTTCCAGTTATTTGATCACATAATGTAAATACTTGTGCAGATGGATCAAGTGGCGGTTGAAATGTATTAAATTCAAATTGTATATTTTTAAATTTACTTAAATTCATTGCCCCACTTGGTTGAAAATCAAATGGATCACTTGTTAAATTAAAATTATAACAATATAATCCATCAGGAGAATCACCAGAGGAACGAGAATATTTTTCAATATAATTAAAAACACCAGCATCAAACTCGTTCTCACGATATTTACCATCCATTAATAATGCCCATGTTTGCATAATATCTTTTTGATTTCCTACATTATATTTACCAGTTACATAAATATTAGAAGGTGCATTTTCAATACCATTATAACAACCAATGCCAATTGGATCTACTGCTGGAGTATAATTACCACATGATAAATTTATTTTATCATAATCATTTTTAGGAAGTGTTAAATCTGACGGCAAATATTCATAAGGCCAATTACTATAATTAGACCATTCATTTCGTAAATTAATATCAGTTCTTTGAAAATACCACATCCAGTTTGCTACCATACTCAAACTATCTAATTTAACTTTTTTTGTTCCAGTTACATTTGGAAATGAATACTCATATACTTCTTTTATTAAATATTCTTGATTATTTGCTGCAAATACTTGCATTTCTTCTTCTGATAAAAATGCATATGTACTTATTAGATGAATATCTGCTGCCCAATTTGTTCTCTTTTCTGAATTTGTATAATCCAACTCAACATTAGGCGGTTGTTGAATAAATTTGTAAAATTGAAATTCATCTATTGTTTGATTCGATTGTATATAATTCATATCATTACTTGTTACATCCCTAACAACAAATAATTCATTAATAGGTCTTAATTCAATTTCAATATTTAATTCATTATATTGTAGACTAACTAATGGAAATGCCATTTTAGATGCTAATGTAAACCATACATTTAATGGTATATATAATTTTCTTCCACGTATAGACGGTTCTGTTCCTTCTACTGAATCATTACCACTAAAATATGCATTTGGATATACATTTACACGTGTACCCGAATTACCTGGGTCATTTAACTCTGCTATATTTCCAGTCATATTATAATATTGTTTCTTCTTACTTTCATTAAAATCACGTTCTACTAAATTTTGTAAATAATTTCCAGAAAACTTTTGAATTATTTGACCGCCAATTGTAAATCTTACTTCCTTAATCATTTGTGTACCAATATTTTTTATCCATTTAAATTCATACGGTCTCCATTGATGTCTATCAACACAATTTGGAGGTAATATAGGACTCCATATATGAGGTAATGTTACAACTAAATATGTATCTAGTAATAACTCTGCATAACGCGGAATTTTAAATTTAAAATGAGAGGACTCATTAAGGCGAAGTGTTCTTAATCCATCAAAGTCTGTTCTAAATTTTTGTAATCCAAAATTTGTATATTTAGAATATTTACATTTGAACATTGTTTTTGATGGATTACCATTTAATATTATATTTTGGTTACCATACGATATTAAATTAAGTATTCCTCCTGGCATTACTACCTTTGTATATAATGATATTACTTTTTTAACTATTTATTTAAATAATTTATTATTAAATAAAAAGTTATTATAAGATATATATAAAGAGTATTATTATGAATAAAGATGATTTTAATTCGATTGGCGATGATTTTACAAACTCTGATGCAAATAAAGCATTATCTAAATTAACAGATAAGGCAAATGAATCTGCAGCAAAAATACGAACAGGCGTGGCACACAAATTTAATTCATTTTCTAAAAAAATTAAAAAAATTAAAACAATAGCAGATCTTGCAAAAATTGATTCAATTACTCAAATAATGATTATTATTATTATTATTTTATTTGTTATTATTTTCATATGGGGATATAATAAACTTACATTAAATGACAAAAATTGTAAAAAAATAGATAATACATATGACCGATTTCCATTAATTAAAAGCATTGATGTTAATAATGATAATTTTAAACCACCATATAAATTAAGAGATTATTATATTAAAAGTGCTTATAATTGTTGCTCATCCGGTAATTTAAAAAATGATTTTGTCAATTTATGTGCACTTCGGAATTGCATTAAACAAGGTGCACGATTTTTAGATTTTGAAATTTATTCAGTTAATAATTTACCAGTTATTGCAGTATCATCTAAACTTGATTTTAATGTTAAAGAATCATATAATAGTGTCCCATTTTCATTAGCAATGGAAACAATATCGAATTATGCATTTTCTGGAAGTAATTGTCCAAATCCAGATGATCCTTTAATATTACATTTTAGAATTATGACTTCAAATACTAAAATACATGATGCAATTGCAAAACAATTACATGACACATTATCTGACCATTTATTAAGTAAAAAATTCAGTTATGAAAACAAAGGTAGAAATATTGGAAGTTTTAATATATCAAAATTATTAAAAAAAATAATTATTGTTGTTGATAAATCAAATCCTATATTTGTTAATAGTTTATTAAACGAATATGTAAATATTACAAGTAATTCTGCTTTTATTAGAACATTGCGTTTTCATGATATAAAATATACACATGATAGAGAGGATATTAAATTTTATAATAAACAGAATATGTCAATTATTTTACCTAATTTGTCGACAAGCAATAAAAATTATTCTTACTTATTTCCAATGGAACATGGATGCCAAATTATTGCATTATCATTTCAAAATTTTGATGAAAATATGAAGGCATATACTGAATTTTTTGATGAAAATGGATATGCGTTTGTACTAAAACCTGAAAAGTTTAGATATATACCACACTTTATTGATAAACCACCTGCTGCTAATAAAATTGATAGTTATGCACCAAAAGTGTTAGATCTAGGAGCAGCAGGAACTACAAATGGATAAACCAACTATACATTTGTTACACAATTATAATATATTTATATATATTTATATATATATATATAAATTAACTACAAATGACAAAAAACAAAAAAATAACAAATTTATCATTTGAAGATAAAGAACTGTTTATTTTAAGAAATGCCGTTGATAATGCAGAAAAAAAACTTGGTACAAAAATAAAACTTTCTAATAATATAGAGTCTATTATAACTATTTTAGAACTTTTTTTAAGAAGAAAAAAAACAATTTGTTATGGAGGAACTGCTATAAATAATATTTTACCTGAATCTGATCAATTTTACAATAAAGATATTGAAATACCTGATTATGATTTTTACTCTTCTAATGCACAAAATCATGCTGTTGAATTAGCCGATATATATGCATCTCATGGTTATAATGATATTGAAGTTCGGTCTGGTATGCATGTTGGAACATATAAAGTATTCGTGAACTTTATTCCAATTGCTGATATAACTCAAATGGAATCAACCATATTTAATGTACTGTATAAACAAACTATACGAAAAAATGGCATATCATATTGCCCTCCAAATTATTTACGGTTACACATTTATAATGAACTTTCTAGACCAGACGGCGATGTTAGTAGATGGGAAAAAATATACAAACGCCTTGTACTTTTAAATAAACATTATCCTATGAAAATAAATCCAAAATGTTCTCAATTGGATTTTATGAGAGATTTTACAGGTACCAAAGAAACAAATAATCAATTATATGATATTGTAAAAAATACAATGATTCGTGAAGGTTGTGTTTTTATTGGTGGATATGCAACTAGTCTTTATGGTCGTTATATGTCATCTAATGAAAAAAAACAATTATTACATGTTCCTGATTTCGATGTATTATCAATAGATCCAAAATCCATAGCATATATCTTAAAAGAAAATTTAGAACAACATGGATTTAATAATATACAAATTATTAAAAAATCACCAGTGCATGATGATATAATTTTAACACATTATGAAATTGTAGTTGATAAAGACACTATATGTTTTATATATCAACCTTATGGATGTTATAGTTATAATAAAATTAAAAATAAGAATGAAACTATTAATGTTGCGACAATTGAAACTATGTTATTATTTATGTTATCATTTATATATTCTGGACGTCCTTACTACGATCATGATAGATTAATGTGCATGGCAGAATATTTATTAAATGTTCAATCTAAAAATAGATTAGAACAAAAAGGATTATTAAAACGATTTAATATTAATTGTTATGGGAATGAAAAAACTATCATTCAACTACGTAGCGATAAAGCTGAAAAATATGAAGAATTAAGAAATAATAAAAATAGTTCAGAATATAAAAAATATTTTTTTAAATATATACCTAATAAGAAACAATTTAGTAACAAAAAAAAAATTAACAAAAATAATAGCAAAAATAATAGCAAAAATAATAGCAAAAATAATAACAAAAATAATAGCAAAAATAATAGCAAAAATAATAGCAAAAAATACACATATAAAAATAATAATAAACACACAAAAACTAGAAAAAATATAATTAAAAATGTAATTAATGATTATTTTTGATAAAAAATTATATATATATATACATGTCAACTAACCCAGATATAAGTAACTGGAATGTATCTAATGTAACTAATATGTCAAATATGTTTAAAGGTATAACCAATTTTACACAAGATATAACTAATTGGGATGTATCAAATGTAGTTAACATGAAAGGAATGTTTAGCAATACAACTAATTTTAATCAAGATATAAGTAAATGGGACGTATCAAACGTAGTTAATATGGAAAATATGTTTAAGGATTCTACTTCATTTGATCAAGATATAAGTAATTGGAATGTAACAAATACAGTTAATATGGAAAATATGTTTCAAAATACATCAAGATTTATAGGAACAAATAAAATTAAGGATGGATTTAATTTATATATAAAAAAGAATAATAGTATTAATGAAAAAATATATTTTAGAATATTAATACCACCACTTTATTGTAAATGTCCTGTATATAATTATAAAAATAAACAATTTAATGGAAATACGAACAATAGTACTTTAACTAATAATATGCGTTATTCTCAAATTGTTCGTTATAGAGGACCTCGTTTTGGGAGAATAACTTATATTAATAAATCTTTAAATATTAATGAGTTTGGTAATTGGTCCGGTAGTCCAAATGGATTTGGTCAACCATTAAAAAATTCATTTTAGGTTTTAGTATAATATTATTTTGATTAATTTAATTTAATTTAATTTTATAATATTATATTTTATTTAGTCATACAAAATATATATTTTCTCATTTATATATATAAATGGTTAAAAAACATATGAAAGTTGATGGAGCATACCATATTAATGGTAGCAAATATGACTTGTTGGAAGGTTCTCGTGCCCAAGTGTGGCATGGAACTGCATACAAGACTGCCGGTAACTTAAATAAAAGTAATTTAATGATGAATAAGAACGGACGCATTGTTTCTAAACGCAAACATACCACTGCTAAAAAAGACAACCGTTTAGTTAAAGCAGGGTTTTTTACTAAAAAAGGTACCTTTGGATTTATTAAAAAGACTGGTTCAGCTAAATCGCCCAAATCTCGCAAATCTCGCAAATCTCGCAAATCTCGCAAATAAATGTTTGACTAAATCAAATAATTAAATTAAATTAAATAATTAAATAATATATTTTTAATTATTTACATTCATAGAATCAAAATCAAATCTATAATATGATATTATGTGCTACTTTTTCAAACTGAAAAATTGTTTTTTCAAAGAAACGTTTACTTACTAATAAATTATAAATATTTTTTTTCTCTAATCCATAAAATTCATAAGGATCTATTGTTTTATCATTATTCTCTTTATATTTATTATATACATTTATTACTTCATCGTGTTTATTCCATAATGTACTTTTTATATTTAAAATATATTTATTATTTTCAATGTCTAAATCAGTATAAAAATGTTTAATTAAATCTAATAAAAGTTTATCATTCATACCTTTAATATGCATTGTTGATCCCCAATATTTGAATAACACACATATTTCATCTATTTCTAATTCAGAATATTCATCAATATTATTATTCTCATTATCTATCTCTCTTATGGTTTCTTCCCAAAATGTAATAAATTGTGAAACAATTGGTAAATGTATACTTGTAACCCCTGTAAAACAGTCGGTTTCTTCATTATATTTTATCTTATTTTTTAAATTATTTTTTAACGATTCATGAAAAATTATATTTGGAATATAAAGATCATTTAAATATTTTTTCCATAAAAATATCATATTTTTCGAATCAATTACTGATGATGCACATAAAGTTAAAGACTTATCTATAAAACATGAAATTATATTATCTTGATCGTTTTTTGTTAAAAAATATGCATGTTCTACTAATTTTAGTTCACTACAATTATTTAAAAAATTATCAGAAGTTCCATACCTTGTTGCATAATGAGAGGAAACACACAAAAAATCTAACATGAATTTCTGCATTTGACTAGGAATTTCGATTTTCTTATTATCAAAACATCTATCTATATTTAATAATCTACAATTAATATAATTATGATCATAATATTTATATTTAATATTTGTAAATAAATTAGAAAACCCAAAAAAAATATAACATTGATTTCCTATTTCTCTCATTATCTCTTTTAATGCCAAAGGAAATATATATATATTACTTGGTTGTATCGTTTGTATTGCATTATTTGGAGAGGATATATTTTTCATTGATAAACATTCACCTATTATTGTAAGAAAATATTTTACATGATTACGTGTTGGGAAAATCGATGGACATAATGTATTTATTACAAACTGTATAGTCGATGATTCCGGAATTGCATTTAATGGTGATTTTTCCTTTATTTTTTTTAAAATATTTTTATTTACCTTATGTTTCCAATCTCTTAAACATTTTTCTGAAGATATTGTTGATAATATTTGATGATGAATATCATCTTCATTTTGAAGTACAAAATGTAATCCATCATAATGTAAAAATAACTCTGTTGGTATACTATAAAAATAATTATTAGTTTTTAAAAACCTGCAGGTAAATTCGTCTTTATCTGCATTTAACTGACTAAAACGTTCGTTTCTCTGTTTTTGTTTTATTACTTCAGTTTCTAGTGCAGTTGGTAATAAGTTATGTATATAATTCAATAATCGTCCATATACATATTCATTATCTTTATATTTTTCTGTCATTATTTCTAACTTATCATGTAGTTCGATATCTTTATATTTGTTTTCCATATTAATTATATGTTATTATAATAACATATAATATACTTTTAATATACTTTAATTATACTTCTATTAATTTCCATCTTGAAATACTATTTATATTAATAAATCTGTTATTTACATTCAATAATGATACTTTACCTTTCCATTCACCTCGTATTAACCACTCATTTGTATATTGATCATATATTTCATTTCCGTCATCAAATATATTTATTTTATATTTTTTATTTATATTTGGTATAAAATATGTCCAGTCATCATATTCCATTTTAATTCTATTATTTTAATATACTTAAATATTAATCAACCATAGTAATCAATTTTTAAATTTAATTATTATTCATTAATATACATTAATATACATTAATATACATTAATATACATTAATATATATATTGTTCAATCAAAATTGCAAGTAACATTGGAAAACGCCAAGCATTTATTAAACTTGGTTTATTATAATAAATGTTATCTATTAAAATATAAAAACTAAGAATTGTTGCTATTATTATTATATATTTAAAAATAATTAATATTATTTCATACATTTATTTTATTATAATATATCATAATATAATTTATTAATACATATTATTTAAAGATTTTACATATAATTTAATCATATACATAAATGTCCAATAGTAAAAACATATTAACTATACAAACTGTACAAATTGCTCCATTCCGTACTTTAATGACTGCATTAAAAGACATCTTATTGGAAACTAATATTACATTTACTAAAGAAGGTATGAAAATAATTAATATGGATAAATCTCATACTATTCTTGCACATTTATCACTTGAAGCCGTTAATTTTGAGTTGTATGAATGTAAAATGGATAAAATTATTATCGGTGTTAATATGTTTCATTTATTTAAATTAATTAATACAATTGACAATGACGATACATTAACTATATATATTGAAGAAGCAGATTATATGGATGGGATTGTACAATTTCTTGGATTAAAATTTGAAAATGGAGAGATTAAACAACATAAAATTCAAAAACTTCGGTTAATTGAACCTGATAATGAAGAATTAGATGTGCCTGACGTTAAATTTTCTTCCATTATTAATTTACCATCCGTTGATTTTCAAAAAATCGTTCGTGATCTTACTGGTATTTCCGACAAAATTGAAATTAAATCTATTGCCACATCCGAAGGTGCTGAACTAATTTTTAAGTGCACTGGTGGATTTGCACATGCAGAAATTCGTCGAGCCGAAACAGATGGATCAATGGAATTTATTCAAAAACAAGATGTTAGCAAAATAATTCAAGGCGAATTTTCTTTGAAAAACTTAGGATACTTTATTAAATGTACTAATTTGTGTAATCAAATTGAAATATATTTGGAAAATAATTTACCACTCATTGTTAAATATAATGTTGCAAGTTTGGGTGTTATTAAACTTGCACTTGCTAGTTTACCTTCATCTTAATTTATTGATATTATAAGTATTAATTATACTTATCATATGCATTTATATACATGAAAAAAATAAATATCGTATTACACAAATTAATAGCAATTAAATATTAATATATAATATTTTTATTATATATTATAAATTTTTTATTTTATGTTATTTTATTTTGACATATGAGTCTTAAATAAACATCCTGCATGACTTATACCTAATGTATTTACTATAATTTCTGGATTTTGAAAATTACAATTTCCTAACCATATTTTTAATATACAAAAATTCTTTTTTGGTGATATTGTAATTCCATTTATTAACGGAATTACACTTTTATTATCTGACAAACTTTCTCCTACCAAACTATATGATAAATTTTTCCAGATTGAAACTACAATTTTATTGCTAACTTTATATGAAAAACAACCACCATTCATATTTTTGGGGTCTTCCCACATTGGTTTTATTCCATCACGCATTATAAATAACATACAATTTGTTATCATTTCAGATGGAATTGTTTCATTTAACGATACAATTTCATCAACTGTACCAAAACTCATTATACGAATATAACTATCGAATGTCCACTTTGTATCATGTGGCAAATGACCCCATAATGTCCATTTATCATATAATTTACATGTAGTTGGTTGTTTCTCAAGGGACGACTGTTGTGTTTCATGATCCATAATTTCTTTATCTATTATGGAGTTTTCCATATATATAAATAATATATCAATTTTATTTATATCATTTAATTTAATTATTATTCTATAGATGATTTATAATTTACAATTGAATAATTATCATTATCAATGATTATTATATAACATGTATCTGGTATTGTAATTATATTCATTTTATTATCCATCATTGTTATTACATAATTATCAGTTGACTCTATAGTTATATCATGATATTTTTTTAACGTCCATATTACAAACGGACGATCTAATAATACATTACCATTCATATAATATTGTTCTTTTTCATAATTGAATTTAACTGAATATGGTTTTCCATCCTTTTCAAAACAACATGTAATTGCACTAAATTTTATACATTTTTGTTCATGTAATATATTAATTTTACTAATTACATTATATGGAGTTTCGTATCTGAAAACACATTTAGTGTGTGTATTAAGTTTATTATCATCAAGTACTTTTACTTTATGTAAAATAAAATCATATTCAAAGTTAATTTTATTATTATTTTTTAGTTTTAAAAATGATTCATACGAAAAACATTTGTCTTCTTCCCCATTTTTTATAAAAATAATTTCCTGTGTGTTATCTTTAAAAATTGTAGGAATATATTTTTTATATTTATACCATAAATTAATCATACTTACTTCTATTTTGCTATATACTGTAATTAATTTTATACTATATTTTAATGATTCTTTTTTAATCATTTTTACTTTTTCGGGATATAAATAATCAAATGTTTTTTTAATACCATATACTAATACTGGAACAATAACTCCAATGAATAATACACCCATTATTATTAATAATGTTATTAATAATAATAGATTTAAATCATAATTATATATATATATTTCAATCAAACTTAGCAATTTTATTCACATATGATCCAACCTTATCACCAACTTCGTCATCTTGGTCAATTTTATAAATATCACCGTTTGTTTCATTTGTAGTATAAAAATTTCCATGACCTTTAATTTCTACTAAAAAAACCTCTTCCTCTTCCTCTTCTACTGCATCCTCTTCTACTGCATCCTCTTCTACTGCATCCTCTTCTACTGCATCCTCTTCTACTGCATCCTCTTCTTCTTCTTCTTCTTCTTCTTCTTCTTCTTCTTCTTCTTCTTCTTCTTCTTCTTCTTCTTCTTCTTCTTCTTCTTCTTCTTCTTCTTCTTCTTCTTCTTCTTCTTCTTCTTCTTCTTCTTCTTCTTCTTCTTCTTCTTCTTCTTCTTCTTCTACTGCATCCTCTTCTTCTTTTTTATCTTCGTCATCTTCTTCTTCATCATCTTCTTCCTCCTCCTCTGCTTCTTCCTCTTCTTCTTCTTCTTCTTTGTCTTCGTCTTCTTCTTCCTCCTCCTCCTCTTCTTCTTCCTCTTCCTCTTCCTCTTCCTCTTCCTCTTCCTCCTCTTCTTCTTCCTCTTCCTCTTCCTCTTCCTCCTCTTCTTCTTCTTCCTCTTCCTCTTCTACTGCATCCTCTTCCTCTTCCTCTTCCTCTTCCTCTTCCTCTTCCTCTTCCTCTTCCTCTTCCTCTTCTGCTTCTGCTTCTTCCTCCTCTTCCTCTTGTTCATCTTCATCATTATATGCTTTATTATTTTCTTCGGTTATTTGATTACTATTACCATAACCAATCATTTTATATATTTCTTGTTGAGTAACTTTACTATTATTGTCATTTTCATTAATTTCTAATTGTATTTTATTATTTCTATTAATATTAGTTAGTTGCTCTTTTAATTCATCATTTTCCTTTTGTAGTGATTTAAATTCTGGCATATCTCTCATAATTGATTCTATAATAATAATTTTACTTTCATTTGTTTCCATTTTTATAAAAAATGAATCTAAATATGCATGTAAAATTTTAGAAATTTCATCAGTGATATCATTAGTGATATCATTTATAACATTTTTGCCTCCATCCTTTCTCATTTTACTATTTATTAGTTAATTAATTAATATAAAATTCGTTTAATATGATTTAGAAAATACTTTAAATAATTATAATATATATGTCTACGGAAAATACAAGTATTGATCAAAATAATATAGATATTATTAAACGCCAAACTGATTATAATGAAAATGTTATAAGAGAAAAATTAGCATTATTCAATAATAATATAACTGATGTTATTAGAGATTATATGAATCCTCCAAAAACAAATGAAATTCAAACTACGCCACAAAAAAAATGTTCAAAAAATCAACAAATTTATAAAGAAATTCGATGTATGATGGATGACGCGTCAATGTTGTATGAGGAGAAAAAAGAAAAGGAAAAGAAAGATTAAAATAATAATTTTCAAATTATATATATTATATATATATATAATGCCAAGAGCGAATGTTTCTGCTGGATTAATTACTACACAAAATCAAGGAGGGGGGACAAGCGGCCCACCTTCAACGATAGGAATGAATCGGTTCAGTTATAAATTGTTTAAAAGAAATTTTTGTTGTTTAACTGCATGTCCTACAATTGAAAGAACCATTCCGCCAGGTACAAATTTTACTACACAAGCACAATTAAATACATTAAGAGGAGTTACGAAAATTAGTGGAGATCTTACTATTACGAACTTTGCATCACAACCTGATTTTAGCGTTTTTAATTGCCTTAAAGAAATTACTGGTTTTTTTCAACTTTATAATAATATCGGATTAACAACAATTTATGGATTTCCTAATCTTGAAAATATAGGCGGCAAAGATGTATCCGATATTTTTATTATTAATACTAATAATGAGTTAACAACAATTTCGGGATTTTCTAAACTAAAAAATATATTCGGTTCTTTTGAATTTTTACATAATGATAAATTAACAAAAATTTCGGGATTTTCCAACCTTGTCAATGTAACCAGATATTTTTCGATTATCGGGAATAATTTGTTAACAACAATTTCTGGATTTCACGAAATTGTCAGCGTAGGTGGAGAATTTGCAATTGAACATAATGGTTCTGGTAATCAATCAAATACTCATGTTATTATACACCCAACTACATTTGCGAAAATAACGAAACCTGGAGAACTGGTTAAATTAAGTGGTGCTAGTACTACGCTCCAATTACACCTTCAAAATACTCTCATAACCGCATTGGAATTTGCTGGTAATGTTGATGGATTAAGTCCCAGTTTTGTTTTAGGATTGTGAGGATAAAACATTAATAAATAACTAATCCATTAGTTATTTATTATTTATAAATATAAACATATATATATAACTATTATTCTTATTGATGGATTATAATAATGGGGTATTTGTATTTGAAATTATATTAAAAGATTATTTGTTTATGACCTATATTGATGATTATTTAAATAACTGTCTTTTTTATAATGATACAATTAATTCTATTAATATACAATCATTATTGTTTATAATTAGTTCATTAATACATGAAAAACCCACATATAAAATTTATAAAAAAAACATTAAAACAACTGAAGATTTATATGATTTATTATATTGCTTTTATGATTATATTTTGGATAAGATAGATGAAATAATCGTAATTAATGAGTTAGATAATATAATTGATAAAAATGAGTTTAAAACAACGTTCGATATGTCTATTAATTTATTATTATTTAATTTTAAATTAAAAAATAAAAATAAAAAAATTAAGTTTTAATATTAAATGTTTCATCGAGTATTTCGCTTTTTGATTGTTTCGTTTTTCGTCGTAATTTAAATTTTGAAGACGATGAGATATTTGAACCGTCGCATATATAATCATCATTATCTTCTTGTAATTCTGGTAAAATACGAGATAATGGTTTATCTACAATTAATAATAATCTTTCATGTTTTAATAATTTACGATATTCCTGAATTGATAGATTCCCATAATATTTATTTAATGTATAAAACGGGTTTGGTGCTGGTTTAATATTTTTTTCATAATTATATATTTTACAATATATATGATTTAATAAATGATATCTCTCAAATTGAGTTGACATATCAATAGATTCCTTAAATAAATAAGATGTTGCACATTCAGGACTACAAAAACATCCATAGCAATTATATATTTTATTTAATTCAAACTTGGGTATTACAATCATCGGATTATCAAAATCACATGTACACCAAAAACATGCTGATTTTTTATCAGAAATACTATTTGTGTGTAATTGATATGTTAATTCTTTTAATTTACTCCATATTTGGATATTTTCATCTATAACGCATGATTTATGATTGTTGTTATTGTTGTTATTGTTGTTATTGTTATTGTTGTTATTGTTGTTATTGTTGTTATTGTTGTTATTGTTGTTATTGTTGTTATTGTTGTTATTGTTGTTATTGTTGTTATTGTTATTATCATCATTCATATAGGTAGTGGTATTATTGGTATTATTGGTATTATTGGTATTATTGGAATTATTGGTATTATTGGTATTATCAGTTGTAACAGTATTAATATAGTTATCATCATTAATATTTTCTATATCATTCATTAATTTACTTTTATTACTCCCATCAATACTACTATAATTAATCTCACTATAAACTAATTCATTTGTTTTTGAAGAATCAAATTGAAATGTTTCCACTGAACTAATAGTTGGTTCATATGATAATGATGATAACATTTTATTTTGTATTAAATCTGATTGTCCACATTTAAGATGTAAAATAATATTTGAATTATAATTTTTAATTGAATTGCTTGGTATAGTTGAAATTGAGTTTATTTGAATAATTTTACCACCTTTTGGTTTTCTACCACGTTTTTTAGGTATTTTTTTATCAATTATTTCATTATTCATATTATTTTCAGGTGCATTTAATGATTGTTCTTGTGCTTGTGCTTGTGCCTCTGCTTGTGCCTGTGCTTCGAGTAATTTTTTTTCCTCCATTTTTTTTTTAGTAGTGCGTGGTTTTCTAGGTTTTTTTATTTGTTCAGACATAATATTTTTGTAATTTAAATGAAAAAAGAAATTTAAATTGTTTTAATAATATACTTAATTATGTTAATTTTTATTAATATCATTATAACATTTACGACAAACTGGTATATAAGACTCTGATCCGATAACCTCTATAGTAGATTCATTTGTTAATCTATGACTAAACAATGCTGGTCGTTTTTTACAATTGGAACAAAATGCTTGAAGTTGTACTACATTGTCGCTCAACCTTTCTAAATTTAACCAGTCTCCAAATGTATTACGTTTAAAGTCAGTATTCAATCCACATATATAAATTTGTTTATGATGTTTTTCAACTGCAATTGTAACCCATTTTACAATATCAGTAAAGAATTGTCCTTCGTTAATTAAAATTACTTTTGAATCAATAAATTGTTGTTCAACTGTATTTATTTTTTTATTATCAAAATTAGATAAGTCTATAATATCTGATAATAAATATACTCTCGTACATGGTATCATTTGTTTATCATGCGTTGATAATTCTGTCTCTGAGTATCTAGTATCATTTGCATAGTTTATAACTAACATAGGAATGCCGCAATAACTAAATTTTTTATATCTATCTAAAAGTCTTGTAGTTTTACCTGAAAACATTGGTCCCTTAATAATTTCTAAATATCCACAGTCATCATAATTTTCCATATTACTTATCATTGAATATAAATTATGTTTATATTTATTTTTCAATTTTTATATAAATATAACTATTTATTCTATATAAATGAGCATTCATAATATACCATGGGTTGAAAAATATAGACCAACAAATATGAATGAGATAGTATTAGATCCATTAAATAATGATATTATACAAAATATGATAAAAACAAATTATTTTCCTAATATTTTACTATACGGACCACCTGGAACAGGTAAAACCACAACAATCATTAATTTAATTAATAATTATCAAAAAAAAAATAATCAATTAAATAAGGGATTAATGATACATTTAAATGCATCAGATGAAAGAGGAATTGATATTATTCGTAATCAAATACATCAATTTGTAAATTCAAATTCATTATTTTACACTGGTATCAAATTTGTTATATTAGATGAAGTAGACTATATGACTAAAAATGCACAACAAGCACTTAAATATTTATTAAATGGATATAATAATAATGTTAGATTTTGTTTAATATGTAATTATATTAGTCGCATAGATGATTCATTACAAAATGAATTTATGCGTATAAGATTTAACCAATTGCCAGAAAATGATATTATAAATTTCTTAGAAATAATTGTTCAAAGAGAAGAATTAAAAATCTCAAGGGATAAATTAAAATCAATTCAACAATTATTTAAATCTGATATTAGAAGTATGATTAATTACATTCAATCAAATCAAAACAATATAGAACACAAAAATATTATTAATAATATAGTATGGAATGAGTTAACTGATAATTTAAAAAAAATCCCAATTGATCAATCATTTAAAAAAATGTATAACATTAGTTATGAATACAATATTGATATAAAAAATATAATAAAAGAATATCTTAATTATATTATTAAACATAATAAAAATATTGTCTCTTCTTCATTTTTAAAATTTACAGAGTTCGTAGTACATATAAAAGATAGTAATATAGATAATATAATTAATTATTTTATCATAAATATGAAATTTTTTTTAATATAGTCAAATTTGATGAATTCTGATGATTTTTATAAACTTGTTAAACTTGTTAAACTTGATGAATTTTATAAACTTGTTAAACTTGATGAATTTGATAAACTTGATGAATTTGATTCTAATCTTTTATTTAAACGTATTTTCCATGCACTTGGTGGAGAATTAGTAGGATCAAAACTATTGGTATGTAAACTATATTGTTTGTTTTTTTGTAAAATATTTATAGGCATTGGTAAATATTTTATTTCTTCTCCACGCGATGAAAGTGTTTTATTATTATACATTTATATGTAATTAGAAAATAAATTGAAAAAGAATAACTTAAAGAGATTTTATACAACATACTAATTATAATGAACGATCTGAACGATATAGACGATGATTGGATGAATTTTTGTGATACGGTCCATTCAAAAAAACCTATATCACATATAATAGCAGACCAACTTGAATCAGATTTAGATAATAATGTTGTGTGTAGTAATTTAAATATATCGACAAAAACAAAAATTTCATATTTAAATCAATCAATACAACTAAGTGATGTTTTTTGGAAACTACCTGTTATGTCTTATCATACACAACAGAATGGTATTGTGAAAAAACAAATGAAATTTAATTCTTCAACACAAAAAGAGGTTGATGATATTTTTGAGTATAAGAAACAATATGATAATGTTGAAGATTTTATTATTAATAGAGTAGAATATAATGGGCGAAATAAATTTAAAGATGTTAGAAAAATAAGTATTGGTATTTGTAAAAAAGATATTACCAGTTATCGTTGTAAACAAAAAAGTGCATTTTATAATTGTTTTGTTCTTATTTTACGTATACTCCATAATAACATATATAAAGAATTTCATGTAAAAATTTTTAATACAGGTAAATTAGAAATACCAGGCATTCAAGATTCAACCATTTTAAATAAAATTCTTGATTTACTTGTCGTTATGCTGAACCCAATCATTAATGTTGATAATAATATTAAATTAGAATATATTGATACCAAAACGGAAACCGTTATGATTAATTCAAATTTTAATTGTGGTTACTATATAAATCGCGAAAAAATGTTTAAACTACTCAAATACAAATATATGATTAATAGTAATTTTGATTCTTGTTCTTATCCAGGTATCCAATGTGAATTTTACTATGATACTAATACTATCCAACAATTTAGAGGATCTCAACCAATTAATAATATAAAAATAAAAACAAAAAAGGATATTAAACAATTTCCAAAAGTATCTTTTATGATTTTTAGAACTGGTAGTGTACTAATTGTCGGTAAATGTTCCGAAGAGGTATTATATGAAATTTATAAATTCTTGTGTGATATTTTCAAAAGCGAATATAATGAAATTCATTGTCAACAAAATACGTCTGAAATTAAATCGAATAAATCAATCATTAAAGATAAAAATAGAATTAAAAAAATAAGACGGAAAATTATCTATACGTAGATAAAAATTATAAAATTAACCATTTGATATAATTATCAATTGAATCATTATATCTTTTTTTATGATAATGTTTATTTATTTTTTTATTATATATTATTTCAATTGTTAATGGTATATTTTTATACTTTTTTATATATGTTTCGATATATTTAAATATCGTATAATTAGATTTATATTTTAATAATTCTTCATCTGAAAAATGGTTAATAAAAAACATTATATATGTTAATGTTTGATTAAATATAATTTCGATTTCATTATTTTTTAATTCATCTGATATTTCAGATGTCGTAATTAATACTTTTTTTTGTATATATGTTATATCACATACACCAACTGCAGCATTTAATATTTTTTCGGGTATATCATCAACATATTCATGTTTTGTAAGTATTTCAAATAAATCTCTATATATTATTATTAAATGATCAAAATTTTTAATTTTAATTTTTATTATATCATCTATTATTTTTTCATTTGGTATTATATTATTTATTGTTTTTTTATATACAAAAATAGAAGCAGTTGAAGATGATATATTTAAATCATATATACTATTTTCTTCAATTTGATCTATAAATTCTGTATAATATATTATTGCAATTTTTACTAATTCAATTGTTTTATTTAAGTCTAGATATTCTCTTAATGCTATTTTAAATATATGAGTTAATGTAGAAACCCCATTTTGCAACAAGAATATATAATCATTTTCAAATTTACTTATATCTATTTTACTTGTATAATATATTAAAAAATCATTCATTAAATTTACATATACCATAAATATATTCCAAGAATTTTCCATATATTTATATATTGATACTTTTTTTTTATTATAATTAAATAAAAAGTATTTAAAAACAGATCAAAGAATTAATAATATATTACATGTCTACAGAAACTAAATTTGAATCACCAAGCAATCAATGTTTGCAACACTGTGTAAAAATCGCTATCGTTGATGATAAACCAATTATGTTTGATTATTGGGCACCTTCGTGTGAAAAAAAAGTATTAATTGGTGTCCGTGAAGGAGGCGAAAAATTGCTCGTAAAAAGTGAAGACGAATATACATCTCCTATTGAAAAAATTTATAAGGTTGAAAATGAATATATCATTGTAACTGAAAATTCTCTTTATATTGTTAGTGCATCTATACAAACAAAACGTATTTCTTAATTATAATATAAAATTTTTACTATAGGTTATAGATTATAGATTATAGATTATAGATTATAGATTATAGGTTATAGATTATAGATTATAGATTATATATTTTTATATATAATATATATGTATGATAACTTACTTAATTTATATTCTCACTATTATTTTTTATCTATTAATTGCATATTTTTTAATTGATTATAAAACATACATAAATGTAAGTATATTAAATCGTATTGTTTTATATTGGATGGTTTTTAGTTTATTTATTGCATTGTTTGAATTATTACTTTTTACATCAAGCGATTATATTATAAATATTTCAAGGAAACAAAAAAACTTTTGGTATGAAAATGTTCCAATCTCTAATATTTTATCTTACACATTTTGGAGTAAAGGATGGAGCGAATATGGGGTTTTTTGTGATTCTCGATATAAGGAAAAAAAAAATATCGTTCATTATATTGAACTAATACATGCTATAACTGCTTTTATTTATGTTTATATTTTGTATCATTATGTACGATACAATACAATCGATACTTCTTTTATCGGTAAAATTATGATATTTATTTCAACTATACATTTACTATTTACATTAATATATTTTATAACATTTTTATTCAATTTTAACAAAAATCCAATTACCACAACAATTAAATTTTGGGTATATCTATTGCTTAATATTTTATGGATTGTTTTTCCTTCACTTGTTTTATTGAAGGGAATAAATATATTATATTATTAAATAATTTAAATATTATACTTAGTATATTACATAATATTATTAATGATTGGGTTTTTATTTATAACAATTATTGTTGGTGGTCTTGTGTATTGTTATTATTATGATTAATTACATATTATGTTGCATATTGCATTGTCCACTCACGTGCATTAGCATCATGCTTCACTTTATTATGTATTAATACTTCTGAAATATCATATTCAAATGGGTCATCTGGGTTTGGTTCATTCATTAATGAACAAATACTTAACAATACTTTGCTAATTGTAAGTGCTGGACTCCAATTATCTTTTAAAATATCCAAACATATTGACCCATTGTTACTTATATTACAATGATAAATTTTTGTATCAAATGTTACCTTAGGTGATGTAAATGGATAATCTTCTTGTAATACAATTTTTAATTGAAATATACCACCTTCGTATGGACTTCCATGTGGACCTAATATAGTTGCCCTCCATTCAAATATATTGTTATCGTTTATTAAACCAGCAGAACAATTATCTGGTGGGAAGTTCTTTATTTCTTCTAATTCTCGATTAATCCGCTTAACGGTTGACATGTTTTACTACAATATATATCATTATTTTTTTATATTATTTATTATATACTATTTACATGTATTAATAAATAATATATAATATATTTTTAAATTGATATTTTTTAATCAGTGATTTATAGTATCAACATCGTTAACATTGTTAAAATGATTTGTATTTCTCCTATTAAGTCCACTATTCATTTTGGAACATATCAATTAAAAGACAAAGAAACACTTTTAAATGCACTTGAAATTGCATATCAAAATGGATATCGAAATATCGATTGTGCTTATCATTATAAAAACCAAGATATTATTGGTGAATTTATCTTAAATAAATCAAGATATATTCCTAATTTTCGATCGTCTATATGGATTACAAGTAAATTATCCTTTCGAATTATGCCAAAAGGTGAAGAGGCAATTCGAAAATCAATTGAACAAACATTTACTGATTTACAAACAGATTATATTGATTTAATGTTAATTCATGCTCCTGAAAAAAATGATATATTGTCCTGGACTATTTTGACAGAATATCGGGATAAAGGCAGAATTCGTTATATTGGTGTTTCAAATTATAATATAGAAAAATTAAAACATTTTATTTCTGAAATTACTAACCCAGATGATATTTATTGTAACCAAATTGAATTTAATCCATTTTTAAATCGCAAAGAATTAATAGAATTATGTTTTCATCATACTATTAAAGTAATAACTTATGGAAATTTATATTATACGAATGACATTATCGACTCTATTGCAAATAAACTTAAGGTATCAACGAAACAACTATTAGCAAAATTTTCATTAAACCTAGGTAATAATGTTATACTAATGGCAACTAATCCTGATTTTATTAAAGAAAATATTAATTTAAATTTTGAAATTTGCCAGGAAGATATGGAATTAATTAATAATTTACACGATACAGGCAATGAATATACGCGAAGTAAATATAAACGATTTTTATAAAATATACATTTACAATAAAATAAATATTATTGTAAATCTATTTAAAAATATTTTTTATACACTATTAAAAAATGGCATCTACTATTGCAATTGGCATTGATTTGGGTACAACTTACTCGTGTGTTAGTGTTTTTCGTAACGGGACATGTGAAATTATTGCAAATTCAGACGGAGAACGAACTACACCTTCATGGGTTGCATTTAATTCCGGCGAAAAGTTGGTTGGTCAATCTGCTAAATCACAGGCAGCAATGAATACTACTAATACAATTTATGATGCAAAGCGTTTGCTTGGTCGTAAATTTTCTGATCCCGTTCTTCAACAAGATCTAAAGCATTATGCATTTGGTGTATCTGGTGATAAAGACGATAAACCTATTATCACCCTCGAAGATGGCACTGTTTATTATCCGGAACAAATCTCGGCAATGATTTTAAGTGATATGAAAAAAACCGCAGAAGATTACCTGGGTTATTCTGTTAGTAAGGCAGTTGTTACTGTTCCTGCTTATTTTAATGATTCACAACGTCAATCAACCAAAGATGCCTGTCGAATTTCGGGATTAGAACCGTTGCGTATTATTAATGAACCTACTGCTGCTGCAATTGCATATGGTCTTGATAAAAAAATTACAGATAAAGAACACAATGTACTCATATTTGATTTAGGTGGAGGAACCTTTGATGTTAGTCTATTGACTATCGACGACGGTATGTTTGAAGTTAAGTCTACTGCAGGTGATACTCATTTGGGTGGAGAAGATTTTGATTTGCGTATGTTGACTCATTTCGTAGAAGAATTTAAACGTAAAGAAAAGGTTGATATTCGGTCAAATCAACGATCTATGCGACGTCTAAGAACTTCTTGTGAAAAGGCAAAACGTACTTTGAGTTCTTCCACTAGTGCAAAAATTGAAATTGATGCTCTATTTGACGGCAAAGATTTTTATTCATCCATTACACGTGCTCGTTTCGAAGAACTGTGCGGTGATCTATTTCGCAACTGTCTTGATCCTGTTGAAAAAGTTCTACGTGATGCAAAAATGGATAAAAACGATATACATGATATTGTAATGGTCGGTGGTTCTACTCGGATCCCTAAGGTTCAAAAACTAGTTTCTGATTTTTTTAATGGTAAAGATTTGTGTAAATCTATTAATCAAGATGAAGCAGTTGCCTATGGAGCAGGAGTACAAGCTGCCATTTTGTCCGGAGATAAATCTGAATCGATTAATCAAATCTTGCTAGTCGATGTCACTCCCCTTTCTATCGGCATTGAAACTGGCGGAAATGTTATGACTGTTATGATTCCACGTAATACTAGCATTCCTACAAAGAAAAGTCAAACATTTAGTACTTTTGTAGATAATCAACCTGCCGCAACTATTAGAGTATTTGAAGGCGAACGATCATTTACCAAAGACTGTAATTTACTCGGTCAATTCGATTTGACAGGTCTTGCTCCTGCACCTCGAGGCGTTCCTCAATTGGAAGTTGAATATAATGTTGATTCAAATGGAATGTTGAATGTTTCTGCATGTGATAAATCCAGTGGACAAAAGAAAAACATTTCTATCACAAATGATAAAGGACGTCTATCAAAGGAACAAATTGAAGATATGATCAAGGATGCTGAAAAACTTAAAGAGGAAGACCTTAAAAATCTAAAACGCGTCGAAGCAAAAAATGGATTAGAATCATATATTTATAATTGGGGCAGTCAATCAGATAAACCCGAAGTTCTTGAAAAATTGGGCGAAACATCAATTAAAACTATCAAGGATTGTGTTAAAGAAACACAAGAATGGTTGGATTCTAATACTTCTGCATCTACCGAAGAGTTTGAAGCTAAGATGAAAGAATGCGAAACGCTTCTAAATCCGTTTTCTGTTCAAATGTATGCAAGTGCTGCTGCTGATGCTAATGGCAGTATGCCTTCTAATATGCCTTCTAATATGCCTTCTAATATGCCTTCTATGCCTACGCATGAAGAGAATAATGAAGAAGTTGATTAATTTTAACCTGAAAAAAAATATAGATTATAAAATATAATACTAGTTATACATTTATTTATGTGTTGGTTCGTACCCCATCATATAAATAGTATATATTAATTTCAAATTTTTTATTAATTATGATGTATTATATAAAAGTGATATTTTAAATCTTCAATGGTGTAAATAATTTAAAAAAAATCGAAAATATTTAAATACTTATCATAATACGTAAAATACAAACCAGACAATTAACATCTATCTATTCGACATGAATTTGTTCATTCTCTCATTGATTCAAAAAGAAGTTGCAGAATATATGATGGATAAACATGTAAGTAAAATTTTATTAGAAGCAGTGCAAATGCTTTGTTCTGCCAAACGTGTATTAAACCCAGATGACGAAAATGATAATAAATACTTGTATAAAATGGCACATAAAAATCACCCTGTTACAATTTGGTGTCGTTATTCAAGAGACAACTTTGTATGGGTTTTGGATTTAATTGACTGTTTACATAATGAATGGAAATATCGATATTCACACCCTGATTCAAAAATACACAAATCATATATTGTTGCACAATACTTGAGAGATAATATACCAGATAACTCATTATTCCAATCAAATGGGTTATCTACATTTGCATTAGCAATGCCTGATAAATTTAAAATACCAGAAGATCCAGTTCTATCATATCGTAATTATTATATGTCAGAAGAAAAACAAAAAATTGCAACTTGGAAGAAAAAAAGATCTCGCCCCGATTGGTATATTGTTTCACAAACATGTTAAGTTAGGTTATTCATTTATTGAATAATTTAATATTTATATGATAACCATAATTGTGTTTTATAATTAGTAAATTTATCACATAAATAATTATCATTAGCAACAAGAAGTTCACAACTGTTTTTTTCCATTTTACTTTTTTCGTTTATATATGGAGTTTTTATCTTAAAAGAAGCATCATATTTTGAAAATCTATAATCATATTCAATTGGGTTTTTTCCTTCTTCTTGTCTTTTCTTTATAACTTCATCCGATGGTTTATTATATGTTCTTACGTTAGTAAGTTTATAATCAAAATTAAATTTGTCTGTTGTATCATCCCATAAAATTAATCCATCTTCTTTACACCTTCGGATAATATCTAAAATTTCTTTAAAATGATTTGTTCTTTTCGGTTTATGAAAAATTTCAAATAATCTTTTTATTCTGTCGTCATCTACATCTTGAATATTAATTTTAATAGGAACTGCAATATTATCACATTCTCTAACTACTACTTCTTCTTCTCCTTCTCCATCTTGTTGTTCGCTATTATCTGGATTCATTCTTTTTTCTTCTAAATCATCTATTCTTTTATCATTTAATAATTCATAATCTAATGCATTTGTAATATTTTTTTCATACCCAATCATAAATTTTGGTGACTGAACAAAGTTGGGATCATTTTTTTTAAATATTGTAGTCATATAATTTAATCTAGATAATGTTTGGTAATCCTTTTCTTCTGTTTGATTATTGGATGGTAAAATAGTACATGATCTTAATGTTCCATATTTATAATTTACAAAAGTGATTGATTCCCCTACTGGTTTATAATTTCCCATAATAATAATAGGTACATTTAAATTTACATTTTGTTTATATAAATCTTCAAAAATTAAATGTATTTTATCATTTAATTCAAGATCACAATTTGGTGCATCACACTTTATTTCTTCTATTATGGATCCATTATGGTTTTTATACATTAAATTCATTTTTCCTTGATACAATCCTATGATAATAGGATTATAATCCTTAATTATAGCATATTTCATTAATGAATATGTATATATTATTCTACATGGAGTTGATATTAAATGTATAGTTTTTTCACCAATTTTAAATATTTTACCATCATTTACATCTACTATATTATCAAGTAAATTTAAGGCAATATTATATGTATCATATTCCCCATTCATAAAAGTACAAAACTCTAATGTCAATTTACCATTTATTGCCTTATCCCAATATTTTTCAATTTCTTCCAATATTACCTCATTAGTCCAAGAGTATTCTGCCCCTTCTTTTTTAATGGCATTTATACCTTTTTTATAATCACTCAAATAGAGTTTTTTAAAATATTCTTTATTAAATTCTGTGATATTATAGTCAGTATATAAAGGATTTTCTTTTATTTTTTCAAAAAGTACAGATTCAGCATTACACAATGCCGAATATTCAAGTGACGTTGATTTTATATTACTTAAATGTGTATAATCAAATGCATTATGTTCTATATTTCTTTCAATCCATAATATGTTATTGTTATCGTGAATTGTTTTTGGTGATGCGCTAATTGGCATATACGTATTTATATAGACATTTAATAATATATGTTCAATTAATACTCTTTTACTTGGTATTCCCTCTTCTAAATTGTGTGCTTCATCATGCTGAATATCTATTAATAAACGTTTTTTTGATGTAAAATTCTCATATCCTTTTAATATAGTTAAAATATCTTCAATTCTTTTATTATTAGAACAAACAAATAATATTTTAAAATTTCCAGATAACATTTTAGAAATAACATTATCAACATTTTTGCAATGTGTAGCATTGCCGTTTAAATCATTTTTTGTTGATGAACATACTAATATTAAATTAGATAGGTTTGTGTCTGGATATTCATCTTTTAACATTTTAATTAATCGTATTGTCCATTGTTTATTAGCATGTAATGTATTTTTTGCTATACATACTTGGAATCTATTATTTTTTATACCTAGTAAAATTTGTATATTACAAATTCCAGTTTTTTCAGATTGTGTATGTTTAAATGTCCCTCTAATTTTATTAATCAGATATTCAGTTATAACTTTTATTTGTGTAGTATTATATTTATTGTTTATTTCTTCATACTCTAAAATTTTATAATACAGTGGGATTTTATACTTATTTTTTAAAAATGGGTATTTTTTTAGGTGCTCTTTTACTGTATCTAGATTCGTCGTGTCCTGTTTATGTTGTTCATATTCTTGTAATTTTTTTTTCACAAATATGTTGCAATTATTATTAAATTCTTCAATTAGACGTCGACCTTCCATATTGTCATGAGTTATAGGTATTATAATAATATTTAAATAATTTCGATTTTTATAATATATTATAAATACAAATGTCAATCTCATTAAAAAACATGTTTTAAAAAACTAAATAACAATGTCCTTATTGTCGCCAAGATATAACTGAATATTATAAAATATACATCTATAATATTCACAGAATAAATCAATATATTAAATTATAATTTTAATTTATTTTTTTTTGTTTTCTTTAATTTCATTACACTTTCTTCCTTTTTTTTTGTTATATTATTCTTTGATAATTTTCCATTGTATACACCGAACTCAGTCCATGGTTGTTCTGGTCTATCAAGTAAATATGGTTCTTGTTCTTCCCATACTATATTGTGTTTAATAAATTCTTTCTTATCAAATGGCATACCACATGAACTACCCCATCGTGCAATAAAACTCATTTTCTTTGCTAATGTACTATCACATACCTTTCCATCTAATGCCCCGCGTGGTTGGTATGGTTTTGGACGCCCAGGATCAGACATAAACGCACGATCGTCTAATTCATAGTGACTACAACATGTTCTCGATGAAGGATTAATTTTATTTAAATATATATCATAATGATCTGCCATTATTTCTTCTGCCACTTTAATATCTATTTTTCCTTTGTGCTGTTTCATCAACTGTGTTAATCGCACTTTACGTGCACCTTGATGACGACGAATGTCAAAATGCCCCACATTAGAACACTCTAAATTGCGAATTCGAGGGTCATACGAACCGTTAAATCCAATAAAATAACCATCTTTTTTCTTTTCCACATTCACATATTTCAACCCTAATTCGACTCGCATAATCGTATTTGTATTTGTATCGCCAATTAACCACGCATTAGCATAATCTCCACTGTTATTGTGAATTAAATAGTCTTTAATTTCATCTAATGTTTTACCATACTGCATTGCAGTTCGGATTCTACAACAAATTGGATCTTTCAATTCAAATTTATTAAATCCACCAATTGTTGTTTCAGTTCCCATGAATCCATAACTGGTTACATAAAAGTCAGTTTCACTTGAAATATTACCAGGAGCAGTTTGCATTAATATACGAGCACCTTTGGTTGGTTTAATATCCAAAATATATTTAAAATGCTGTCCTGTCATAAAATTATCAAATGTATTATGACCACAAATTATTTTTCCGTCCTTGGTATAACTACCGACTGCCATAAACCCTGTACAGTGATCTGCGCCTGCTTTTTGACCTCCTTCGCCATGACCAGAAAAACCGCCAGATTCTTCATTGAAAAGGTCGCTATATTTTTCATTTAATTTTGGATAGTCCTTGATTATTTTCGGTAATATAATTAATAATGCATCAATACTGACAAAACAATTCCACATAATCATTTCATGTAAAGAAATTTTACATCCACCTGCATTTGCTCCTTTGGTTATAGCAACAATTTCTTCATATAGTTCTGGATAATTTTTTTCAATAATTGGTCCAAATATACTTCCAGTTATATCACTAAATACATTTCGTTTAATCCCATAATCTTCATAAAAGTGAAATTCTAACATTTTAAATATATCTTTCAATTCATTTGCAACCAAATAACCATGTGCATATCCACGTTCACTAGGCGATCCTTTTATGGATAGATATGTCCATCCATTTGTTTCGTATCTTACTCCGTTTTTTACTTTAATCATATATATATTTTAGTTATATAAATAAATATTGATTTAACAATTAACATTTATTTATACTTTTATTTCAAATTTATCACCGATTTTAATATTATGATTTTTGCAATAATTTGAATTTACTTCTAATATTATATTATGATTTTTTAGTGTAGATATTTTTTTTTTAGATAAAGGTTCTGTATTTGATATAATATCTACAATAGTGTCATCTTTAATAAATAATACATCTAATGGGATATATGTATTTTTCATCCATATGTATATTTTTTTATATTCTGGTAAAATAAACAATATACCTTTATTTTCATTTAACCGTTTTCTAAACATCAATCCCTTTTCTATTTTTAATGGAGTATATTCAATATCTATATACAACAAATCATCTGATTTTTTAAACTTTATAATACCTTTCATTTATAGTTAAATTATGATTATATTTTATTTATTTTTATATTTTTATATTTTTATATTTACTCCATAAATTATGATATTTTGTATTATAATTTGTAATATGCATCATAACAAGTATTAACTTATTATAGTTTGTTAATTATTATTAAATTATGTTATATAAATATTTTTGTGTGTTTTTTTTTTGAATTGAATTTTCAGAAACCGATTTTGGACATTTATAAATGTCCATTTTGGCATAGTGCTTGTCTTCCTTTTTAAATAAGTGAAAAAAACGACTTGTGACTGAAATGCTCTAAATTCCGTTTTTTACCAAAAAAAAGTGTTACCATAAATTTTTAATGTTTTTTACAAAAACTATTTAGGAACTTTTTATGTTGCCATAATATATACTTTTGGAAACAAATGGCAACATATTTAGTTCCGGAAAACGGAAAAAAATATTATTGCGAAATTTGTGATTATACTACATCACGTATTGGGCAATATGATCGCCATAATTCCACATCTAAACATATAAAAGTCACAAATGGCAACGGATTGGCAACAAAAAATGTAAAAACTAACGATTTTAATAATTATACATGCGAACAATGTTTTAAATCTTATAAAGATCGTTCTGGTTTATGGAAACATAAAAAAAAATGTGTAATTAATAATATTAATGTTGTTAATAATACCAAAATTAATAATGCCAAAATTAATAATAATGGTAATGATAATAATAATGGTAATGATAATAATAATGGTAATAATGATAAATATTCCGATATAAAAACATTAACAAATTTAGTATATGATTTAGTAAAAACAAATACGGATTTACAAAAGCAAATGTTAGATGTTTGTAAAAATAGTAATAGTACAATAAATTCACACAATAATAATAAAACATTCAATTTACAAGTATTTTTAAATGAAAAATGTAAAGATGCAATGAATATTATGGACTTTGTAAATTCAATGACACTGCAATTATCTGATTTAGAAGATATCGGAAACCTTGGTTATGTAGAAGGAATGAGTAAAATAATTATACAAAAATTAAATGAGATTGATATTTATAAAAGACCAATACATTGCAGTGACGCCAAACGTGATACAGTATATGTTCGTGATAATGATGTATGGGAAAAAGAAAATATTACATATGATAAATTAAGAAAAGCAATAAAGTATATAACAAAAAAGAATGGCGAATTATTGGTTCCGTGGAGTGAAAAACATCCATCATGTATGAATATAGAACATCCCCAAAATGATATATATATGCGTTTAATGAGTCAAGCAATGGGCGGAAAAGAAGAATTTGTATGCAGTGAAAATAAAATAATAAAGAAAATTTCTAAAGCAATTATTATCGATAAAATGTAAGTTTGATTATATAAGATAAATATGCTTAATAATATATAAATGAATTTTGAAAAAGCGGTAAATCATGATCATTACAGTCAAGGTGTATTAATATTTAGAAAAACATCATATAACGAAATATTTGAAGAGGCAGATCCTCCGATAATGTGTTGGGAAAGTAAATATAAAAAAGAATTATATAGACAATCCAATGATAATAGTTATAATCCCAATACAAAATATATAAATAATACAACTCGATTTAAAAAAGAAAATATATTAGGCGTATATGCACTAATTGGAATGAATGGAAAAATGAATATAAATGGTATAATTAGTGATCCAGAAATGAAATTTGAACTACTTGGATTACCAATATATGAGGAAAATGATTTTACTATTACGCCATATGATCCTATAAAACATGATGATAATTTTCTTTTTATCCAATATTTTTATTATGGTAATAAATAATAACTTATAAATATAGTAAAAAAAATATATTATATTTAATTATGTAAAAAATATAATATAATATTAAATTATAAAATTTCTTTTAATTTTTCTATTTGTTCTTGTGCAAGCGTATCTGGGAATAATATATTAAAATTAATAATTAAATTACCACTATGTCCATCACGAATCATTCCCATACCCTTTAATACCTTATTATAATTATGCGTAATAATATTACCTGAATTATTGTTAATTTTAAATACACGCCCATCTACATAATTCATATCAAACTCGAACCCACACAAAGCATCTTTTAAATTAATTTTTTTATGCAGTAAAAGGTCTAGTCCATTTCGAACAAAATCAGTATCATTATCGATCTTTATAAAAATTTTAATATCTCCTTTATTATTATCAGATAATATATTTCCTTTATCTCTTATAATTATAATTTCATTGTTATCGATACCTTTTGGTATTTCAACATATAATGTTTCTGTTTCTTCGCGTTTTGTATTATTATCATTTATCCATCTAGTAATTTCAATTGGCATATTAAATCCGGAATATGATTTACTAAGAGTTATTGTTAAATGTTTAATAATAGGAGGAGGTTTTGATAATCGTTGTTTTAAATTATCCATGTTAAACATATTTTGACCAACGTTTACTCCATTAACAGTGAAAGTGCCACCCCTTCCAAATAAATTATTTTGAAAAAAATTCATAATATCATCACTATTAGCTCCCATACTTTCTGAGTTGAAAAACATATGACCATGTCCGCCATTTCCAAATTTTGGCATTTTTTGTTGCATATCATACTGTTTGCGTTTTTCAATATCACCTATCACGTCATATGCAGCATTAATCTTTTGAAATTTGTGTGTAGATTCTTGAGAATTATTATTTCTATCAGGATGAAATAATAAAGATAATTTTCTATATGATTTTTTAATATCCTCTTGTGATGCATGCTCATTTAATTCAAGCGTTTCGTATAAATTCTCACCCATACAATATAATTGTAATATAATAATATAATATAAACTTAAATAGTTATTTTAGAATATTAATAATATTAATTAAATATGGATAAACCATTTTTATATAAATATAAACCATTATTATTAACAGATTTTGAATTGGATGAAAATATTAAAGATTTGTTACGATCATTCATTGATATGGATATTTTAAATATATTATTTATAGGTAATTCAGGTAGCGGTAAAACATCATTGATAAATATGTTAATAAATGAATATTATGGTTCTACAAATATATATTCAAATGATAATATTTTATATATAAATAATCTAAAAGAACAAGGAATATCATACTATCGAAATGATGTTAAAACATTTTGCCAAACTCCATCTTCTATTATTGGTAAAAAAAAATTACTAATAGTTGATGATATTGATTTTATTAATGAGCAAAGTCAACAGGTATTTAGAAATTATATTGATAAATATAGCAATAATATAAATTTTTTATCTTCCTGTGTAAATAGTCAAAAATTAATTGATAGTTTACAATCACGATTGATTATTATAAAAACACCGGAACTAAATAAAGATAAACTTATTAATATTATTAATAATATATGTAAAAAGGAAGAAATATATATTGATCATGATGTTATTGATTTTATTTTAACAATTAGCAATAGATCAATAAGAGTTATTATAAATTATTTAGAAAAATTTAAACTATTAAACCGTAAAATTACGATAGATATTGCAAATAAATTATGCACTAATATATCATTTTATGAATTTGAACAATTTACTTATTTATGTAAAATTGAAAAAAATTTATTGGCAGCAATTGATTCTTTACATGTATTAATAGGAAGGGGGTATTCTGTTATGGATATACTTGATAATTATTTTGTATTTTTAAAGGTTACTAATAATATAACAGAGGATGAAAAATATAGAATTATACCATATATATGTAAATATATAACAGTATTTAATAATATACATGAAGATCAAATTGAACTTTCTCATTTTACAAATAATTTAATACTTATTTTTTCTGATAAGGATTATATATCGAATATATAATAAATAATATATATATAATATTTATTATTATGAATAGGGGACAAATATTTAAACAAATAGTTGATCCATGCATTTTATTTGATTTTTTAAAGGAAAACTCAGATGAAATTGATAACTATTATGTTTTTTCTAAAATGTCTTATAAAAAAATATTTATAAATAATAACATAATTCCATTTTTTAATACAATACTGCCATATTATCAAGAATCAAAAAAATATTTTATAACACGAAAAATGGATTATAGTAAATTTACTACAATTATTAGACAATTATGCAATAGCATGAATATAAATTATAGTAAAGAAATTATTTATAATTATTCAAATTATGAAATCATATATAAAATTAAAAAACACATATAAATTGCTAATTATCTGTTAATTGTTAAATATTTTCCTATTAATGTATTTGATAATAATGCTTGTTTTGCAGATTGACGGGCAAACCATTGATATGCAGTTCTTTTAAGAATTTCTTCACTTGGTATATATAATCCATGAACATTATCAGATAAATTAATAAAATTATTACTCATTAATGTGTCCATTGTTATTTGTTTACCTTCATTGTTACAAGTTCCCAATACACCTGACGGTATAAGTTTTACTTTGCCTTCTCTATTTTTTTTATAAAACCATCTATTACAAGAACCAATAAAATCACTTTCGGAAGTTAAATCACTTGATACCATTATTTCTAAATAATGTATATATTCAAGCATTGCTTTACAATTTTTTTTACAACCCATGAATTTTGAGTTAGGGAAAAAATTTATTTTATCAGAAACATCAGTTTGTGATATCATTTCGCCAACAAACATATTATCATTAATAGTTAGATTTTCATAAATTTGTTTCATATTTTTAAAACATAAAAATGAACTCGGCATAACAAATCCTCCAAAATTATATAATAATCGAGCTAATGCAAGATTTCGAATTTTGGTTCTAATTGGATCAGCTACAATAGATAAATCTATATTCCATCCTGGAATAATATTTTGAAAAGTATCGTCATCTATTAAACATACATTAAAATCTTCCCCACATTTATCAATTATCGATTTTAATGTAAGATATTGATATGGTTGATTAAGATTTTCTGTTGTTCTTGACGAGAAATTAGGCCACCATCTAGCATTTTTTTCATATGTAATATGAATCCATATGATTGGTTTTTTGTTTTGAACTAAATAAGAATCATTTAATAGATATTTTTTTACCATATGATAATTATTAATGTTATCAGCACTGTCTTCATGATCTTTATATTTATTATAAACAATTCCTAGTATAATTGTTATGGTTAACGGATAAAAATAATGTATATAGTTATTCAATTTAAATAAACTCATTTATATTATAAAAATATATTATAAATCAATTTAATAATTTCATTATTTATAAATTATAAATTATAAATTATAATGTATGTGTAAGTTGCTTAAATCCACTCATCCATCCTTCGTTTGCTTTACGTGTTATTTCGTCCTGTTTTGCTAATTTATATGCACGATGTACATCATTTTTATTTTGATATGATGACTTATTATTTAAATATTCATTCGCCTGTGATAATGATAATGGTTTTGTATCTTTATAATCTTCTTGTTGTTGATATTCTAATACATTTTTAAATTTCGGACGCTTTAAAAAGTCATCATGTGTTATTGGAATTACACTTTCTACATGTGCTTTTTTTAAATCTTCATATTGTAATCCACTAAATATAGTTGATGAATAACATTCAGGTTTTTCACATGTAATATCATATTGACTAGATGTTTGTCCCATTTCTTCTATTTCTTTAATTTGTATAATAGACTGTATTTCCTTTTTTTTTGTTTCGAATGTTTCATGCATTTTATTCATTGTTGTGTTTCGTGTATCCATATTTTCATTTGATTGTATCCATTCGCCATATCCATAATCATCATTTTCGTTTTTTACTTTATGTTTTATAAATAGTTCATTAAATATTTTATTGAAATTTGGATTTGATTGTATATTTTTTAATAATATTTCCTTCTCCTCATCTTTTTCAACTTTATATTCAGTTGATTGGGTTGATGAAGATTTATATCTAAAATTATAGATTGAAAGTATAATTTTATAAGCAGATGTAAAAAATAAAAAATATTTTTTATCTAAATTAGATTTATCTGGATGAGTCAACATAACCGTTTTTTTTGCTTGTTTTAAATCGTCAATCGTAAAATTAAAATCTAATTTAAATAATTCTAATAACTCATTTAAATCATAATTGTCTATATTTAGATTAAGTGATTCCATTATTATATATATTATTTAATATATTACAATTATACACAACATATAATATATTTATTAAATATATATGGAAATTTGTGATCCAAAATTAATGTGTAAATATGGTATTCATAAACATAAAGATGCAATGGATTGGTTACGTAAAAATGATCCTAATAAAAGGGGAAATGATAAAATAAACATAAAAAAATATATGCACATTTATAATTGTTTTAGAGAAAGAAATTATTGTCCTATAACTATTGAAAATAACGATACTAGTGTAACTGAACTTAATAGTAGTATAAAAGAAGATACCCCAACTAGTATTACGGAATTAGTTGATAATGAAGAAATGTATAAATATGATTTTTTATCAAAAAAAACCCCTATGAATGACTCTTATATAACTATTGATGACGATTCTTCTCCTATTATTGATGAAGATAACTCTTCTTCCATAATAGACGATGAAGATACATCTTCTTCTATAATAGATGACAGTGATATGTCAAATTCTAGTATTAACAGTTCAAGTTCTAGTATTAAAAGTTCATATTCCACAATGAATGATGATTCAAATAATAGTATAAGTGATAATGTTAAAAGTAAAAGGGATGAAAAAATTACAAAGAAAAGGAAAAAATTGTTTACATGTATGAGACAAATTGAGAATTGGAGTAAGATATTAGCACATCATAAAATGGATAAAAAAGAGTTTAATAAAAAAAAAGTTAAGGAATTAATGCATAATGCATCACCTAAAATGGAACAATTATTTGAAATAATAAAACAAGTAGATGATAACGATTTTGAAACACATGGTAGATATTTTAAACATTTTATTTTTTCAGACGTTAAAGAAGAAGGATATGGTGCGAAAATTTTAGCATCTGGATTTATTGCAAATGGGTATAATAGTTTGATAGATAGTAAAAAGGGTAAATTAGTTTTAAAAACTGCTTCACAAAATGAAAAAAATAATTCTTTTGGATTATTATCATCCAGTGCTATTTTTAAAAGTGAATTTAATCAAAAATTAAAAAAAGAAGTACTATCCGTATATAATAATCGTCCAGATAATATACATGGCGAAAACATGAGATTTATTATTTTAGATAGTGGATTTAAAGAAGGTATTGACTTGTTTGATGTAAAATATGTTCATATTTTTGAACCATCAATGACAACTGCTGATATAAAACAAACTATAGGACGTGCCACTCGTACATGTGGGCAAAAGGGATTACATTTTGAACCAAATGAAGGATGGAAATTATTTGTATATAATTATAATACAATTATACCAGATGATATTAAAGATATTTATAAAGTATCACATCCTGAATTATTGAATGATACTATTAAGGATGATAAAATATTTAAATATTCTAAAAAATTAAAGGACTCTGCCATTTTTTATAGTACAATTGATAGAACTATGTCTAATCTTGAAGAACAGTTGTATAAACTTGCACCAATATTTGCAATAGATTACGATTTAACAAAAAAAATACACAATATCGATGAAATAATGTATTTATATGATGATTCATCTAGTAGTGTTGGTGGTGGTGGTGCATTTAATAAAAATAAAACTATTGTTTGTAATGGAAAATGTGGAAAACGGTCAACAATAGAGGTTCCCCCTGATATTAATTTTTTATTAAATGTATATAATAAATATAACCATGATACTGAAAGTATACCGCCTAAAAATAAACGCGAGTTTTTATGCAAATATATGAAACAGAATGAAGATTATTGTAAACAATTAAATAAAGAATGGGCAATATATTTATCAGATGTACCAAATAGTTTTAATAAGTCGAATAAAAGTACAAAGAAAACAATGAAACAAGTATCAAATACACAAAAAGTTACTAATAAAGATACAAATAAAACTAAAACTAAAACTAAAAAATTATCAAAAACAATAAAATTATCAAAAATAGAAAATAGTTTGCCTTCTAATAGTAGTTCATTGTATTCTATAAACGAAATTGATAGTTTGCCTTCTAATAGTAGTTCATCGTCTTCTATAAATGAAATTGATAGTTTGCCTTCTAACATTAGTTCATCGTCTTCTATAAATGAAATTGATAGTTTGCCTTCTAACATTAGTTCATCGTCTTCTATAAATGAAATTGATAGTTTGCCTTCTAACATTAGTTCATCGTCTTCTAATAATACAGAATTATCTGATTCTCTTATGAAAGATATGAATATTATTGAAGACGACTCTTCAATAGATAATAGTTATTCAATTGAAGAGTATTCGCCAATAACAAATAAAGAATTTAAAAAATATAAAGACAACCCCCCTCCCAAAAAATTAAATTTTAAAAATATGCGTGATTTTATTAAAACAAATTTTTCAGATAAATATTCGTGGGATGATATAGTTGTTGAAAATAGATGTGTAAATAGAGGTGGAGGTAAATCAAATATAATGAATTTAAATCCTACACAAGATTTTGTAAGAAAATATTTTACTCCAGCGTCACCATATAAAGGTATTCTATTATGGCATAGCGTAGGTACAGGTAAAACATGTACAGCAATTGCAACTGCAACAACAACATTTGAACAGGAAGGTTATACTATATTATGGGTGACACGAAATACGCTTAAAAGTGATGTTTATAAAAATATATTTGATGATGTATGTCATCAAGTATTGGTAAATAAAATAAAAAATGAGGGGATAGAAATACCAAGTGATCCATTAAAAAGAAAAAAACTTCTTAGTAAAAGTTGGATAGAACCAATTAGTTATAAAACATTTAGTAATTTATTAACACCTGGTGGTCATAATGAATATTTAGATAAATTAATATCTATAAATGGTAAAAAAGACGTTTTACGAAAAACATTAATTATTATTGATGAAGCACATAAATTATATGGAGGCGATCTAAAAGCAGCAGAACGACCAAATATGGAAATTATGGAAAAATTATTACAGAAAAGTTACGAAATATCCGGTAAGGATTCAGCACGATTAATTATAATGACAGCAACTCCATTTACAAATAGTCCAATGGAATTATTTAAACTTGTTAATTTATGTAAAGATAAAGAAAATGAAAAAATCGTAACTGAAAAATATGATTTTAAACGTAAATATATGGGCGATGATAGTTATTTAACAGAACAAGGTGTTAAACGATTATCTGATAAACTTTCAGGATATATTAGTTATTTAAATCGTGAAAATGACCCCACGCAATTTGCTCAACCAATTATGATAGATGTTCCTGTTTTAATGTCACATATAGAGGATAACGAACTTAGAAAAGATATATTTAAAAACATAACAAATGATAAATCGCAGAATGCAAAGGAGACAATAATAGAATATGAAAAAATTATTAAGGAAAAAAATAAAAAATTACGTGAAACAAAAAAGAAATCAAAAAATGATTTAGAAAATAAACAGAAAAAATGTAAAACGATAAAGAATAGAACAGAAAAATCAGAATGCATGAAAAAAATAAAAGATGAAGTTGAATTAATATATAATAATAACATAGATACGTTACGAGATGAGATAGAACAATTGAATGAAGATTTTAACAATGATAAAATACAAAAAAGAGAGAATAAAAAGAAAAATGAATTATTAAAAAAGAAAATAGAAAAATTAAGAGAACGATATTTACAAGAAACAATGCTTATTGAAAGATGTGGAAATATTAAACTTGCTTAATTTTTTTAGTATAATCTTCACAACGTTTAAAAAAATTATTAATATCTGTTTCATTAGTGCCAATAACAGAATCATCTGGTATATACCATTTATCCCTCTGTTTATTGCCATAAAATGATAAAAAAACCGGAATTCCATTAACCATTTTAAATTTTTTTAAAGCGATATATAAATTAATATTTTCGTCAATATCAATATCAGCACAAATAACATTATTCGATGTTTGATTAATAAAAGTTTGAAATAAAGGATATACTTGTTTGCATGGTTTACACCATTCTGCTCCAAATTTAATAACTAATATATTATTACTCTTCATAGATGATTGTATTTTTTGAATATCTAAAATATCCATATTAGTTATAATTTGTTTTGGAGAACTCATAATATATTATATACAATAATATATTATTTTATACGTTTTTATTAATATATATATTGACATGATTTTCTAATGTATTAATATCAATATTTGGTAAATCAATATGAGACTCCCATAAAAATTTACAAAATGCCCATATAAATATATAATCACAATTATACCATTCTGGGTATTTATTTAATAATGATTGACGTAATTTTGACGGTATTAAGTCCATACTTTCTTTTGGTAAAACATAACATAATTGGGTTAATTGTGATACTGGATTACATTTTTCCAATGGGATAAATGTATGATCAAAATATGGTATAAACTTTAATAAATCACTTAATAATGGTGGATAAACATAATTATATTTCCACCGCCAATTTGCACAATCTCCTGAGTAATATTTCATTGTCCATTCAATTCCTTCAAGATAATTTGTACAAATTTCTTTACATCTCTCATTATTTATTTTTGTATTAAATAATAGTTTATAATACCTTGATTCCCATCCATCTTCATTTGGGTTAATATATAATTCTTGTTCTCTTTCCTTTAATGGTAACATTAGTGTACTATCATTTGCATTATTACTTGATGTATATTTTAATCTTTGTGCCATTTTATCTCTTTGAACATATTCATTTTTAATGAATTCTAATTCATTTTGTGAGAGATATTCTATATATTTTCTAACATTTTTCCATTTAATCTCTCTATTAATTGTTAATGTTTCACTTGAATTTGAAAAAACATGTTTATATCCGTTTATTAGGTTATCTATACCATTTGTTCTAATATTTAAAGCAGGAAAATGAGGTAAAAAATCATTTCCAAGAAAAAAACATATAAAAATATAATCAAATAAAATATTTGAGTCAAGTGAAATATTTTCAATTTTACACATATAATCATTATTTTTATCAATTGATATATCGTTTTCAGATAATTCATATATAATTGTTTTCGCAAGTAAAGGTATATCTAATATATATTTTTCATTTGGGTTAAGTGTTTTGTCAATACTTTTAATAAATTCCGGAGTTTCTCTATACAAATACAAATGATTAGAAATATGTAGATGATTAATAGTTAACATAATTAGATCAGCATCAATTCCATAAATTACTGTTTGAGTATCCTTATGATATTTTAAGTCATTTCTAATATGATTATATATTTTATGTTCTCCTTCGCCTGGATCATTACTTGTTGATACAATAATTTGTTCAATCCCAAAATTAGTAGGATTATTAAAAAATTTTGTTAATTCTATACTAAGTTTATTCATAAAAATTGTACCCGGTGTTATTGATGATTTATTCCAATTATATATATTTTCGTTTGAACTATTTTCTATATTCTTATTTTTTTCATCAAATATAGACATATAACGACGATTGCGTTGTTGATTTAATTTTGCAATAGGAGCAACTCCGTCAAATGCAATAAATACACGCTTAGTTGGATTAATTTCTTTTATACATTTTGAAATATTTACTGAAACATCTTCAATTATTTTTTTTTCAATTATATTTATATAATCTTCTACATTTTTGTATTTTGGTTCATTTGAATTAATATTACGCAGTGCATCATAAATAAATGAATTACAATCTAGGTATAAATTATCCATTTTTGGGTTTTTTAATGTACTAATTTTTTTAATTATAGATCTGTGGTTTTTAACTAGATGTGCAAAATAACTTGGAATGCCCATGTTATGGTATAAATAGTAGTATTATATTTTATGAAAAAATATCTTTATATAAATTTAAATGTAGTATAATTTATTCTTTGTAATATAAATATAGTTGAATGAACCAAGAATTAAAATTTACAATTGTAAATAAAATTTCTAGATTAAAACATATTTTAATAAATATTGTTAGAAGTAATCAATATTATAAAAAAATTGATATAATCAATTCAAATGATTTAAATTCATGTATAATATATTCTGAAGTTATTATTGAAAAAATTAATTTTTTATTAGAAAAAATTAATAATAATTTAAACCAAGACCATGAATATACAGAATATATTGATGAACTTCAGACAATTGTATTTAAAATATCAACATTAATTAATTTATATGGTTGTGATACTTTAGAAAATTTTATATATATATGTATTGGGAATAATTTTTGTATAGAAGATAAATATAAGTTACGTTATAATTTATTGAATAATTATTTTAGACCAATTCGATATAAGTTATTAGATTGGAAATCTGATCAAAAAATCGATGATGATATATTATTTAAAAATTCAGATAATTTTGATTGTTTCAATATTGATAATTGTAATAACAATTTTCAAGTTAAAATTTTTGGATTGAAAATTGTTATACATAATATTGATAATAAAAATACAATTGTTATTTATGGAATTATAGAAGATACAATTATAAATTTAATTGATAATACTGAAATATTTAATAAATTAAATGAATTAAAAAAAAAAATTCCAATATGCGACAATTATAATCATTTAACATATAATAATTTTATTGATTGTTTATCAATTAAAGATTTATTAATATTAACAGACGCTGAAATACATAATAATTATATAGAAATGCGCGAAGACTATAATCAAAATATACTAAAAACATCAATAACTGATATTATAAACAACTTTATAAAAAAAGAATTAATTGATAAAAGAAATATGTTAATAATGTTATTAGTAAATTCACAAGAGAATGAAGGTCATTATCTTGCATATTTATTATATGATTTATTATCAATCGATATAAATGGGATTATAGATACTTATGAACAAACAACAATTTATGATAGTCTTATATATAATATTAAAAAAAAATTTCAGGATGCTATGAAATCTACAGTAAATTATAGTAAAACTATATCTAAAACAGATAATAATTTATCACTCGAACAGCGTATATGTCTTATGAAAACTAATAATAATGTAAAGGAAAAAGCATTAATAAAATTAAAGGAAGTAAAAATGAAATCAGAAGACAGTGGATCAAAAGCAATGCAATATATTGAAGGATTACTTAAAATACCATTTGGTATTTATAAAAAAGAACATATACTTACATTAGTTCCTTCAAATATTAAGATTTTTACAGAATTAGTAGAGAGATTAAATATGGAATTATATAACAATTCAAAATATAATATAAGTAATATTTTTCCAATTAAACAAAAATATACAATTTTCGAAGTTAATAAATATTGTTCATTACTACAGAATGACTATATTAAACATATTCAACAATATTTATTAGAATCATTTAAAACATATATATGTTCAATATCTAAACCAAATATCATTAAAATATATTCAGAATTAAAAAATATTATAAATGAATTTAATTATACAATTATTTTACATAAGTTTTCTAATTTAAATTTGAATAATTTAAGAAAAAATATAATAGATGATATTTGTAAATTATTAGAACATAATGAAACCGACAATAATATATATTTATTCATTGAAAAAATAATGAACATGCACAGTATTCCAATATATAATAATTTGATAACTCAATTACCTAAAATTGAAAACAATTTATTAAATGTTCAATCATATATGAAGTCTGTTTCAACAATTTTAGATAAATCTGTATATGGACATAATAATGCAAAAAAACAAATAGAAAGAATAATTGGACAATGGTTGAATGGAGATTTATCTGGATATTCAATTGGATTTGAAGGACCTCCAGGAGTTGGTAAAACATCATTAGCAAAAAATGGTATATCTCGTTGTTTAAATGATGAAAACGGCATTTCTAGACCATTCTCTTTCATAGCAATGGGTGGATCTACTAACTCTAGTACAATTGATGGACATAATTATACATATGTTGGATCTACATGGGGTCGTATTGTTGATATTTTAATGGATACTAAAATTATGAATCCAATTATATTTATTGACGAATTAGACAAAGTTAGTAAAACTGAAAACGGAAAAGAAATTATAGGTATTTTAACGCATTTAATTGATCAAACTCAAAATGATACATTTCAAGATAAATATTTTAACGGAGTTAACATAGATTTATCAAAAGCATTATTTATTTTTTCTTATAATGATGCGGAGTTAATAGATAGAATATTACTTGATAGAATACATCGTATTAAATTTGATAATTTATCATTATATGATAAAGTTACCATAACACGTGAGTTTATATTACCAGAAATATGCAGTAAAATGGGATTAACTGACATAATACATATAACAGATGATGTTATAATATATATTATTATTAATTATACATGTGAACCTGGTGTAAGAAAATTAAAAGAAATAATATTTGAAATTATGGGAGGGATTAATATTGATATTTTGAAAAATAATATTTCAGATGATATATGTATACCAATTAATATTACAGTTGATAATATTAAATTAAAATACTTGAAAAACCATGACTATGTAAAAACCAATAAAATTCATACAGAATCTTCTGTTGGTGTTATAAATGGATTATGGGCAAATTCATTAGGAAATGGTGGATTGTTACCAATTGAAGCCACATTTTGTCCAAGCAATTCATATCTAGAATTAAAACTAACAGGTATGCAAGGAGATGTCATGAAAGAAAGTATGAATGTTGCAAAAAGTGTAGCATGGTATTTGTATACAAAATATAATGAATATGAATCAAATAATTTATATAAAAAATTAGAAGAAACAAAAAATAATGGAATACATATACATGTACCTGAAGGTGCAACGCCAAAAGACGGACCTTCTGCTGGTGTTGCAATAACTATTGTAATATATAGTTTATTTACTGGTCGTAAAATTAAAAATAATATTGCTATTACAGGCGAAATATGTCTACAAGGTAAAATTACAGCAATTGGTGGATTAGAACTAAAAATTTTAGGAGGAATTAGAGGAGGCGTTAAAACTTTTATATTTCCAAATGAAAATAAAGAAGATTATAATAAATTTTTAGAAAAATATAAGGACAATCAAATATTAAATGATATTACATTTAAATTAGTCGATACGATTGAAGATGTATTACATATTGTATTTATTGATTGATTTTAATATCATAATAATTAAATTTATTATATTAATTATTATGATATTATATATATAATATATAATATGGCGATTTCATTAACTATATCAAATATATTGGAATTTTTCTCTATTATATCTCCTACTCTTTTAGTATTTTTTTTATTTATGTCTTCATTGTTCAATAAAAATTTAAAAGGTTTAGTATTTATATGCGGCGTGTTAATATGCTCTGTTATTAATATTATTTTTATGAACCTAATAGGAAGTCCGAGGGACGAAGATGAGGCACATTCGTGTACTCTTTTTGATATTCCTTCTGTATCAAACTTTAATAGTCCATACCCAAGTAGTCTAATTATTTCATTTACAATTGCATACTTAATTCTTCCTATGAAATATAATAATCAAATGAATTATGGAGTATTAGCATTTTTGTTAGCATTATTATCAATTGATACATTAACAAAAGTACAAAATAAATGTACAACATATCCTGGATCAATACTGGGATCACTTGTTGGGTTTTTATTCGGTGCGTTATGGTATATATTATTTCATGGTCTTGGATTTGATTCATTATTATATTTTGATGAATTACGGAGTGATAATGTAGTTTGTTCTCGTCCAACAAAACAAACATTTAAATGTTCTGTATATAAAAACGGTCAATTAATATCAAGTAATATTGCATAAAACATATTGTATGATTATATATTATATTTATGTAAGTTATCATTAATATATTTTTTGAAATTTGTTATATATAATGAGCGATGAAATCCATATAACATTGTTTTACTGTTGTTTTCTGACATACTTAAAATATTAACAAAATTTAAAATTATTTTTGAGGTAACTGCATTATTGTATATAGATAATTTATCTTTGGTGAAAAAATCGCTTTTATTTTTCTTATTTACGCTATTATGAAATTCCCATAAAAAATTGATTAAATTATCTTTTGTTGATAATTTATTTCCTTTCATACCCTTTTTCATTATTTCTACAGCATGTGATTTACAATTAGGACACGGTAGATTATTACAAATAATAAAAATGTGTGAAACTAAGTTTGGTAATTCCGATATATATTCATCTTTTAATTTAAATGCTAATGTATGAAATAAAAACCATACTGCATTTCCCCAATCTTTTTTTTTCATAATTATATATATATAAAGATAAATATATAATAATACTAATGAATTATATTATTGAAGGCGAGATTGATTTTTATAAAGAATTAAATGATACATCTAATATCAATATTTTAGACGATGACGATATATGTAAAATATCACACGATAAGTTAACATATAATAGTGTTAAATTAGTAGATTGTGGACATTCATTTAATTATTTACCATTGTATAATGATTTGACTATAAATTTTAATAAAAATAGGGGTATTTCTTGTTGTCCATATTGTAGAACCAAAATGAGCAAATTTATGCCTTTTATTAAATTAGATGGAGTAACTAAATTATATGGTATAAATTCACCTGCGTCAAAATGTTTACCATCTCCAAAATGTGTATTTATTTTAAAATCAGGAAAAAATAAAGGAAAACCATGTAATAAACCTTGCATTGAAACTGAAGATGGAAAAAAATGTTATTTACATAATAAATCTCCAAAACTACATAATACAACAAATATTATATGGACTGTAGAAAAAGAAGAATTATTTAAATCTAAAACAGTTAAAGAATTAAAACAAATGTTAAAAAGTAAAGGATTAGATACAAATGGGTTAAAAAAAGTATTGGTTAATAAATATATTATTAATTTAATACATTAATTTAATATATTAATTTAATATTATATAAATATTTGTTATATAATATTATTAAAATGAGTAATAATAAAGAAAAAATGTCACAAAATATAAAAGGTTGGTTACAAATAGATAATGATATTAAATTATTACAAAAAGAAATAAAGGATCGAAAAAAAAAGAAAATTATATATACTAATAATTTACTTAGTTTAATGAAAAGTAATGACATTGATTGTGTTGATATTAATGATGGAAAAATTATATATTCTCAATCAAATGTAAAAAAAGCAATTAATAAGACGCATTTACTAGAATCATTGAATAAATATTTTGAAAAAATGCCAAATATACCAACAAATGATATTGTACAATATATATTAGAAAATCGTGAAATAAATATAAAAGAAAGTATTATACATAAACCATCTAAAAATTCATGATAATAATAATATATCATGTTGAAATATAAAAAAAAAAATGATACTAGTCATTCTACTAAATCATTAATATCACATTTATCAACCATTATTAACAATCATCATGATGATGACGATGATGACGATGATGACGATGATGACGATGATGACGATAATGATAAAATGTATAGATTTAACAATCCGGAACTTGCAAATAAGAATAGTAAATATAATTATAATTTAACTATACCATCCGAATTAAATATATCTAAAATTGATAATAATAATCCATTTAAATTTTGTATTTTTCAAGTTCGAACAGATGGTAAATACCCCTTTTTATTATATTTTATCGAAAAAAAAATGGATACCAAACGAATATCTTTTATTTCATCTAATATTAATATTGGAATAAATAGTATTAAAAAAATTAAATATAAATCATTGCTTTATGTTAATAATTTATTTCCAAATGCAGATATTAGTTATCATGGAATATATACGTCACTTGATGATAATATAATTCTTTTAAAAATAGAGGATTATTATAATCAGTCACATATATATGCCGATAATTTAAATAATTATATTTGGGCAACATCACATGAAATTTTAAATAATAATAAAATATTAGATTACACAATAGAAAATAATGTTATAGATTTTTTTATTAAAAATAAATATTTATTATATTTAACAAATAATAATAATTTTATATTTGAGACTCCTATAATATGTTATTATAAAATAACAAATACACTTGAAAATATTGAACTTGCTGATATTTACCATGACAATATTATTAAAGAATTATCTCCTGGGTATTATTTACATTATAATATACCAAAATCGAAAGAATATGAAACTCTGTTACGAATTATTGTTTTTGTTGGTAATGTTTCATTCAAACAATTAGATATATATAATAATGATGAAACAATAGATTCATTATTTTTTATACATAAAAATATTAATAAATATTATTTAATAAAAAACTACGATCAACATACAATTTTATCAGTTTTTTAATTATTTTTAAAAATATTTAAAAATAATTATTTATATTATAACCAATGAGAAAGATAATTACTATAATAGGTATATTATTATCTTCAATTGGTCAAATATCAGGGTATGGTTCTCCTCCACCACCACCACCTCCTCCATGCAACACACCACAATGTAGTAGTGGAACTTTTTGTTATTCAAATACGAATCAATGTACTCCTTGTCCAGCAGGATATAAATATCGATCTAACCCAAATATAGGTGTTTCAAGTACGGAATTATGGGGATGTGAAATATGTCCTACAAGCACATTTTCACCAGATAAAGGTTCATCTGAATGTATTTCTTGCCCTATAGGTAAATATGGTCCAACTAAAGGTCTTACTTCTTGTTTAGAATGTGATAGTAATACATTTTCGGATAAAGAAGGACAAGATAGTTGTTCAACATGTTCAACATGTTCAACCGGTAAATATGAAATTAATAGTTGTTCTTTAGATAAAGATACACAATGTGAAAATTGTAAAGAAATACCAAATTGTGCACACACTCCAACTTGTTCTTCTTCCAGTGTTAGTCATTGTAATAAGTGTTTACCTGAATATTATTTATTATCATCTGATACATGTATTTCAACTACAAAATGTGTTTTAAATTTAGAATATGAAATTAAAACTTATTCTTTTACAAGTAATAGAGTTTGCGATAAATGTATAAATACTTGTCTATCTGGACAAATGTTAGAAGGAAACTGTATTAATACCTTTACACCTATTTGTATTCCATGCAAAGATGATTTTTTTAAATCATTAAATGACGATTCTCATTGTTTACCTTGTATTAAACAGTGTAATCCAGGTTATCAATTAAAAAATACTTGCTCAAAAACAACTAATTCAATATGCATACCTTGTCAAGATGGATTTTATAAATCACTTGCTGACAATTCCAAATGCTTACCTTGTAAAAATAGTTGCGATATAGGATTTGAATTGAATCACCCTTGTTTTCCTGATAAAAATCCTCAATGCATACCTTGCCAAGATGGATTTTATAAATCACTTGCTGACAATTCCAAATGCTTACCTTGTAAAAATAGTTGCGATATAGGATTTGAATTGAATCACCCTTGTTTTCCTGATAAAAATCCTCAATGCATACCTTGCCAAGATGGATTTTATAAATCACTTGCTGACAATTCCAAATGCTTACCTTGTAAAAATGATTGCGGAGAAGGTTCCTACATATATGAATTATGTAATTTAAAAAATAATGCTAAATGTTCCTTTTGTCCTATTAATACAGAAAACCCGAACCATTATTCTGTATTTATATCATCATGTATACCTTGTAAAGATGGATCAACCTCGGTTATAGGTTCTGCTAGTTGTATACAATGTCCGTTAGGAACTGCTACATTTGGTGGTATCGATTGTAAACAATGTGCACCAGGAACTTATACAGATAGTTTAGGATCAATTGAATGTAAATTATGCCCTGCTGGAAAATCTAGTAATGTAATTTCATCAAATACTATAAACAATTGCATAACTTGTGATAATGGGTTAATTTCATTAGCAGGAAAAGAAATATGTACGCCTTGTCCTATTGGAACATACGAAGATGGAAAACATTTGAATTGTAATTCTTGTTTATCTGGTAAATATAATGATTTATTTGGGCAATCAGTGTGTAAAAAATGTCCCGCTGGAACAGAAAATGGGAATATAAAATCTACAACTATAGATAGTTGTATTAAATGTTTACCTGGTTTTTTCTCTCATGGAGGAATTACAAAATGCTTACAATGTGAACCTGGAACTTCAACAAATCAACATGGAACTGAAAATTGTATCGTGAATTTACCTGGTACATATACATCTATTCCGGGATCAATTGAACCTATTGATTGTTCTCCTGGTTCATATAGTGATATACATGGTGCAACTAAATGTTCATTATGTAAATCGGGTTATATGAATAATAAACATGGTTCATCTAGTATAGATGAATGTATTCCTTGTTCTGTTGGAACATATTCAAATGTATCAGGATCAACTTTTTGTTATGATACACCCAAAGGAACTTATCAGGATAAAAATGGACAAAATTCAACAATTCATTGCCCGATAGGAACCTCAAATATTAATATAGGTTCCATTGATAAATTATTCTGTAAATTATGTTCTCCTGGTAAATATCAACCAAATACAGGATCACATACGTGTACAGAATGTTCTCCAGGGTTTTATCAAAATATATCTGGTCAATCAAATTGTATACATTGTCCAATGGGTACTTATAATGAGAAATTCGGTATTAATACTATTGATCATTGCATTTCATGTGAAAAAGGAACTTATTCGTCTATATTATCTGCAATAACATCAGATACTTGTTTAATAAGTCCAATAGGAACTTATGTTGACATAAGAGGTTCTCTGAATTATAAACATTGCGAACCTGGTTATTATCAAAATAAAACAAAACAAAATATGTGTATTGCTTGTCCTGCAGGAAAATACAATCCGCTATATAAATCTACAAATAGTTCAGTTTGTATTGATTCTCCGATTGGTCATTATGTTCCAAATAATGGGTCTTCTATTTTTTTACCATGTAAAACAGGGGAATTTTCTAATGAAATTGGAGTAACAAAATGTAATTTATGTAAACCTGGTAAATTTTCAGATGGTATTGCTTCCACAAATTGTAAATTTTGTCCAAGTAATACATATTCATTAGGTAATGGATTTTCAATATGCGATACAATTGGAAAACCTGAAGTTTTAATACACAATATAACTCAAACAAGTTATAGTGTTAGAGTAAATACTAATTTCACTTCTATTATTTCTATGAATTATATATGTTCACATGAGTGTAGTATATATGTAAATAATAACCTTATTATAAAACATACAAAAAATGAAAAAATATCAAACTCAATAGTATTACATTTGCGACTAGGGATAGATACTATAAGTATTAAATATATAGATTTTTTTAATAGTTCTCTTAAAATAGATTGGAAATGCTCAAAAGAAAATTTATATACTCAATGTCATGGAATACCTGATAATATAGTTGTTTTATTTGCTACAATGGAAACAAAGAAAAACTCTATAAACACTTACGCAAATCCAGATATATTATTTTCTTCTATTATCACAAAATATGAACCATCTCAAACATACGATTTTCAGTTGATTGATTTGGAACCTTCGGTTAAATATACATTTAAACTATTATTAAAAATAGTAAATGAAACTTTTCCGATGGAACCAATTATAGTAAAAGACATTACAACTCGAGTAAGTGTTCCTACCGGACCAGTTCAAGAACTAGTTAAATATTTTATTGGATTAACGCCTATTGATCATATAAGTAATGAACAATCAAAATTAAAGATACATTGGGATGCTCCATTACTTGTATTGCAACATGGACCAATAACTAGTTATAATATTTCATACATACGCGAACAAAGACAATATATTACATATGGACCAGACCCTAGAACAATAATAGTTCCTTCATTTGAAACACATATGATTGTAAATACTACAACAATTATATTGAATAATTTAAACCCTGATACAAATTATACTATACGTATATTTCCTCGAACAGATGCAATAGGACAGGGACCAGAAAATATAATTCGATTAAAAACTAGTGTTGCTGCTCCACCGAAACCGCCTCCTTTAAATATAATATCTATTACTGATCAAGATATCAAGATTAGTTGGCCATCATTAACTAATGAAACAGGAGAAATAACAAAGGTATGGGTTGTTGTAGAACCTTATGAACGTTTGCAATTATCATCTGAAGTTGTTCATATACCGAAAAATAGTTTATTACCATTTTTACCTTTTCCTCATGAAGGAATTAGAGGATTTTTTGGACCTTATAATATTAGTAATACATGCCAAAGTCATATAGTGGGATTTACATTTTTGAGTATTAATACAAAAGAAATATGTGGAGGGTTTTGTAATAAACCATGTGAATATGGAACTCAAATGTTAGATCCAACAACAATATTACCTACGAATGATAAAGATCTTGAAAATGATAATTTTATTATGGTTTTTAATAACTCTGATGGAGTGATTTCAACTCGTTATGTCCCTTACTTAACTATGAAAAAACGAATAGATTCCACAACTTCATTAGGAGGTTTAAATTCAGGTGGAACTTTTTTAATTGGAGATGGTTTAAATAATATAAAAAGTAAATTGAATAATGCTTTATTAGAAATAGATTTATTATATCGTTTGAGATTTATGGTATTTACTAGTGAAACATTGTATTCAATAAGTGATACGCCTATTGAAATATCATTAGTAGAAAATAATAGTATAATTTCATTATCACAAGGTATTTACATAGGTATTTTTGTTGGTATTTGTTTAATATTATTAATGATACTATGCTGTTATTGTATTAATTTATGTCAAAGAAAAAGAAGAGAAGAGAATAAAATAGATAATAGTGATATTGGTATGGAAGGTATGGAATCAATAACTCATAAAAATTTAGAATTATATAATAATTCTAACACAATACCATCTTTTGCAAATCCATTATATTGGAAAGGGACAAATGGAAGAGAACAAATATATAATAATGATTCAACTTATATGGATGTTTCTATGCCAAATTACTTGCCTGAATATAGTGTTTTAGAAGAACCAAATAATAATACATATTTTGATATAGATGCTCCGCCATTACCTGATAAAAAAATTAAAACATATTTAGATACCTCAAATGATGATGCTCCGCCATTACCTGATAAAAAAAATAAATATTTGGATGTTGTAAAAGAACATAAATATGATACTATTGAATATATATAATTTAAAATCCAGCAAGTGATTTTCCTAACTCATTTAAAATCGGTTCTTGTATCGAAGTAATTTTTGGTATATCTCCTCCGTATGTTCGTGGCATTTTTGGAAATAATTTAATATTGCACGGGTAATGACTTGTAGTTCGTAATTCATTAAATGCCTTTTGTTTTTTTTTCAACTGTGTATTAGAAGATAGATTACGGGGCATATAACACAAATAGATAACCGCGCGTATATTCGGAATATTTCTATTTTTACTTGCTTCTATACCGCAATGAATTGTTCTACTATCCCAGAAAACCATGCTACCTTTTGGGCATTTTATATTTTGTATATTACATCCTTGATTTATATAAAACGTCTGCTGATCTTTGTTTAGTTTATACCAATTTGATTTATCTGTTATGTTATAATTATTTTTAAAATTGTCATGATATTTATTGCTACCTTCTAAAAATGATAATGTTGCATCTCCTTCATTAACATCAACGCCAGTAACCCAACTCTGTATACATTTAAAATCTGGCGTAGTAAATGATTGATCTGTATGATACCATGTATTATTTCGATTCCATCCCTTCTTTGTTACTTCAGGAGGTATACCAAAACTTAATCCGTCAAATGAAACTAATAAATCATTTACATCACACTTCCAAAAATATGCAAATAATTCAACAATTTTCATATTCTGTCTTACATCCCAAGAAGCTTGTGTATGTCCTACGCCCCAGTGTTGTAATAACATCGAATGCATTGGATATAGTTTATAAAAATCACGCCAACTATCTTTATTATCTCGACTTAGTGGTATATCCCATTCTTCTGTTATTTTTTCTAAAAAATCCCATATACCACTTACAATTTTATTACATTCTCTATCATCCAATACATTTGGTATAATAGCGACGCCATATTTTTTTATTGTTTCTTCTAACGTTTCTTTTGTACACGTATACTTCGAGAATGAGTATTCTGATGTCATAATAGCATAAGATTATATTATGTATAAGTTATATAACCTCTAAAATCGATTTTAAAATTATTATTAAATACTTTATAAATAAAAAAATTATTTATAAAACTACATTATAATTCATATATTTAACTCTATACGTTTAAGAGCGAATAAAATCTTGGAGAATCTTAGGACCGTGTGAATCAAACCCAACCATATCCATCATCAATGGATCTTTGGGATCAGCAATGGTATAATCCGCACCTTGTGTTCCAACAACTACCAACTTCGTATTGGGCATCTTCATACCAGCACGATACTGCTTCATTGCTTCACTCGGTTTGATTCCACTATTGACATCACAATCAGTGATTACCACAAAAGCATCATACTTACGCTTATATTTTAATGCTTCCAAAATCCCCATTGAAATATCAGTCATTCCCCAATCACTGCGTTGGCACGATTTCAGTACAGTATTAAAATCAGCATCAGCATCAATAATATCAGATACATCAGTTAACCCTGTATTTCCACCCCCCGCATACCCACCATAACATACTTTCTTCTTACTTGTAAAGAGATAAAACGAATGGTCTGGACTAGAATCGCCGGTAGTTTCACTTCGTGCGAAAATCATTGACAATAGTGCAGCAGATTCAGCACAAGTGACGCCTTCGCATAATGATTGGCAACCCATAGATCCAGAACAATCAATCAAGAAACAAATGCGCTTGCCAGTTGGTTCAACATTCTTGAAACTGAGGTAAAACATTTCCTCCAATGTCTTCACAATGTCTGAATCCACCATCCACGAATTATGACCACGATTTCCAGAACCATTGCGATAGGTAAACCACGCGGTCAAAACACTAACTGGATGAATTTTTGAAAATTTGATTGTGTCTGGATGTACCAAATGTTTAGTAACTAGTTGAGTTGTCATTTGATCATCAAAAACACCGTGACTAGACAAATTTCCCAAATTGCGAAGCAGGGCAGTAAGAGGCATTGAAATGCGTGTCTTGTTCTTATTCATTAGCAAGGCAGACAACACTTCTTTATCTGCTAATCCCCACGTAGGAATCTGTTCACGCGTGAGCTTATGCTTATAAATAAGTTCAATTAATGCTTCCTTATCGTTACTCGCTGACATTTTCATAGCACTATGAACGCCGGTTAGGTATTGATAAACCTTTGTGGAAAGTAAGTTTGGTGTTGCGAGTTTGTCCATTTCTTCAAATCCATTCACGGCATAACGCAATACCAGGTCAAGTTCAGTTGGAGGGGAAGTGTTCTTATTGACCTTACGCTTAGATTTAGTTTTGGTACCCTCTTTCTCTTCAAATACTCGGTTATCCCCAGTTCCCGTCTTTACGTGAGTGCATTGAAGAATATTTTTGAAAGACCACCCTTCACGCGCCATATACTTAGTGATTTGATAGGCAAGGTCTTCGGGTTTACCACTATATGAAAGAATCCATTCATTAATTTGGCGTTTGACTGCCCGTCCAAAACCCTTGCTCTTTTGTCCGGTAGTTTGATTTTCAATAGACGCATGACATTTCTTCCACGAATACAAATGCGAAATTGTTTTAAAATTCTCTAAAAGTTGAAGTCCCATCTTACGAATATTAATATCTTCCGCACGACAAAGCAACCCAATAACCATCATTGTAGCATCTTGCTTAGGTGCCCGATTATCCTTATAAACATCGCGGACGATATTGCAGATTTCCTCACCATGACCGGAAATGATTTGGGATTTAATATATTCGGCATTTTCTGCCGACAACCCCTTCTTTCGTGGGTCATATTTATTATCGGATGATCCTAGAACAAGTAATCTCAAAATATAATCTTTTAATGAGAGTTTAAACACAAAACTCTCATTAACACTACCTTGTGTACAATCTTGTTGTTGTTGGTCTTCTTGATAATACGATTGGGTTCGTTGAGTTGAAAAAGACATTATGTATTTTTCTATTGTTGTTAATAATAAAGTTTCTTTAAATCATTTCGATTTATTTTTTAAAATTATTTTACGTATTGATTTTCTTTTTTTTGCGAGTTTAAGTGCTTTACTTTTTTTTTTACATCCTTTTTTTAAAATTTTATAATCAACAATTGACGCATTATTACCTGTTATTGAACTTGCTAACCTGGCATACCCCCAAGAATGTGGTGTTTGATTTGGTCTTGAACCTGATGAAAAATAAGCACCCATTCCTTTATTTACTATTTTTTTAAGAGAATTTATTGAACATCCTGTTTTTTTTGATAATTCATTTGATGGAACTATATTAGTAATATTATATATTTTACGAGCATTTATAATATGCTTTGATGGTTTTGATTTAAATGATTTAACATTTTTTCTTGTATAATATTTATTTTTTTTATATAATTTTCGAGATTTATTAATTTCTCTCCTTTGTTTATTTTTATCATTAATCTTGAGTGTAGTTGGTATGTATTTTATTGGTATAGTTACCATTGTTAATATATATATATATTTTAATTAATATTTTAATTAATATATTAATTAATATATTAATTAAAAAAAAAATCGAAAGTATTTAAATGATGTTAAGTGTAAATAACCCTTCAGAAATAAAGCAATATGAGTTTAACACGCAATCAAACGTCCATCCAAAAAACAATCGTAGTTGATGATTTACGATTTAATCATACTTTTGGTAAACAACGACAAACAACAAAAACAGTCGGTCATAAGAATACGACCAAAAAGTCAAGTGGTATCGTAGTATCTAATGCCGAAGAATTCAATTCTATCATGAAAATGCAAAAATTAAAGGATCAAGCAGCAAAACGCACATTTGTCAGAAATCGTAATACTGAAAAACGTGCACAAAATGTATTACTCTTTCAATCGCGTCGAGTAAAAGATAGTAACAAATTGTTGAGCGTTGAAGTATTTAATGAGGAAGAAGAACATAATGGAACTTTTATCTATAAACATCCATGTAATATCAAAAATTCGAGTGAGTGTGAGGAATGTTTTTATGGTTCAACTCCAACTTATAATTAAACAATTATATAATAACTATCATCTTTTCAATAACAAACATACGTTTATATTTTTTTTTTCCATCAATTGTATATCCATTTGATATACGTTTTGGTGTTAATTTATAATTGCACGATAATAAAATCTGTCTAAATAAATTTAGTAAAGGCCATTTCTGTTTTGTTTCTGCATATTGATGCAAAGATGTTAAATAAGATGATGACAAAATTTGTTTTAATTCAGGAATTATTTTTTTAATATTTTTATATGTATCCATATTCATTAATACATTTCGTTCAATAATCATTCCATGCAATTCGGTAAAATCATTACATTTAATATTAATTTTATTAAAAAATGAAATTAATGTTTCATTTTTATCATTTGTGTTTTTAACATTCGCCATTTGTTTATCGTCCATTAATATATAAATAAAGTTTTATTTAATAAATAAAAAATTATATTAATAATAATATATATATATATATATATTTAATTTTCAAATTGTGGGATAATATAATCACCATTTTCATTTTTACTCCATTTTGCAATAATTCCCGGTTTTAATTTATTTGATTGAATATCGCTATGATTGTAAACATTATTATTGTCATCGATATAATAACAGATTCCTTTAATATCAGTAACCCATATTTCTACCTTTGTATGTGGATTTTGTAATTTAATTTCATTTGTAACGATACCATGAGGTGTTCCTTTAATATGTGTTCCACAGTACATATTATCTTCCTCGGTTGATGTATCAGTAATAACCTTTTTACGTCGTGTACATTGATCGCCGTTTGCACGTTTTGCAATACATAGGTCATATTGCGGTACATTATTTTTAATACGTTTGCGTTTTTTTAAATCAGATGAAGTAATTTCTATATTGCCTGAATCATAAACATACTGTAAAAATGTACTTGTAACATCATTATCATGAGGTGTGCATATTTTTGCACTATTGGTATAAATCCAATCTTTAATTTTATTTTTAAAATCTCGTTGAAATGCATCAAGTTTTTTGTTAATTTGTTTCTCCATTATAATAAAACTACTAGTATATATAATACGTATAATGCTTTTAAATATTTTCAATTTTATTATAATTATATTTTATATTAAATGATATATGTTTGTTACACAAATGAATTTAAAAAAAATCGAAATATTTAATCTATACTATTATTGTTATTATACAGGTAAACAACTTAAAGACAACCGTCTATATAGAGTGTAGAAGAATCTAACAGAAAGGTCTGCTGATAATGGGTTATCACTTTTAATGAACCTCCCATTATTATTAATTGACCTTTCACTCCTTCCGTTTATAGTAAATTGTTAATTACTTACACGAACTGTCTAATTTGGGTTATCACTTTTTATGAACCCCCCAAATTAAATTATTGTTTGTGTTATTAAAGTAAGAACTGCATATAAATGGTTATTAAATTACTGTTAATTGATAGTTAGGTCTGATGATATTGGGTTATCACTTTTATGACCCCCCCCCAATATTCATTAATTGACTTAACACCCCTTCCGCAAATTCTCCCTTCTCCTCTCACTCATTCATTTAAGTGAGTTTTTAGAACAACTTATTGTTTTGATCGTTAGCTCAGTCGGTAGAGCAGCGTAAATGGACTACATCTAATTGACCGAACAATTTTCGGTCTGATTGTAGTTTGTTCTCCCTTTTTCGGCGTTGGTCACAAGTTCGAATCTTGTACGATCACCAAAAAAAACAATAATACGGTTCTGTTATTTTTTTTATATTATTTAGGCTTCATGGTGAAATGGTATCATGGCACCCTTCCAAGGTGTTGGCGTGGGTTCGATTCCCACTGGAGTCATTTTTAATATATTAATTTTTTAATATATTAAAATTCAAATACTTTTTATATTAAATAAGTCTATTATACTATATACATTTATATATATATATATATAAATGGAATATTTTAGTTATTTGCTTTATACAATTTTATTTATTACAATTAGTGTTCCTGTTGCAATTGTTGTTTTTGATTTTTTTGATTTAACATTTCAAGATTATGGTAATTATTTATTATGGTTTATTGCCATGGCATTATTTAATGCATTTTTGCCATATAAACAAATAAGCATTTTTGACGATAATGACAATTTAAAAAATTAACCAAAATAAATAAATATTGCCTCCACAACAAATGCGAAAAAAAAGAATGTTGGTGTTAACTATATGTTATTTAAATTGTAGTAGTTATAATATATTATGAGTGTTTTTAAACAGTATATCGGTAGTCAGTTATTTAATTCATTTTTAAAAATTCTCCTATTTCATTATTTTTATCGAATTTTTCTTCCGTATTATGATGATACGATTCAATTGCACGAGCATTAAATAATGTATTATCATATGTATTCCAATACTCTTGTGCTGTTTTATTATCATGAATAATATCAGTATTAGCATTTATATATGCGGGAACAATGAGTTTAACTATATGTATATTTTCACAAACAACATTATGGTAATGAGATTGTTTATGACATACGATTCGTTGCCGGTCACCTGAAATTGCCAAACAGAGAAGACGAGACACCAATGATTCTTCAATAAATAACTCTACTAGATTTTTATAAAAATTAAAATATTCTGTTCGATTTGTATCAATATTTGGAATTTTTCCAAAACCATCATTCTGATAGAATTGGTGGTTTGTTGATACATAAATTACCCACATGATAATATGTAATGAATCTTTAAACCTACTTTTTAACGTATTAATTGTTTTTGTGTTTTCATGTAAGAGTGCTTCTTTTAATAAAATAACACCTTGATAAATAGTTTCATCTGGTATTTTACAAGATGAATAAAGGTCACTCAATCCAAAAATATCATTATCCATTTCGCTTTTCATAAAATCCAAACATTCATTAAAATCATACATCTTCATTCTATTTATTTTATTCCAGTAAAATTCGTGTATTTTTTTTTCAACAATTACCATATTAAATTCTCTTTTAACGTTTGTGTAAATATGCGTATCTTTCACCATACGTGTATAGCATCCACCATTTATCGTGTATAATTCGTGTTGTTCTATTTCAATACCTGTTTCTTTTGAAAAGAATGCAGTATATGAACCAACTGGATAATCATATAGAAATTCTTGATTTTGTACCCACTCCATTACACTTTTATCGGTTATCGGTAAAATTTCAAAAATATAGTTTGTAGGGTTCGTGCATGTAAAAATTCCGTTTAATGTCCATTCATAATTATCATCAAATTCAGGGATACTATCTTCATAATTACCTCGCAATAGATACATTGTACCTTTGTCTGAATAATGAGCATTTACAGAACGACGATTCCATACACGGAAAATATCGTATCTTTTGAAATTTTCCAACAAATCGTCAGTTGCATATTCGGGATTTTCACCTCGCATTTCTAATGATTCAATCGTTTTCAACCAATTGTAATGAAAATCACATAAACAAACCTTTTCGGATGTATTTGCAAAATGATTTCCTCTATGATCACGGTACTTGAACGTAATGTCACGTTCACTCGAAGTAAAACTATTACGATCGCAAATAGTTTTAAAATAATCTCTGGCAATGCACTCATTCGTCATTTCGGCGGTCATTTCGGCGGTTAATTTGGTAGGGTTAATTATTTTTTAATAATTTAATAAGTTTTCGATTTTATTTTAAATTATTAAAAAATATAAAATAAAATTAAATATAAAATTTTAAAATCTCATATAATTGATCAAAACATTCTGGGTTGCGATGATCTACATGCGAACAATTGGTTTTATAAATATGCATTCTATCTTCGTCATCTAAATATTTTAACCCTAGAGTGTCTTCCTTGTATATGTCAGTTTCATCTATTGGAATTATATTCATGTCCTTATCCAAAAAACTGAACTTACCGCTTTCGGCTGGATAAACAATTTCATCGTTTGGAGACCATATCATTACAAAGTTAGAGAGAGAGATAATATTTTGTTTTTGTTTTTCCATTGATATATGCAGTTTTTCATTATTAATGTATGGAAGATATACACTTTTATCCAAGTATATTTCTAATTTTGTTGGATTACGCCAATACCCAGCAAATGAAATATGTTTTTGCGAAAATTGTGTATACATAAAATTATTTTCTATACTATCTCTCATAAAAGCACCACCATGTGGAGACACTAATGTAATTAAATTATGAACCGGATAATCATTACATTGTTCTACATAACCTCTTGCAAGTAGTCCCCCTTGAGAGATTCCAATAAAATCAAATCCATTTTCCAACTCTTTGTTTTTATAAATTGTATCACATAATTCAGTTAATTGTTCTGGTAATGGCGTATATAAACTTGTTTTTTCGCCATTACCTATTTCTATATTAATAACCTTTTTATCAAATGAATCTTCAATCCATTCACATAATGGATTCATTTTTTCACTTGAACTTTCTAACCCATGTAAAACAACAATTGGAATGGATTTAAATAAATTACATGTTACTATATTTATTAGTCCAAATAATAATATTTGTTTTAATAAGATATACATCAGTTATATATAAAATATATAATACATATTTATATCTTTTATATATATCATATTAGTTTCCTCCTCTATATGGATATTTTAACCCAATATTAGTTCTCTTTTTATTTGGTTCTTTATACCCAATAACGCCTATATTTGGGTTATAGCATAGGGTTACAACCGGACCTGGAACATTACTTGAACTACTCGGTGTACATATAATATTGATTGATGAATCGCATATTAATGTATTATTTCTTTGTTGTAAATTATTCACACTTGAATTTGTATATGAATGATTGTGTGTTGAAAATGCACGTTTTGCATACGAACCTTTTCCTTTTGACAAGAGAGAATAATATTGACTTTTTGTTAAATTATTACTATTTTTTTTATATTTAAGTATTTCTGCTTTACGTCGCATTTCTATATCAGGCGATGTTAAAAACGTATTTGATGAAAAATTGTCACCTAATACAGGGACTACATTTAAATCTTTTATTATATTAATTTTTATTTTAATATTTATTTTGCCTATATTGTTTTCTGCATAAATTATATATGTTTGCATAGGCATAGGTAAACTAACTGAACCATATAGTTCGCCGGTGTTTGTATTTAAAGATAATCCATTTGGTAAATTACAATTTAATGAAAAAATTGTACTTGACGAAAAATAACTTTCACTCAATGGAGTTATTGATATTAATTTATTTTGAATAATTTCATTATATTCTGGATATATAACAATTGGCAATTTATCAATTATAATATTTATTTCATTATTAAATAGTATTCCGTTATTGTTTGCTGTAATTGTATAAAAAAGATTACTTATTATTTGAGTTGGATCATCAAATTCTATAGTTCCAGATATTAGTCCAGTAGATCTATTCAATGTTAAACCAATATTTTCTAATGGGTCGTTAGATGTTACACTATAAAATATATCAGACTTGTTATTGATTGTATAATATGGAATAATACTTATATTAGAATTTAATTGTAATTCGTATTTACTTATATTATTTATATAATGAAATTCTGGAATATAATCGATTGTAATATTTATCATATTGCTTAATCCTATAACATTATTTTCATCATTATTATCAACTATTGCAATTATATAACTTTTATTTTTTGTAATATTCAAAAATGTAGTTGGTCCAGTAATATTACCATTCGATGTGTCTAATGTTAACCCAATCGGTAGGGTATTATTGATAGAATAATTACTATTTATTACATACTTTAAATTATTTAATGAAATATCTGATGGATTAGGTGGGGTTGTAAGTGTACCTGAAATATTTAAAATAGTCCCAGTAGAAATAAAATAATTATCCTTATCATAATTAAATATAATGCTCATCTATATATAATAAAAGGTAATAAAAGTAAAGAATTGGTATAATTAAAAGAGTTAAAAATTGGTAAAGGTAGTTAAAGTAAAAAAGGTAGTTAAAGTAAAAAAAGGTAAAAAAGGTAGTTAAAGTAAAAAAAGGTAAAAAAAGGTAAAAAAAGTAAAAAAATAATAAAATAATTAAATAATTAAATAATTAAATAATTAAATAATTAAATAATTTTCAAAAAAAAATCGAAAACTTTTTTCTTGAAAAGAGAAGGGATAACCCTCCAGTCGACCAATCAATTTAAAATGGATAAGTGTCAAAGTCAGATCACCAAGATGCTCGAAGTGCTCACCCAGGCGGTGGTGCAAGAGTTGAGTGCGAAATATAATTTTGATGAGCAGGAAGCATTGGCACTGGTGTGTCAAAGCAAACCGGAAAAGCGTGGGCGTCCGGTTAAACCCGGACGTAAGACGGTAAGTAAAGAGGAGATGGTAAATACGTGCATTGAAATGGCATTATCCCAGGAAGAGGAGGGAGGGGAGTCCTCGTCCTCATCCGAGGGTAATGAGGATGTTAAGAAGACGGAAGTGCAAGTGCCTGTTGTTGCTGCTGCTCCTGCTCCGGTGAATACCGAAAAGAAAGCGAAGGCAGACGCGAAGGCACAGAAGGAGTCAGAGAAACAAGCGAAGGCGGACGCGAAGGCACAGAAGGAGTCAGAGAAACAAGCGAAGGCGGACGCGAAGGCACAGAAGGAGT
>Ga0209632_10000101_pt1 | contig 86192 bp, 76 predicted proteins | sample COG_10_FD_184754 | JGI IMG/M metagenome (GOLD analysis project Ga0209632, IMG submission 184754) | Pelagic Microbial community sample from North Sea - COGITO 998_met_10 (SPAdes) (version 2) | ecosystem: Environmental > Aquatic > Marine > Neritic zone/Coastal water | place: Helgoland, sampling...
CTTTCACAAAAGTATATCCAAAAAATAGCATGAGTAAATATAATACGGAAAGTTTTAAAATATTTATAGCAGAAGATGACATTAGGTATAGTGAACTATTGAGATATCATCTAGAGTTAAATCCAGAAAATGAGGTAAAGACGTTTGATTCTGGGAAAAAGTTAATAAAAGCGTTACATGAGAAGCCAGATGCAATAACATTAGACTATTCTCTTCCGGATACAAATGGGAATGAGTTGTTGTCTTTTTTAAGGAAAGAATCTCCAAATTCTCAAGTGGTTATTGTTTCTGGACAAGAAGACATTACTACAGCAGTTAAGCTGTTAAAGGAAGGGGCTTATGATTATTTAGTAAAGGATGATGATACGAAAGATAGAATTTGGCAAGCGATGCTAAATATAAGAGAAGATTTAAAGCTTCAAAACGAGACTAATCAGTTAAAAAATGGAGTTCAAAAAAAGCATGACTTCTCTAAATCTATAATAGGAAATAGCCCAGGGATAAATAAAGTATTTAGACTATTAGAAAAAGCAATTACTAATAATATTACCGTTTCTATTACTGGAGAAACAGGGACAGGAAAAGAAGTTATAGCTAAGGCAATTCATTATAACTCACAGAGAAAAAAAGAGCCTTTTGTTGCAATAAATGTAACAGCTATTCCTTCAGAATTAATAGAAAGTGAATTGTTTGGTTATGAAAAAGGCGCATTCACAGGAGCACAAATAAGGAGGATAGGTAAGTTTGAAGAAGCCGGAAAGGGAACGATTCTCTTAGATGAAATTGGAGAAATGGATGCGAATATGCAAAGTAAACTATTAAGAGTTTTGCAGGAGAGGGAAGTGGTTAGAGTTGGAGGTAATGAAGTGGTGAAGTTAAGATGTAGAGTAATAGTAGCAACTCATAGAGATTTATTAGTGGAAGTAAAAAAAGGAACATTCAGACAAGACTTATATTATCGTTTATTAGGACTCCCAATAGAATTACCCCCTTTAAGAACTAGAAAAGAAGATGTATTAATTTTAGCAAAACATTTTATTGAAGAATTTGCAAAAGAAAATGGAATGCAGCCTAAAAAACTTTCAGAAAAGGCTAATGAAAAATTGTTGGAATATAGTTATCCAGGAAACATTCGGGAATTAAAAGCAATAATTGAATTATCAACTGTATTTGCCGATGGTGATGAAATAGAGTCTTCAAACATTAAGATCCCTTCTTCAGTCCTATTAGCCGATTTAAGCTTGGAGAAAAAGTCACTCAAAGAATATAATACTATAATAATAAAACATTTCTTAAATAAATATGACAACAATGTTGTGAAAGCTGCTAAAGCCTTAGATATTGGGAAATCAACGATATATAGAATGTTAAAAGAAGAATAAAATTAAAAGTTATGAAAGGAATTGTATTTACAGAATTTCTAGAATTAGTTGAAGATAAATTTGGCCTTGAAATAGTTAATCAAATTATTAAAGACTGTGAATTAGATACTGACGGTGTTTATACCTCTGTAGGAACATATAGTCATAAAGATATATTTAAAATGGTGGGGAGATTATCAGAACTAAAAAATATTTCTGTTTCAGAGTTGTTAGAGATGTACGGAGAGTACTTTTTTGATGTTTTAAGTAACGGATATCCACAATTTATGGATCAACCAAATTCATTTAAATTTTTGCAGTCTATTGATAGCTATATTCACCCAGAAGTTTTAAAATTATATCCAGAAGCAGAATTACCATCATTTGAAGCCAAAATTAATGGTAAAAATGAAATGACATTATTGTATAGATCTTCACGGAAGATGTCTGATTTTGCTGTCGGGTTAATTAAAGGAGCAGCTAATTATTTTAATGAAACCGTAAATATTGAAAAAGTTAGAGAAGAAGCTAATGGCGAAATTGTTTTAATTAATATTATAAAAATTGAGTAGGGATAACGAGGTAGAAAATTTAAAAAAGGCACTTGAAAGACAAAAGCTAGCTAGAAAAAAGGCCGAGTCTTTTATTGAATCTAAAAGTTTAGAGCTTTATGAGAGTAATACTAAACTCTTAAAATTAAATGAAAACTTAGAAGAAGAAGTAAAAAGACGAACAACTAAAATTGAAGAGAAAGAAAAGCAATTTAAAGTTTTAGTAGAAAATGCAACCGATATTATTTTCACGATGGATCTAAATGGGTTTTTTACATATGTAAATCCTATTGCTCAAAAAATTTCAGGTTATAATGAACAAGAAATGTTGTTAATGATGTTTGTTAATTTGGTTGATGAGAGTCATAAAAAGGAAGTAATACAACATTACCATAACCAAATAAATAATTTAGATGAAATTTCGAATTTAGATTTTCCAATTTGTAATAAGAATGGGGAGCTTATTTGGATTAATCAAAAAGCAAGATTAATTCAAGGAGATAATGGACCTAAAGAATTTGTGGTTATTTCTAGAGATATTACGGAAATCAAAGCGGCAAATGAACTTGTAAAAAAGAGTGAAGAAAAGTACAGAGGTATTATAGAAAACTTAAAGCTTGGTATTTTAGAAGTTGATAATGATGATAAGATAATAAAAGCTTACCCGCAATTTTGTTCTTTATCTGGTTATAACGAAGACGAATTAATTGGTAAATCTCCAATTGAATTACTTTTAGATGAATCTTCACAAGAGATAATGAAACAACAAAATCTAGAAAGAATAAAAGGTAAATCTGGAGCTTATGAGGTTCCATTAATTAAGAAAAACGGAGAGGTCGCATGGGTTATTATTAGTGGAGCACCATTTAATGGAAGTGATGGAAAACCTAAAGGGACAATGGGGATTCATTTAGATATTACTGAGCGAAAAAAAATGGAATCTGATTTGAGAGAAGCTAAATTAAAAGCAGAGGAATTGAATAAGATAAAAGAGATGTTTTTAGCGAACATGAGTCATGAAATTAGAACCCCTATGAATGCCATTGTTGGGATGTCTGAACTACTTGAACAAACAAATTTAGATGAGTCTCAATTAAATTACTTATCAGCCATAAGTTCTTCATCTAAAAACTTATTGGTTTTAATTAATGATTTACTAGATTTTTCTAAAATTGATTCAGGTAACCTCTCATTAGAATTGGTTGGATTTAATTTGCAAAAACTAATTAATAAAACAGCCGAAACACTTAGTCTAAAAGCAGATAAAAATGGGGTAGATGTTATATGCAACGTGGATAAAAATTTGCCAAAAATGTTAAAAGGAGATCCTACAAGATTAGGTCAGGTATTACTTAACTTATTAAGTAATGCAGTGAAATTTACTACTAATGGATCTGTTGAGTTAAGTGTTAATTTAGTTAAAAAAGAAAAGACTAAGCATATGGTGCTATTCAGTGTTAAGGATGAAGGTATTGGTATTTCTGAAGAAGAATTAACTAATATTTTTAAAGATTTTTCACAAGCAAAAGATTCTACATCAAGACTTTATGGAGGTACTGGTTTAGGACTGTCTATTAGTCAAAAAATAGTTCATTTAATGAACGGTGACTTAAAGGTTAGAAGTGAATTAAGTAAAGGGTCTGAGTTTTCATTTACTCTGGTACTAGAAGAAGTTGATTTTGACGATTTTGAAAAAGAATCAAATGATAATTACGAGATTAAATACAACTTTAATCAAAGTGAAATTCTATTGGTTGAAGATAATCCTGTCAATAGTTTAATGGCAAAAACGATTCTTAAGAAATGGAATTGTAAAATTGACTTAGCTGAAAATGGAATTGAATCAATTGAAAAATTGAAGACACAATCATATGATGTTATACTAATGGATATGACCATGCCAAAAATGGGAGGGATAGAAGCAACACTAATCATTAGAAATGAATTAAAGATTAAAACGCCTATTATTGCGTTAACAGCTAATGCAATTAATGGAGATAGTGTGAAATGCCTAGAAGCTGGCATGAATGATTATTTATCCAAACCTTATCACCAAATCGATTTAAATAAAGTGATAACTAAATGGATTCAACCTTCTGAAGACTTAATAGAAGAGACATTAATTAATCTGTCTAAATTAGAAGAAATGGAAGATCCTGTGTTTCTTGAGAAAATGGTTACTCTCTTTGTATTAGAGACCCAAAAAGAAATAACTCTGCTTAAAGAGGCGATTAATAAATCAAATTTCGAACAAATTAGATTGACAGCCCATAAGATAAAACCATCTATAAACTATGTATGTGTACCTCGTTTGTATGATGAAGCAAAAACAATAGAAATTTGCGAAGATAATGATGACAAGTTTTTAGAAAAGACCAAAGCATTTGTTCATGTTTTAGAATTGGTTTTAAAACAATTAAAACAACGTAAGTAATTCCCAAAATAGGAAAACTCTTCTCTTTTTAAAACAATTAATAACATTTGAAACTCATAAGTGCTTGATTTATAGGTGTTTTTTGTTTTTGGAACACTATTGGAAAGTGTAGTTTTAAATTAAAACTTACACTATGAAAAATATAAAGAGTATCACCAAGCAGTTTCAATCAGCTTTTTACTGATTTCTAGAAATAACACTTCAATTTTATAACACACCTCTCTTTCATTGAAAAATGATCTAGCAGTGTGTAAATAATTTAAATGCCGTTTGGCTAGACGTTATTATAGTTGAGGATACCTTGTGTATAATCATACAAAAGTGGCTTAAAAGATGTCTTAAGCTTAAAATTTGATCAAATAACATCTTGTTTAACCCCTCCTAAAGCATACAATAAAACTGTATTTATCGGAAAATGACTTTCAGTTTAAAAATGAGATAATTAAGTCATTAATATCAATAAAGTAGCCAACTAATACTATTCAAAATAATAAACAATCAATACAAACTACTTAAATCTAATTATCATGAAAAATTTACAAAGAATATTTATTGTTGAAGATGACACATTTTATGCCGGACTTCTTAAAAATGAAATTGTAAAAAACAGATTAGGGGAAGTTGAATCTTTTTCTACAGGAGAATCCTTTATGAATAATCTTTTTAAAATGCCCGACATCGTATTGCTTGATCATAATTTAGGGTCCATGCAAGGGGTGGAAATTCTTAAAAAGATTAAGTCTCTCAATCCTAATATTCAAGTTATTATTTTATCTGCTCAAGATAAAATGAAGGTTGCAATTACGTCTTTAAAGTTCGGTGCTTACGATTATGTAGAGAAAAATGATTTTGCCTTTGACAGAATAAAAGCACTCATCAAAAGCATTGCTAAACTCAATAAAATAGTAAAGGAACAAAAGCGATTAAAAATAGCTAAAACTATTTTTACAGCACTTGTAATTACGTTGATTTTGTCAGCGATCTACCTAGAGTTATGAAATAGATTTTGACCAGACCAGACCAAATCAAACCTAATTCCAGAAACCATGAAAAACTTTAGTTTAACTCTTTTTTTAGCCACAATAGCTTTGTTATTTAACTCTTGTGCTTTTCAAAATATTTTTGAATCAAACAATCAAAACGACATTGAAGAGCTTCTTAGATTAGACTCAACTTATCAATATAAGATTACAGTTGATGATAAATTAAGTATAAGTGTTTGGAATCACGATAACATGAGTGTTGGTTCATTGTTTGGGATATATAACTCTAACGAAGTTTATGGGAAGTGGGTGATGGTAGACGCAGCAGGATATATTATGGTTCCTAAAATTGGACGAGTAAGACTTGAAGGATTAACTTGTGTAGAAGCTGCTGATACTTTAGCATCTCTTTATTCAGAAATTTTAGTTGACCCTAACTTAGTGATAAAGGTCTTAAATAGGGATGTTACTATTTTAGGAGAGGTTAGAACTCCTGGTAAGTACATTATAGAAAAACAAAGAAATTCCTTAACAGAAATTATTGGTATCGCTCAAGGGTTTGAATTTTATGCAGACAAAAAGAAAGTTCAACTAATCAGAAACAACAAAAGTTACCAAATAGACTTTACTAAATTGACAGACAACAACTATCAAATTTTAGTTCAGGCAGGCGATGTTATAAATATTCCAACAAGAAAAGGTAAGTCAATTGATAAAAAAGCACCTACATTAATTCCTTTTGCTAGTGCATTAACAGCTCTTGCATTAATTTTTTCAGTGGTATTAAACTAAATAATATGGCCTCTTATCAAAACATAAAAAAACAGTTGCTGCCTTTAATAAAGGGTTTACCTGTCGTTATTATAATTTTTATAGTGTCCATTTTTATCGCTAAAAAAATCATCCAATATACACCAACAATGTATCTGTCTGTAGCTAAGATAAAATTGGACAATCAGAAGTTCGGGGTATCTAATTCACTTCTGTATAAAGATTTCGATGGCTTTACATCTGACGAGAAAATAGAGTCTGAGGCAGAATTATTAGGGTCTCATTTATTGATTAAAAAAGCGCTTGAAAGAGTTCCATTTGATATTGTAATAAATAGAATTGGAAAGATCAAAAACACTTCATTATATAAAAACAGTCCAATAAATATTGAATATAATTTTATAGATGCTGATTTATATGATGTATTATTTCAATTAAGTATAACAAATAATGACTTAGTCATAAAATATTCAATTAATGAAGTTGAAGTCATCAAATATGGGAAACTAAATATTGCAGTCAATATTAATGGAAATCAAATTACGATCCATAAAAATGATTCACTAATTAAACTGAATAACTTAGAGTTAGATGGTCAATATTCATTTTTAATTTATTCGGAAGAAAGTCTTATTTACAAAGTTAAAGAACAGTTAGATGTAAAGTCTATAGATAAAGAAACATCTATATTAAGAGTTGTGTTTAAGGATCCCATATCTAGCAAAACTGCTGATTTTAATAATGCATTATGTGAAAGTTACATAGAAGACTATATCAATACAAAAACGTATGCAGCTAATAAAACTGTCGAATTTATTGATATAAAATTAAAAGAGATAGGGATAGACTTAGCGAATGCTGAACATGAGTTAGAAACCTATAAGATGCGAAATGACGTTATTAATACGCGTCAAGAAACCGAAACTGGATTAAGACAATTATCTAATCTAAAAATTCAATTAGTTAACACTGAAATGAATGAAAATGCTATTTTAGAATTAGAAGACTATATAAATAGTGGTAATTATTTTGAAGAAACAGCAATCAATTTTGGTTTTGGAGATTTATTAATGACAGAGTTAGTTAAGAAACTGAAAATATGGAATGATGAAAAGCAAGATTTATTGATTAAATACAAGAATGGTAGTGATCAAATAATCGCAGTAAATTATAAAATTGAAGAAATTAAGCGATACATCAAAGAGGCTATTAAATCAAATAAAAGAGAAATTATTACAAAACGAGAAAAGTTAGAGTCTGAATTAAAAATACTATCTACTCAATTTGAGGATATCCCAACAAGAGAAAAAGATTTACAGATCTTAGATAGAGAATTTCGTTTACAAGAATCAGCATACAATTTCTTATCTCAAAAAAGAATAGAAGCGTTTATCGCTTCTACATCAAAAATATCTTTTCATAGAATTATACAACCGGCTTATGTGTCTAAATTGCCCGTATCCCCTAACAAAACTTTAATAACGTTTGTATGTGGTTTTTTAGGTTTAATCATTGGAGTTTTCTTTGTATACCTTAGAGATTTTGCAAGAGCAAAAGTGATGGATAAAAATGATTTGGAACAAAACTCAAAACTACCAATTGCTGGAGTTGTCAGAAATGTAAAACTAAATATTGAAGCAGAATACCTCACACTGTCAAAATCATTATTACTTAAAAATACAATTCAACCTAAGCATGTAATTGTGGTTACTTCATCTTTAGCTCAAGAAGGAAAAACAATAAGTGTGGAAAATCTTGGAAGTGCCTTAATGTCATTAGGACATAAGGTTTGTTTAATTGATTTTGACAATATTAATTACGAATTGTCAGCTATATTTCATAAGGCAAAAGATTTTACGCTAGCAACATCAAAAGATTATAATCAAAATGGCTTGGTACTAACAACTAAAAATAAAAGAACTCTTTTAGAGGAGGATTATGACTTGTGTGAATCTAAATTAGATGAACTTAAAACGTATTATGATTATATAATCATAGATACTTCACCAACTGCAATCTCAATTACCCCAGTGCAATTAATGAAGCTGGCAGATCTTAATCTCTATGTGATTAAAGTAAATTTCACAACAATAAGCTATATCAGTAATGCTGATTTGTTAGTAGAAGAGTATGGGTTAAAAAATACTCACTTCATATTAAACAATGCACATAAAGCAAGTAACTACAACGGCAATCTAATTGGTTCTGGTTTTGAAAGTAAAGCCCGAAATAAAGGATTCATTAATAAAATTAAGAGATACATAAATTATTACTTATAATGATTAAAAAACGGATACATATTTCATTAAAAAATACACATCAATTAATAGTTTTATTTGATCAGGCATTAGTAAGTGGAGTTAATTTCTTAGTGGCCATTTTGTTGGCCAGGTTATTAGGTATTGAAAGTTTTGGCGTGTATGCATTTGGATGGATGTTGGTTATAGTTGCTAGTAGTGTTCAATTAGCACTTATTGTATCTCCACTATTTACACTGTATGCAAAACAAAAAAATGCTGTAAATTATTTAAGTGATGTGCATGTTATTCAATTGTGTTATTCGATAGTAACATTTGTAATAGGTTTTGGTATTGTTAAAGTGGTGTTTCTTTATAAGCCAGAGTGGGAGATAGCAGGGGTGCTTTATAGTTTGCCTTTGGTTGCAGCTCTATTTGTTTTACAAGATTTTTACCGAAGAGTAAATTTCACACTTAAAAAGCCAATTAGAAGTTTAATTTCTGATGGTATTTCTTACGGAGGACAGCCTTTTGGAATCCTTTTACTAAATCATTTTGATTTACTTTCAATTCACTATACTTTTTTGTCAATAAGTATTTTGTTTAGCGCATCTATTATTTATAATTCAACTAAAGTTAAGCTGATTATTAGCTTTTTCAATATTAAAAATACCTTTGCTGAGAATTGGGCATTCTCCAAGTATTTGGTGGGGACCGCGCTTTTGCAATGGATTTCTGGTAACTTTTTTATAATCGTTGCAGCAGGGCTTCTGGGACCTGTAGCTATTGGAGCTCTTAGAATAACACAAAATGTAGTAGGAGTATTGCATGTGCTCTTTTTAGCTATGGAAAACATCATTCCAATAAAAGCCGCAGAAATTTTAGATAATGAAGGGAGCTATAAAACGCTTAAATATTTTAAGAAAATGTTATTTAAAGGAGGTACAGTAACCTTGGTTGTATTGGTGTTAATTGCATTTTTTAGATCTCAAATTGTTTTCTTTTTTTATGGAAATGAATATATTGAATATGTTAATGTCTTGTTGGGATACACAGGCATATACCTTTTAGTTTTTGTTGGAACAATGATGGGGTTCGTAATAAAAACTTTTGAAATGAATAACATCTTTTTTTGGAGCTATATTATAACTACCGTCTTTGGTCTTATGGCTGCAAAATATCTTATTACTGAGACAGGGATTTACGGCGTTTTAATAGGCTTGTTTGTTACTCAACTTATCAACATCAGCTTTTACATTTTAAAACTTAATTCAAAATTGAAAATATTATGGAGATAGTACACATTATACTCGGAAAAGCAAACCCCAATAGAACCAATGGGGTAAATAAAGTAGTGAATAGTTTAGCTACTTATCAAACTAAAAAAGGAGTTAAAATTAGTGTCTGGGGAATTACTAAAAACCCAATACATGACTATCCTGATAGAAACTACAAGACTATCTTATTTAAAGAAACCTCAAAAATCTTCTTACCTAAAGGAATAAAAGAAGCAATCCAGACTAAGGATAAAAGTACTGTTTTCCATTTTCATGGAGGGTTTTTACCTCAATTCATTTTAATTACGAGACTAATTTTAAAACAAGGACTATCTTATGTATTTACACCTCATGGAAGTTACAATACCATTGCAATGAAACGTAGTAATTGGAAAAAAAAAATGTACATCAGTTTGTTTGAAAAAGAATTAGTTGAAAATGCAAAAGCTTTACATTTTATTGGAAAGAGCGAAATAGAAGGAGCTGGAGAATTGTTTCAATTTAAAAACTATTATTTAGTCCCTAACGGGCAAAATACTGACGAAGTAGAAATTTCAATCAATTCAAAAAAACAAATTTCGTTTCCAATTTTTGGATTTTGTGGTCGATTAGATGTGGAGACAAAAGGTCTCGATCTTCTACTAAAAGGATTTGCTGAATATCTTGATAACAGTGAAAAAAAGGGCGAGTTGTGGTTGATTGGAGATGGTAAAGAGAAGGAACTATTAGTAAGCTTGGCACAAAATTTAAACATAACCAATCAAATAAAGTTTTTAGGAAGCCTTTACGGAAAAGAAAAAATAGAAAAAATGAATCAATTAGATTATTTCATGCTCACATCTAGAAACGAAGGGTTACCTGGAGTTGTTTTAGAAGCTTCAGTACTAGGAGTGCCTTGTATTGTAAGTAAGGAAACAAATATGGGAGATTATATCACTCAACACCAAGCGGGAATATGCTTAGAGCAAAACACGGTTGCTACAATTGCAGTCGCCATGCAAACAGCTTCAAATTGGAAAAGAATCGGAAAAATTAAACGTATAAGCAAGAATGCAAAACAAATGATTGAAAATCAATTTAATTGGAAAACAATAGTTCAAAATTTAGAACAGCTCTATGTCTAACAAATTACCTTACATAATAAAAAACATCAGTACAATACTGGTCATTATTTTGTGTATTAAAATAGTAGGATATTTCTCAATAGTAGAAGATAGAACAATAAATAAAATATTTAAAATTATTGCTAGAGTAGGAATGACAGGGATGATTGTCACCCTTCAATTTCGACTCATTCGAATAGGGTGTCAACCTATTTTTAAATATGAAAATGTATTGGCACCAGTACTTTATTTGATTTACCTTTTAATTGCAATTGCCTCATTTGCTTGGTCTAGCGACCCGGCTTATTCCATTTTACAATGGGTAATGACTTTTGAGAGTTTAGTGTTTGTATTTGTGTTTATACGTGTTATAAGTATGATTAACACTTATTTTCCTAAGTATAAAATCGATCTAATAAAATTTTTTGCATTATCAATATTTCCTATAATGGTCATTTTTTTAGCAGGCTCATTTATAGAGCCAGATTTGTTTTATCGAGCAATGCGTGGAGGCGAAGAGCAGCGTTTGGGCGGCTATTATATGAATCCCAATGAATTGGGAATGCTTTCTAGTATTGGTGCGGCAATGACTTACCTCTATTTTCAAAAAGCAAAACGTAAGTTATTTCCTATTTTCATAATGATAACTGCAATTATGGTCTTGGTGCTCACTGCATCTCGTTCTTCAGCTATTGGATTTCTACTAATAATGGGAATCTTGATTTTACAATCAGATAACAAAAAAATAAAAATAATCATGTTTATTGGAGTCGTATTAGCCATTCCTGTATTTTTAAATTTTGTAATTTTTAAAGATGCTGGAGATGTAGAAGAAGTACTAAGTATGACAGGGCGTATTCCTTTTTGGACCGCTTTATTAAATGAAGGAATAGTAAAAGAGCCCTTTTTTGGTTATGGATTTATGCGAATTAATTATACCGATTATTTTGAGAGTTTAAACACCTATGCCGCAAAAATGACCCATAATACTTTTATGCAAGTATTAATGAATTTAGGTTTTGTAGGACTCTTTATTGTCTTTTGGCAATTAGTTCTGACTCTAAGAAATTTTTTTAAAGAAAGACAGACAAGCCTTTATGGTCATTTTTTTATTGCCTTGTTTATACCAATATTTATTAATTCTTTAACCGAATTTGGAATCTTTGGAGAAGCCAATTATGGGATTCTGTTTTACCAGTTTCTTATTTTATTATTTAGTATTCAAATTAGAGAAAGCCGATCAAAAAAAGAAACCCTTTTATTTAACTTATTTCAGAAAAGATGGAAACTAGACTCAAAATTATCCTAACATGAGCATTGGATTTTATTGATTGAGACAAATTGATAATGGAATACTGTTTCTCGAAATGGGAATACTCCTTCCTAAAAAGGGAAATAATATAAGTTATCGGGCAAGAACAATTACTTATAAAATGTTGTTAATCATTATTTTAAGTTAATAGTTGTTGAGTTGGCATCATATTTAATTAATAATTGGTAAATCTAATAACCAAACGATGAAAACACCCATCCTATTAAGTGACCTACTTCTTTTAACAAAACTATATGCACCTAAAGATATGGCACTAGTTATTTTTGATCCGTTTGAAAGATTGGTTCTGGATGTTGCTTTTCCATTAAATGCTGTAAATGAAAATTCTTTTACAATGCTGGTGAGTTTAGCTGATGATTCTATATGCTATGGAAGTATGCAATTATCTGGTTTTGAACTAGTGTTAGATTTTGGAAAAAGCAGCATGCCTTTAATATTTGAAAGAACGCAACTGAATTATATTAATAATCCAGACAAGAGCATGAGGTGGGTGTATTCTAATAAAAATAAGCATGCTTCATTTTTAAGCTTTTACAATACAGCAACTAAAAGAGCTAAGTTGATAGCAAGTTCAATAAAATTGGCTTTTAATCTGGGTTTAAAATCAATAGTTCGTTCGGGGAGTTTTACTGTTTACCACAAGCAAGAGTTACACATTACACCATTAGTAAATCAGATAACACATAGTGATTATTCTATATTTATGGGTACAGCAGGCCCTAACCGTACATTATTATTAGAGTTAAATAACGGGAAAATATCTACGCACTTTATTAAAATACCAGCAAATGAAAAAAGTGCTATAACTATTGCTAATGAAGAAGAGAACATCAAGTTATTTAATAGTGAGAATTTTAAGAGTTTCAATATTCCAAAACTGGCAGAAAATAAGTTTAGAGATGTTTTAATCATAGAAAATATCATGCCCAAAAGAACAAGGAGATCTAATGAATTGTTAAAACCACACTATATAGCCTTAAATGAAATAGCCGCTAAAACCACTAAATTAAATCACTTAAAAAGCACGAACTTTTGGGAAGTAATTGTTAATAGTCTGTCGCAATTAGAACAGGAAGGAAAACAAGTAAATCTTGTAAATCAGCTATTTAAATTAAAAGAGGAGTTATCAACGATTAATAACATATTTACATCTTTATCTCATGGGGATTTCACTCCTTGGAATATTTATTTAGGAAATAAAAGAATACATGTGTACGACATGGAACAAAGCAATAATGAAGTTCCGTTGCTAAATGATCTTTTTCATTTTTATTTTCAGACCGGCGTACTTTCCAAAAGAATAACTGTAAACAAGATTATTGAGAATATAAAAGAAGCGTGTTCAAATAAAGACATCTCTAAAATTATTAAAAAAAATAATGTGAATATTGATGTTTATTTTAAGTTATATCTTCTAAAAGCTGCTGCAGTTAATTTAGCAGCTTACCAACAACAAAAAGTACTTAGTCTTCAGCATCAATGGTTGTTAACTGCTTATGAAGAGATGTTGACAGAATTGTGTATTTATAAAAGCGAAACAGCGTTAAGAAGCCTATTCGTTGAAGAGTTTAACAATAAACTAACTAGGACTGCTCATGCCTATTTAAAGTTTACTGAAGGTAGCTTAAGTAACTTAAAATCAAGTTCTGATTTAGATGTTTTGGTCTTAAAAGAGGACCTCTCTAAAATAGTTGGTTTTTGTAAAAAACACTCAACCACAAATAGAGTAAAAGTTTATATGAAATCATTCATAACTACAGTTGAGCTTTATTTTAAAGATAATACATTCTTGAGTCTTGATTTAATCCATCAATTTAAACGCAAAGGAATACAGTTGTTTGATGCCAAACCTTTATTGATTTCGGCAATTCCTAACGCTAGTGGAGTAATGGTGCCAGAAATGAAATACGATTTTGAATACTGTCTATTATTCTACACATTAAACGGTGCCTCAATTCCTGAAAAATATCAGGATCACTATAAGACTCATAATCAACTTCAAAACAATAGAATATTCGATTACATCAATAATAAATATCAATTAAAAATTAAGAACAATGATGAGTTGTTTGACTTTAACCCTTATTTAAAATTAAAACTAGTCTCTAAAATAGAAGATTCCGTTTTAAACATCAAATTAAATAACCTAAAGAACAAGGTCAATTATGTGTTAGATACATTGAGCGATATGATTTATAGAAAAGGGATGGTTATCACATTTAGTGGGGTAGATGGAGCTGGGAAAACAACCATAATTAGAAAAGTAAAAAGAAGTTTAGAATCAAAATACCGAAAAGAAGTCGTGTTGTTAAGACATCGGCCAGGGATACTACCCATACTAAGCGCTATAAAACATGGAAAAGCTGCTGCAGAGCAAATAGCTTCGGTTTCTATGCCTAGAAAAGGAAAGAACAAGAATGTAATATCAAGTTTCGCTCGTTTTAGTTACTATTTTTCCGATTACATTATTGGCCAAGTATATGTCTATTTCAAGTATGTGTTACGAGGTAAAATTGTATTGTACGATCGTTATTATTTTGATTTTATCAATGATGCAAAACGCTCTAACATTCAATTGAATAGGGGCTTCTTAAAAGCCTTATACAGATTGGTGTTTAAACCAAAATTAAACTTTTTTTTGTATGCTGATGCCGAAACTATTTTAGCGCGAAAAAAAGAAATGATAGCTCCAGAAATTGATCAGCTAACGGATCTTTATAAAAATTTGTTTGGACAAATGAGTAAACAATATAAAACGAGTCATTACACTATTATTGAAAACAAAAACTTAGAGCTTACTCATAATACAATTATGAACACTTATGCAAAATTAGCATAACCCTAAATTATTAGATCATGAAACAGACCATCTTAATAACAGCGTATGCCGTTAATCCATACAAAGGTTCTGAAGATGGGACAGGATGGAATATTTCAAGAGAAATTGCTAAAACCTATAAAACGATTATAATTACCAGAAAAAATAATCGTCCAGAAATTGAAAGATACATGGAAAAACATCAAAACTTAATTCATCAAAATATGGAATTTAAGTACCATGATTTACCCAGTTGGGCAATGTTTTGGAAAAAGAAAATTGGACCAAGAGGTTACGTGCTTTATTTTTATTTATGGCAGTTATTAATGCCATTATTTATTCTAAGAAATAAATTGGAGTTTGATCTGTGTCATAATTTAAACTTCCATAGTGATAGTACGCCACATTTTTTGTGGGTTTTTGGTAAGCCAACTATTTGGGGGCCAATTGGGCATCATCCTAAAATGCCATTTGATTATATTAAGCATTATGGAAATAAAATAGTAATTATTGATAGAAAATATGCTTTAGTAAAATGGATAATGAGAAGCTTAGATCCTTTCTTTTATTTATCAAAATGGAAAACAGATAGGATTATAGCCATTAACTCATCCATCAAAAGCACCCTTAGGTTAAAAGATTCAAAAGTTGAAGTAATTGCCGCAGTAGCAGCTGAAATTCCAAATTTAAAATTGAAACAAAACAATGTATTTAACGTGCTATCAGTTGGGAGATTTACCCCTATGAAAGGTTTTGATATTACCATTTTGGCTTTTTCAAAATTTATCAAAGCTGTACCTGAAAATAAAAGAGAGAACGTTAAATTAACGCTAGTAGGCTCTGGAGAGTGTACATTTTATTTAAATGGATTAATTGAGAAACACCATATTGGTGGCTATGTAAACATTATTTCTTGGGTAGATAAAAAAGAAATGGATGCCATTTACAATGATGCTGATGTGTTTTTGTTCCCTTCACATGAAGGAGCAGGAATGGTTGTTCCAGAAGCAATGAGTTATGGTCTTCCTGTCATCTGTTTTGACAATGTTGGACCTGGAGAATTGTTGAAAGATGCAGGAGTGAAAATTCCTTACACGAATTACAATAAGAGTATAAATCAATTTTATTTAGAACTGTTTGATATTTATACTAATACAGCAAAAAGAGTCGAATTATCAAAAAAGGCAATAGAGACCTTTAAATCTAATTATACTTGGACAACCAAAGGGCACAAAGTAAAAGCAATCATAGCAGACTTATTAATAGAAAAAACGAGTATTGCTGTTTTTCATCCTAGCGCCGAATTGTATGGGGCAGATAGAGTTTTAGTTAACGCCTTAAAAGCAATCCCTAAAAACATAAATAAAAAAGTGTACTTATTTAGAGGGGGGCCATTAACGAGTTTAATTAAATCTGAAGTAGAAAATGTTGAGATTATTATCAAGACAGATATGCCTGTTATATATCGTAAAATATTTACACCATTTGGGATCATAAAACTTGTAAGTCAATGGATTCAATTCTTATTTTTTTTAAGAAAAGAGAATAAAAAACATCATTTTAAATCAGCTTATGTAAATACATTTTCTTGTGCATTGGTATTGCCTTTATTGGCAGTGCTTAGAATTAAACGTTTTGTGCATGTTCATGAAATCATTGACAACCCAAAGTTAATAGGGGCTTTAACAGCATGGATAGCTCAATTGTTTTCTAATAAAATAGTGTGTGTGTCAAACGCAGTATTGTTAGGCTTAAAAAAATATGTAAAACACATTGATATAAAAGGTGTAGTCATACACAACGGAATAAGTCCTATCGAGGGTATTCAAAAAAAGAAGTCAGAGACATTCAACTTCTACTTGTTTGGTAGAATTAAACCAGAAAAAGGGCAATGGTTTTTAATTGAAGCATTGTCAACAATAGCAAAAGAAAAATTAAAGAATACCAAGTTCATTTTAATGGGAGGCATAGTGGATGGACAAGAAAATGTTTTAGCTGAATTAGAAGGGAAAATTAGAACGTATGGATTAGAAAATAATGTAGAAATAAGAGACTTTGTTCCAAACATTGCCGAAGCAATGAGTGATGCAGATGTCTGTTTAATTCCATCATTAATGAAAGATCCTTTCCCAACGACTGTTTTAGAGGCTATGTCTGCAGCAAAACCAGTCATAACTACTAATCATGGAGGCGCAAAAGAAGCCGTTTTAGATCAAGAAACAGGGTTCCTAATAAATCCAAATAGTACAGTCGAATTGGCTAACTCTATAATAAATTTAATAGACCGAAAAAAAGAAATCCCTCAATTAGGAGCTAAAGCTAAAATGCATTATCAAAAATTATTTACAAGGAAGCATTTCAATAACAAATGGATGAAATTTAATGTTGCTCATCAGCTCATTTAAAGTCTTAAATAGGGAATCCCTAGACTTTATTTGTGAATCAATAAACCAAAAACACACTTAACGCAATGTAATAAATTGGATTAATACTCTTGGCCTAACTTTTACAATATATTTATCAAAGAACCTAACAATGAAAAAAATAGCTATTATAGGAACAGTGGGGATTCCTTCAAGGTATGGAGGGTTTGAAACTTTAGCACATCAGTTAACAGATGAGTTGAAAGACGAATTTGAGTTTACCGTTTATTGTAGTAAAAAAGCATATAATAAGAACGAACGACCAGCCCATTTTAATAAAGCTAAACTTGTTTATTTACCGTTTGATGCGAATGGTGCTCAAAGCGTCATTTATGATATAGTCTCAATCTTACATGCGTTATTCTTTTGTGACACCTTATTAATTTTAGGGGTTTCTGGTGGTATAGCAATTCCTTTTGTTCGACTCTTTACTAATAAAAAGGTGATTGTAAATATTGATGGATTAGAATGGAGAAGAAATAAGTGGAATAGATTAGAAAAACGATTTTTGAAATTTTCAGAAATAGTAGCTGTTAAGTTTTCACATGCAGACATTACAGATAACGAAGCGATAAAAAGGTATACTTCTATTAATTACAAAACATTAAGTCACTTAATTGAGTATGGTGGTGATCACACAATTTTATTAGGGTTAAGAAAACGATATGTAAAAAAGAGTCCGTTTTTAGAAAAATCCTATGCTTTTAAAGTGGCTAGAATAGAGCCTGAGAACAATATTCATATGGTATTAGAAGCTTTTTCTAAAGCCAAAAACCCACTTGTGATAGTGGGGAATTGGCAAAAAAGTGAGTATGGAATACAGTTAAAATTGAAATATCAAAAATTTAATAATATTATTTTATACGAACCCATTTATAATCAAGAAGAATTAGATGAGATTAGAACCAACTGCCTGGTTTATATCCATGGTCACAGTACAGGAGGTACTAATCCATCATTGGTAGAGGCAATGAGCTTAAACTTAGCAGTTGTTTCATTTGATGTTAGTTACAATAGAGTGACTACAGAAAATGAAGCTTGGTACTTTAAAGACACAGAAGACTTGATTCAGTTAATTAGTAACTTGAAATATGATCACTTAATTGAAAATGCTTCGAAAATGGGACAAATTGCTATTCAAAGGTATCGATGGAGTATCATAGCAAATAAATATAAAAACTTGTTTTACACTTTTGATTATGACTATAAGAAACAAAATATAAAAGCCAATATAACTTCGATAAATAGAGATTACTTACAAAAAAAGGGGCTAGCGCATTTAAGTTCTCCTAAATTTTATTACCAAAAAGACTAATCATGAAAGAAAATAAAACCATATTTGTTGTAGAGGATAGCCAAATATTATCAGAAATAATTGCACTACAGTTTAAACGAAATTTTAATTGTAATGTGATTATTTTTAAAAATGCTGATAATATTTTTTTTAACATCAATAAATACTTGCCTGATTTAATTGTTATTGATTATAGTTTCAATGATTCAAAATTAAATTTCCATAATGGTTTAGATGTAATAGTTGAATTAAGAAAAGATTCTAATATTCCTGTTATTGTTTTATCAGGACAACGCAACATGTCGAAAGCCATAGAGATAGTGCAAAAAGGAGCAAATGATTATATAAGTAAAGATGATGATGATTTTATGAATAGTCTATTAGAGTCTATCAAAGAGGTCTTAAACATTCGAAAATAAAAAAATAGAATAAAGAAACTGAAAAGGTTGTACCTGTACTTTACCACTAATATATTGCTAATTTAAGATCATTTTTTGAAAATATTCTTCATAACATGTATCTTACTTTACTATTTTTATAAAAATATTATAAATAATTTGGGATACTCATATAGCTAATACTGTTATTTTGCAGTGTATAATAACACCATTCATGAAGCTATTTCTAACGTGCTGCCTTCTTTTGTTAAATCTTAGTGTTTTACAAGCTCAGATACAAGGGAGAGCTATAAATATCGAAACAAAATCCCCACTTTCAGCGATTCGTATTTATAACTTGAATACGAATCAAGTCCAAATTACTGATAATACAGGACGTTTCACACTTCCTTCCAAAGGGGAGTACCGCTTCCAAAAAAAAGGCTATGAGTCCACGACTCTAATGATAAAATCAACTGGGGTTTTTACGGTGCAGTTAAATCCAAGTGCATTTGGATTGAATGAAGTGATTGTCAATGCCCATCAGATCCCTAAAACGCTTAAAAAAGCCATGACAACCATTGAAGTTCTCTCTCAAAAAGAAATTAATAGGGGGAATGATATCAACATCGCTCAAGTCTTAAACAGAGCTCCAGGAATTTTTATGCAAAGTGGGACCTTAAATACCAACAGGCTAACCATCAGAGGCATGGGTTCACGAACACCGTATGGAACTTCCAAAATAAGAGCTTATTTTAAGGACATTCCATTAACCAACGGCAGTGGAGAAACAGCAATTGAAGATTTTGAACTGGCTACCATTTCAAGGATTGAAGTGGTTAAGGGAGCCCCGTCTAGTGTTTATGGCGCTGGATTAGGAGGGGCAATTCACCTCACACCAAAAAACGCCTCTTTAAATGAAACGTCTGTTCATAGCCAATTGACATTTGGCTCTTTTGGCCTGGTAAAACGCATCTTGAATTTTAATCATGGGACTGCAGAAAACAGCTATAGAGGGGTGTACAGCAACACACATTCGGAGGGTTATAGAGATAACAACCTGTATAACAGACACACCTTTACACTAGCTACCAATCATTATATCGATGCTAAAAATGAACTCTCGATAGTATCAAGTTATGTAGAGCTAAAAGCATTCATTCCTAGTTCTGTAAATGAATCTACATTTTTAAATTCGCCTACAGATGCAGCTTTTACTTGGAAACAATCCAAAGGATTTGAAAAATCGAAACGTGGATTACTAGGGGTTACTTGGAATCATGACTATCATCAGAGATTAAAACAAATAACAAGTATCTTTGGATCCTTCAGAGAAGGTTATGAACCAAGACCGTTTAATGTTTTAGAAGAAAATACGCTGGCCTTTGGGTTACGAAGCCGTTTTCTAGGAACAACACAATTATTTGAACACCCACTTAATTTTACCCTTGGAGGGGAATTTTTTAAAGATAACTACATCTCAAAAACATATCAAAATCTATATGAAGAGTATCCGGTTGGGACAGGAAGTGTGAAAGGCGTCTCCTTATCTCATTTTAATGAAGACAGGTCTTATTATAACGTGTTTTTAGAAACCAACTACGAACTCTCCAAAAAGACTTCACTTGTATTCGGATTGAACTATAACCAAACGATTTACGATTTAAAAGATAACTTTATTGCTACAGAACATAATCCAGATCAATCGGGTGCTTATCGCTTTCGAGGTATTTGGTCTCCAAAAATGGGGGTTTCATTTTTAGCCTCCAATGACATTAGCTTGTATTCAACGGTCAGTCATGGTTTTTCTCCTATTTCCTTAGCAGAAACCTTATTGCCAAACGGGCAAATAAATACGAACCTCAAGCCAGAAACAGGTTGGAATTATGAGGGAGGAGCCAGAGGCGTTCTTTTTCAAAATAAACTACAATTTAACCTTTCTTTGTATCGTCTAGACATCAGAAACCTTGTGGTCTCAAGACGGGTGGCAAACGATCAGTATATTGGAATTAATGCTGGCCAAACACGACATGATGGTTTTGAATTTGGTTTATACTATTCACTGGTAAACAATACACAATTCACTCTAAGTACATTCATTAACGGGACCTTTAATCACTTTAGGTTTAAAGAATTTATAGATGGAAACCATGATTTTTCAGGAAATGATTTAACAGGTATTCCTTCTGAAGTAGTGAACGCTGGAATCGATTTTACTACAAAATTTGGAATTTACGGGGCCATTAACTATCAACAAGTAGGAAGCCAACCAATGACTGACAACAATCTTTTGTATACTGATTCATATGATCTCACCAATTTAAAAATCGGGTATTCAACAAAGATATTAAAGCAATTAAAAATAAACCTTTTTGTAGGAGTCGATAATGTTTTTGGAGAGTCGTATGCCTCACAAATTTTAATTAATGCTCGTAGTTTTGGCGGAAACGCACCTCGTTACTATTATCCTGGAGCTCCTGTGAACTTTTACACCGGAATTGCTATAAACTGTATATTATAAATTAGTATGATTAACTTTAACCCTTAAATTCAGCCCTATGAAAAACTCAAAGTTGTTATTTATAATTAGTTTTATTTCGATAGTTGCCTGTGCTCAAAAACATAAATCGGTTGTCATTGCTGAAGCCCCTAAAAGCATTGACTACACGTCCGAAGTAGTCGTCCCTGAACTCGATATCCCTTGGGGGTTTGTTTTTCTTCCAGACGGAGCCGTGTTAATCACTGAAAAAACAGGAGAGTTAATTCATTTTAAAGACGGAATAAAAACAAGTATTGAAGGACTTCCAGAAGTATATTTACGTGGACAGGGTGGTTTGATGGACATTGAACTACACCCAAATTATAGTGAGAACGGATGGCTTTACATCACACATTCATCTGCGGATGGGCTAGGGGAGGGCGGAAATACCGCACTAATTAGAGCGCAGCTTAGTGGTACTAAATTGACGTCTGTAGAACGCTTATACAAAGCAGAACCGAACTCCAAACGTGGACAGCATTTTGGGTCTCGTATTGAATTTGATATGGATGGGTATTTGTATTTCTCTATTGGCGACCGTGGAAATAGAGATCTTAACCCGCAAAATATAACGCGTGATTGTGGAAAAATATACAGACTTAATGCCGATGGGAGCATTCCAAAGGACAACCCCTTTGTAGAGACTCCAGACGCTAAAACCGCTATATATAGTTACGGCCATCGAAACCCACAAGGAATGGTTAGGCACCCTGATACAGGCAAAATTTGGGTGCATGAGCATGGACCAAGAGGAGGAGATGAAATCAATCGCATTAAAAAAGGAGGGAATTTTGGATGGCCACTCATTAGTTATGGGATTAATTATTCGGGCACAAGCTTTACTGAAAATACGGACTTGCCAGGCATGGAACAACCCTTGTTTTATTGGGTCCCCTCAATAGCGCCTAGCGGAATGGCATTTGTAACGTCTAATATCTACCCCGAATTGAAAAACAATCTTTTGGTTGGGTCTTTAAAATTTGAATATTTAGAACGCCTGGTATTAAAAAACAATACGGTGGTCAAACGCGAAAAGTTGCTAGAAGGAATGGGGCGTTTTAGACACGTACGACAAGGACCTGATGGCTTTATTTATGCATCAATAGAAGGCATAGGTATTATTAAAATTGTTCCAAACAAATTATAAATAGATGAAAGTATTCAGTTTTGTAGTTCTATTAATGGGTGTCTTTTTGATGCTGTTTTTTAAGTCTTCATATGAAACACAGGATACCACTTACAAAACAATTCAAAGTATAGCGTTAAAGGAGAGTATAAAACGAGGGAATGCAGTCTATTCAGACTTTTGTATAAGCTGTCATTTACCCAATGGTGAAGGCGTCCAAAATATATATCCGCCATTGGCCAATTCAGACTATTTAAAAGCAAACAGACACGCCAGTATCAAAGGACTAAAGTATGGTTTAAAGGGGGAAATAACGGTCAATGGGGTTCAATACAACAAATACATGCCACCAATGGGACTGAGCGCAGACGAGATTGCAGATGTGATGAATTTTTCGAACCATAGCTGGGGAAATAGCTATGGAAAAATAGTTACCATTGAAGAAGTTAGTGAAATTAAAAAATAATTCATTTGTTCACTTCATTATTTTTGAATTCAGATAATAGTTCAAGCTTATTTAATTCTACACTTTTTTTGTATTCTATAATTTGAGAATATCCGATTTCTCCTGTAATTAAAATAGCGATTTGTAGGCACCTGATTATCCATACCTTAGATAGAAGGCCTAGGTTACTTGTCAACGCGCCATCATTCTTAAATATTGCTTCATCCACAGGACAAACCAATAGTATAAAATGTCCTATAATTTATATTATGTAAAATAGAATATTACGATATCCTATGTGCTCTATTGCAAATACTTTAGTAATTTTGCAATAAATATGAACTAGTTATGAAAATGCTTACTGTATTCCGTCTCATTGCCTTTTTTGAAGGCTTGTCGTATATCCTATTACTATTTGTTGGCGTGCCTTTAAAATACTTAAATGATGATGTCACTCTTGTGAAAATGCTTGGAATGCCTCACGGATTTTTGTTTATGACCTATATCGCATTTGTGATTGTATTGCGTTTTGATCATACTTGGTTTAAAAAGCATTTTATTCTCATTTCATTAGCGTCCATCATTCCCTTTGGAACTTTTATTGTTGAATATAAATTAAGAAAACTAAACTAACCTCTATATGGAATATTTATATAATCATTTGAATGAACTGTTACTTTCCTTGAAAGTTTCTCCCTATTATGCAGACATAATTGGTCATTCTATTTTGTTTATTGGTTTGATACTAATAATTATTTTGGTTGATTATGTCATTCGAAAAACACTTTTAGCCACTTTTTCAAAGATCGCGGCTAAATCAAAAACAAACTTTGATGATATTATGGTGGTCAATAAAGTACCACGGAATGTTGCCCATTTAATTCCTTTTATTATTGCCTATAAATTTATTCCTAGCTTGTTTTTTGATAACATTCCTTTACAGGACTTTAGCAAGAAATCCATTTTAGTAATCGGTATTATACTCACAATAATTGGCGTTAGAAGTGTTTTGAATTCGATTAAATCCTACTTCAAAACCCTTACGTATCTTAAAGACAAACCTGTTGACAGTTACATTCAGGTCTTTATGATTTTTGTATGGCTTACTGGTATTTTTGCAATTGTTGCCATTATTTCAGGGATTTCATTTTGGGAGTTTATAGCTGGTTTAGGAACGGTTTCTGCCATTATTATATTGGTTTTTAGAGATACAATTTTAGGATTTGTAGCGAGTATTCAAGTGTCTATTAACGACATGGTTCGTATTGGAGATTGGATTTCTTTTGATAAATTTGGTGCCGATGGCGATGTGATAGAAATAAATCTAGCGACTGTAAAAGTTCAAAACTTCGACAATACAATCACAACCATTCCTACCTACGCCCTGATCTCCGATTCCTTTAAAAACTGGAGAGGCATGGACGAGTCTAAAGGCCGACGAATCAAGCGTGCTTTAAACATTCGAATGGAAAGCGTTAAAAACTTGAATCAAGATGAAATTATTAAGCTGTCTAAAATACAATTGATTTCTGAATATGTAATTCAGCGCTCTGAGGCCATAAATTCCTACAATCAAACCAATTCTATTGATAAGACACTTTTAATCAACGGCAGAAATCTTACGAATATTGGCTTGTTTAGAAAATATATGGAAACCTATATTGAAGCCCACTCAGCTATTAATAAAGACTTAATGGTCATGGTGAGACAACTACAGCCAACGGCTTATGGACTGCCCATTGAAATTTATGCTTTTAGTAGTGATAAACGCTGGCAAAATTACGAATATATTATTGCTGATATTTTTGATCACATGATTGCTTCAGTAGCTAATTTTGATTTGGTAATTTCAGAACCTTCCATCCTAAGACCTACAAATAAATAATCAATGAGTTCTAGAGAGTCGTTCCTTAAGTCCCTGCGTCCAGATGTTTTAACAAAGACGATTAAATCTGAGATGTCATCAGAAGAATACTTTCAAAATATGGTATTACGTCCTATTATTAAGTTTCAAAATGACCTCTTAATTGCCGTATTTCTACAATTTTGTAGGAAGTATAAAAATGTATTTTTTGACTTATCTACAGAAAAAAAAATACTTTATATTGAATCTGCTATCACTAAAGACAGTAAACTTAGAACTAGTTTTAGGGACATGATTATTGGCTTATTTTCAGTTGAGGAGTATTCGGAATACCTTGTAAATGCTTCTGCTTTAAATAAGCGCATGACAGGTATTGTTAAAGAACGATTGATCAGTCATGTGCAGTTACTGTCTCAAAGCGCCCCTATAAAATAGACTCCCCATTTAGATTGGTAGTCAATACAGAACTCATATAGTCAAAATAAGGTCGTATAGCCTTAAAGCTATCAATCACGTCTTGGGTGAATTGGTCCGAAAAAACCTCTTTGTCCGTATATTTTTTACTAAATATAAACTGCTTTTTACGAATCAAATCAATATTAGGGTCTAGCTTATCAAAGCCTCGTGGGGCAGATTGTAGTTCATCTCCTTCAAGAGGTCCCCAAACGGCTTTAAAGCGGGGCTCCGTAATGATAGCTCTGAGATCCTCGGCATCGGTTTCAAATTCTTTTCGAAGTCGCACAAGGTCTTCCTTGTTAGGGTTCCAAAATCCTGTTGCAATAAAACTTTCGTTGTTAGGGGCTAGATGTAAATAATACCCTCCTCTTAATTCCGGTTTGGTCCGATGGAAGCTGCCGCTAAAATGCGTTTTGTATGGGGTTTTGTTTTTAGAAAACCGCACATCTCTATAAATTCTAAACACTTTAAAATCATCTATAGAATCTACTTGATTAAGTTGGTCATACAACTGACTGTAAAAAAGCTTTACGTCACTTTCAGCGGTTCTAAAAGTGGTTATATGCTCCTTGAACCACTCACGGTTATTATGGCCCTTTAAGGCCTTTAGGAAACTAAAGATGTCTTTAGAGATCATGTTTTATTTATTAAATTCAATTTTATGTAAAATCAATCCAGATGCTGGCGCGATATAATCCATGACGTATTCACTTTCGGGTTTTAAGCTGTTTTTTATATAATCCATATCTATTTCCCCGCGGCCTAATTTAATCAAAGCCCCCATCATTAATCGGATTTGATGCCTGCCAAAACCTTTTCCAACTACTTTTAGAATAAAGCTTTGTTTTGGAAAAAAACTAGCTGTATAGAGGGTGTTTTCAATCAGTTCACACTCAAGAAGGTCTCTTTGATACACCCCTTCGTCAGTCGGTTTATAACAATACGTTTTGAAATTATTTTGACCTTCAAACAACTGTGCCCCTGATTTCATAATCTCAATATCTAAAGGCTCAAGGATGGTTGTTAAAATAGGAGCTGCAAACGGATGAAACTTATCCCCGTGCGCAAACACATAATGGTATTCTTTTAACTTGGAGTCTTGGATGATATTAAACTTGGCGTCTACTTCTTCAATACTTACTGCCCTGATGTCTTGTGGAAGGTTGAGATTAAATAGTGTTAAGAACTCCGGTATACTCTCTATAGGCTTCTGGTCTAAAAACAGTTCAAAGGCTGCTTCACTTGCTGAAACCATCGCGTCGGTCCTACCAGCACCAAGCGTTTTAAAGGACTGCTCACCTAGTATAAAATTTAAAGTGCGATCAATCATTAAATGCACCGTTTTTGTGTTGGGTTGTTTTTGCCAACCATGAAAACGATAGCCCAAAAACTGAACTTTCACTAAATAATAAAACCGTTTTTTTAACATGATTACAAGGTCGTAATTTTATAAAGAGTTACAAAATTATTGCCTTGATTTCAAAACATCAATGACGGCCTCTAGTTTATAGCCTTTAGCTTGTAAAAGGATTAAGTAATGGAATAATAAATCGGCACTTTCATTTAAAAATAAATCGGCATTATTATCTTTTGCTTCAATAATAACTTCAACCGCTTCCTCTCCTACTTTTTGTGCAATTTTATTCAGTCCTTTTTCAAACAATTCAGCGACATAAGAGTTTTGGGCAGCGGCATTTTCTCTTCGGTCAGAAATCACTTTTTCTAGTGCTGTTAAAAACCCAAAAGATTCGCTGTTTGTTTCGCCCCAACAGCTATCTGTTCCTTTGTGACAGGTTGGTCCTTGTGGAGTGACTTGAATGAGTAAGCTGTCATTATCACAGTCGTTTTTAATACTTATTAAGTTTAAAAAATGACCACTCTCCTCCCCTTTTGTCCATAAACGTTTTTTGCTCCTGCTATAAAAGGTCACTTTGTTTGTTTCCTTGGTTTTGGCGATGGCTTCTGCATTCATATAGCCGAGCATTAATACCGTCTTGGTGATGGCGTCTTGAATGATCGCTGGGATTAATCCGTCGTTGTTATACTTGATATCCATTAGAGTCGTATGTTAATTTGTTTTGATTGTAATTCTTGTTTTAATTCTTTAATCTCTATCTCGCCAAAATGAAAAACGCTTGCGGCCAAAGCGGCATCTGCTTTTCCTTCTTTAAAAACCGTTTCAAAATGGGAACTTGTTCCGGCACCTCCAGAAGCAATTATCGGGATGTTTACCGTTTCTGATAGTTGCGCTAAAGCTTGGTTTGCAAAGCCCGTTTTTACGCCGTCGTTGTTCATAGAGGTGAATAGAATTTCTCCTGCACCACGAGTTTCAACTTCTTTGGCCCATTCAAACAAATCTAAGTCTGTAGCAATGGTGCCTCCGGCTAAATGAACACGCCACTTCCCTTCTATTTCTTTAGCATCGATAGCCACGACTATGCATTGACTGCCAAACGCCAAAGATAACTCATTGATAAGTTCAGGGCGTTTGATGGCTGCCGAATTAATGCCTACTTTATCCGCACCCGATTTTAAGAGTTGCTCTACCCCTTCTTTGGAACTCACCCCCCCACCAACAGTGAAGGGAATGTCTATTTGCGCGGCTACATCACGAACCATATCAACGGTTGTCGATCGAGATTCTAAGGTGGCTGAAATATCTAAAAAAACCAATTCGTCAGCGCCATTAATAGCATATTGTTTTGCCAAAGCGACGGGATCGCCCGCATCTCTGAGGTTTAAAAAGTTAACCCCTTTTACAGTACGACCATTTTTAATATCCAGACAAGGGATGATTCGTTTTGCTAACATAATTAGAGCTGGTTTAATTGATAGGTTTCTAATTGCTTTAAGCTGATGTTTCCTTCGTATATAGCTTTTCCTATTATAACTCCTTCACAGCCCAATTCTTTTAATTTGGGAAGCTCTTCAAAGCAAGAAATGCCTCCCGAGGCTATTAATTTAAAAGGGGGTATCGATTTCAAAAGTGTTTGATACAATTCAAATGAGGGACCTTGAAGCATTCCGTCTTTGGATATGTCTGTGCAAATCACATATGAAATCCCTTTATTGACATAAGAACTTATAAATTCAGTAACTTCCTTATCGCTTTCCTCTTGCCACCCCTGAATGGCAATTTTTTGATCTAAACAATCGGCGCCTAATACAATTTTATCAGCACCATACGTTTCTAGCCAGTCTAAAAATAGTTGTGAGTTTTTGACAGCAATACTCCCTCCTGTTACCTGTTTAGCTCCAGAATTAAAGGCGATTTTTAAATCCTCTTCTGATTTTAATCCGCCGCCAAAATCAATTTTCAAATTGGTGTTGCTAGCAATGGATTCTAAAACTTTATAATTAATTATATGTTGAGCCTTGGCACCATCTAAATCTACAACATGCAGATGTTCAATACCCACACCTTCAAACATCTTTGCGACTTCTAAAGGGTTTTCATTATAGACTTTCTTAGTGCTGTAATCGCCTTTGGTAAGGCGAACACAGTGTCCGTTTATAATGTCTATTGCTGGTATAATTCGCATGTTATAAATTTAAAAAGTTTTGTAATAATTGAGAGCCGTCTTTGCTGCTTTTTTCAGGGTGAAATTGCACCCCATAAAAATTATTGGATTGCAAGGCGGCTGAAAATTCATGTTCATAATTTGAACTCGCAATCGTTTGTTCGTTCAATCCTGCATAATAACTATGTACTGAATACATATAGCTATTTTCTGGTATTTTGTCCAGTAAACCAGAACTGTGGTTGTGAATGGTGTTCCAGCCCATATGTGGGACTTTAACTGCGTTTGTAAAGCGCTTTACATTTACATCAAAGACTCCAAGACCTTTGGTATCACCCTCTTCAGAATGCTTACAAAGCAACTGCATTCCTAAGCAAATACCCAATACTTCTTGTTTCAAGCTGGGAATTAGAGCATCTAACTTAGAGTGTTTTAACATTTGCATGGCCTGACTGGCCTCGCCCACTCCAGGAAAAATCACCTTATCAGCAGTCTGAATTACTTCTGGATTATTAGATAATACAGCCGTTATACCCAACCGCTGTAATGCAAATTGAATGCTCTGAATGTTTCCGGCTCCGTAATCAATTATTATAACGTTCATCTATTCTAAAGTTCCTTTTGTTGAAGGTAAAATCATTTTATTCATGTCTCTTTTGACTGCCATTTTAATTGATTTGGCAAAGGCTTTAAAAATCGCTTCAATTTTGTGGTGTTCATTAGTGCCTTCAGCTTTTATATTCAGATTGCATTTTGCGCCATCGGTAAAGGATTTAAAGAAATGCATAAACATTTCGGTTGGCATTTTACCAACGTATTCGCGTTTAAAATCGGCCTCCCATACCAACCAATTTCGACCTCCAAAATCAATGGCTACTTGAGCAATACAATCATCCATAGGAAGGCAAAAACCATAGCGTTCAATCCCAAGCTTAGACCCCAGCACTGTATGAAATAAACTTCCCAATGCAATCGCAGTATCTTCAATTGTGTGGTGTTCATCGACTTCTAAGTCGCCAATCACTTTAAGGTCTAAATCCATTTGTCCGTGACGGGCAATTTGATCTAGCATGTGATCAAAGAAAGCAATTCCAGTATCGATATTACTTTTTCCTGTACCATCTAAATTAAGCGTGATGTCAATTTTAGTTTCATTGGTATTACGAGTAATTTTTCCCACGCGTTGTTCCGCTTTTAAAAACGCATAGATAGCATCCCAACTATTGGTTTCTAAAGATATATAAGGAGTTAGCTCCTCTTTTTTTACTGAAATCTCATTGACTCCTAAATGGGTTTCATCATTAATAAAAACTCCTTTGCATCCTAGGTTTTTTGCCAATTCTATATCTGTTAATCGATCGCCAATTACAAAAGAGTTTTTTAAATCATAGGCCTCAGAAAAGTAAGGTGTTAATAAGCCTGTTTGTGGTTTTCGCGTGGGCGCATTGTCTTTAGCAAAGCTGCGGTCAATTAGTTGATTGTCAAATACAATCCCTTCATTTTTAAATGTTTCTAACATGAAATTATGAACTGGCCAAAAACTGGATTCAGGATAAACATCTGTTCCAAGTCCGTCTTGGTTTGTAATCATCACGATTTCAAAATTTAATTCTTCACAAATCTTTTTCAAATTTGAGAACACCCCAGGGTAAAATTCTAATTTTTCAAAAGAATCAATCTGTTCATCTGCAGGTTCTCGAATAAGAGTGCCATCTCGATCTATAAATAATACAGGCTTCATTTAAATGTATTTAAAAGAGTTAATAATTGTGTGTTTTCTACAGGAGTACCTACAGAAATCCTAAGGCAGTTTTCACAGCCTAATTGCGTGGTTCTGTTTCTAACTACAATGCCATTTTTAATAAGTTCATCATAGCGTTTGTTAGCATTATCTACTTTGATTAGTATAAAGTTAGCATCAGAAGGAAATACCTTTTCAACAAAAAAACAGGCCTCTAAGGCACTGCTGAGTTTTTCTCGTTCGCTGAGAATAGAAAATACCTGAGCAGAAACTTCAGTGTCTTGAAGGGCATCAATAGCCGCCTGTTGTGTGAGTGTATTGATATTATAAGGCGGTTTAATTTTGTTTAATACTGCTATAATTTCTTTGGAAGCATAACAAGTTCCCAGTCGAATTCCAGCCAAACCATAGGCTTTAGATAACGTTTGTGTTACAATTAAGTTAGGAAACTGATTTAAACGTTGTGTCCAACTCTCAACATCTGTGAAATCAATGTAGGCTTCATCAATAACAACAAGGCCATTAAACGCCTTTAAAAGCTTTGTTACCGCATTAACATCCATTACATTTCCTGATGGATTGTTGGGAGAGCATATAAATAGTAGTTTAGTGCTAGGCTTCACTAGTTTTAATACCTGATCTACATCGATTTTAAAGTCGCTAGTTAAAGAAACTTCAATGTTTTCTATTGAATTTAGTTGTGCCAATACACTATACATTCCGTAGGTTGGTGGTAAAGTTAGGACGCTGTCTTGGTTGGGTTCACAAAATGCTCTAAAGATTAAATCCAATACTTCATCACTCCCATTGCCTAATAATACTTGGTTAATAGCCAATTTTTTTTGTTTAGAAATCACCTCTTTAAGAGCCGTTTGTTGCGGGTCTGGATATCTATTTAAATTGGTTTCAAACGGATTTTCATTGGCATCTAAAAATACCATATCTGCTTTAAGGTCTTTAAATTCATCTCTTGCTGACGAATAGGGTTTCATCGCTTTAATATTTTTTCGAATTAAATTATTAAGATTCATTTTCAATGGATTTTAAACGGATAGTCACTGCATTTTTATGAGCCATTAACCCTTCTGCTTCTGCCATGAGTTCGATTGTATTTCCAATACTCAACAACCCTTTTTTTGTAATTTCTTGAAAAGTAATGTTTTTTAAAAAACTATCTAAGTTAACACCAGAATAGGCCTTTGCGTAGCCGTTTGTTGGTAGTGTATGATTGGTACCAGAGGCATAATCGCCAGCACTTTCGGGAGTATATGGGCCTATAAACACAGATCCCGCACTGATAACATTATCGACAAAAAAGGCATTATTTTTTGTGCATATAATATAGTGTTCCGGTCCGTAGTAATTGATAAGATCAGCAGCTTCTTGATCTGTACTCACAAGAATTAGTTTTTTATTTACAAGTGCTTTCTTAATAATCGATTGACGCTCTAGTAATTGAGTTTGTAGGCTGAGTTGTTTGTCTGTTTCTAAAAGTGTGTTTTCATTTGTAGACACTAAGATCACTTGACTATCAATTCCGTGCTCCGCTTGGCTCAATAAATCAGATGCAATAAACGCAGGGTTTGCAGTTGCATCCGCCATTACTAATAGTTCGCTTGGCCCTGCAGGCATATCAATAGCCACTCCAAATTTGGTAGCTAGTTGTTTAGCGACCGTCACATATTGATTTCCTGGTCCAAATATTTTGGAAACTTTAGGAATTTGATTAGTTCCAAAGGTCATACCAGCAATGGCTTGAATCCCTCCCACCTTAACAATGGTTTTAATTCCACATAAGGCCGCTGTATATAAAATTTCATTGGCGACAGTTCCTTCTAAATTTGGAGGGGTACAAAGAACAATGTCTTTACAGCCTGCTAGTGTAGCAGGTACACCCAACATTAATACGGTTGAAAACAAAGGGGCCGTCCCTCCTGGAATGTACAACCCTACAGATTCAATGGGACGTTTTTCTTGCCAACAACGCACGCCTGGTTGTGTTTCCACATCAACTATATTGGTTTTCTGAGCCTTATGAAAGGTTTCAATATTTGATTTTGCTTGTAGTATCGCTTGTTTTAGTTTAGCACTAACGAGGCCAACTGCTGAATCAATTTCATTTTGAGATACCAAAAAGTTTTCTAATACGACCTTATCAAACTCATTGGTATAGCGACCAATTGCTGTATCTCCTTCTGTCTTTACAGCAGCAAAAACGGCGTCAACAACAGTTTCAATTGCTTCAACAGACTTTGTGGGTCGTTGCAACAAGTTGTTCCAAGTAGCAATTGATGGGTATTTTATAATTTCAGACATCAGAGAACCATTTTTTCGATTGGACAAATAAGAATTCCCTCTGCTCCTAGTCCTTTTAGGTCGTCGATAATTTCCCAAAACTGATGTTTATCAATTACGCTGTGTACGGAACTCCATCCTGATTTAGCTAATGGAAGTACTGTTGGACTTTTCATGCCTGGTAATAACGATATAATAGCTTCCAGCCTATCATTTGGAGCATTTAACAACACATATTTTGAAGATTGCCCTTTAAGTACCGATTGGATGCGGAATTTTATTTTATTTAATATAGCTTCTTGAGTCGGGTTAATGGAAGGAGAAACTGCTAAAACAGCTTCTGATTTTAAAATCACATCTTTTTCAATTAGATTATTTTTAAAAAGTGTGCCCCCTGTTGAAACAATATCAACTATGGCTTCTGCTAATCCAATGTTAGGGGCAATTTCAACAGAGCCATTAATTACGTGTATGTTAGCTGTTATATTATTTGCCTTTAAAAAGGCATTAACAGTATTTGGATATGAAGTAGCAATTTGTTTTCCCTCTAAATCTTTAATTGATTTGTAATTCATTTCTTTTGGTACTGCAATGGAAACTCTGCACTTTGAAAACCCTAGATTACAAATGGATTCAATAAAATCTCCTTTTTCAACAAGAATATTATTTCCAATAATAGCGGCATCAACAACGCCGTCTTTTAAATACTGAGGGATGTCACCATTTCTAAGGAAGAAAACTTCAATTGGAAAATTAGAAGCCCTGGCCTTAAGCTGATCTTTTCCGTTATCTATTAAAATCCCAATATCTTTTATTAGTTTCATTGAGTCTTCTTTAAGTCGTCCTGACTTTTGTACTGCAATTTTAAGTGTCTCCATTGTATTCTTTATGATTAAAAAAAAACCCGTTTGATTGCTCAAACGGGTTTGTATATGATTTAGAATATTTATTCAACTCATTAACACCTCGCTTGATAGCTAGTTGTATAATGATGATGAGTAAGTGTTATTATGTTCATTATTATGACTGATTATTCAAATATTCAAAAAATAAATAGTTAAAACCTAACTATATTTTAAAAATTATATTTTTCTTAAAATACATGGTTAAAAGCTAACTATATCATAAAAATTATTGATTTCCTAAAATAATAGGCAATCCAGTTTTTCCAGAACCGATCACAATCACTTTAGAATTTGATGATTCAGATAACTTTACAGTTGCTTCAATTCCTTTATCTTGTAGGATACGATCGTTTAGAGAGGCGCTTAAAATTCTGTTTGCATCTGCTTTACCTTGCGCTTCGATACGAACTTTTTGAGCTTCCTTATCGGCAGTCACTAATCTAAACTCATATTCTAAAGATTCTTGTTCTTGCTTTAATTTACTTTCAATAGCATTTTTAATTGTATTTGGAAGCTTCACATCTTCAACTAAAATACGTTTTACATTTAAAAACTGACCATCCAATAAATTCACAACTTCATCAAGAATCTCTTGCTCAATGACATCACGCTTACTAGAATACAGTTGTTCTGGAGTATAACGTCCAACAACGCTTCTTGCTGCAGCATTAACCGCAGGATTTAAAAGTTCTGTAACATAATCTTCTCCTTTAGTTTTTATTAAACTTCCAAGATTTTCATATTCTGGCTCATACCAGATAGTTCCATTTACTTTTACTTCCAATCCATTAACTGAAAGAACATTCATTTCATCAGAAATAGATTGTTGTCTCACTTTATGAACTAACATGCTATTCCATGGTGCTACAATTTGAAATCCTTCACCATATGTTTTATCGGTAACGATACCTTGCCCAAAACGCTCAAACAATACACCACCTTCACCAGGTCCTATTGTTACAGCAGATTTTGAAATTAGAAGAAAGAGTGCTCCAATTACTATGATAATTGGGAGTCCGATTTTAGGTAGATTTTGCATTTTTTTTATTTAAATTATTAAATTAATCCGTTATATTTTCGCATTAACCATTCTGATGTTAGACTTATTATAAGCAGTAATAACCAGTAGTTAATATCTAACAAATGTAATGATTTTTTAGTAATTTTCTGAACACTATAAAAGCGTTTTTCAGAAATTAGATGTTCAATTAACTGGTTAATTTGTGAATTAAAATATACATTAGTGTTTGTGTTTTCTGAAAGGAGTTCGAGCTGATCAATATTTGCATTAGTAAATTGCTGTTCAATATTGAAATTTAATATTTCAAATGCTCCTGTAAAACGTAGTTTTTTTTTGTTAACATTAACTACAAATGAATACTCACCAGATTCTAAGTCACTAATATTCAACGAGTAAGAGTAATTGTTTATGATCATAGGAAGCTCAGTCTGGCGTCCAGTATCCTTGTTTTGAAACCTTATTACTAAGTTGGCATTAGAATCTGGTTCATAATTTTTATTAAAATATTGGGCCGTAATCTCTAAATCTTCACTCCCATCATAGATGGATTTAAAGTCAACAATAAGTCGATTATCCTTGTTTTTAACATCTAGATATTGAATAAGCTTTGCTATAAATGAATCGAATGTTACAAAATTTTGGTTTTCTTGAAATGAAAACATGCGCCATTTCCATAGGTTTTCAGCTAATAATACGGAATGCCTTGCAGAACTATTTTCATAAGTAAACCAAAGCGGTTCGCTTGTTATATTGCCATTAATGGATTTATATAATAAAGTTTGGTATTGAGTGTTAATAGAAACACTTCCAAATTCTGTGGTTAATGGTGGATGGTTTATAAAGCTATAATCACGGCTGTTAAAATTTATGTAATCAAGGTTCATTTTTCCCTGAAATGACTCATTTTGTCCTGTAATTTCTTGAAAGAAATCGCCTTGAATTTCGTTTAAAAAACTCCATTGTGTGCTAGCTCCTCCAATAATGAACATATTGTAATTCATCTTTTTAGTACGCTCAAATACCTGCTTAAATTTAGTGTTTGGTTGGTATAAAATTACAAGACCATAAGTCTCATTCGTTTCTATAAATTCCTGTGGATTTAAAACATCAACAAGTCGTTGTTTGTTTGTCTCTATAGCAGTCTTTAAAGCGCCTAAATCAGGGTGAGACATAGTAGTTATCAGAGCTACTTTACTGTACTCATCAATGGTTTCAATTGTAAAATATTTTAGATTATTTACTGTATTCTTTTCATTTTCAATTGGGTTTAAAGATACCTTATAGCGTTGAAGACCTGCCTTGGTTGTCTTAATTATTGGCGTAATTATTTGTGAATTAACTTCTGATGAAAACTCTAGACCTTTCTTGTAAATAACTTGATTTCCTAATGAAACTGTCAAATTAGTCGAAATGGACTTATCTCCAGAGTAAGAGCACACAATTTCAACAGGAAATTTGTTATTGATATAGGTATACTTATTGACGTTAATTTGTTGAATTTTCAAATCTGTATTAGAAACGCTATCGCCAAGAACAAGAGGGTACACCGCCTGTTTGAACTCATTTGAGGCGTATCCGTAGTTTTTACCTATTGATTGATTTCCATCAGAAATTAAAATAATAGGGGCTATTTGTGAATCATAAATTGACTCAAGATCTTGAATAGCACTGGTGATGTTGGTTTGTTTTTCATCAAAATTGAACGACAAATTTTGACTTAACTCTTCGCCAAAACGATAGGTTTTGATATCAAATTTTGATGATAGTTGAGTGTTATCTAGAAGTGTTTTCACGGCCAATTGAGCTTGACTCCCCACACCTAAGTACTTAATGGATTGGGAGTTATCAACTGCAATTATAAGTGAAGGTTTAGTCTCTTCAATTTGATTTTTATCAAATTTAGGGTTAATTATGAGAAGTAATAATGAAAATATTGTTATAAACCTAAATCCTGCTAAATAGCCGTTAACACGAGAACGTTTCGATTTATATATATACTGAAAAAGCGCTACACATAGCGCTAAAATTCCAGATCCAATAATATATAATATCGTTTGATTCGTTATCATAAATGTAGCTATTAAAAGCTGTTACTATCTATCTTATTATGTAAGCATGCCTCCATCGACATTTATGGTCTGTCCGGTAATATAACTAGAAAGGTCACTCGCAAGAAATACACACGCATTAGCAATATCTTCTGGAGATCCACCACGTTTTAGTGGGATACCTGAACGCCATCCAGCAACGGTAGCTTCATCTAACTTGGCAGTCATTTCTGTTTCTATAAACCCAGGAGCAATCACATTACTTCTAATATTTCTAGAACCAAGTTCTAGAGCTACAGATTTAGAAAACCCAATAATACCCGCTTTAGAGGCTGCGTAGTTAGTTTGACCTGCGTTCCCTTTCACGCCTACTACTGAGCTCATATTTATAATAGATCCTTTTCGTTGTTTTAACATGGTGCGTTGTACCGCTTTGGTCATATTAAAAACAGATTTAAGGTTTACTTCTATAACTTTATCAAAATCATCTTCACCCATTCGCATGAGTAGGTTGTCTTTTGTAATGCCTGCGTTGTTCACTAGTATATCAATACTTCCAAAGTCTGCAAGAACGTCTTCTGCAAGTTTTTGTGAATCATCAAAATTAGCAGCGTTACTTTGGTAACCTTTCACTATGGTTCCATGCGCTTGAAGTTCTTCTTCTAAGGCTTTTGCGGCGTCTACAGATGCACTATATGTAAATGCAACATTGGCACCGTGCTTAGCGAAAACAGTCGCAATTCCTTTTCCAATACCACGGCTTGCGCCAGTAATAATTGCTGTTTTTCCTTCTAATAGTTTCATAAATATAATATGTGATAATTGATGAATCAAAGATAGTAAAATGGATTTACATTGAAATCACAAAAAAACACCTCATAAAAATAGTATGAGGTGTTTAAATAATTTTAAAAAATAGTTACTTTGAAAGAACTTCGGCCACTTTTTTTCCAATTTCCGCAGGAGATTCAACCACATGGATCCCACATTCTCTCATAATTTGTTTTTTGGCTTGTGCCGTATCATCACTACCACCCACAATAGCTCCAGCATGACCCATTGTACGTCCGGCAGGTGCCGTTTCTCCAGCAATAAAACCAATTACTGGTTTTTTACTTCCGCTGTTCTTGTACCACTTAGCAGCATCTCCTTCAAGTTGCCCACCAATTTCTCCAATCATCACTACACATTCTGTTTCGGAATCATTGATTAACAATTCAACAGCTTCTTTAGTTGTTGTTCCAATAATAGGATCACCACCAATTCCAATAGCGGTGGTAATTCCTAATCCTTGCTTCACAACTTGATCTGCGGCTTCATAGGTTAATGTTCCTGATTTTGAAACGATTCCTACAGTTCCTTTTTTAAAGACAAAACCTGGCATGATACCAACCTTAGCTTCGCCTGGAGTGATCACTCCAGGACAATTAGGTCCAACCAAACGACACGGTTTATTTTTAATATAGTCTGAAGCGATAATCATGTCCGCTACCGGAATTCCTTCAGTAATTGTTATAATAACTTCAATTCCTGCATCGGCAGCTTCCATTATTGCATCCGCTGCAAATGCTGGTGGCACAAAAATGATTGTTGTATTTGCAGCTACTTTGTCTACAGCTTCTTTGACCGTATTAAATACGGGTTTATCTAAATGAGTTTGTCCCCCTTTTCCTGGCGTTACACCACCAACTACATTGGTGCCATACTCAATCATTTGAGAGGCATGGAATGTCCCTTCACTTCCTGTGAAACCTTGAACAATTATTTTTGAATCTTTATTTACTAAAACACTCATTTGATTTTGATTTTATTATTTAAAATTGATGCTGCAAATGTAATTTTTTGAATGCAAATTTTAAAGGATTTAAAGTTAAATTTATATCAGTCTATTTTTCTTTTAATTCTTTAATTATCTCTGGTAGTTTACGAAGTAATGCGAGTTCTTTAAGTTTAGATATAGACTCTTCAATTGGGGTGCCAAAATAAGTTTTACCGCCTTCAAGAGATTTTGTAACTCCAGATTGACCTAAAACAACTGCTTTAGCGCCAATAGTTATCCCGCTGTTAGTGCCCACTTGCCCCCATATAGTTACCTCATCTTCAATAATACAACAGCCCGCAATCCCACTCTGAGATGCAATCAAGCAATTAGCACCAATTAGTGTATCATGCCCCACTTGAATGAGGTTATCTAATTTAGTACCTTTTCCTATAGTGGTGTCGCCTGTTACCCCACGATCAATTGTACAGGATGCCCCGATATGAACATTGTCTTTAATTACAACCCGGCCACATGATTTTAATTGGTCATAGCCTTCTGGCCTCTTTTTGTAATAGAATGCATTAGCACCAAGAACAGACCCCGATTGTATTACTACATTGTCTCCGATTATGGTGTCATCAAAAATGCTCACATTGGCATGAATTATAGAATTTTTTCCTATTTCCACATGATGACCAATAAAACAATTTGGTTGAATAATTGTTCCTTCGCCAACAGTTGAAGTGTTAGATATAGCTTGACTTGACGGCTGAAAGGGCTTAAAATGAGTTGTAAGGGTATTAAAGTCTCTAAAGGGGTCGTCAGAAATGATTAACGCTTTTCCCTCTGGACATGGAACCACTTTATTTATAAGTATAACAGTCGCCTTAGAATTTAAAGCTTTTTCGTAATACTTTGGATGGTCTACAAACACAATATCTCCGGCAGAGACCACGTGAATTTCATTCATTCCAAGCACTTCAAACAAAGGGTCTCCAACGTAGTCACAATCAATAAGAGCTGCAATATCTTTTAAAGCATACGAATGAGGGAATTTCATACTATGCTTTGATACGTTCTTTGTAGGTGCCTTTAGCGGTTTCTACTTTAATTTTATCTCCTTCATTGATAAATAAAGGAACCATTACAATGGCTCCAGTTTCTACCGTTGCAGGTTTTGTAGCATTCGTTGCTGTATTTCCTTTAATTCCTGGCTCAGTTGATGAGACTTCTAGAATCACACTTGCAGGTAAATCTACAGATAGAGGAGAATTGTCTTCAGTATTCATTAAAAGGGTAACAACTTCTCCTTCTTTCATTAAATCGGGACTGTCTAAAACAGCTTTTTGTAATTCAATTTGAGAATAATCAGCAGTATTCATAAAATGAAAGGTATCGCCATCATTATATAAATATTGAAACTTGTGTGTTTCTACCCGTACTTCTTCAATTTTATGACCAGCTGAAAAAGTATTGTCAATAACTTTTCCGTTGGTGACACTTTTCATTTTTGTTCTTACAAATGCTGGACCTTTTCCAGGCTTAACATGTAAAAATTCAATAACTTTAAATATATCGTGGTTGTATTTTATACAAAGTCCGTTTCTAATATCTGATGTGCTAGCCATAATTTAATTAATTTGATTTAAAATATCCTTTCATAATTCCACGATGCGAATTCTTGATAAATTGTAAAATTTCATCACGCTCTGGTGTGGCTTCCATTTCAGCTTCAATTATTTCTGATGCCTGAGTGTTGTTATAATTTTTTTGATAAAGTAACCTGTAGATATTTTGAATTTCTTTGATTTTTTCTGAACTAAAGCCTCTTCTTCTCAATCCAACTGAATTAATCCCAACATAGGATAGGGGTTCGCGAGCCGCTTTTACATAAGGAGGCACATCTTTTCTGACCAAAGAACCCCCAGTTACAAATGAATGATTTCCAATAGAACAAAACTGATGAACTGCAGCCATGCCAGCGAGTATAACGTAGTCCCCAACCGTTGTGTGTCCTGCTAAAGTACTATTATTTGAAAAAATACAATTTTTACCAACTGTACAATCGTGGGCAATGTGACAGTAAGCCATAATCAAACAATTATCTCCAATAACTGTTTTCATTTTATCAGTAGTTCCACGGTTGATAGTAACACATTCTCTAATTGTTACATTATTTCCAATAACAACCGTTGTGTCTTCATCATCGTATTTTAAATCTTGTGGCATTGCAGAAATAACAGAACCTGGAAAAATACTACAGTTTTTACCAATTCTAGCGCCTTCCATAATTGTTACATTCGACCCGATCCAAGTCCCTTCCCCAATGATAACATTATTATTGATTGTAGTAAAAGGTTCAATGACCACGTTTTTGGCGATTTTGGCCCCGGGATGAACATAAGCTAATGGTTGATTCATTATGTAATTATTTTTAATAATTTATTTAACTTTAGATATCTGAGCCATTAATTCGGCTTCTGCACATAGTTTTCCGTTTGCATAGGCATATCCTTGCATATGACAAATCCCTCTTCTTATGGGGGTGATCAATGAACAGCTAAAAATGAGAGTGTCTCCAGGAACTACCTTTTGTTTAAACTTAACTTTATCCATTTTCATGAAAAAGGTAAGATAGTTTTCCGGATCTGGTACGGTATTTAATACCAGAATCCCACCCGTTTGCGCCATCGCTTCAACAATAAGCACCCCTGGCATGACTGGAGCACCTGGAAAATGTCCTTGAAAAAATGTTTCATTCATTGTTACGTTCTTACATCCAATGACATGGTTAGGTGACAATTCATATACTTTATCAACAAACAAAAATGGTGGACGATGTGGTAACATTTCCATTATTGCATTAACATCCATTACTGGAGTTTGATTCAAGTCTATATTTGGAACGTTATTACGACGTTCCAATTTAATTATTTTAGATAATTTCTTTGCAAATTGGGTGTTAACATAATGTCCAGGCTTATTTGCTATGACCTTTCCTTGAATTCGTGTTCCAATTAGAGCAAGATCTCCAATAACATCTAACAATTTATGACGTGCGGCTTCATTTGGATAATGCAAGGTAAGATTATCTAAAATCCCATTTGAGGTCACTGCGATTGAATCCTTATTAAAGGCGCGCTTTAAACGTTCCATAGTCTCTTCAGACAAAGGTTTGTCAACATAAACAATTGCATTGTTTAAATCCCCTCCTTTAATTAGCCCGTTTTCAAGAAGCATTTCTAATTCGTGCAGAAAACTAAAAGTTCGAGAATCAGAAATTTGTTTTTTGAAATCATATAAATGTTGAAGTGTTGCGTTTTGAGTTCCTAAAACCTTAGTTCCAAAATCAACCATGGTAGTGACTTGATACTCATCAGAAGGAATAATAGTGATTTCACTCCCGGACGCTTCATCGACATAAGAAATTACATCCTTCACAACAAATACTTCCCTAAATGCATTTAATTCTTTAATTTCAGCAGATTCTAAAGCCTCTATAAAGTATTTTGAAGAACCATCCATTATAGGGGGCTCCGAAGCACTTAGTTCAATAATAACATTGTCTATTTCTAAACCCACAAGAGCCGCAAGTACGTGTTCACACGTTTGAATGGTAACCCCATTTTTTTCTAAACAAGTTCCTCTTTGCGTGTTTGTTACAAGATTGGCATCTGCATTAATTATTGGATGTCCTTCCAAATCAATCCTACAAAACTTATAACCATCATTAATTTCCGCTGGTAAAAAGTTTATTTCAACCTCTTGACCTGTGTGAAGCCCCACTCCTTTTAGAGAAACTTTTTTACTAATCGTTGTCTGTTTAGATTCCGTTTTAAAGATCATGTTTCAATTTATTATCTAGTGAGTTAAACTCTTTTATTATTTTTGGTAAATTTTTAAAATGTACATAGGATTTGTTAAAAGCTGTATTATCAAAAGCAGGAGTCCCATTAATGGTTTGATTTGCTTTGACACTTTTAGTAACGCCAGACTGTCCTACGATTCTCACGTTATCTCCAATAGAAATATGTCCAGCAATACCAACTTGTCCTCCAATTTGACAATTAGAACCAATTTTGGTAGAGCCTGCAATTCCAGTTTGAGCTGCTATGACGGTGTTTTCTCCGATAACAACATTGTGAGCTACTTGAACTTGATTATCTAGCTTCACCCCTTTTTTAATTACAGTGGAGCCCAGAGTTGCTCTGTCTATGGTGGTGGCCGCACCAACATCAACAAAGTCCTCTAAAATAACGTTTCCAATTTGTGGAATCTTTTTATAAACGCCGTTCTCATCTGGAGAGAATCCAAACCCGTCGGCTCCAATGACGGCCCCTGAATTAATAAAACAATTGGAACCAATTACACATTCAAAATAAACTTTCACTCCAGAATATAAAGTGGTATTAGACTTTATAGTAACATTGTCTCCAATAAAAGTATTTGGGTAAATCTTAACATTATCGCCAATAACAACATTATCTCCAATGTGAGAAAAGGCGCCTATATAAACGTCTTTCCCGTAAGAAGCGGATTCGGAAATATATAATGGAGATTCAATCCCTACTTTATTGTTTTTAGCTAAGTTATAATATTCTAGTAAAGTGGTAAAAGCAGCGTATGCATTTTCAACTTTAATTAGAGTTAAATTTAATTTATTCTCTGGCACAAAATCATTATTTACAATAACAATTGAGGCTTTAGTTGTGTAAATGTGTGCGGTATATTTAGGGTTGGCTAAAAAAGTTAATGACCCTGAAAAGCCTTCTTCAATTTTGGAAAGTGAATGTACTTCTGTCGTTGGATCGCCAACAACTTCTCCACTTAATACGTCCCCTATTTGATTGGCTGTAAATTTCATTGTTGCAAAAGTAAAAAAAATAATCAAAGAATATCCTTTGGAAAGCATATATAATGCTTTGTAACAGTTTTAGATAGTACTTTAAGAGAAAGATGGTCAGAGGCACTAATTACTTCTTTGACCTTTCCATTTTTATATAATATTTTAATACCTCCCTGTCTTTGGTCATATGCTAAGTTAGAAACAGTTCCATCAAACACAAAGTAGCTGGCTTCCTTAGAACTAAGCTTATAAATTAGCATGATTTGTTGCTTCAGGTCTTCAACTTTTGATTCAGTAATAGAATTATTTTTAAATTTTATTTTAAGTAAAGTCCTATTTAAAATCATTTTTGAGAGGTTGCTAAGCACAAAATCATGATGAAACTGCCAAGATTTTAGCGCTGACATAACATCATAATCATCTAATAATGAAAACTGATTTAAGGCCTTAGCATCAAAGTTAGTATTATCGTAAGAGTTGTTCATGAAAAAACTTAGAGCTGTGCTAGCATCCGGCTTTATATTTGTTAGCGTTAATTCCTTGGCACGTTTTAAAACTCGCAAGATCATTTGCTCAGCAACAAGACTCGTCTTATGTAAATACACCTGCCAATACATTAATCGCCTAGCCATTAAAAATTTCTCAACAGAATAAATCCCTTTTTCTTCAATCACTAATTCATCAGAAACAACATTCATCATTGAAATAAGTCGCTCACTGTTAATGTTTCCTTCAGAAACCCCCGTATAAAAACTATCTCTTTTAAGGTAGTCTGAGCGATCAATATCCAATTGACCTGAAATAAGTTGACCGAAAAATTTACGCGGATAATGTCCCTTAAACATCGAGATGGCAGTCTCTAGCTTACCTTCAAATTCGATATTTAGCGCTTCCATAAATTTAAGCGAAATGGCTTCATGGGTTATGTTTTTGACGATACTATGTTCCATGGCATGACTAAATGGACCGTGACCAATATCATGTAGTAAAATAGCAATGTATAATCCATTTTCTTCATGATCGGATATCTCAACTCCTTTAAAGCGTAAAATTCTGACCGCATTTTGCATTAAATGCAAACATCCTAAAGCATGATGGAACCGCGTGTGATGAGCTCCTGGATACACTAGGTAAGAAAGTCCCATTTGAGAAATCCGCCTTAACCGCTGAAAATACTTGTGTGCTATTAAATCAAATATTAATGTGCTAGGGATTGAAATAAATCCATAGATTGGATCGTTAAATATTTTAAGCTTGTTGTTCGTATTCAAACTTTATAGTATTAAATTTACACTTGAAACTTCCTTTAAAAGTTTTACTTTGTAAAAATACTAAAATCAAAGGACTTCTATTCTTAACTAAAAATTTATTAAATGGAGAATATAAATATTTTATGGGTCGATGATGAAATTGAGTTTTTAAAACCTCACATCATATTTTTAGAACAAAAAAACTATGTAGTCACAACCTGCCAAAGTGGTAGTGAAGCGATCAACCTAATAAATGAAAGTGATTTTGATATTGTGTTATTAGACGAAAACATGCCTGGTCTTTCTGGATTAGAAACTCTTTCTGCTATTAAAGAAATAAAATCAACGCTTCCAATTGTTATGATTACAAAAAGTGAGGAAGAGTACATTATGGAGGAAGCAATTGGAAATAAAATTGCAGATTACTTAATCAAACCTGTTAATCCTAATCAAATCCTTTTGTCTCTAAAAAAGAATTTAGACCATAACAGATTAGTCTCTGAAAAAACATCTTCCAACTACTTACAAGAGTTTCGAAAAATATCAATGAACCTTAATGAAATTAACTCATTTGAAGAATGGGAACAATTGTATAAAAAGTTAGTTTTTTGGGAATTAGAGCTAGAAGGATCTAATGATTCAACTATGAGTGAAATTCTTGAGGCTCAAAAATCAGAAGCAAATCAGCAATTTGGACGATTCATTGAAAAATCTTACCCTGGTTGGTTTGAAGATTACCAGGCTCCTGTAATGTCTCACACCCTATTTAAAGAAAAAATAGCTGATACACTAAGTACCAAACAGCCGACTCTTTTGATCGTTATTGACAACTTAAGATACGATCAATGGAAATCTCTGGAACCCACCGTTAATAGTTACTACAAAATACAAGAGGACAGCTTATATTTTAGTATTCTCCCAACGGCTACACAATATGCTCGAAATGCTATATTCTCTGGACTTATGCCTAGTGAAATGGAGAAACTATACCCACAATATTGGAAAAATGACAACGATGAAGGAGGTAAAAACCTATATGAAGCCGAGTTTTTAGAGTTACAACTAAAACGACTTGGATTATCTGAATTAAAACACGAATACATAAAAATAACAAACCTAAGAGCTGGACAAAAATTAGCAGAATCTTTTAAGAGCAAGGCCGCAAATGACCTAACGGTTTTAGTCTATAACTTTGTTGACATGTTGTCACATGCCAAAACTGAAATGGAGGTTCTTAAAGAACTTGCATCTAACGATAAAGGCTATCGGTCACTCACCAAAAGTTGGTTCGAAAACTCTCCCTTATTAGAAATTATTAAACAAGCACAAGAACTTAACTTCAAACTTATTATTACCACTGACCACGGGACTATAAATGTAAAAAACCCTTCTAAGGTTGTTGGCAATAAAGACACCAGTCTTAATTTAAGATATAAAACTGGTCGCAGTATGTCCTATGAAGAAAAAGATGTGTTAGCAGTCAAAGACCCTAAATCAGTTTACCTGCCCTCCTCAGGCATGAATAGCTCCTTTATTTTTGCAAAGGACAATCTGTTTTTTGCATATCCTAACAATTACAATCACTATGTTAGTTATTTCAGAAACACCTACCAACATGGAGGAATTTCTTTAGAAGAAGTTATGATTCCTTTTGTCATATTAAATCCTAGGTAAATGAGTAAAGACATTCACTATAAATTAAAAGATTTGTCCCGTACAGCACGTATCGTTTTAAATCAAATTAAAACAAAAAATATTTTATTTAATGGAGACATGGGCAGCGGTAAAACAACCTTAATAAGTGCACTTGTTAAAGAACTTGGTGGAGATAATGTAACATCAAGCCCAACATTTTCTATCGTAAATGAATACGAAATCCCTAATGACATCGTTTATCATTTTGATTTTTACAGAATTAATGATTTACACGAAGCTTTGGATATGGGTATAGAAGATTATTTTGAATCCAAGCACTGGAATTTTATTGAATGGCCTGATAAAGTTTATGACTTACTGCCTGAGCATGTCACCCAACTGGACATCTCTTTAGCTAATGATGGCGGACGAATTCTTAAAATATCAGAAAAAGTACTTTCTGCTGGATGGTCAAAAAAATAATTGTAATTTAGATATATAAATATTAACCATGCACAAACCAACTTCCCCTTTTACTAGAGAACAATTACTTCCGAAAGAAGAAAGACTAGAAATTTCAAAAGAAAAAGGAGCCTTGTTTATTGGAATCCCGAAGGAAATGTCCTTTCAGGAAAAAAGAGTTTGCCTTACCCCTGACGCGGTCTCAGCACTCACAAATAACGGACATCGGGTAATGATTGAGTCTGGAGCAGGAGATAATGCTTTTTTTAATGACCACGAATACAGCGAAGCCGGAGCAGAAATAGCCATGGATAGAGCCAAAGTATTTGGATGCCCAATTATACTTAAGGTTGAACCGCCTACAATTGAAGAAATTGAATTATTGAATCCAAAATCACTTCTCATTTCTGCTATCCAAATGAAAATGCGACATAAAGATTACTTTAAGAAGTTGTCTGAAAAACGAATTACAGCTTTGGGTTTTGAGTTTATAAAAGACCAAGATGGTGCTTTTCCTGCCGTTCGGCAACTAAGTGAAATTGCGGGTTCAGCTTCTATATTAATTGCATCAGAAATAATGTCTATTACCAATCAAGGTAATGGCCTAATGCTTGGAAACATAAGTGGGGTTCCTCCCACTGAGGTTGTAATAATAGGGGCTGGAACTGTTGGAGAATATGCAGCTCGATCCGCTATCGGGCTAGGTGCTAATATTCGTGTTTTTGACAATTCTATCAGTAAACTTAGAGCCCTACAAGCTAACTTAGGTCGCACAATATATACATCTACCATGCAACCTAAAAATCTTCAAAAAGCATTAATGCGATGTGATGTGGCTATTGGAGCCGCGAAAGGAGAAAATAGAGCCCCTATTTTAGTGAATGAATCTCTTGTTGAACAAATGAAACCTGGCGCTGTCATTGTAGATGTTAGCATAGATATGGGCGGCTGTTTTGAGACTAGTGAAGTAACCTCTCATGACAACCCCACTTTTGTTAAGCACGATGTCATACATTATTGTGTTCCAAATATCCCGGCCAGGTATGCCCGAACCTCCTCAGTATCAATAAGTAATATCTTCACTCCTTACCTTCTAAAAATTGCAGAAGATGGTGGAATTGAAAATTCTTTAAGATTTGACAAAGGATTGAAAAATGGATTGTACTTTTACCACGGCATTTTAACCAACAAATCTATAGCCGAGTGGTTTGATTTAGATTGTAGTGATGCCAATCTTTTAATCTTTTAAAATTAGTGCATGAAAATTGTTCATCGTTTTGGCTTCTACATGGGAGGGTTTTCCATAGGGTTAGTATTTTTATTGTTTTTTTTAAGCGGAAAAAAAACCAGTTGTTCTTATGGTCCTGACGCCAGAGTTTTAAAAAACATTCAAACAAAAAGACCACAATATTCGGAGTCTGTTCAAGAGCAGTTAAACGCTCAAATAATTGATACTTTAACATTGCATTCAATATTTAAAAATGCAGATATTAATTTTGGTAAAAGTGACACAGAATCACTCCCATGCAGAACCTATTATGTTGAAGGTGAAAAATATGACCTAATTGTTGAAAACTGTGCAACAATTGCGCGTATAAAGACACTTATTGTTCTTTAGATTTTACGACGTCTTCTTTCTTTTTTAATAAGTGACAACTCTCTTGAAGTTTGCCCAGCTACTGAAGTATTCTCTTCAGCGCGCCTAATCAAGTAAGGCATCACATCCTTTACAGGTCCAAAAGGCACGTATTTAGCAACGTTATACCCTATGTCAGCCAAGTTGTAGCTAATATGATCACTCATGCCATAAAGTTGACCAAACCAAACCCTTTGATCGTTATTAGAAATATTAGCTTGTGCCATTAAACGAATTGCTAATGAGGTACTGTCTTCATTATGAGTCCCAATAAATGGTTGAATTTGGTTTAGATTAGAAAAAATAAAGGTTAAAGTGTCATTAAACAAAGCATCCGTCAAATCTTTTGTCTTACATATAGGCGACTTATATCCCAACTCTAAAGCTCTTAATCGTTCTTTCTCCATGTAAGCGCCTCGTACAATTTTAAATCCAAGCTTAAAATTTAATTTTTGAGACTTTAAATGAATCCTCTTCAAATAATCTAAGCGATCCCAACGGTAGGTTTGGAGTGTATTATACACAATAACGGCCTCTTTATTATAGAGCTCCATCATTTCCAGGATTAAATCATCAACAGATTCTTGAATCCAACTCTCTTCGGCGTCAATAAGAATTTTAATATTATTTAATTTACCTGAAGCACAAACCAAATCGAAACGTTTTTTAATTCGGCCCCATTCTTCTTGTTCAGATGAAGTTAGAGACATTTTTTCACTTACTTTTTGATAAATTATTAAGCGACCAAAGCCAGTAGGCTTAAAAACAGCTATTGGCATGGCTTTATTGTTTTTAGAAAAAGTGATTAATTCTAAAGTTTTTTGAAGTGCTAAATCAAATTGCGCTTCATCTACTTTTCCCTCAACAGAGTAATCAAGAACACTATACACCCCGCTCTTATACATTTCAGAAATTTTAGGAATGCAATCAACTTCGTTAACCCCACCGCAAAAATGATCAAATACAGTAGACCTGATTAACCCCTCAACAGGAAGATGCGCCTTTAAAGCAAAATTAGTCGCGGCAGTTCCTATTCTAACCAGGGGTTCTATGGATATCATTTTAAATAAAAAATAAGCTCGCTCCAGCTCAGAATCTGACTTTAAGTGGAATGCGACCTTAGTATTATTAAAATCAAGACTCATAAATATAGAATTAAACCTTAGCAAATATATTTAATAGTAATTACAATAATTGCAAATTTCTACTTAATTTTACAGTCTTAATATATGATATAAGTAACTATGAAATCTATAGAATCTGGGAGCTACTCTATTCATTTTAATGAACAGTGTTATGTTGAACTTAATTCGTTTTTGGAACAATCAAATTTTAGTAAACTATTTATCTTAGTTGATACAAATACCCACGAAAACTGTTTGCCAGAATTTCTTTCTAACATTAGTTATTCCTCGGAATTTGAAATCATTGAAATGGAAGCCGGTGAACTTCATAAAACACTCGAAACTTGTACCCAAGTGTGGCATGCTCTTTCAGAGCTTGGAGCCGATCGAAAATCATTATTAATAAACCTTGGTGGTGGAGTAGTTACCGACTTAGGTGGTTTTGTTGCTTCTGCATTTAAACGTGGCATTAGTTTTATTAATGTTCCTACAAGCTTACTTGCTATGGTAGATGCGTCAGTTGGAGGGAAAACAGGGGTGGATTTGGGAAGTCTTAAAAACCAAGTAGGAGTTATTAATTTCTCTGAGATGGTACTAATAGACACCTCATTTTTAAAAACATTATCTAAAGTTGAAATGCGGTCTGGAATGGCTGAAATGCTAAAACATGGCCTAATCAAAGATGCTGACTATTGGAGTCGCCTTTGTGATTTATCTAAACTTAATGTTGAGGATTTAGATCACTTAATTCATGAATCTGTTGTCATAAAAAACGAAGTTGTAAAAAAAGACCCAAATGAACAAGGGGAACGAAAGCAATTAAATTTTGGTCATACTTTAGGGCATGCAATTGAATCATACTGTCTTGAAAATGAAAATAAAACAACATTACTTCATGGAGAAGCAATAGCGGCAGGAATGATACTGGAAGCTTACCTATCTACAAAAACATGTGGATTAAGTGATTCAGAGCTTTTTGAAATTAAAAAAACATTTATTGATACCTATGGCTCGTTAGAGTTTAATGAAAAAGACAAAAGCTCAATAATTGAGCTTTTGAAGTATGATAAAAAGAATTCCCATGGACTGGTCAAATATGCGTTATTAGAGCAGATTGGAGTTTCTAAGGTTGATGTCGTAGTAACGGATGCTATGATTCATGAAGCCTTTAATTATTATGCTTCATAATCTATCTAGCTTAAAACTTACATATCATTAAAAATAGAGTGCATTAAACGTTTTTTGTCGTTAATACTTTCTTCTAAAGAAATCATTGTCTCAGTACGATACACGCCTTCAATTTCATCTAGTTTAAAGATAATTTCTTTTGCATGTGTTGTACTTTTGGCACGAATTTTACAAAAAATGTTAAACTTCCCTGTTGTGATATGCGCTACAGTCACATGAGGTATTTCATAAATACGCTCTAAAACAAATTTGGTCTGAGATGTATTTTGAAGGAAAACCCCCACATAGGCTATAAATGAATATCCTAGTTTTTGATAATCAATAGTCAATGAGGATCCTTTGATGATCTTAGCATCTTCCATTTTTTTAACACGAACATGAACTGTTCCAGCTGAAATCAATAATTTTTTTGCGATATCTGTAAACGGGATTCTTGTATTGTCAATCAGCATATCTAAGATTTGATGATCTATTTCGTCTAATTTTACCTTGGCCATTTTGGTTATTTTATTAGTTAATTTTCAATATTATAACAAATTTAACATTTTTTATGTAAAAAAAATGTGGTTATGTTAAATTATTTTCAACAAAAAGAACCTTTTTGACTGATTCTACTAATAAGAAATCGATTTCGTAATTTTCTGATAATACAGGAAAATCAGGATGTGAAACGGCTTTAAAATTTGCATTTATTTCCAAATGGCCATGTTTTTTAGATAAATCTCCGATACAATCAATCGTCGGTTTAAATGTAAGTCCACTAGGACCTAAAACTTCTTTATGCTGAATCCCAATATCACAAAAGTCATTTGGATTACTTGGGTTTAGGAGCGCATTTCTAATTATTACATCATTAAATAATGTATCATTTTCAGGTATTTCAAAGTACATAGAAGAAGTATCTTCACCAACTTTATCGGCTATGTTGGCAATTGCAGTGAAAATGGATAACGCAATGTATTTACGTGTTTCTTCACGTGAGTAATCACCTGGAAAGTGTCCTGCTTCAAAAAGAACTGTAGGCACTCCTAAAGTCTGAAATTGATCGCCAACACAATTGGCATTAAAACCATCATCATAACGGCCAATTTGGTTAGGTAAATACAGTTGAAGCACTCTGTTCATAGAGTGAATAATTGACATTGATTTTTTTCGAGTTATTGTCAGTGACCGTTCTATATCTTCAGAAGGAGATAAAAAACTAATAACAGATGAGTTATTTGATTTACCTGCACTAAATATGCTGCGCTGACCGTGTAAATTAAAACAATAATGGGGTTTAAATTCATCAAAAACCGATCTTAAAACACTACTTTCCTTTTGCGATCTGTTTATAGCATCTCTATTTAAGTCCACTCCATTGGCGTTAAGGCGGGTGTAAGCCATTGCTCCATCGGGATTAAGTATTGGTATTATAAACAGTGTACAGGTGTCTAAAAACGCATTAAAATCGTCTAATTCTAAAAAATTGAATAAATCAAAGAGAGCTTTGGTTGTGGTGCTTTCATTTCCATGCATTTGAGACCATAATAAAATTCGCTTAGACCCAGATCCAATTTTAACGCCGTGAATTGGTAACCCTGCCTCAGAGTGTCCTAAAACACTTACCTCGAATTTATCTGATAATAAGTTTAAAAGAGGCTCTATGTCTGAATTTGACAACACTCTAGATTTCAAAGTCGTGGCCTTTAATGACAGGTATTGTGATAAAAATTTAGTGGAATTAAACATATGCTTTTTAATAATGTACAAATGTAAACAATATAGGTTTTACATTTGTAAACAATCTTTAATTTACATTTGTAAACACGTTGTGGGGTAGTTTGTTTACAAGAGGGTTTGATTAACGCCCCTAGTTTACACTGCCAGCTAGGATGCTGCATTGAGATCCTTATATTACAACTAAATACCATTAAATCAGTTTACTACAAGCTTTACTTAAAGCTTTTTTTTGGTTAAAAAAGTTTCAATTAATATAATTCTTTGCTATATGCGTATTATAGTTTACATTTGTAAAACCCTAACACCTCTACAATTGTAAACAATGATAGATACTACTGAATTTAATACCCGACTTGAAGAAATTCTCAAACATTACGGATTATCAGCCTCAGCATTTGCCGAAAAGATATCAGTCCAACGTTCAAGTATTTCCCATATCTTAAGTGGACGCAACAAACCTAGTTTAGATTTTATAGATAAAGTTATTCAAGCATTTCCTGAAATTGATCTTATATGGCTATTAAGTGGCAGAGGTAAGCTTATTGCAAGTGCCCCCCTCCTCACCCAGCCTTTAACAGTAAAGTCAACAACTGAAGCTCATCCGGCCATAAACGCAAAAATTAACGATTCAGAAGACATTGATAGAATTGTCATATTTTATAATGACGGAAGCTTTAAGAATTACACAATGAATTCCTGAAAATAACTCAAATTACTCAATCTGTTTTGTATTTTTGTAAAATGAAACACATTACCTTACTGTTGGGGGTGCTTTTTTTTGTCAGTTGTTACGACGTAGAACGAAATTGTAATGATTTTAAAACGGGTACCTACAAAAGCGAAATTACCATAAACGATGTCTTATATACTTCTATATTTACTCGAGACTCCATACTCCAGATTGAAGAGTTTAAAAGTACGATTGATTCTACCACTGTGCGTTGGATCAATGACTGTGAAATGATATTTAAAACGATCAATCCAAAAAATCGTGCTGAGAAAAAGGATATTCACCTAAAAATTCTTACAACTTCTAAAAATAGCTATAAGTTTGAGTATGGCTATGTTGGGGATACTAACAAGCGTCAAGGAGAAGCAACACGTATTAATTAAAATAAGGTAGTCTGGCCTTCTTCATTAATATCAAGATCAGAATCAGAGATTCTTGGCGCATCCTTACGTTTTTCAGTTGTACTTGTGTCGATATCTGATTTAAAATCTTGTGGAGTAGCTGTTAGCTCTAATTTATTAACAACTTCCTCCTCAACTACATCAATTTCATCAGCTGGTATTTGTAGTGGAGCTTCATACGGTAGCGACTCTATTAGATCTATTTGGTTCACTTTAAGCTTCGTTAGTTGATTACCTAAAGCCGAAACACCTTTTAGAGTGATAAACTGCTCAATATCTATAATTTGTTCTTCTTTTCGATCTTTGCCTCTGTCTTTTGCAAAGGAAATTTTTGCAACCGGACGCCAATCAGTAGATACAATTTCTAATACGCTTGAAGCATGTTCTGATATGAAACTATCTTCCCTGTTTTCGTTTTCAATCAAGAAACGTTTCACATAATGCTTTTGCTTTTCTCCGTCAAAGTAAATAGCTGACACAGGTTTACTAGGGATCCATTTTTCAAGTACAATCATATCATCGTCAAAATGAGCCGTGATTTCAGGAACGATTGTTTTAACTAAACCGGACTGTGTAATAATCAAAATACGATCTTCCCCTCTAAATTCGCCAACTAAATCTCCACGACCGTCTACATTTAGACGTTGGATGGTTTCATCAAACCATATTTTTCTAGGCTTAAGTGTGCTGACTCCTTTTTCTTTAAGCTCAATTCGTTTCACAGCATTTTTAGTAACAATATTTCCTTTAGAAACGCGCCCCTTAATATTAATGCTTGCAAAGTCAATATCCCATTTAAGTTTCTTGATACTTCCTGCTTGACGCAGCAAAACAGTAACCACTTCTCCTTCTCCATTTGGATTGGCAGAGAAATACAACATATCAGATGCGGCTTTCCCGTTCGTTAAATCATACTCTCGATCTCTCGTTACACTAGTAACAGCAAATCGTTTAATATAGGAAGCTCCTCCTTTACCGTCCTTATAAATCATATTATAAATAGTACGGGAGTCCTTTTTCTTAAATACAGCAACATGAATTATATCTTTACCAATAAAGGTTTTACTACCAACTTTGGTAACCATCATTTTTCCTTCTTTAGTAAATACAATAATGTCATCTATGTCACTACAGTCACAAACATATTCATCACGTTTGAGTCCCGTTCCAATAAAACCTTCTTCCCTATTGACGTAAAGCTTAGTGTTTCTAATAATTACTTTTGTAGCATCTACATCATCAAAGGTTCTAATTTCGGTTTTACGTTCCTTGCCTTCTCCGTAATTAGCTTTTAAACGTTTAAAGTAATCAATAGCGTAGGTAATAAGATTAGCTAAATACCCTTTGGTTTCAGCAATTTGATCTTCTAAAGCATCAATTTTTTGTTGCGCTTTTTCAATATCAAATTTAGAGATTCTTTTGATGCGTATTTCTGTTAAGCGTGCAATATCGTCTTCTGTAACAGCACGTTTTAGATGCTTAACATGTGGCTGAAGCCCCCTGTCAATAGCACTTATTACGCCTGCCCAAGTTTCTTCTTCTTCAATATCACGGTAAATTCTATTTTCAATAAATATACGCTCCAATGAGGCAAAGTGCCATTGTTCTTCGAACTCTCCAAGCTTTATTTCTAATTCTTGCTTAAGCAGCTCTACGGTGTGATCTGTAGATCTCCTCAGCATTTCTGTGACTCCTACAAATAAAGGCTTATTATCTTCAATAACACATCCTAGAGGAGATATCGAATTCTCACACGAAGTAAATGCAAACAATGCATCTATTGTTTTGTCAGGAGATATTCCAGCTGGTAAATGGACGAGTATTTCTACTTCTGCTGCGGTGTTATCTTCAATTTTTTTAATTCTAATCTTACTCTTTTCATTCGCCTTAAGAATGGAATCAATTAATGAAGAGGTTGTGGTTCCAAATGGAACCTCCGTAATTACTAAGGTATTTTTATTGAGTTGTGATATTTTAGCCCTGCAGCGTACCTTACCTCCACGCAATCCATCATTATAGTTGGTGAAATCTGCAATACCACCAGTTGCAAAATCAGGAAAAATAGTGAACCGTTTTCCTTGTAGGTGCTTGACAGAAGCATCTATTAGCTCAATAAAGTTATGTGGCAGCACTTTTGTAGAGAGCCCTACAGCAATTCCTTCAGCTCCTTGTGCCAATAATAAAGGAAACATAACCGGAAGGTTAATAGGCTCCTTTCGGCGACCATCGTATGAAGCTTGCCATTGTGTAATCTTTGGATTAAAAACGACTTCTAAAGCAAATTTAGACAATCGAGCTTCAATATACCTTGAGGCGGCTGCCCTGTCACCCGTAAGCACATTACCCCAGTTACCTTGGGCATCAATTAATAAATCCTTTTGACCAATTTGAACCATAGCATCTGCAATACTGGCATCTCCGTGCGGATGATACTGCATGGTGTGACCTACTATATTTGCTACTTTATTATATCGTCCATCATCAAGATCTTTCATAGAATGTAGGATTCTACGCTGAACTGGCTTAAAACCATCTTCAATGGCGGGAACAGCACGCTCTAGAATTACATAAGATGCATAATCTAAAAACCAATCTTTAAACATTCCAGTGACTCGAGTAATCGTTTCCTGGTTTTCTGGCAATTCGTTCGCTGCTATATCATCGTTTTCATCTATCATACCTCTTCTTCGATAATATCTAATTCTACTTTTAGATTTTCAATAATAAATTTTTGACGATCAGGAGTGTTTTTTCCCATATAAAACTGGAGTAATGATTCTATGGTCATGTCAGAATCTAACATTACAGGGTCAAGACGAATATCCTCTCCAATAAAATATTTAAATTCATTAGGAGAAATTTCTCCTAACCCCTTAAATCGTGTAATTTCTGGTTTTGGTTTTAACTTTTGAACTGCATTCCTGCGTTCATTTTCAGAATAACAATAGATTGTTTCTTTTTTATTTCGAACTCTAAACAATGGCGTTTGTAATATATATAGATGCCCCTCTTTAATTATTTCCGGGAAAAACTGAAGAAAGAATGTAATTAATAATAAACGAATGTGCATACCATCAACATCGGCATCTGTAGCGATTACAATATTATTGTAACGTAAATCTTCAATAGATTCTTCAATATTTAAGGCAGCCTGAAGAAGATTAAATTCTTCATTTTCGTAAACAATTTTTTTAGTTAACCCATAGCAGTTTAATGGTTTTCCTTTCAAACTAAATACGGCTTGGGTATTTACATCTCTTGATTTTGTAATACTACCAGATGCAGAATCTCCTTCTGTTATGAATAAAGTTGATTCGAGATTACGGCCATTTTTAATATCTCCAAAATGCACACGACAATCTCTTAGTTTTTTGTTGTGAAGGCTTGATTTTTTTGCTCGATCCCTAGCAATTTTTCGAATCCCTGACAATTCTTTCCGTTCTCGTTCAGCTTGTAAAATTTTACGTTGGATTGCTTCTGCGGTATCTGGGTTTTTATGTAAAAAATTATCTAAGTGGGTTTTTAAAAAATCATTTATAAAGGTTCGCACCGTTGGAAGATCTCCTCCCATATCAGTTGAGCCTAGTTTTGTTTTTGTTTGACTTTCAAAAACGGGTTCCATTACTTTAATAGCAATAGCAGATATAATGGATTTCCTAATATCAGACGCTTCATAGTTTTTACCATAAAACTCTCTAATAGTCCTCACAAATGCTTCTCTAAAGGCCGCTAAGTGCGTCCCTCCTTGTGTGGTGTTCTGACCATTTACAAATGAATGGTATTCTTCACTATATTGTGTTTTACTGTGTGTAAGCGCCACTTCGATATCCTCAGCCTTAATATGAATGATCGGATAGGTCATATCGGTCGCATTCGTATTATCTTCTAAAAGATCCTTTAGGCCGTTTTCACTAAAAAACTTCTCACCATTAAATAATATAGTAAGACCTGGGTTTAGATACACATAGTTTTTAAGCATGCGTGCTACATACTCATTTCTGTATTTGTAATTTTTAAATATCACTTCATCAGGAACAAATGAAACTTTAGTTCCTTTACGACGTGTTGTATCGTCTAATAAATCTTGATTATTTAAAACCCCTGAGGAGAATTCTGCAGATGCAGATTTTCCATCTCTTGTAGATTCAACTCTAAAAAAGGAAGACAATGCATTAACCGCCTTGGTTCCAACTCCGTTAAGTCCAACAGATTTTTTAAAAGCTCTTGAGTCATACTTTCCACCCGTGTTCATCTTTGAAACGACGTCAACCACTTTTCCTAAAGGAATACCACGACCAAAGTCACGGACTATCACTTTACTGCCTTGAATGGAGATTTCAATTGTTTTTCCAGCTCCCATTACAAACTCATCAATAGAGTTGTCCAGAACTTCTTTTAACAGGATGTAAATTCCGTCATCAGCTGAGGAGCCATCTCCTAGTTTCCCAATATACATTCCAGGACGCATGCGTATATGCTCCTTCCAATCAAGGGATCTAATATTATCTTCTGTGTAATCTGAGTTTTGAGACATAGGTGTTTCGTGACAGGGAGCTAATATAGCACATCAGCAGAAAAAATAAAACCTTTAAAACACAAATTAATTAACAAAAAAAAGCCAATGTTGTTGAGAACATTGACTTTCATATTATTAGCTACAATATTTATTAAACATTAAAAAGAAAATGCATGACATCTCCATCCTTAACCGTGTAATTTTTACCCTCTACTCGCATTTTTCCAGCTTCTTTAACTTTTGATTCAGAGCCAAAGCTTACAAAGTCGGTATAGGCTATTACTTCAGCTCGAATAAATCCTTTTTCAAAATCGGTATGGATAACTCCTGCCGCTTGTGGGGCTGAACTTCCAACATTAATGGTCCACGCACGAACTTCCTTAACGCCTGCAGTAAAATAAGTCTGTAAGGTTAATAGCTTGTAAGCTGAACGGATTAGCTTTGCCGAACCTGGCTCATCTAAGCCAATGTCCTGAAGGAACATTTTACGCTCTTCATAATCGTCTAATTCATTGATGTCTGCTTCTGTTCCTACTGCAAGAACCAACACTTCAGCATTTTCATGAGCTACGTTTTCTTTTACCAAGTCCACATATGAATTCCCTGAAACAGCTGAGTTTTCATCTACGTTACAAACATACATCACTGGTTTATCAGAAATAAACTGCAAAGGTTTTACAAACTCCAAATAATCATCTTCAGAAAAATCTAAAGCCCGAATAGAAATTCCAGCTTCTAAATTATCTTTAATTTTCAAAAGAATAACTTCTTCTTTTTGAGCCTCTTTGTTTCCGGTTCTTGAAGCACGTTTTACTTTTTCTAATTTTTTTTCTGTTGTCTCCAAATCTTTTAATTGAAGCTCCATGTCAATTGTTTCCTTATCTCTGATAGGATCTACATTACCATCAACATGAATAATATTATCATCATCAAAACAACGTAAAACATGAAGTATAGCATCCGTTTCACGAATATTACCTAGAAATTGATTCCCAAGCCCTTCCCCTTTACTAGCGCCTTTTACAAGCCCCGCAATGTCAACAATTTCAACTGTAGCAGGAATGACTTTTTCAGGAATTACTAGCTCTTCTAGTTTAGATAACCTTGGATCTGGAACGTTTACAACGCCTATATTTGGTTCAATTGTACAAAATGGAAAGTTTGCACTCTGTGCCTTTGCATTTGACAAACAATTAAAAAGGGTTGATTTTCCTACGTTTGGCAATCCAACAATACCTGCTTTCATATCTTAAAAATTTGAATGCAAATGTAATTATTTAAATTAATACTTTACATGAGTACATAAATTACTTTATTACTTTCCATAGAAGTTTTACAATCTATTTTTAAAAATAATTCGCAGAGGACAAAACCACTAACACATAAATAACTGAATTAAATTTAAAAATACACTTTCAATAAAATCAACCAAATATTAAATACTTGAAAATTATTACATTCTGTTATTTGTTTTAATTAAAATAACTAAAAGTTAATTAAATGTTAAATTTATAGCTGTCTATTATTCATGAATCCTAAAAACATAATGATAAATGATGTTTTTTTGAACTATAATTTAATAGCTAACAGATGTAAATGTCATAAATAGCATTAAATTGTAGTATTATATAAAACAATAATTAAATGTTAATATTTTCAGTATATTTAACAATCTAAATATTAAAACTTAACAAAATGAAAAAAATTTATGTCCTGATGTTAGCATTTGCTAGTATTAATTTTGCAATCTCTCAAAATATTACCGGTAAGGTTTTGGGAAGCGATGGCGTTCCTATTACGGGAGTTAACGTCATTGAAAAAGGTACAAGTAATGGAACTATCTCAGACTTTGATGGAAACTATCAAATCCGTGCGGATTCAAACGGAACACTTGTGTTTAGTTATGTAGGGTATGAGACTCTAGAAATCGCCATAGCAAATCAATCGGTCGTGAATGTGACGCTTCAAGATGGCTCTTCTTTAGATGAAGTTTATCTTGTTGGATCGCGTACAGCGCCTAGAAGTAATGCAGACTCTCCACTGCCTGTAGATGTTCTACAAGCAAAAGAGCTATCAAGAACAGGTCAAGCAACGTTTGACAAAGCATTACAGTACAGAATTCCATCATTTAATACGGTACAAACGCCCGTAAACGATGCGACTTCTTTATTAGATCCTTATGAAATCAGAAACATGGGACCTAGTAGAACGTTGATCCTTATTAATGGAAAACGTAAAAACCTTAGTGCATTGTTATACACACAAACCTCTCCAGGTCGTGGTGAAACAGGTGCTGACATCTCTGCAATTCCAACAGATGCTATTAAGCGTGTTGAAATTCTTCGTGACGGTGCTTCTGCACAATACGGATCGGATGCGATCGCAGGGGTGATGAACATCATCTTAAAAGACAACATAACTGACGGTTCTGTAACAGTGAGAACAGGCATCACTTCGGAAGGCGATGGCGAAATGTTAGGCGTAAGTGTTAATAACGGAACCGCTATCGGAGACGATGAAGGTTTTATTAACTATACAATAGACATGTCTAAAACAAGTTTAGCAAACAGACCAGGTACTGTAAGTGCTTTGGGTGAAGCTGATGACGATTTAGGTTTTGATGCTGATTTAACAGAAGTTCAAGAGTTTTTATCTCGTAATCCAGATGCGAATAACATCAATGGATCTCCTGAAACAGCGGCTTCTAAATTTTTAATCAATGGTGGTTATGATGTTGCTGACAATACAGAGTTGTATTTTAACGCAGCCTATGTGTACAAGAAAGTAAATTCTTTTGCGAACTACAGAACTCCTTATTGGAGAACTACTGATGAGTTTCCTTATTTAGCTAATTTTTTCCCAGGAGAAAACCCAAATACATTAGGGGGTTATGATGGGTATGTACCAACATTTGAAGGCTTATTAAATGATTACAATGGAACAGTTGGTCTTAAAACAACCATCAACGAATGGAATGTTGATTTAAGTTTTACAACAGGTGGAAACGCACAAACCTATAAAGTAAACAACTCTCACAATGGAAATGATGTTCCATCAGACCCTGTTTGGAATGATTTAAATGAAAATCATATAGTTGATTCCGGAGAAATAAGCTTCACCTCTAAATATAGAGAAAACAGCCCATTATCATTTGACCCAGGGGGAACCCGTTTTACTCACAATGTAGGAAACATTGATATCAATAGAATTCTTTCAGACAAGGTCAGTATTGGATTTGGTACTGAGTTTAGAAACGAAACCTTTGAAGTGATTGAAGGTGTTTTATCTTCTCACGATGGGGGTGGTGCCGATTCTTTTGCAGGAAATAGTCCAGAAAATTCTGGTAAATTTAACCGCTATAACTTTGGAGGTTATTTCTCTTTAGATTATGATGTAACAGACGCTTTTTTATTAAGTGGTACCGTTAGAGCTGAAAACTATTCTGATTTCGGTGATGCTTTTGTATATAAGTTAAGTTCTCGTTTGAAGTTATCTGATAAATTGACTGCTAGAGCTTCTGTATCTTCAGGATTTAGAGCACCAACCTTACATCAGATTTATACGCAAAAAGCACAGTATAGCTTTGAGCCAGGTCAAGGCATTGTAGTAGGTGGATTGGTGAACAATGTATCAACGCAAGCTAAATTATTAGGCCTTCCTGAACTGGATCCTGAAACATCTAACAACTTTACAATTGGTTTAGGTGGTAAATTAGCAAACTACTTTAGCTTTACTGTAGACTACTATAGTATTAATGTTCAGGATAGAATCGTATTAGGTTCTGAAGTGACGCCTCCAAACACTGCTGCTTTTGCAGGATTGGCTGACGTTAGTTTCTTTGCAAATGCATTAGACACTAAAACTTCAGGATTGGATGTTGTTTTGTCAAAAAGTAACATTAACTTAGGAAGTGGGGTTTTAGATTTAAACTTATCTGGAAATTACACAATCACAAACGAACGTGATGGTGCTGTAAAAAATCCTAAGTTCGCAACAGATAGTGGTCAAACGATTGTTACTGCAACTCAAGAGGCTTTATTCTTTACATCAAGACCTGAAACAAAATGGATTTTAGGAGCTAATTACGAGATTGGTAAGTTCGGATTGAATTTAAACAATACGTATTTTGGTAAAACAACTTTTAAACAAGCAGGTTTAGATAATAATTTAAGAACTGAATTCATACCAAAAGTTGTTACTGATTTAGGAATTAACTACAATGCGACTGAAAAATTTACAATTGCATTAAACGTTAATAATTTATTGAATGTGTTACCAGAATGGGAATTCAAAGCAGAAAATGCTGCTGGACAAGCCATGATTGATAGCAACGTGATTACTTCTAGTGGTCAAACTGCAATCAAAAATCAGTCTGATTTAATTACATTTAACCAGCGTTATTCTCAAATGACATACGATGGTTTTCACTTTAGCCAATTAGGAACCATGTTTAATTTGTCGTTAAACTACAAGTTCTAATCGAGAGTTAGATTGAAACGAAAAAGCCACGCAATTGCGTGGCTTTTTTTATAAAAAATTCTAATTTATTCAGGATGCATAAAGCGTTGTTTTGCTAATAAGACTTTTTCCGTTTCAACGTGTGCGTCATCAGGGACACAACAATCTACGGGACAAACAGCTGCACATTGTGGCTCTTCATGAAAGCCTACACATTCAGTACATTTATCAGGAACGATGTAATACAACTCATCACTAATAGGTGTTTGAGCTTCGTCGGCATCTACTTGCTTCCCGTCTGTTAATACCAGATCTCCTTCTAAACTCGTCCCATCTTTATAGCGCCAATCATCTGCACCTTCATAGATTGCAGTGTTAGGACATTCAGGCTCACAAGCCCCACAGTTGATACATTCGTCAGTTATAATAATTGCCATAGCTGTGTTTGGATTTATATTACTTAAATTTGCTAGCAAAAATAACTCCAAAAAAGCGGTTAAACAAATAATGGGTAGCAAAACAAACACAATTATAGCATTAAATGAATTAGGACGATTTTTAAATCAGTTTTCTTCAGAATCAATATCTAGAGACGATACAGTTCTATACAATGACTTATTTTTCGATGGGTTTCAACACCAAATAAAACTATCTAAAGAGCATAACGGTTGGTTTTCACAAACTAACCTATTATTTGCTATTGAAAATTGGTCTTCACTATTGAACACAGATTCATTAAATAAATGGACTTCTAACTATAATTTTGAAAACACAACTCAAAAAAATGTAGCCATTATTATGGCAGGGAATATTCCTTTAGTAGGGTTTCATGATTTCTTATGTGCATTGATGTGTGGTCATAAAATTATCGTTAAACAATCATCTAACGACAAACATCTTTTACCGTTCTTAGTACATTACTTATATAAGGTAGCTCCAGAACTTAAAAATACAATTTCGTTTTTGGAACAAAAACTAGAAGGATTTGATGCCGTTATCGCTACTGGAAGTGATAATACAGCCCGTTATTTTGAGTATTACTTCAAAGACAAGCCTTCAATTATTCGAAAAAACAGAAACTCTCTAGCCATATTGACAGGCAACGAGTCTAAAGAAGATTTGTTGCAACTGTCCAATGACATTTTTCAATACTACGGATTGGGCTGCCGAAGTGTTTCCAAGTTATTTGTTCCAAAGAACTATAACTTTGATGCTTTTTTTGAAGCCATGTATCACTGGCACCCAATAATTGAAGGGGCAAAATATGCAAATAACTACGATTATAATAAAGCAGTTTATTTAATGAGTGAGTTTAAAATGCTTGAAAATGGCTTTTTAATGATCAAAGAAGATACCAGCTACGCCTCCCCTATTGCCTCCCTTTTTTATGAACATTATGAGTCCCTAGATGACTTATTTACGAAACTTGATAAAGATTCCGATAAAATTCAATGTATTGTATCTGATAAACTGTCAGATAAACACTTGGCTTTTGGGAGCACACAAACCCCAAAACTAGATGATTATGCTGATGGAATTGATACTGTTGATTTCTTGTTAAAAATATAACATAAAATTAGCATTTTCGTATATAATAATCTACAATTAATTCAGACCTTTACAGCTTGATTAATTAACACTCGTGAACTTAGTATTCATACAACAAAATTTAGAATGAAAAAACATAATTTTAGCGCAGGACCTAGTATTTTGCCCGAAGAAGTTTTAGAAAAATCATCCAAAGCAGTATTAGATTTTGATGATGGACTTTCTTTAATTGAAATCTCACACCGAAGCAAAGCTTTCATAGATGTGATGGAAAATGCAAGATCGCTTGCAATTGAGTTATTAGGACTAGAAGGAAAGGGTTATAAAGCCTTATTTTTACAAGGAGGTGCAAACACACAATTTTTAGCTGTTGCACTAAACTTGTTAGAAAAACGTGCTGGATACTTAAACACAGGAACTTGGAGTGACAAGGCAATTAAAGAAGCTCGTATGCATCAAGAAGTATTAGAAATAGCGTCTTCTAAAGAAGCTAACTTCAACTACATACCTAAGGGCTACTCAATACCTTCTGACCTTGACTATTTTCATTGTACTTCAAACAATACTATTTTTGGAACTCAAATGAAAGAATTTCCATCCATAGACATCCCTTTAGTTTGTGATATGAGTAGTGATATATTTTCACGTACTCTTGATTTTTCAAAATTTGATTTAATCTATGCAGGAGCTCAGAAAAATATGGGACCAGCAGGAACAACGCTAGTCATTGTAAAAGAAGAAATCCTTGGAAAGGTTACAAGACAAATACCATCAATGATGGATTATAAAGTACAGATTGGTAAAGACAGTATGTTTAATACGCCGCCAGTATTTGCTGTTTATACATCCATGCTAACATTAGAATGGTTAAAAGGCCTTGGTGGAATTGAAGCAATTGAAAAAGAGAATTTTAAGAAATCTCGTCTAATGTATTCTGAAATTGATCTAAATCCCTTATTTAAGGGATTTGCAGCTACCGAAGACCGATCTACAATGAATGCAACGTTCTCTCTTACCGATGACAAATTAAAAGACACATTTGACGGTCTCTGGAAAGAGGCTGGTATTAATGGACTAAATGGACATAGAAGTGTTGGAGGCTATAGAGCTTCCATGTACAATGCTCTTCCATTAGGAAGCGTAGAAACTTTAGTAGAAGTAATGAGTGAATTAGAACGTAAAGCATAAAAAAATGAAAATATTAGCCAACGATGGTATTTCACAAAGTGGAATCGACGATTTAACTACTGCAGGATTTAAAGTATTAACCACCACAGTAGCTCAAGAACAATTAGTAACCTTTATCAACTCTGAAAACATTGTAGCCCTTTTAGTAAGAAGTGCTACTACGGTGAGACAAGATCTCATTGATGCCTGTCCAGGATTAAAAATTATTGGAAGAGGTGGTGTAGGAATGGACAACATCGATGTTGCCTATGCACGAGAAAAAGGATTGAATGTCATAAATACTCCGGCAGCATCCTCAGAATCCGTTGCTGAATTGGTGTTTGCTCATTTATTTTCAGGAGTGCGTTTTTTATATGACTCCAACAGAAGCATGCCTTTGGAGGGAGAAAAGAAATTTAAAAATCTTAAAAAGGCCTATGCAAAAGGAACTGAACTAAGAGGTAAAACCTTAGGAGTTATTGGTTTTGGCCGAATTGGGCAAGCAACTGCAAAAATGGCTTTAGGTCTTGGAATGAAGGTCATTGCCTTTGATCCCTTCATGGAAAAAACAACAGTATCCTTATCCTTTTATGATGGTCAAACTGTAGATTTTGAAATCAAAACCGTTTCTAAGGAAACCGTTTTAAAAGAATCTGATTTTATTACGCTACATGTGCCAGCACAAAAAGACTTTGTGATTGGAGAAGCAGAACTTAATATGATGAAAAAGGGTGCTGCATTAATTAATGCCGCTCGTGGAGGCGTTGTAAACGAAGTTGCATTAGTAGCTGCTTTAGACGCTGATAAATTATCTTTTGCAGGTTTGGATACCTTTGAAAATGAACCTACTCCAGCAGTTCAAATATTAATGAACTCTAAAATATCATTAACACCACATATTGGTGCAGCTACCAACCAAGCCCAAGACCGTATTGGGTCTGAGTTAGCATCACAAATTATTTCTATATTGAAATAGATACCATTTAAAATAGGATTACAAAAACCTTAACATCTTCGTTAAGGTTTTTTTTGTACATTTATTTTTTTAACCCCTTAAAAAATCTATATGTCAGGAATTTTAGACCTACTCGGCAGTGATGTCGGAAAATCATTAGTTCAAGGTATGTCCGGCCAAATAGGACAATCAAAATCAAAAACTTCTAATTTACTCACAATGGCCTTGCCCATGTTGATGCAAGCTATGAAACGCAATGCAAATTCAGACGAAGGCGCTTCAGGGATCATGGGAGCACTTAAAAAACATGATGGTAGTATTTTAGATAATGTCGGTGACTTATTTTCTGGTAACAATGCCGATACCGTGTCCAAGGATGGCGGTAAAATATTGGGGCATGTGTTGGGCAACCGTCAAGAAAACATTCAAAATGCATTAAGTCAAAAATCTGGAATTGATGCAGGATCTGTGAGTCAAATACTAAAAATGGCCTCTCCAATTGTAATGGGTGTTTTAGGCAAACAACAACGCCAAAACAAGGTCGATTCACCTGGTGGAATCGAAGGGTTGCTAGGAGGATTTCTTGGAAACAACGCTGTAGATAAAGACCAAAACTTCTTAGAATCTATTTTAGATGCAGACGGAGATGGTTCCGTAATTGATGATATTTCTGGGATGGTATTGGGTGGAAAAAACAGCAAAAAAGACTTAGGCGGAATGTTGGGAGGACTGTTTGGTAAAAAGTAATTTTATTTCTTGAGATGTAGTATATTTGCCTGAAATTAACTTGCATGAATACATTTAAAACAACTTGGGAGATCAAACATAATTGGCAACTCTTGTTCCCTTTTCTAGGCATACTATTTTTAATCTATAGTTCACTTAAAGTCACGTCTTTATTTCCGATTTCTGAACTCTATATTACAATTCCAGTCTCTTTAGTTATCTATTACATACTATTGAAAATAGTGTTGTTTGCAATCGTAAAATTAGAATCCAAATGGGTTGTAGATTATCGCTGGGAGCTCATCAGAATTTTTATTGTGTTTGCTATTACAGGGTCTTCATCTGTAGTAGTAGGCCGTCCTTTTATTAAATTGTTAGGAATTACTCAAGATAATTTACACCCGTTGTTCTATTGGATTCTATTCATTACAGTTAGCTTATTCTTTTATCAAGTTTTGTTAGTGTTATTTGGATGGGTTTTTGGTCAGTTTCAATTTTTCTGGGATTTTGAAAAGAAAATGATTCGCCGTTTCGGATTCGGGAAGTTTTTTGATAAATAAGCCTATGAATCAAATCTATTTGTAATCAAAGAGGCTTCGCTAATTTGAGACTTCGTCTGAAAATTTAGACGTTTTATCGAAATAATATGTGTAAACCCACATAATACTAAATGTTGGAATGACGTCTGACATTGGAAGTATTTCTTCAATAAAAACAAGAGCACCTGCAATTTTCCCTTTTTTGCCGTCGTAAAGTTGTATCATTAGATAATACGAAATAGGCGCCCATATGATGTCAAACAATGGTACAAAAAAGGATACAAGACCTAGAATGTCAAAGCAAACACTAAGAACCAGTTTTGTAGATTTAGATTTATTTTTAAGCATCCTACAATATAATTAATTTAAATTATTATTTCAGTAGCGATTTAAATTGGGCCGTAAGTTTTTTAATTTTTGGATCAATTAAATACGTACAGTAAGGTTGATTTCTATTTAAGTCATAGTAATTATCATGCTCGTTTTCGGCTTCGTAAAACACATCTAAGGGCGCTAACTCAGTTACAATAGGATCCTTAAATATCTTAGCTTCATCCAAAGATTGAATATATTCTTTAGCAATTTCATACTGTTCATTATCTGTATAAAATAGTGCAGAACGGTATTGGGTTCCTACATCATTTGCTTGACGGTTTAGAGTTGTTGGGTCATGAGTTGCAAAAAAAACTCCCAATAAATCAACATATGAAATCAAGGTTTCGTCATAGTCAAAAGATATTCCTTCAGTATGTCCGGTTCGACCTTGGCAAACTTCACGGTAAGGTGGGTTTTTTATAAACCCTCCTGTATAGCCTGATTTTACATTGTTTACGCCTTTTAGACGTTTAAATACAGCTTCGGTACACCAAAAGCAACCACCAGCAAATATGCCACGTTTCATATCAAATTAATTTTTGATAAAGTTAGTAAACAATAAATTAAAATTACTGCTATTTATTGCACATAAAAACTTTAAATCTTAATTTCACCTTATGATTATTGCAAAAAAACTACATAAATATTACAATCAACTTCACGTTCTCAAAGGAGTTGACTTAACTGTAAAATCAGCAGAGGTTGTTTCTATTGTAGGGGCTTCTGGTGCTGGAAAAACAACTTTACTTCAACTGTTAGGAACCTTAGATCAACCTAGTAAGCATGAGCATACCTTATTAGAAATTAATGGCATAGATGTTACGTCTCTTTCAGATAGTTCCTTAGCAAAATTTAGAAATGAACATTTAGGGTTTATTTTTCAATTTCATCAGTTACTTCCAGAGTTCACAGCACTTGAAAATGTTTGTATTCCTGCTTATATAAAAGGAACTTCACAAGTTGATGCTGAACAAAAGGCCAGTGAATTGTTAGGCTTTTTAGGATTACAAGAACGTATGAACCACAAGCCAAATGAGCTTTCAGGGGGAGAACAACAACGTGTAGCAGTTGCCCGCGCACTCATTAACAACCCTTCCGTTGTTTTTGCGGATGAACCTTCTGGTAATTTAGATAGCGATTCTGCAGAACAACTCCATCAACTCTTTTTTAAGTTAAGAGATCGGTTTGGACAAACGTTTGTGATTGTAACGCATAATCATGAATTGGCGGACATGGCCGACAGAAAGATCACAATGAGTGATGGACTTGTAAAAACAAGCTAGTTTGGGGCATTTAAATAATTCTGAGCTCAAAGAATTTTTAGATTCTAAAGTCATTCAATACAACAAGCCTGACTTTATTGAATCCGACCCCTTACAAATACCTCATTGCTATTCTGTAAAAGAAGACATTGAAATTTCTGGATTTCTAACAGCCACTATAGCCTGGGGAAATCGTAAAAGCATTATCAATAATGCCAAACGCTTAATGGCCTTAATGGACCATGCGCCTCATGACTTTGTAATGCAGCATCAACCAAAAGACCTTGAAAGGTTAAAGACATTTGTTCATCGAACATTTAATGGATTAGATTGCATACAATTTATAGAGAGTTTAAAACACATTTACACACATCATAATGGCTTGGAAGGCATCTTTAATAGATATTCAGAAAAAGACAGCTTACAAGCTTCTATTCATCATTTAAAGCAGCATTTCTTTGAGATTGATCATCTTCAACGAACTCAAAAACACATTAGTGATCCATTAAAAAAATCGGCTGCCAAGCGTATCAATATGTTTTTAAGGTGGATGGTGCGTCCAAATGATACAAAAGTAGATTTTGGATTATGGACACAATTATCCCCTTCACAACTCTCCTGCCCTCTGGATGTTCATTCTGGTAATGTCGCACGGAAATTGGGACTTTTAAAACGGCCTCAAAACGACGCAAAGGCTTTGTCGGAACTCGATAAAAACTTACGCAAACTAGACTCTGTAGACCCTGTTAAATATGATTTCGCTTTGTTTGGATTGGGTGTTTTTGAAAAGTTTTAGAAATTAAACACTTTTCCATCATCTGCCAATAATACCTCTTTAAAAACGGTTAATGCTTCCGACTTAAATCCTTCAAGTCCTCCGTAACGTGTAGAATAATGACCTAATATTAACTGTTTAACATTGGCCTTTAAGGCGATTGTAGCGGCTTGCTTGGCAGTTGAATGCTTTGTTTTTGCACATAAATTTGCATGTGCCTCTAAAAATGTAGATTCATGGTAAAGGACATCTACCTCATTAATAATGGGGATAATAGATTCCTTGTAGGCGGTATCACTACAAAAAGCATAACTTTTTGGTTGATGTCCTTGAGATGTTACCTCAGAATTTAAAATCAATTTCCCTTGTTCATTAACCACGTCATCGCCTTGCTTAAGCTTTCTAAAATAGGCTTTATCAATATTTAAATCTTCAGCTTTATTAATGTCTAATTTACGTTCAAATGGTTTTTCTTTAAATATAAATCCATTGGTGTAAATACGATGATCTAAAGGAATGGTGTGAACAGATACTTTTTCATCTTCAAAAACCAACTCTGATGACTTACTAGTTAGCTCATGAAATATAAGTTTGTAATTAGTCCAGGAATCGGCAAGTTTCATTTGTAAAGTAATGAGTTCTTTTAACCCTTTTGGGCCATAAATATGAAGGTCTGTTTCTCGAGTAAGCAATCTAAACGTAGAAATTAACCCAACCAATCCAAAATAATGATCCCCATGTAAGTGAGAAATGAAAATATGTTTGATTTGATTAAACTTAATCTTGTGTCTTCTAAGCTCTACTTGTGTGCCTTCTCCACAATCAATTAAAAATAAATGACCTCTCATTTCCAGAACTTGAGAAGTGGTATGCGCTATAATACGGGGAGTTGCACTGTAGCAACCTAGAATAGATAGTTTCAAGATTTTTTATTTAAAGTCCTAAGTCACGTTGCATCACTTCCATATCGATAAAGTCATGGGCTTCTTGTATCGTAGGAATAATGATTAAATTTTCAAAATCTTCTTGATTTAAGTCGGCACTAACAATTACAAAACAACGGTGAGAAATGCTATGTTTAGCAGCTAGTGATGATAAATCATCCAGAGACCCAACAGACGTATTAGTTAAATATACAATGACATCTTCGGATTTAAAACGTTCATAAAGCAGCGTAAATTTCTTTGAAAACTCTATTAAACCAGTTTTAAATTGGGTAATTACAGCGGTTGTACCGTGGTGTTCAATTGTCATAGGATTACTTTATTTTTGAGGCTAAAAGATAGATTACAGCCATTCGAATTGCCACCCCATTTTCAACTTGATTAAGGATGATAGATTGATCTGAATCTGCTACTTCACTGGTAATCTCAACCCCTCTATTAATAGGGCCTGGGTGCATAATGGTGATTTCTTTATCCAGTGATTCTAAAATATTTTTAGTGACTCCATATTGTTGAGCGTACTCTCTTGTTGAAGGAAAATAACTTATATCCATTCGTTCATTTTGAACACGAAGCATATTAGCTACATCACACCAGTTTAAAGCCTTATTAATGTTGTATTCAACCTTCACTCCTAATTTGTCTATATACTTAGGAATTAAAGTTTTTGGGCCACAAACCATCACCTCGGCGCCTTGAAGTTGAAGTGCAAATATATTTGACAAAGCAACTCTACTGTGTAGAATATCACCAACAATAACTACTTTTTTTCCTTTAACCTCCCCGTACTTCTCGCGTATGGAATAGGTGTCTAAAAGAGCCTGTGTTGGATGCTCATGGGTGCCATCGCCGGCATTAATGATTTTGGCATCTACATGATTAGAAAGAAATTTAGCGGCTCCAGGGTTTGGGTGACGCATGACCACCATGTCTACTTTCATAGAAAGTATATTGTTAACAGTATCTATGAGAGTTTCTCCTTTGTTTAGAGAGGATTGTCCGGACGAAAAATTAATAACATCGGCAGACAATCGTTTTTGTGCCAATTCAAATGATAGTTTTGTTCGTGTTGAATTTTCAAAAAACAGATTAGCAATTGTAATATCTCTAAGGGATGGTACTTTTTTAATGGGGCGATTAATCACTTTCTTAAAATGATCTGCAGTGTCAAAAATAAGGTTAATATCGTCGTTGTTGAGATATTTGATTCCTAATAAATGATCTACACTCAGTTCGCTCATAGTTTAATTATTTATTAAATAGACGGCATCTTCGCCGCTTGTTTCTTTCCAATTAACCAATACTTTCTCATCATTAATGGCATCTACTTGTCGCCCTCTATAATCAGGTTGTATGGGCAGATGCCTGCTAAAACGACGATCAATAAGTGTTAGTAGTTCAATTTCTTTGGGTCGGCCAAAAGATTGGATCGCAGTTAATGCAGCTCTAATACTTCGTCCTGTATACAGTACATCATCAATAAAAACAACTTGTTTATTTTCTATTAAAAAATCAATTTCTGTTGAGTTTGCTTCATGCACTTTATCAGAGCGTCTAAAATCATCTCTGTAAAATGTGATATCTAAAAGTCCTAATTTAATGTCAGAAATATTATAGTCATTGGCTAACATTGATTTTAAACGCTGTGCAAGAAAGATGCCTCTAGGCTGAAGACCTATGAGAACAGTGTTAGTAAAGTCGGTATGTTTTTCAATGAGTTGACAAGCCAATCGGTGGAGAATGATGTTTACTTCTATGTTATTAAGTAAAACTTTTTGACTCATAGTGTTATAATGTAATCTTGATACAAATGTAATGCAAAAATTTAAAATAAAAAGAAATGAAAATAATTTAATGAATCAATCGAAAAAATCAGTGATAATTACCGCTTTAATTCATTATAAATGATCAATAGAGCCATCAGTAGCATAAAGCGAGCAAAATTCCTTTTTAAAGACTTTTCTTCAATAAAGTTTGAAACATAAACCCCCGTAAATATGCCGACAACTGAAACAGTTGTAAAAATCATAATAAAAGGCCAATCAATAGCCACTTGAGCAACATCAGCAACAAAGCCAAAGAGGGAGTTAAAAGTGATAATAATTAAAGAAGTTGCAACGGCTTTTTTGACATCGAGACTTGCAAAAAGCACCAATGCGGGAACAATTATAAACCCTCCTCCTGCTCCAACTAAACCTGTTAATAGTCCAACTACTAAACCCACAACAAGTAGTATGTTATAGTTTTTAGTTTTTAGTTTATGTGACACGGCTAGCTTATTGTTTTTCAATATTGAAAGTGCCGATAAAATAATCACAGTACTAAAAAGCAGCATCAATGCCATCTCTTTTGTAACTGATACAAAATCTAAATCGAAAAGTATATCGGGGAGGTTTGTAATTATATAACGTCTGGTAAAAAATACGGAGACTAAAGCTGGTAAAGTAAAAACAAGGGCAGTCTTGTATTCAATCAACTTCTTTTTGATATTAATAAGAGTTCCAACAGCCGCAGAAAAACCAACTACAAATAATGAATAACTAGTGGCTAGTATGGGATTAAATTGAAATAAATACACAAAGACAGGTACTGCTAAAATAGAGCCTCCTCCACCAAATAATCCAATAACAAACCCTATTAACAAGGCTCCAAAATACCCAATAAGCTCCACATAATTCATAGTGCTAATTTAAAGCATTATACAGAACTTCAATAGGATGAAGTGCCGTTTTGTCAACACCATCCTTTATTTGATGTCTACAACTTGTTCCTGAGGCGGCTACAATTGCATTTTCTTCTACTGATCTTAAAGCAGGGAATAAACGATCTTCTCCTATTTGCTGACTCAATTCATAATGTTCCTTTTCATATCCAAACGAACCCGCCATTCCACAACAACCAGATTCAATTGTCTTGACATTAAAATTAGCCGGTAACCCTAAAATATTCACTGCATGTGAATTTGAAGACAACGCTTTTTGATGGCAATGGCCGTGATAATAAACTGTTTTAGGTGTTTTTGAAAAATGGGAAGAATTAATTTTATTATCCTCAATTTCATTTGATAAAAACTCTTCTATTGTAAAGGAGTTTAATGCAAGTATGTTGGCAGTAGACTTTAAGCTCGCATTTACCAAGTTTGGATATTCATCTCTAAACCCTAAAATAGTTGAAGGTTCAATCCCGATCAAAGGAGTGTCTTTTGAAATAAGCGTACTAAATATCAAAACGTTTTCTGTTGCAATTGCTTTAGCCTCTTTCAAAAATCCTTTTGAAATATACGCTCTCGCACTTTCGGGGTGATTTGGTATGTTTACAGTATACCCTAATTTATTTAATAGCTTTACCGCTTTTATTCCAATTTCTAGATCATAATAATTAGTGTATTCATCACAAAACAGAAAAATACTTTTAGTATGTATGCCCTGCTTATAGTTTAAAAACCAATCCCTTAAAGTCGTTTGTTTTAAGCTTGGAAGTGATCGTTCTGGATGAATCCCAATACACTTCTTAAACCACTTGCTCTTGCCAATAATATTATAAACTCCTGAGAATCGATGCACAATCGAATTGATTTTTGCATTATGCGCAATGAGCTTACTGCGTAAAGATACGGGGTTGGTTTTTTGGTATTGATATAAAAATTCAGCTTTCAAAGTTGACATATCTACATTGGAAGGACACTCAGATTTACATGCTTTACAGGACACACAAAGCTCCATTACCTCTTTAATTTCTGGATGATCAAAAGGGTTTTCTTTGGAGTTTTGAGTTAAAAACTCTCTTAATACATTGGCACGGCCTCTAGTAGAATCTTTTTCATCTAAGGTTGCTCTGTAACTGGGACACATGGTTCCACCAGCAAAACTTAATTTACGACAATCACCAGATCCATTACATTTTTCTACCGTATTTAAAATACCTCCACTTGATTCAAAATTATAGAGCGTTTCTATTGTTGATTGTTTAGTGTCAGCTTCGTATCGCAATGACGTATCCATGGCTACAGCTTCAACAATTTTTCCAGGATTGAATAAATTCGTAGGATCCCAAGTTGATTTAATTCGTTTCAAAAGCTGGTAATTAGCCTCTCCTAAAACCAATGGAATAAACTCAGAACGCACGCGTCCATCTCCGTGCTCTCCACTAAGAGCTCCATTATATGATTTTACTAATTTTGCAGAGGCTTCACTTATAGATCGAAAGAGCTTAACATCAGCTGATGATTTTAAATTTAATATTGGTCTTAAGTGTAATTCTCCAGCGCCTGCGTGCGCGTAATACACTGCTTTTTGATGATAGGATTTCATTAAGGCTGTAAAGGCCTCAATATATTCTGGCAAATCTTCGATGGCAACTGCAGTGTCTTCAATACAAGCAACCGCCTTTGCATCGCCTGGAATGTTGGCTAGAAGTCCTAACCCAGCTTTACGTAAGTCCCAGACTTTTTCACATTCATCGCCTTCCACCAATCGAAAGGCGTATCCAAGATTTAATTGAATAAGGCTCAATTCTAATTCTTTTGCTTGTTCTTTGGCCTCTTCAATAGTATCTCCTTTAAACTCAATCATTAAAATGGCCTGTGGATCTCCTTCAACAAAAAATCGGTTTTTTTGATGAGTCAGGTTGTCTTTCGTACAATCTAGTATTGTTTTGTCCATTAATTCACATGCTGTAGGCATCATTTTCATGGCTACTAAAGTGGCTTGAAGACTTTCGTTAATCGAATCAAAATGGGCGTTTAACACCACTTTAAACGGCTTAGGAAGTGGGACAATTTGAAGTTTTAATTCGGTAATAAAGGCCAAAGTACCTTCAGAACCACATATTAATTTAGAGAGGTTAAAGCCCTCATCTGAGGCTTCAAACGGACTGGTGTTTATTAACGCATCTACAGCATAGCCCGTATTACGTCTAGAAATGGACGCTTTTGGGTAGCCCAATTTAATTTGGTTTCTAATTTGAGGATCAGAAAGCTCTGAATACAGCTGTTTATATAGAGCTCCTTCTAATGACTCTTCTTTAAGTTTAGAATTAAACTCTTGATTGGTTAAGCTAGAGAAACTTACTGAACTGCCATCACTTAATAGGGCTTTTACGGCTAAGGTATGATCTCGAGTAGAGCCATACACAATTGACGTAGAACCGCATGAATTGTTTCCAACCATCCCACCCATTGTACAGCGATTTGCAGTGGAGGTATTAGGACCAAAAAAATAGCCGAACGATTTTAAAAACACATTCAACTGATCACGAACAACTCCTGGTTGCACACGCACCCAATTTTCTTGAGTATTAATTTCTAAAATATCAGACATATATTTAGAAACATCCACAATAATTCCATCCCCAACACATTGACCCGCCAATGAAGTGCCTGCAGCTCTAGGAATTAAGGACAAAGCGTTTAAACGTGCAAATTCAATGACTAATTTAATGTCATTTTCTACCTTAGGAATGACTACAGCATAGGGCAGTTCACGATAAACAGACGCATCTGTAGCGTATAAAGATTTAACAAGGTCACTATCGTATAGATCGCCTGTAAGTTGGTTTTTTAATGATGTAAGAGTTGTTTGCACGAACACTAAATATTGAAAAGTTTAAAGATATAAAAATTGAAGGTGCTTATTTGAATAATGAATATTTAATTACACTCTCCAAAATTGGAATGATTATTGAATGTTATTAATAACTAAGATATATTATTAGCTATGGTTTGTGATGATTATAAATCAAATTAATATATTTACAAACTAAGTTACTTCAATACCTTTTATGATTCGATATTTAATTTTGATAGTACTTTTTTTTGGAATGCAACAGCATGCATTTTCTCAAATAGACACTGCTAAAGATGTTTTTAGAACTAATGCCTTGGCATTAGATGAAAATAAATTAGACGAAAGTTACCCTATCAAACTTGCTCCTATTATTGGATTAACAGATAAAGGATTTGCTATTGAAATGGGGATTAAACCCATTGATGGATTCGCTAAAAAAGAATACGGAATTACAGAAACACGTGATGTGGTGGATCCTACTTGGGAATTTAAACAACAGTTTAAAGAAGGTCAGAAAGATGTCTCTAAATTTGACCGCGATTATTACTTAGGGGATATTAAAACTAAATCCAAATTCATTCGTATTGCGTGTCGAGATCATGAATATGAAGATGGAGATCGGATTAAGTTATTGTTAAACAAAGCCATAATTCATGCTAATATTGCTCTCAGAAACTCGGCTTACATCATTGACGTGGAATTAAAAATTGGACTAAACACTATTGAATTTTTTGCTCTTAACGAAGGTTCTTCTAGCCCCAATACGGCACAACTTAAAGTATACAATGAGAGTGATGCCATTATTGCTTCTGGCGAATGGCTATTGACTACAGGTTATAAAGCCAGCTTGATTGTGTTGAGAGAGTAGTTAATTTTATGATTATTCTCACATCAAATGATCCAGATTCACCTCATTAGTCGATTTACTTTGAGACAGCGCCACATAACTTTGTACGTTGCTTAGATCTGTAATCACGGCCAGTTTTGTTAAGATAAATTGTTCATAATCTTCAATATCAACCAATACTAATTTTAGTAAATAATCAAAATTTCCTGACACCCGGTGACACTCCACCACTTCTGAAAATCCATCAATAGTTTTTACGAATTTTTCCAAATAACTCCGCGTATGGTTTTTGAGCGCGATTCCTGCGAAAACGGTTAACTTTAAGCCCAATTTCTTTGAATCCAAAATCGCTGCATATTTACTAATAAACCCTCGTTTTTCTAGCTTTTTAATGCGATCAAAAACAGGCGTTGTAGTCATTCCCAAGAGGTCAGCAATGTTTTTTATAGTACGGTTGCTATTTTGCTGCAATAACCTTAAAATTTCAATATCGGTCTTGTCAAGTTTATCAATCATCTAGAATAAAAATAGTTTAAAAGTTATATAAGTCGCTTACAAAAGAATAAAACTCTTTATTTTATCAAAAATACATAAAAATATTCTTATTTAGAAACTGTTTTAATAATAAACACATAATATGGTCGTATTTAATATATATTTGTTCTTATTATATTTTTAATAAATTGTTTGTTAAACTACTTAAATTTTTTAGCCATTATATGCCTAGATATCATACGTTAGGAAAAATTCCTGCAAAGAGACACACTGTTTTTAAAGATGAGAACAATAATTTTTATTATGAAGAATTGTTTGGCACCATAGGATTTGAAGGGATGTCGTCTTTGATGTACCATACTCAACGCCCTACACAAGTCAAAAAGATTCTAAAATCTTATGACGTCTCTCCAAAGATTGTCGTTTCTAAAAATATGAAGTCTTTAAAACTTGAAGGGTTTGAAGTAGCTCCGAAATCAGATTATTTAGAAAGCAGAACCTGTATACTTGCCAATCAAGATTGTCAAATAAGTTTGGCGGCTCCAAACGAGTCCTTAACCAATTATTTTTACAAAAACACAGATTCAGACGAAGTACTATTTGTACACAAAGGAACCGGAAAACTAAGAACGCTTCTGGGAAATATTGAATTTAAATACGGAGATTACTTAGTCATTCCTAGAGGCGTGATCTATCAAATTGAATTTAATGGCGCAGACAACCGCCTTTTTATAGTGGAATCAAAAAGCCCTATCTATACACCAAAAAGGTACAGAAACTGGTTTGGTCAGCATGTAGAAGGCGCCCCCTATTCTGAAAGAGATTTACACCCACCTACAGAGCTAGAAACATTTAATGAAACAGGCGATTTTCTTATAAAGGTTAAAAAACAAGACACAATTCACGAATATATTTATGCAGCACACCCCTTTAGTGTGGTGGGCTGGGACGGCTATAACTTTCCTTATAAATTCTCTATTCATGATTTTGAACCTATTACAGGGATGATTCATCAACCACCCCCTGTACATCAAACATTTGAGACCGCTAAGTTTGTTATCTGTTCGTTTGTCCCGAGGCTTTATGACTACCATCCAAAATCGGTACCAGCACCCTATAACCATTCCAATATCGATTCCGATGAAGTTCTATATTATGTAGATGGTGATTTCATGAGTAGAAACGATATTAATAAAGGAAGCGTGACCTTGCATCCGGCAGGCATTCCTCATGGTCCCCACCCAGGAACTATGGAAAAAAGCATCGGAAAAAAACAAACCCAAGAACTCGCTGTCATGGTAGACACCTTCAGCCCTCTAATGGTTACTGAAGAAGCACTTAAAATAAACGACGATTCATATTATAAATCATGGATTACAAAATAAAAAATTTACGGAAATGAGTAAAATAAAAAACGTAGAGTACGGATTGGAAAAAATATTTAAAGATGCAAAAGACTATCTCCCGCTATTAGGAACTGATTATGTAGAATTTATTGTAGGTAATGCAAAACAAGCAGCCCACTTTTACAAAACTGCTTTTGGATTTCAATCCTATGCATATAAAGGATTAGAAACGGGATGTAAAGATTATGCATCTTATGTTGTAAAACAAGATAAAATAAGAATCGTATTAACCACTCCACTTAATCAAGATTCATGGATGAACGAACATTTATCTAAGCATGGTGATGGGGTGAAAGTTGTTGCTTTGTGGGTGGATGACGCTAAAAAATCATGGGAAGAAACGACCAAAAGAGGCGCAACATCTTATATGGAACCAACGGTTGAAAAAGACGAACATGGCGAAATAGTAAGAGCTGGAATTTACACCTATGGAGAAACCGTTCACATTTTTGTAGAAAGAAAAAACTACACAGGAGTATTTTTACCTGGTTATAAAAAATGGGAATCAGAATACAATCCTGAACCTATGGGTCTTAAATTTATAGATCATATGGTAGGGAATGTTGGTTGGAATGAAATGGATGTCTGGGTCAAATATTACGAAGATGTTATGGGCTTTGTAAATTTCTTATCTTTTGATGATAAGCAAATTACAACAGAATACTCTGCATTAATGAGTAAAGTAATGAGTAACGGAAACGGAAGAATTAAATTTCCAATTAATGAACCAGCAGAAGGAAAAAAGAAATCTCAAATTGAGGAATACTTAGACTTTTATAATGGTCCAGGAGTACAACACATAGCTGTTGCCTCAAATGATATCATTGATACAGTAGCAAAAATGAGAGCTAAAGGGGTTGAGTTCTTAAGCACACCACCCGACGACTATTACAAATCCGTTCCAAAAAGACTTTCTGATCACAACCATGAATTAGAAGAAGATATTGAAAAATTAAAATCCCTTGGGATTATGATTGACGCTGATGAAGAGGGCTATTTATTACAAATATTTACCAAACCTATAGAAGATAGACCCACCTTGTTTTTTGAAATCATTCAAAGAATGGGTGCAAGGGGGTTTGGAGCTGGAAATTTCAAAGCACTTTTTGAAGCCATTGAAAGAGAACAAGAAAACAGAGGCACCTTATAATTAAATGGTTGACAGTCATCATAAAACAACTACAATGGAGTTTAATAGCGTTACCAAAAAGCTACCAAAACACCTACATAAGTTTATAGTACAACAACCCTATAGCTCCTATACCGCTCAAAATCAAGCGGTATGGCGCTATGTGATGCGACTCAATATTCATACCTTAAAAAAAACGGCTCACGATAGTTATATTCTTGGGTTGAAAAAAACAGGCATCAATGAAGAGGTCATTCCGGAAATGGAGGGCATGAATCGGATTCTTAAAGACATTGGATGGGCTGCAGTAGCGGTTGATGGGTTTATTCCTCCTAATGCTTTTATGGAGTTTCAAGCTTATAATGTGCTCGTCATTTCTTCAGACATCAGAACCATAGACCATATTAACTACACCCCTGCTCCAGATATTATTCATGAAGCAGCGGGGCATGCGCCTATCATTGCAAATGCCGAATATGCGGAATATTTGAGGCGATTAGGAGAAATTGGTGCTAAGGCCATAGCATCGCCCATTGACAATGACATGTACGAAGCCATTCGTCTGTTATCAATTTTAAAAGAGAACCCCAATTCATCAGAAGCAGCAATAGCAGTTGCAGTGCAGCAAGTCAATGCACTACAATCTCAAATGGGTGAACTTTCTGAAATGGCTCAAATTCGAAACCTTCACTGGTGGACCGTTGAATACGGCCTGATTGGTACGCTTGAAAATCCTAAGCTGTATGGTGCAGGGCTCTTGTCGTCTATTGAAGAAAGTCGTTTATGCTTGCGAAAAGAAGTTACAAAATTACCCTATTCAATTGAAGCTGCTACGGTCAATTTTGATATTACCAGTACGCAACCGCAGTTGTTTGTAATTCCTGATTTTTCGAGCCTGAGCTTTGTTTTAGAGAAATTTGCAAATACAATGGCCATTAGAACAGGGGGGTTAAAAGGCATCCAAAAACTGATTGCCTCACAAAAACTGGGAACAATTGAATTAAATACAGGAATTCAAATATCTGGTCTATTTAGCGCTGTTATAAAATCTGGTACCCCTATCTATTTTCAAACAAACGGCCCTACTGCCTTGGCAAATGAAGGCACTGAATTAATAGGCCATGGAATTGAACAACACCCAAACGGATATGGAAGTACGCTTGGAAAACTGGAAGGCATCAACACAGCAATTGAAGACATGTCTCCTAAAGACTTAGAAGTATACGGGATAATTGAGGGGAAATCTACCAGCCTTAATTTTGAAGGTGGTATTAAAGTAACGGGTGAAATTATTACTGGAAAAAGAGATCTTCAAGGAAAAATTATTCTAATTTCATTCAAAAACTGTTTGGTAACCCATAATGAAACCGTATTGTTTGACCCTAGCTGGGGGGTGTATGATATGGCAATTGGAAATCATATTGCTTCGGCTTTTGCTGGACCTGCCGATTCCAATTCATTTGAAGCTATTTATAGGATCTCAAAACAAAAAACAACTCCAATTATATATTCTGACCAAGAAAAAAAGGTTCATGAATTGTATGAAACAGTTAAAACCTATAGAACAAATAATGCGGATGCGATTGAAGTTCTTAAGTCCGTTTTTATAGAACTTATCCAAAAGTGTCCCTCTGAATGGTTGCTATTATTAGAATTATACGAACTTGTTTATGACAAAGATTTATATTTAAAGAATGAAATTCATGAGCAGCTTCTTAAATTGAAACAAAACAAACACTATTCGAAGCTTATTACAGATGGCTTAGACTTAATTATAAAAAAATAACATATGCATTCTTGGATTAAAGTTGATAAAAAATCAGATTTTAGTATTTATAATTTACCATTTGGAATTTTTTCTGAAGCAGATCATATAAAAAGAGTTGGCGTTGCCATTGGAGATAACGTAATCGATTTATATGCCGCTTATGAGCTCGGGGTTTTTAAAGACCTAAAATTTGATGTCTCTGTTTTAGAGTCTAGCTACTTAAATGATTTTATAGCCTTAGGGAAATCTGTGACTGTAAAGCTTAGAGACTACCTTCAATCTGAGTTATGTAATGAAAATTCAATCTTAAAATTACATCCATCAGTTTTTATAAAGCAATCTGATGTTAGCATGCATTTACCTGTAAAAGTAGGCGATTATACAGATTTTTATTCAAGTATTGAACACGCTACCAACATAGGGACTATGTTCAGAGATCCTGACAATGCTTTGCTACCAAATTGGAAGCATTTACCGGTGGGCTATCACGGCCGTGCCTCCTCTATTATTGTTAGTGGCCAAAATGTTCACAGACCAAAAGGACAGGTTGTCTTAGAACCCAACTCCCCTCCTACATTCCAAGCGTCTTCACGAGTTGATTTTGAATTGGAAATGGGCTTTATTATTGGAAAACCCTCAGCTTTAGGCGACTCTGTATCTACAGACAATGCGGATGATTATATTTTTGGCAAAGTCTTGTTTAACGATTGGTCGGCGCGGGACATTCAAAAATGGGAATATGTACCTTTAGGGCCTTTTTTGGCCAAAAGTTTTGCCTCTTCCATGTCTCCATGGGTGGTGACTTTAGAAGCTTTGGAGCCCTTTAGAGTGAACGGACCCGTGCAAGACCCGTTAGTACTGCCCTATTTAAACTCTAAAGGCTCCAGAAACTACGACATCAATTTAGAAGTCGCTATACAGCCTAAGAATTGTAAAGAAACGATTGTAAGTCATTCAAATTTTAAATACATGTATTGGAACATGAATCAACAACTAGCACATCATACCGTTAATGGATGTAATTTAAATGTTGGTGACTTGATGGCTTCGGGAACAATTAGTGGAAAAGATTTAAAATCGTATGGATCCATGCTCGAACTTGCTTGGGCTGGCTCCAAACCTGTTGAGTTATCTGAAGGCGGAACTAGAAAATTTGTTCATGATAATGACACCGTTATTATGAGAGGTTATTGTGAAAAAGGACCGGTCCGGGTGGGATTTGGCGCCGTTTCATCTACATTACTTAAAGCTAAATAAACACTATGTCTACAATTAAATCATTTGATCCTGAAACACTAGAAACTAGAGATTTACATACACTACTGTTATCTGCAGTTGCACCACGGCCAATTGCGTTTGCAAGTACAATTGACTCTAAAGGCAATGTCAACTTAAGTCCATTTAGTTATTTCAATGTCTTTAGCTCTAACCCTCCTATCTTAATTTTTTCACCCTCTAGACGTGTGCGTGACAATACCACAAAACATACATTACAAAATGCTGATGAAACAAGAGAAGTGGTTATTAATATAGTCGATTATTCGATTGTAGAACAGATGTCTCAGTCGAGTAATGAGTATGCCAAAGGGGTAAATGAGTTTACAGAAACTGGCCTTACACAAGTGAGCTCACTTAAAGTGAAGCCTCCTCGTGTTTTAGAGTCTCCCGTATCTTTTGAATGTGTGGTAGAAAATATCATTTCTTTAGGCGAAAATGGTGGTGCAGGTCAATTGGTCATTGCAAAAGTAGTCCACATCCATGTCAACTCTGAATTATTAGACTCAAACGATCAAATTGACCCTACCAAACTAGACTTGGTAGCTCGCTTGGGTGGCGATTGGTATTCACGAGTAACCAAAGAAAGTATGTTTACAATTTCTAAACCCAAAGGGTAATTTGGTTGAGTCTCATATACAAACTAATGCGGCTCAGATTATTAACTGGCACACTATAAAAAAACACCCTTCACAGTTAAGTGAAGGGTGTTTTTGGTTTTTAATTAAATTATAATTTAACTATTTTCCCAATGCAATCACTGGGTTCCTAGTTATAGGATTGAGTTTCTACTTTGAGCAGTTTTCTTTTAAACCGTTATTTTAAGGGCTTAAAATCTTTTTTTAATCTGCGATTAAAGCGAACGCTACTTCCAATACTAGCTGCGTCAATATCTTTTTTAAGATCCACACAAGTAGTATAATTTTTTAGTACCATTTAATTACCAAGACTTTTGAGTAGATCCTATAACTTGTATTCCAATAGCACTACCATATTGACCCGCATTTTTATAAATAGCACCACATGAATTGTTACCATTACTTGAATATCTCAATTTATCTAGTGGTAATGTGCTATCATAGAATGACGTATCATCACTTCCATAAGGTACTCCACCGTTTACAGCTGCTCCAACTGCTAAATAGGTGTTTTCTCCAGAATGAACTGCAGGACGCTTAACAGCAAAATAGTGTATTTTTCCTTGAAAATCGATCCCTACAGTTGTATCAGACAAACAAATTGATAGCTGTGAATCAGTACTAAAAGCTGTAGAACTATGCAAAGCTAAAACGTTGAAATGACTCGATGCTTTCCAACTTAAAGAACTATAAGCAACACCTACTACATAAGAGTTTTGGTCCAACTCAAGATTGGTTTGACTAGGAGCAGTTAATCCCCCTACCCAACCGAGACCACCACCAAATCTTTCACGGCTCTGAGCGCCTTTATAGCTAGAACCTGGAACAATATTTATCATGTTATCATATTCTGTTTCTGTAACCTCAACCAAACTATTCAAAGGTGCAGCATCATAGGCTTGTCCACTTGCAGATAAGGAACCTCTTATGGCGTCACCACCTTCATCTAAACCTACTGTATTTGACATTGTTTGACCGTCTACTATTAATGGTAAGTTTACAAAGTCAAAGTTTATTGTATTAATACTACTAACCCGTTTAGCTTCAAAATCGGTGTTTACTCCACCCTTTAGAGTCACTAAAGTTGCTACAATATTTCCAGATGGACTAAATACTCCTGAAGCATAGCTATAACCAAAGGTCCAATCGGAGGCACCATCTTCTGCATACTGTGCATCGATAGGTGTGAATGGGCTTGTATAGCCGGGATAAGACCCCAAACCAGATGTATAGGGTATATTAATCGTAGAACCAACCGTAAGGGAACCTTGGTAATTTAAAGGTAATACTGTATCGTCTACAGAAAACACATAACCATTATTTGTAGGGTTTGTAAAAGTAGCATCCCCATTGCCTATAGTTTTAGTCTTTGTACAGGAGAGTGAAATTTTAGTCCAATCAGCTTGTAATTCTCCAACAACGGGTGTTCCAGATAGTTGATAAGTAACCACTTGACTTTGTCCCGCTACTATATTCACTGATGAAGGAGACACAGAACTTACAGTTACTGTACCTAAAGCGGTACCACTTAATACCAAATCACTGGTATTTACTGTGAAGGACGCTGTAGCAGAAGTGTTATTTTTAATTGTTACTGTAAAATCATTACTAGCGTCTAAAGCAATACCTCCAACAAATCCACCTTCAAAACCGTTTTGATCGCAATTGCTTATAACACTAGTAGCCTGGGAAGTATTTACAGCAGAGACCATCGCTTCTACTTCTGCCAGTGTTGCAGGTGAAGAAAAAGAATCTGGGTTGGCATCTATATAATCTTGATAAGCCGTTTCATTCGCTGCATCTAATCCTGTAAGTGGTGGAGTTATTAATCCTAATTCTGCTACAGTAACGACAGAGTTTGTAGTATCTGGGTTGTCTCCCTCACTACCAATTTGCGCCAATACTGTTTGTGATGCATTTACAGCAGTTACCATCGCTTCTACTTCTGCCTGTGTTGCAGGGGAAGAAAAAGAATCTGGATTGGCATCTATATAATCTTGATAAGCCGTTTCATTCGCTGCATCTAGCCCTGTAAGTGGTGGAGTTATTAATCCTAATTCTGCTACAGTAACGACAGAGTTTGTAGTATCTGGGTTATCTCCCTCACTACCAATCTGTGCCAATAC
>Ga0209632_10000104_pt1 | contig 84811 bp, 75 predicted proteins | sample COG_10_FD_184754 | JGI IMG/M metagenome (GOLD analysis project Ga0209632, IMG submission 184754) | Pelagic Microbial community sample from North Sea - COGITO 998_met_10 (SPAdes) (version 2) | ecosystem: Environmental > Aquatic > Marine > Neritic zone/Coastal water | place: Helgoland, sampling...
AATCCAATGGTTAAAATCACAGACCAAAATAGGATTGAAAAAGCTAATAAATTACACGAGGAAGCTAATAAAATGTGTTTTATTGCTAATTCTTGCAACTTTAAAATTAGACATAAACCGAATACAATAATTCAATAAAGGACACTCAACAATATGTATAATTAATAAAAAATAATATGATCATTACAACAACAGAAACAATTCCAAACAATGATATTTCAAAAATATTGGGAATAGCAAGAGGTAGTACCGTAAGGGCTAAAAGTGTGGCGAGTGATTTTATGGCTGGACTAAAAAACTTTGTAGGTGGAGAACTTAATGAATACACAAAGTTACAGGCACAATCGAGAGAACAAGCCATGCAAAGGATGATAACTGATGGGCAGGAATTGGGGGCTGACGCAATTGTAAATGTTAGATTAACAACTTCAACAATTACTCAAGGGGCATCTGAAATCCTGGCGTACGGGACTGCTGTTAAATTAAAATAAAATGGAATCTCCACCCTTAATTTTACTTTATATTTATGCTTCCGTTTTTATTATATCTTTTGTGATTGTAATCTATTTAATCATAAAAAGGATAAAAAATAAAGGGAAAGAAGATTTTGAAGATAGAGACAACTAAACTTAACAACGGATATAATTAATTGTGGTTCAGAGCTATCCTAAAGTTAGAGTAAGTCAAAAAAATAGAGTGAAATCTATCCACAACTCATTATACACAAACAGGATGATGCACAATTCATCTTAAGGAGGTATCGAAAAAATAGTGCAAATCAAGTCGTTATACCGCAATTTGATAACGTTCTTTTTGTCTTTTTAATGAATCGCATAAAAATGCATCCATTGAAAACCCAGAACGTCACTGCGTGTAGCGCGGCGTTAAACACAAGTATGAAAAATATGAAAAAATTAATAAACAGTTTCGGAATTATCATACTGACTCTAATATTTGGTTGTGAAAATCACGAACAAGGTTCTAAATCAATGAATATTGGAGAAATGAGAATTTATGATGAAGAACAGCCAATTGTCGAACCAAATTATGAAATACAAAGAAAACTTATTAAAAACGGAGAGATTGAATTTGAGTCTGAAAATTTAATAGACACACGAAAAGATGTTTTTAAAGCAATTCAAAAATTCAAAGGCTTTTTATCTTCTGATAATGAATATAAAAACTCACATGAAATTAGTAACTCATTAATTATAAGAGTTCCCTCCAAAAATTTTGATAATTTATTAAACGAAATTACAATTGGAGTTACAAAATTTGACAGAAAAGAGATTAAAATTAAAGACGTTACCGCTGAATTTTTAGACGTTGAAACCCGTTTGAAAACCAAAAAAAGACTTGAGAATAGATATTTAGAGATTTTAAAGAGAGCAAACACAGTAACTGAAATTCTCGAAGTTGAAAAACAGATTGGAGATTTACGTTCTGACATTGAATCGAGTGAGGGGAGATTAAAATACCTTAACAATCAAGTTTCATTTTCTACATTAAATGTTAGAATTTATGAAACTGTATCTGAACAAACTGAATTTGGTAAAAAGTTTAAAAACGGATTCAAAAATGGTTGGGACAACCTTATATTATTCTTAGTCTTTTTAGTAAATATTTGGCCATTTATCTTCATAATTGCCGGAATTTTAATTTTAATTAAATTTTGGAAAAAAGAAGAAAAAACATAAAATAACTGTGGGCAACAACGCATATAATTAGTCCTGTTCGTGGTGTTTACGTTGCTGCATCAAGTGTTTTTACTGCTCTGGTATGCTATTAGGCCCTAGGATTAGAGCTATTAGCTTTGCATATGTGCTGCGCTAGATAGCTGGTAGTTTCTAGGCTAATCTATTGTTCTTAACCAATTCTGAAAGTCAATCAAAACTGCGAAACCTGCTCATTATAAGTAGCGTTGTTAGCTTCATCTATCTGGTTGAAATCGTGAGGGATACTTTGGCTAAACAACAAAAATATAGTCACTGAATATTTAGATAATGCCACTGGAATTATGGAGGAAAATGAAAGTGGAATCGGGAAATTTACCGAGCTTACTCTTAATCCAATGGTTAAAATCACAGACGAAAATAGGATTGAAAAAGCTAATAAATTACACGAGGAAGCTATTAAAATGTGTTTTATTGCTAATTCTTGCAACTTTAAAATTAGACATAAACCGAATACAACAATTGAATAAGAAGGCTTAAAACAAGGTATGTAGCAAAATAGGACGTTCGGAGGTTTTCGAAAGTTCAGTGTAATTTACAAAAACCTCCAAATTTTTAATTTGGCTTTTAAGATGAATACGTTAAAAACAAAATATAAAAATGTGGCTCAGCAGCAAACTTGAAAGTTCAGTGCTTTCTACTGCCCTACTTGCCATATACAAGACCGTTCTCTGTAAGTTTAGGAAACAACAAATTACAGTAATTTTAGCAAGATTAGATTACAAGTTCATTAATTCAAAAAAAAAAACAACAATGGCTAACACTTCAAATAAAACCCTAGATACCTACAGAAATCCGAGCAAAATCAAACGGTTACACTTAATTATGAATAGACTGTTTTTTATAACCTTTTTACTAATTCCGATTTTTATATTCTCTCAAACGGAGGATGAAAAACTAAAATCTGATGTGATAAACTCTTTTGAAGCAATCAATTCATCGGATTATGAAACTGTATTAAACTATTTGCCTGATTTTGTATTTGAGAATATCTCAAAAAAAGAAATCCTGAAAAACATGTCAGCTGGAGGCGCAAATCAAAACATCCAAAATGCTGTAAACATTAAGATTGATACAATCATCACACTTGATTCCGTGAAATATGCAAGATTTTATATAGACTCAACTGTTCCAACCTATGGAATAAAAGCACAACATAATAGTAATTGGACTTTTATTGATTTAAATGAAGTAACATTACAATATATCCCATCTCAAATTAGAGTTTTTAAAAAAAACAACTAGACAAGACAATGCCAACTCCTAATAGTACGTACAGCCCTACTGCAATAAAAACACAAGGATGCCTAGCTGTGACAGATAAATTTATTGTATGAGTTTACCTTTTAGAAAACCAAAAATACCGTTATGCTTCTTGGTCAAAGGGTTCTGATATTTAAAACAAACCTGATTTAGTCATTAATAATGGGAAAACAACACCAGATGGATGTAGAGGAAACTACTATTTCACTTTTACAAATGGAGTGTATCGCTTTTGAGTTAACGTAATTATATTGGGTACAGAGGAAAGAACACCATTTATTTTAGAAGTAACCAAAAATGGCAAGCTGTCATATTAGGCAATAAAGTAAACGAAGCTAGATCTCTTTCAAAAAGACTTGAAAAACAATTAGAGGGTGTCTTACATCTGTACACAAATGGACACGTGAAACGATTAATAGTTAGCCGAGGCTTTGGAAAAGAAAGTTTTTATGAGTGAGATAAAAAGAAGGCCTATTTAATTAAAAATAATGTGCCCAACTCTTTAGTTATTAGCGACAATTTTGGAAATATCACGCTTGCGAGTGTTATTAGCACTCTTAGATTAAAAGACAGTTTAAACTTTGAAAGCTTGATTGTCGTATCCCAATATTTTCACTTGACAAGAATAAAAATATTGTTTAGAAAACAAGGCTTTAAAATGTGAATAGCGCAACTGCTAAATATGTTGAGCTGTAGAGTTTTAATACGCTATTTAGAAAATTTGTAGCCTACTATACGTTACAAGGCCTAGACCTTAGCAATAAGCTAAAAGACGAACTCAAATAGAAATACCATCGCCCAACTATGTATATAAATTCATCGCCGCTTTTCGGCTTCGCATCATATTAACATCATTGTGGGAGTTTTACCAACTTATTAAATGAATTAATTTAAGTATGAAAAAGTTTGATTTACTAACCAAAAAGAGGATAGGGAATATATTGAAATCTAATCCGTCAAAGATATTGGGCATTATATTGGGAGCGATTTTGCTAATCATCATCATAAATACGCTCATTAAATCTTTAGGGGTTAATGAAAAAAAAATAAGTTTTTCTGTTTCAGCTCCACTACCTCCTGACCTTGAAAATCAAGAGAGAGTTTCGCCAATCTATATACAATTCAAGGGATCAGTATCAAAAATTGAAGATGTACACAATGAGATTTCAACAGGGATTGAGATTGATCCTGAGATAAAAGGGGTTTGGAAATGGGCCAAGGACAACACCATAAGCTTTACTCCTTTAGAACAATGGATTCCTGGAACAGAATACACAATTAATATGGAAAGTGATTTGTTTTCAGAACATATTAAATTGGATAAATATAAAGCCTCTTTTAAAACAAAAGAATTTAGCATATCTATTACTTCTGGAAATTTCCATATAGATCCTGTAGATCAGGACATTAAACAGGTAATAGCTACTGTAAGCTTTTCGCATCCTATAGACCCGGACTCGTTTGAAAGCTTAGTGCATCTAAGTCCCTATAAACTAAACCCCAATATTAAATCATTTGAAGATAAAGAATATAAATTCAGTATAACCTATGATGATCTTTTTACCAAGGCATATATTGTGTCTGAGTCATTACCAATACCTGAAAATGATGTTCAGATGAAATTAACCATAGAGGAAGGGTCAAAAAGTTTATGGAACGGTAATAGTTTTGAATCAGATATATCCAGAAATATAACGGTTTCAGGGATGCTTAGTTTTATCCAAATTAAATCGGTACAACAAACCATTGTAAGGAACGATAAATATGAATCGGAACAGGTTTTAGTTATAGATACAAAAGGCAAGGTAAAAGGATTAGAGTTACTTAAAAACATAGACATACTTATTTTGCCTGTTGATTTACCAGAAATGCCAGGCATTAAAGCTGTCAAGAACTACCATTGGAATGATTTCCAAATGGTTGGGCCCGAAATAAGGAAATTAAGCAAACCGATTCAATTAAAATCCATGGAAACGGAGCGCGAATATGAAAATATTAATACTTTTAAAATGAATGTGCCCCCATTGAGATACATCTATTTAAAAATTAAAAAAGGAACCTTATTCTATGGCAAATATTATTTATCAAAAGATTATGAAATAATTTATAAAACCAAAGCATTCCCTGAAGATCTCGAAATCATGCACGATGGTATTATTCTTTCTTCTACTGGGGAAAAAAAGATTTCCATAATGTCTCAGGGAATTAAACAAGTAGGTTTCCAGATAGGAAGAGTCCTTCCAGATCAAATTAATCATTTAATAACACAGTCAAATGGTGATCTTACCAATTTAAATTTCAGAAATTATTTGTTTTCAGAAGATAATATTGTGGAAAATCATTACGAAAACAGAACTTTAGAAAAATTAGATCCTGGGAAATATAATTTTTTCTCATTTGACTTTACAAAGTATTTAAATAAAGGAACTTCAGGAAAGTCAGCAAATGGGATTTTCTTTTTTAAAGTATCATCTAAAAAAACCTATACAAACCAAAATGGAAGTGTTACAGATAAACGCTTAATTATAATAAGTGATTTAGGAGTGCTTATAAAAGAGAGTGCTAACCAGCATCGCGATTTATTCGTTCAATCCATAAAAACAGGGTTGCCAGTGGCTGGTGCGAAGGTTCAAGTTTTGGGTAAAAATGGGATCCCTATACTAACATCACATACCAATATTAACGGACAAGCATCTTTTCCGAGTTTAAATAGTTTTAAAGGAGAAAAGCAGCCAACTGCATTTGTTGTTACCAAAGGAGATGATTTAACATTTTTAGCTGTTAAGGCACCTGGACGTTGGTTAAATTACTCAAAATTTGATGTTGGAGGTGATCACGGAGGAACAAATCCTGCGAAATTAAATGGTTATTTATTTTCTGAACGTGGTGTCTACCGCCCTGGCGATGCATTTAATATTGGAATGATTGTAAAGTCTGGTGATTGGAGAAAAAAATTAGAAGGAACTCCACTTGAGGCTAGTATTGTTGATTCTAGAGGGCTAGAGATCTATAAAAAGCGATTTAAGTTGAATCGCAGTGGGTTTGAAGAAATAAAATATTTTACAGAAAACTCCTCTCCTACTGGCACATACCAAATTATTCTTTACACTATTAAAAACAAAAGAAGATATAGCAGTATCGCTTATACTACCATTTCCGTAGAGGAGTTTCTTCCGGACCGTTTAAGTATTTCTAGTTTATTTCTAGAAAAAGGCAGTAAGGCTTGGGTGTCCTCAAAAGATATAAAAGCTCAGATAACTCTAAGAAATCTTTTCGGCTCGCCTGCCAGAGGAAATAGAATTATACCTAGAATAACATTTTCAAAAGGGAGATTGTGGTTTACTGCTTTTCGAAATTATCAATTTAATGATCCTTTATCATCACGATTGTCTTATTCGGAAACACTTCCAGAAAAAGAAACTGATGAACAAGGCAAGGCTGTTTTTAATCTTGACTTAGATCGCTTTGAAGCAGCAACATATAATTTAACATTTATAGCTGATGGTTTTGAGAAAGAAGGAGGCAGAAGTGTAACTTCTGTATCAAGTATTTTAGTTTCCCCTCATAAATACCTAATAGGAACAGAGTCAAATGGTGACTTATCATATATATATAAGAACTCAGAGCGTGCTATAAAAGTTATAGCTATTAATTCTAATCTAAAACAGACTTCGGTATCAAATTTAAAATTTACGGTAAATAGGATTGATCAAATATCGGTACTTACAAAAATGCCTAATGGTGTATATGCATACAAATCAGTTCCTAAAAAAGTTCTGATAACTGATATTAAAAAAAAGCTGCCTGCTGCTGGTCTCAACTTCAATTTACCAACAAACAAAGCCGGAGAGTATGAACTTTTGATTACAAATTCGGAAGGAGTTCAATTCTCGAATCTTAAATTTTCTGTAGTAGGCATGAGTAATATTTCTCGCTCTTTGGATAAAACTTCGGAATTAGAAATCAAATTAAATAAAACTGAATTTGATCTTGGAGAAGAAATAGAAATATATGTTAAGGCTCCATATAAGGGCGCTGGAATTATTACAATAGAAAAAGATAAAGTCTATTCTACACAATGGTTTGTAAGCAAAACTAATTCGTTTATTAAAAAAATTAAAATCCCCGCAGGTCTTGAAGGAAATGGTTATGTAAACGTAGCATTTGTCCGTGCTGCCGATTCAAAGAATATTTATATGAACCCCTTAAGTTACGGGGTTTCATCTTTCGCCATAAGCAAGAAGAATAGAATGAATAAGATTACTTTGGATATACCTTCGAAGGCAAAGTCTGGTGAGGTATTCCCTATAAAGTTTAAAACTGAAAAGCCCTGTAAAATAGTAATTTTTGCTGTCGATGAAGGGATTTTACAAGTGGCTAATTATCAAACTCCAGACCCCTTAGCGCATTTTTTTAAAAAAGGTGCGTTAGAGGTGAAAACATCTCAACTACTTGATTTAATACTTCCTGAATATTCGTTATCACAGCGTGTTTCTGCCATGGGTGGAGATAGTGGGTTGGATGAAATAGGTAATAATCTAAATCCATTTAAAAGAAAACGACACAAAGCTGTAGTATATTGGTCTGGTGTTATAAACAGCGATCAGAAAGTGCGAAAATTGGAATACACCGTTCCTGATTACTTTAATGGTACATTACGCGTAATGGCTGTGGCTGTATCTTCTGACGCTATTGGTACAGTAGATAAAAAAGCCATTATTAAAAACCCGTTTGTGATTAGTCCAAATGTGCCTATGTTTGCAGCTCCTTCTGACTCTTTTCAAGTAAGTGTAACAGTTACAAACACACTATCAGGATCAGGTGAAAATTTAGCAGTAAATTTTGAGGTTTTAGCATCTTCTCACCTTAAAGTATATCCTAGCAAAATGAGACTTAAAATTAGTAAGGATCGTGACACTATCATTCATTTTCAGGTAAATGTTAACAAAAAATTAGGGGCGGCTTCTTTAAAGTTTAAAGCGACTTCTAAAAAAGGAAGTACTGAACTAGCTTCTTATTTAAGTGTAAGACCAGCCATCCCTTACAAAACTACATTAAAATCAGGGATTGTACGAAATGAAAAAGTAGAGGTTGAAACTCCAAGGCAAATGTATGAAGAGTATAGAGATTTAAATACTTCTGTTTCTTTCTTACCTCAAGGAATTTCAACAGGCTTAGTGCAATTTCTTGACAAATATCCTTATGGTTGTACAGAACAAATAGTGAGTCAGGGATTTCCTTATCTTTTACTAAAAGATGTATCGGATTATAAAATAGAAAAGACTAAAATAGTAAAAAAGATAAGTTATACCTTGAAAGTATTGCAAGCACGACAAAATGGAGAAGGTAAATTTGGAGTATGGGCTGCTAATTCTCATACATCGGATTTTATAACTGTGTATGCTGCACATTTCATTACGCAATGTAAAAAATCAGGTTACAATGTATCCAATAATTTATATAAGAGAACGCTCGAAGCATTAAAAAGTATTGCACAACGAAACGATATAACCAATGCTCATGAATTTCGTGTACAAGCATATGCAATATATATTCTTACTATGAACGAGATTATTACTACCAATTACATTTCATCACTCAGAAAGCAACTTGATTCTAAGTTTAAAGATTGGAAAGAGGATTTAACTGCTGGATACGTTGCAGGTTCATACTTTTTAATGAAACAGGAAAAACAAGGACAAAGACTATTAAATAGCGTTGTGAAAACTAATTTTATAAAACGCACTATTTCTTGGAATTATTATGATGGGTTAATACATAATGCCCAAGTATTATATCTTTTAGCTTCGCACACACCAGATGTTTTGAAAGATGTTTCAGATAATATCATTCAAAAGATTGTTAAGCATCTTAAAAATGGTGATTACAACACTCTAAATTCATCTTATAGCATAATGGCACTTAGTGCAGTTTCTAAGGCTATAGCTGAACCATCAAATAGCAAAATAAATATAACCCAAATTTTTAGGGATGAAAAGACGAAATCTCTATCCCTTCCAACTGGAAAATTCCCTGTTGCAGAATTTTCTGAGAATGCAGTTAAACTGCTTTTTTCGGTGGAGGGAAATCGAACAGCATATTACCAAACTGTTCAAGCAGGATACGAACTTGAATTACCCCAAAATAGTATAAAAAATTCTATAGAAGTTTCTCGTACATATAAAAACGCAAGGGGAGAAACCATAAAAAAAGCAACAATAGGAGAAAAAATTGTAGTGCACCTTAAATTTAGAAGCTTGAATGATAAAATACTTAACGACGTTGCTTTTGTTGATTTATTACCAGCGGGTTTAGAAGTAAGTGCAGCAGATGTGAGAAATAATAATAGTGGATCTTGGATCCCTAATTACGTTGAAGTAAGAGAAGATAGAATTGTTTTTTATGGCATTGTAAATCCTAAAACTCAAGAGGTAATGTATAAAGCAAGAGCCATAAATAAGGGAACATTTGTCGTTCCACCTCTCTATGGTGAGTCAATGTATGACCGAACAATTTTCGGATATTCTCCTACTAATACTTTTATTATTGAATAATTTTTTCACCCAAAACAAGAAAAACCTATACCAGTTATTTTTTTTAATACTGGTATTACTTTTAACTTATTTTTTATGTAAACCTTCGACTAATATTCTATCAAATAATGATTTCTCACAGGTAGTTTACACTAAAGACAAAAATGTACTTAGAATTACCTTATCTAGTGATGATAAATACAGGCTGTTTTGCCATATAAATTCATCAGGATCATTAATTAAAGAAGCTGTATTACTAAAAGAGGATCGCTACTTTTATTATCATCCAGGAATAAACCCCGTTTCTGTATTTAAGGCAATAATTGAAACATACTTAATAGGTAATTCAAGAATTGGCGGGTCAACTGTTACTATGCAGGTTGCACGCTTACACTATAGATTAAGAACAAAAAATATATCAGGCAAGCTTAAGCAAATGCTTTATGCTTTATACCTAGAAATATATTATTCAAAAGATGAAATTCTTGAGGCCTACATAAATTTAGCTCCATGTGGAGGAAATATTGAAGGATTTGCTGCTGCATCATTAATATATTTCGAAAAAGAGTTATTGGAAATAAACTTGCAAGAGGCATTGTTTTTAAGTGTTTTGCCTCAGAATCCTTCTAAATACAGACCTAGAAATAGTAAGATACCACCTGAACTTACCAACGCCAAAATGCGTCTTTACAAACAATGGCAAAATGTGAAAGATATTAAACCGACTTCTGAACAAATTGCTCATTCAAAAATGCCACTAAATATTGCTTATTTCACTCCTTACCGCGCCCCACATTTCACCACATCTATATTAAATAAATTTAAAGATGAAAACCGGATTTACACCACCTTGGATTGGAAACTTCAGAATCTTATAACCCGAATAACAAAGCAATATGTTCAGCGAAAAAATTCACTTGGAGTTAAAAATGCTGCTGTTCTTCTGGTAGATTATAAAAACAATATGGAAGTGGTTGCGAGCCTTGGTTCTGTAGATTTTTTTAATGATAATATTCAAGGGCAAGTAGATGGCACAAGGGCTCGACGGTCACCTGGATCAACGCTAAAGCCTGTACTATATGCATTAGCTATGGATCAGGGGGTTATTAATCCAATGACAATGTTAAAAGATGCCCCTACAAGCTTCTCTAGTTATACTCCAGATAATTATGAACTTGATTTCAAAGGGCCAATAAAGGCATGGGAAGCACTTATAAACAGTAGAAATGTGCCTGCAGTATGGTTAGCTTCACAAATAGAGAATCCAGATTTACACGATCTCTTAAAAAGTTTAGAACTAGGCGATTTAAAGGCTAAAGATCATTATGGATTATCTATAGTATTAGGAAGTGCAGAATTTAGTATGAGAGAGCTGGTGTCTTTGTATGGGATATTAGCTAACAATGGTGTTTTTCAAAAAACTAACGAAAGCTATATTTCTGGAGAGTATGAAAACCAGCCATCCGACATAAGTTATTTAAGTCATGAAGCAAGTTGGCTTACAAAACAAATCTTAATGAAAAACCCCAAACCAAACAGGAACAATCTATTGGCGTTTGGTAATGCCTATAAATTTGAAAAAAATTTACAGGCAATTGGGTATAAAACAGGAACATCAATAGGATTTAAAGATTGTTGGTCTATTGCTATTTTTGACAAGTATATATTGGCTGTTTGGTTAGGGAATTTTAATGGTTATGGAAACCCCGTATTTAGTGGTCGCAAACTAGCAACTCCGTTACTTTTTGAGATAGCCACTAATGTAATGAGCGAAAATGAAAAATCGCCAGATTATGAAATATCTGAAGATATACAGTGGATGCCACCTGGAATACGAGAAGTTGAAGTCTGTGCAGCTTCTGGGAAGCTAGCACACCCACACTGCAAACGAAAATTAATAACACACTTCATTCCTGGCAAATCTTCAATACGGAAATGTGACATTTGTCGTGAAATTTATGTGAACACAAAAAATGGTTACAGATCCTATAGTGACGGTAAAGGGGTTCATACTGAAGTGTTTGAGTTTTGGCCTACCAATATGTTAAAAATATTTCGAAAAGCAGGCATTCCTAGAAAAACACCTCCAATTTTTGACAATACTCAAAACGTTAATCATATTAACAAAGTAAATGAAGGCTTTGCTCCAAAAATTATTTCGCCTATGTCTGAAACAAAATATTTAATCTCACCAAGTGAGACTGTGTTTAATAACCTTCCTCTTAAAGCTATCGTAGATGCTGATGTGAATGAAATATACTGGTTTATTGATGAACAATTTGTTGGACGCTCAGATCCTAGCGAAACTCAGTTTTGGTCATTGAAACCTGGTACCTTTCAAATTGGAATTATAGATGATAAAGGCCGCAGTAGTTCCAGAAAAGTAAAAATTGGCATAGCTATGAATTGATTAAATTAAGAATATCTAACGACAATACCAACACTAATGTAACTATACCTATCTATTGATTTAAATAAATGCAACTACGCATAGCTAATACCTAACCAAGTACCAAAAAGTTTATAGAAAAAGATGTCTGGTTATTTAAATAGTATTAAAAAAAAATTGAAAATTATAAAAGGCTTGGAGATGAAACTTTTAAACAATTGCAAGAAAAAAAGTTGTTTTGGAAACTAAATGAAGAAAGTAATAGTCTCACAATCATTGTAAAACATTTAAACGAAAATATGCTTTCTCGTTGGACTGGCTTTATAACAGGGCCTTTGAAAGAGAATTATAAGGATGACTAGGTATTTTTTAAATCCATAAATCTTAAGTGCTTAAATTAAATTGTTAAAAAACACCCATCTCTTTGGAGGTAGGTGTTTTTTTTTATAATATTATACGAGATTATAGATCCCAAATCTAAATCTTCACATACCAATTTTTTCAATTTGTAGGTTTTAAGTGCTGTTTAGGACGTCTTTAGACGACGTCTCTCAATGTTGCCCCCTTGACGGGCTTATAAGGCTACTGGGAGTCCCACGGCGGAGCCCTGGATGATTATGACAATAAGCTAAGGACACTTTACTCCAATTGACTATAAATAAATAAAAAGCACAATGAAGGTTTCGGCGATTTGAACACCCAATCGGAAAACAACTATCCTCAAAACTGAATGGGTTTTTATTAGTTATTAAAAGATGATTAAAAAAAATTATTGACCATTTAATGAAAGTACTCTATTTGATTGAAACTAGTGGTGTTATACTATTTGGACCAAAATCACATTCAATTTCTGCCAGCTCAAATCCTCAAGGAATCGAAATTTATGTAGGCGTTGGAAGAATGGGAATTACGCCACTAAAACTCGAATTAAATCCAAGCAATACTTATTCAATCGAATACAGGAAAAATAGATTGCGTTCCCATACCAAAAAGGAAAAGTTGGAGTAACGTGGATTGTGCTTGATGTCTTGGGAAACACTACCCCAGTAATAATAGATGTAGAAACTGGTATGATTTTGAAAATGATACAATCAATACTACACTTGAAAAAAATAAAAACAAAAAGTAACCACTACCCGCTATAATATGTGAAGCTATTTGCAGGATTTTTAGACCTGATAATTGGAACATGGGAGCCAATAAATGAAGTTGATATTTGCACAACAAGGAATGAGAGAATTTATGACTTCTCTATCTGTGACATTAAATAAAAAAACAAGTAATATTCTCTTCGATATGATCAAAAAAATAATATTTATTGTTATGCTGTTATTTAGTTTTACATCGTGTAACAAGGATGATGTAGATAGTATTCAGCTATTTGAAAAATTATTTTATTCTGATTTAGATAACAAGTTATGGAAGCATCGAGTCAATGAAATTGATGATGCAAATAAATACCTCGAGTCATTTATAGGGTTGGAATTAGATGTGTTTTACAATAATAACGATCGATTTTACGTATCCCACGATGATGATTTTGATGTTAACTTAACGATTACATTTAAAGAATACTTGTCAGGAATAGATAATGTAAGTGATCATTATTATTGGGTAGATTTTAAAAACCTTAACGGGGCAAATGATGAAAATTCATTAAAAAGAATGCTCAAAGTAATGGATGAATTTGGAATAAAAAAAAATACGATTGTTGAATCCACTAATCATACATCATTAAAAAAATACAATGAGAAGGATATTTACACTAGCTACTGGGTTCCGACACATTTTTACAATGGTGTTTTAAGCGAAGTAAACTTGCAGGATCTTAAAGAAATACGACAAAATTTAAGTGAATGCGAACATATTGCATTGTCATCTCATTCGAATAACCTATTATTTTTAACTGATCATTTCAATGAATACAACCTTCATTTATGGACCAATGGTTTGATAGGAGACGATGCTAAAGAAATAATTAATAATTTAAAAACGTATTCCAACGTAAAAGTTATTCTCATTGACTACGAAGAACCTTTTTAAAAGTTAAGTCCATGTCTAATTAGTTATTAATTCTGAAATCAATTTACATTGTAGCTCAAAATAAAAATCCGATTTAGACTGAAAATACATTGTATAAATTATGAAAAAAAAATCAAATATCGATTTATTAAATGCTGTACAATCTTACTTCGATGCCCTTTATTATTGTGATACCGAAAAACTCAACAACATATTTCACAAAAACTCTAGTCTATTTGATGTCGATGAAGGAAAGGTTTTCGTTGAGCCCATCGATAGTTTTAGTAAGGATGTTGGAGGGAGAATATCTCCTGCGAGTAAAGGACAAGAACCAGCCGCTGAAATTTTATTGATTGACTGGCTATCCCCTTATTGTGCAACAGTAAAAATAAGAATTAGAGCACATAATAATGTATTTGTAGACCATCTTGGATTTGTTGATGGTGAAGATGGATGGCAGATAGTTTCTAAAATATGGCATTTGGAAAAAGTAATAGACTAGCCCTAATTTTCTTATACTTATTTGCTATGATTAATAAACCAGGTACATAAAAAAGTAAAAACAACAGTCAACTATGCCAGTGATCATTAAGCTAAAAGAAATCTTATCAATTATTAATAATATTGATGTGACAACTGCAATGAAAGAAGGCTTTATTGCATACAGTAATGGAAATTCAGTTGTTCCTGCCGTAGGAGAATTACTATTTGATAATCCACCTGGAGATGTACATATAAAATATGGTTTCATCAAAAAGAAAGATTACTATGTCGTAAAGATTGCATCAGGTTTCTATAAAAATACACAACTGGGTATTGCTTCCGGGCAAGGACTAATGCTTGTTTTTAAACAACAAACTGGAGAATTAGAAGCGGTATTATTAGACGAAGGCTACCTTACAAACCGTAGAACAGTAGCGGCAGGTATTTTGGTGGTTGAGCATTTTTCTAATAACAAAACACCAACGATTGGTATTATAGGAACAGGTACTATTTCAAAAATGCAAATTCAACAATTAAAACAAGCCCAATTAGGAAACACCTATTGGATATGGGGAAGGAACAGAACTAAAGCAGAAGAGTTAAAGACAGCTTTGGGTAATGACTTTGATATTCGTCTTGCAGCTAGCTGTAAAGAGCTAGCTCAAAACTGCAACACCATCATAACAACCACCCCTTCAGAATCCCCCTTACTCCAAGGAGATGACATCAAAAAAGGAACGCTCATTGTTGCCATTGGGTCGGATACCCAGTGTAAGCAAGAATTATCAAGCAATATTATACGAAAAGCAGATTTAGTAATCGTGGATAGTATTCCACAAAGCAAAAGTCGTGGTGAAGTATACCAGGCTGTAAAAGCAGGGGCCATTACTGAAAATCAAGTTGTTGAATTAGGGAAAGCATTACAAGAGACTCAAGATCTAAAAAATAACACTGAACAGATTACGATAGTTGACCTTACAGGGGTAGCTGTTCAGGATATTATGATTGCATCAGAAGTTTTTAAAATAATTAATAAAGAGAAGTCATGTTAAAATTTGTAAGTAATAAAGGAGGGGGAAAAGCTGTAGATATTGAAACCGCTATTTTAAGGGGGTATGCACCCGACGGTGGATTGTATGTGCCAGAACACCTCCCTCAAATAACGTTGGAACAATTAGAAAAATGGAAGTCATTATCTTTTAAAGAATTAGCGTTTGAAATTTTAAGTTTATTTATTGATCGCTCTATTGTTTCTGGGGAAGAGTTAAAAGTAATCATTGAAAATGCTTACGGTACATTTGAAAAAGAAAACGTAATTCCCATCTACCAATTAAAGTCTCAAAAAAATACTTATATCATGGAACTGTTTCACGGTTCTACACTTTCTTTTAAAGATATTGGCATGTCTTTTTTAGTCAATCTTGTTGACTTTTTTCTTTCCAGAAAACAGGAACGGCTATCTGTTATAGTTGCCACGACTGGAGATACAGGTCCCGCCGCGGCCAGCTATATTTCTGGAAAGACTAGTCTAGATGCATGGGTATTATATCCTAAGGGATTAATAACTGAAGCACAGGAACGACAGATGACTACTTTACATCACTCCAATATCCACCCAGTGGGAGTTTATAATTGTCCTGACGGAGGAGACGATTTAGATGTAATCATAAAAAAACTATATGCCAATAAACCTTTTAAAGATCAGGTAAAACTCTCTAGTGTCAATTCTCTTAATTGGGGGCGCATCATGGTCCAGACAGTTCACTATTTTTATGGGTACCTTCAAGTTGCTGAAACAGTCGGTGAGACCATAAGCATATCTGTTCCATCAGGTGGATTTGGTAATTTGTGTGCAGGTGGTTTGGCCCGAAAAATGGGACTCCCAATTAAAAATCTAATCATTGCAAACAATAAGAATGAATGTTTGAACCGAATATTTAGTCAAGGTATTTTTTCTAAACAACCAATTCATGAAACCATTTCATCAGCTATTGATATTTTAATTCCCATAAATTTCTGGAGATTTCTTTATTTTTGTATCAACAAGGATTCAAATAAATTAAAACAATGGGCCGAAGAATTTGATCAAAAAGGAATAATTAAATTTGATGAGGCGACCTTTAATGCCTATAAGAAAGGATTTCTTTCAGGGAGCGTTAGCGATAAGCGCACCATGGAATTGATGAAAGAATTATTTGAGTCTGAGGACTATTTATTAGATCCGCATACAGCTGTATCTTTAGAAGTTGCAAATTCATTACGCGAAGAAATTGGTGACCATAAAATCATTTGTTTTGCAACAGCGCACCCTGCAAAGTTTCCGGATACAATACGGCAATCCCTTGGTAGAGAATCATTACCCAGTGCTGCCATTCACCCCTCTATTGAAACCGCAAAACGTAAATGTCAAAAGGGCTATACAGTAGATAACGCTCATATTGAAGACGCCTTATTAGATGCTATGAAAAATCATTGGCAACAAAACCGATAATTTTATAATAGACTAAAATGGAACATTATACAAGATTAAATGAGCAGGAAATTGACGAAATTTTACAACAATTTGAAATGGGTCCAATTGTTTCTGTTAAACTATTAGATGGTGGTTTTGAGAATACTAATTATCTAATAACATCAACAACAAAAAAATATATTCTTTGTGTTTGCGAACAAAAAGCCGAACAAAAAGCGGAAGAACTTGCCCGAGTATTAATCCATTTAGACACACAAAAGTTTCATACTTCAAAAATAATTACCCAAAAAAACGGCCAATTATTCAGTGTTTGGAAAGGCAAACCAATCATGATTAGATCGTATGTTGAAGGAACCGTTATTGCAAATTCTTCTCCTCATTTATTGCGTCTTATCGGCAAAGAAGTCGCGAAGTTACATCTAGTATGCGCACCCGATTTCATACCAAAACAATTGAATTATGGAAAAGAACAATTCCAAAATATCAAAAAGTATGGGGCAAATTCTGAATTTGAAAGGTGGCTAGGAAAGATAGTTAAATATATAACCCCATACCTTGATTTGAATTTACCGAAGTCGTTAATTCATAGCGATATTTTTTTAGATAATGTGATTATCAGTGAAGATGAAAGTGCCGTAACAATAATAGATTTTGAAGAATCGACTTACTACTTCCGTGTATTTGATATTGGAATGACCATTATTGGTACCTGCGCAGACGGAAAGACCATTAATTTAGAAAAAGTAAACTACTTTTTAAATGCTTATCACTCTAAAGCACCATTAACAAGCGATGAAATTAACGCGCTTAAAGCATTTACCATCTATGCAGGTGCATCAATGACTTTCTGGAGGCATCAAAACTTCAACTATACTAAACCAGATCCTGAAATGTATAACCACTATTTGGGATTGCAAGTGCTCGTTGACTATGTGTTTGCACTAGATGATGATAGTTTTTCGAAACTAATAAAAGATAAATAACGGACGCCACTATGCATAGTTAAAATGTGACTTATGAGACTAAACGCAGTATACAATCGACCTTATTTAAGCAGAAGAAACCGAATGGAGACATTTAACTATGAATTACCCTTTAATATAATATAAAAATTATGACAGTCTTAAAAAAGATACAACTACTAAGCATACTATTGATATGCTTTTTTACAATGACTAACTGCAAACAAACAAAAGAGGACACTATCATAACTAATGGCCACAATTTTCTATTTCAATATGGTGGGGAAAATAACGATGAAGGCTTATCTGTTCATATAGATAAATCTGGAAATTCATATGTAGGCGGCTACTATAGCCAAGTGGGTAAAACAATAAATGATTCTATTCAATTAGAGTTTCCTATGAGTGTTGGTAAATCTGCTATGATTCAAAAAACAGATAGTGAGGGGGCTATCGTTTGGCAAAAATTTTTGTTAGGACAAACAGAAGTCGCGAAAACAGATATTAATAACATCTATACAGATTCAAAAAATAACATTTATTTGTCTGGAAACTTTAATGGAACCGTGGACTTTGATCCAAGCGCTAAAAGCACTTTAATAACGGGAACTGGAACCGATGGATATCTACTTAAACTAAGTCCTTTAGGTGAGTTGTTATGGGTTAATCAATATGGTAGCCCTGGCTTTGACAATGCGCATTCTATTGTCGTAGATGAAAATGATTATTTGTACACCACAGCAGAATTTATGGATACCATTCAGCTAAACGGATTAAATAACGAAAAAATAAACTTAATTAATACTGCTAGTCTAACAAGTCCCAATGTATTTATTCAAAAATTGAATAACAAAGGACAAACCATTTGGGCAAAGGTTTTAAATACAAGCATTATGTCCCAAGGAGTAGGACTTTGTTTAGATAAAAAAGGAAACCTCTACAACTCAGGGTTTTTCATAGGAAAAGCGGATTTTAACCCTGGTAAAAAAGAGAACTATATAAACTCTGTTAGCGAGGATCAATTGGATATTTATGTGTTAAAGTTGACAAATAACGGTGATTTTGTTTGGGTCAATACAATAGGAGGAGTTGGCAATGAGATGACATTTACTGTTGCTGTAGACACAAAACAAAACGCATATATTTCTGGTAATTTTTCAGATTCATTAATCATTAAAGAGTTAGGTAATAAAAAAATAAAGTCAAAGGGATTACAAGATTTCTTTATATCTAAAATAGATAATAAGGGAAAAATAGAATGGTTCAAATCATTGGGTAGTGGCGGACAGGAAAATGGCAGAGAGATTGCAATTGACAGCGACAATGATTTATTTATTACCGGCTTTTATTCGAACACACTTGAAATCAAATCTCCCAATTACACTAAAACACTTATCTCTAAAGGAAATATTGATATGTTTTTACTTAAAATGAATTCCGATGGAGATTATATATGGGCTAATAGGTATGGAGGTGAAGGGAATGAGTCAGGATGGAGCATTGATGTAGATAATACCCACTTATATTTGACTGGATTCTTTTCAAACACCATTGAATTTAATCACTTAAAAGAGAAAAAAGTATTAGACTCAAATGGGGAGTTAGATTTTTTCTTTACAAAATTTCAAAAAAATAAATTTCAAAAATAATACTGATTTAAAACAGTTACAAACAACAAACACCCACTTAAACGGAGGAAAAATTAATGCGTTATACACTGTAAAATGATTAAAACACTATTTTCGAGTATTATACTCGTCCTATTAATTTTCTCATGTAAAGATTTAAACACCAGAAATATAGACGAAAGATTAAAAAAGTCACTACTTTTTTATGCCTCATTTGACACATCTACAACTGCAGACTTTGCAAAAGGAGATCCTAAATTGTATGATGCACCCTCAAGAAAATACCTAGATTCTACATCTAACACTCTGAGGTTTGCTCCTTCTGTAGAAATAGATAGTGAAGTAGGGAAATTCGGGGGATCTTTAAAATTTAAAGACAATATTATGCCCGTTGTGTTTTATAAGGCTGAAAAAAATGTGAATTTTCAACTTAAAAATTGGAGTGGTACAATTTCTTTGTGGCTAAAAGTGAGTCCAGATAACGATCTAACAAAAAATTATGTAGACCCTATTCAAATTACAGAAACCTACTTTTCAGACGCTGGTATATGGACTGATTTTACTCCAACTAGCAAAAAAAGGATGTTTCGCTTGGGGGTAGCGGGTGACTCAGCATCCTGGAGCAGTAATGATGAAGATATTTCTAATAAAGAATTCTATCACAGAGTAAGAGGGATCGTAGACCCTCCATTTAGTAATGATTCATGGACACATATAGCTATAACACATTCTAGATTAGGGAGCGGAAATGGAAGTGCTAACTTGTATATTAATGGGGTGTTAGCAGTGACTCATAGCCCCATAAAAGATCCTTTTACATGGGAACACAATGACGGTAAAATTTTTCTAGGTCTAAGGTATTCCGGATATATTGACGAGCTTACCATTTATGATAGAGCATTGACAAAAAAGGAAATTAAACATATTCAAAAAACAGCACTCACAACAAATAAAGTTCCCTAAGTGGAATGACACAAAAAAACTCTTTAGTTAAAATACCAAATTGTTGTTTACGTCAACTACTCCTAAAACTACTAGACCTCCCCTACTGCTAAAAGTGAGCATACTGTACAGCCGAGCGGATACCGATTCTATTTAATTAAAAACTATGAAAAAAAATTTATGAAAAGAATACCTTTACTGCTATTGATAACTTTAATCCTAAGCTGTAAACCTGATGATAATGACATTATTGAAGTTAAAAAAACCTATACTGTTAAACTCGGACTCACTAAGTTAACTCCATTACGTAACATTGATTACAAATATTATTTATGGGCCTCAAAAAATGGAGAGAACAAATTGATAGGTTTTTTTTCACTTTACACAGAAATTGAAGCAAACGAAGGTCAAGAATTTAGTAATTATTTTAATTTTGATAGTATATCGAAAGAATGGACAGAAGAAGAAATAAATATTACCCTCACAATTAATAGTAGATCAGGACTAACATCAGAACCCTCTAACTGGACTGTAGCTAAAGGCTCCGGGAATCTTTCATCAAATTCAATAACTTTATCCCTAAAGGGGGGGCTTTTGAATCAGAAAACCAAAGTTTCCTAAATTCTAAGGCAAGTTTTTTTATTAAAACCCCTTCTATAAACTCAAGCGGAGCCAATCAAAATGGGATCTGGTTTATTAAAGATCTTCCACCTACAGAAAGTGGATTTGAAAACTTACCAGTATTGGGAGAAAACTGGGAGTATTCTGCTTGGATCTTAGTAGACGATATGGATGATACTGATGATATTGTAGCGGTACCCATTGAGAAGTTCACCAATACAACTCAAGCTGATACTAGTATTTATGGGAATTCATTTAATAATAAATTTAAGGGATCTAACCTAGTATATCCATTTATTGGAGAGGATTTTATTAATGATCCTAATGGAAAATTTCCAAACTTAGACTTTCCTTTAGATCTTAGAAAACCCTCTTCAGTATTAAATACAAAACCCAATGTCATGATAGCTATCCGACCTAAATCTTACACAGATAGTCAAAGCCATTTCCAATTAGAGCCTTTACAAAGTCTATAGTGATTGATGATCAATTATCAGAAAAAATAACTATGGATAACAGAAATTTAACCGTTGGTTTTGCTGCAAGCCTATCTTTTGGTGAGTAGGCGCTTACGATTCCAATAAATAAGTAGCTGACACAACCAAGACTACATTATATATAGTTTACCAAATCGTTATAATTTATTAAGAAAGTTATGAATAAAAATAGTTTTGCCAGTGATAATTATGGAGGTGCATTGCCTGAAATGATAGAGGCCATTCATAAAGTTAATAAGATGCACGTAAAATCATATGGGTATGATAAAATTACATTAGATGCTAAAAAACAATTCCAAAAATCCTTTGATAGTAGCTTAGATATTCGGTTTGTTTTTAACGGTACTGGCGCTAACGTTCTTGGACTAAGTATTTGTACAAACTCGTTTAATGCCATACTATGTGCTGAATCCTCTCATTTGTATGTAGATGAATCTACTGCTCCTGAAAGTTTTACAGGGTGTAGGCTCATGCCTTTAGTCACTAATAAAGACGGTAAAATTGAAGTTGAAACTATTAAAAATGCCCTCATTCGTAAAGGAGATGAGCATTTTCCTCAGATTAAAGTAGTGTCTATTGCCCAACCAACCGAATATGGAACTGTTTATTCTTTGAAAGAGTTATCAGAAATAGGCATTCTGTTAAAAGAAAACAATATAATTTTTCATATGGATGGAGCGCGTCTTTTTAATGCTGTAGTACATTTAGAATGTTCACTATCAGAAATGACTAAAGATATTGGAGTTGATGTGTTATCTGTTGGCGGCACAAAAATAGGCATGCTGTTTGGAGAAGCTGTGGTTTGTTTTAACAATTCACTTTCAACTAATATAAAATATAAACATAAACAGAGTATGCAGTTGCCCTCTAAAATGAGGTTCATTTCAACCCAGTTTTATCATTTACTTAAAGAAAAACTTTGGGAAAAATCAGCATTACACTCAAACAAAATGGCTAAAAAGCTATTTGACGAAATAAAAAAAATTTCAACAATAAAAATAACAAGAACCGTACAGGCTAATTCAGTATTTGCAATTATTCCAACTGAATGGAATAACTCCCTGCTTGAGCTCACTCCTTTTTATGTTTGGGATGAGCATACAAACGAAGTAAGGTGGATGTGTTCATTTGATACTGAAGAAAAGGATATAGAAGAGTTTATAGCATTAATTAGAAAATTAAACCAAAAAAAAATCAATACTGCGTAAGCAATATTAAATTAAAAAATAAATAATGGAATAGCATTATAAACTCAAATTTATAAAAAAGCATCAAAAAACCACAAACTTGACAACCCCTAAAAGTAATATAATTATATGATTGAATTTTTTAACGGAATGTCAGCTCTACAACAAACCTATTGGTATGTTGCATTAATCGGTTCGGCATTATTTGTGATAATATTTATAATAACCTTTATTGGAGGGGGGGATATAGATATGGATGCCGATATGGATACCTCAGTAGCTGGAGATGATGGCGGTGTAGGTTTTCAGTTTTTTACTTTTAAAAATGTAATTGCTTTTTTTACCATTTTTGGTTGGAGTGGAATTATTTGTATTGACAGTGATTATTCTAAGACGGCTACTATTTTAATTTCATCTGTAGCTGGTTTGGCAATGATGGTTGCCACTTCCTTTTTATTCTTTTGGATGGCTAAAATGGCCGAATCTGGAACTTTGAAAATTAAAAATGCCATTGGAGTTGTTGGGGAAGTTTACTTGCCAATTGGTGCTAAGCGTTCCAAAATGGGTAAAATACAGATTAAAGTTCAAGGCAGTTTGAGAGAACTAGAAGCCATTACAGATGCCGAAGTAGAATTATCAACGACCACTTTAATTAAAGTAATAGGGGTCGTAAGTTCCGAATTATTATTAGTAGAAAAGTTATAATCGTAAACACAAAAAACTATGACAATTTTAAACCTCTTTTTATTGATCGCTATCCAAACTGCTGTAAGTGGTGTTTATTTAGTGATTGCCATTGTATTAATATTAGTTGTCTTTCTTTTTTCCATGTTAAAGCGGTACAAAAGATGCCCTTCAGACAAAATCTTAGTTGTTTACGGAAAAACAGGCGGAGAAGGTTCTGCAAAATGTGTTCACGGGGGCGCGTCCTTTATTTGGCCTATCATTCAAGATTATTCGTTCTTAGATTTAACCCCTATTTCTATTGAGGTTAATTTAGTAAATGCTTTAAGTAAGCAAAACATTCGTGTAAATGTTCCATCTAGATTTACCATTGGAATTTCTACAGAACCAAGTGTAATGCAAAATGCTGCAGAACGCTTGTTAGGCCTGGATCAGAATATGATTCAGGAGCTCGCTCAGGAAATTATTTTTGGACAATTACGTTTGGTGGTTGCTTCTATGGATATTGAAGAAATTAACACAGATAGAGATAAGTTCTTATCACACATTACACACAGTGTTGAAGCGGAACTAAAAAAGGTAGGCTTGAAATTAATTAATGTAAACATCACGGATATTGATGATGAGTCAGGATATATTGAAGCCTTAGGTAAAGAAGCAGCTGCAAAAGCGATTAACGATGCTATTATTTCTGTTTCACAAAAAGATAGAGATGGGGCGATTGGTCAAGCGCAAGCTGTCCAAGACCAAAGAGTGCAAGTGGCTGCGGCCAATGCAAAAGCAGTAGAAGGAGAAAACACAGCAAAAATACTGGTTGCAAATTCTGATGCAGACCGAAGAGCTAGAGAAGCGGAAGCGGGAAGAATTGCAAATGCCTCTGAAAAGGTTCAGGCGGCAAAAGCACTTGAAGAATCTTATGCTGCTGAGAAAATCGCAGAAGATGCAAGAGCAACGCGTAAAAAAGCAGCGCAAGGGGCTGATATTATTGTGCCTGCAAAAATTGACAAAGAAAAAATTGAGATAGACGCAGAAGCAGCAGCAGAAAAAATAAGAAGAATTGCAAAAGGAGAAGCGGACGCAATATTCTTAAAAAAACAAGCGGAAGCTAAAGGCTTGTATGAAATATTAACCAAACAAGCAGAAGGATTAGACCGCATCGTAAAAGCGGCTGGCAATAATTCTAAAGATGCAGTTTTGTTAATGATTGCAGATAAATTACCCGAGTTGGTTAAGACACAAGCGGAGGCTATTAAAAATATTAAAATTGACAAAGTAACCGTTTGGGAAAATGGAGGCGGAAAAGAAGGTCAAACCTCAACTTCTAACTTTATTTCTGGAATGTACAAATCGGTGCCCCCTTTACAAGAAATGTTTAATATGGCGGGTATGAAATTGCCAACCTATTTAAAGGGGGAAGATATCAAAGATACGTTATCCGATAGTAGTGAAAAGTAAAAACTGAGACTCCAAAACTTGTGTGGTATTCAATGAAAAGTTTAAAAATAATATACAAAGCAGTCCTTGCAGGGGTATTTATATGGTTTTTTGGACACATCATTTATACAGTAATTGATGGCTGCACTCAAAATGAAAAAAAAGCAGATATAGCAGTCATATTAGGCAATAAAGTAAATGAAGATGGATCACTCTCAAAAAGACTTGAAAAACGCTTAGAATGCGGCTTACAACTATATACAAATGGTCAAGTGAAACGTTTAATAGTTAGTGGAGGCTTTGGAAAAGAAGGGTTTTACGAGGGAGATAAAATGAAAGCCTATTTAATTAAAAGCAAGGTTCCCGATTCATTAATTATTAGCGACAATTTTGGAAACAACACACTGGCAACTGTTAACAACACCCTTAAATTAAAAGACAGTTTACAATTTGAAAGTTTGATTGTCGTATCACAATATTTTCATTTAACAAGAACAAAGATGTTGTTTAGAAAACAAGGATTTATAAATGTGAGTAGCGCAAGTCCTAAATATGTTGAGATAAGAGATTTTTATGCCTTATTTAGAGAATTTGTAGCTTACTATGTGGGCTAAAATAAGCGCTCAAAAATCATAGCTATCTGATTGACAGGCAACTCCTTTTTTAAGAATTGATGAAATTGTTTAGATAGAAAATAAGTAATTAAAAAAAATATGAATAAAATTAATGGCTATAGTAAGTTAACTTATGATCATTTCATAGCTAGTTGAACTCCAATGTATTCTAACGAATTTTGTGTTCGGTTTAAATTTGCTAAATTCGGTCTGTAAAACCCCTTAGCACTCCAAAAAAACCCTATGAAACAAGCACTCCAACTTACGCTGATTTTAGTAATAATTTCAATTATTTCTTGTCAAGAACATCAAAATGATTCAAGCCCTGCAATAATTTATGGAGGTGGAGATATCATCACCATGCAAGACGATTTGCCCGATTATGCAGAAGCAGTTGTGGTTAGAGATGGTAAAATTTTATTTGTTGGTTCGCTAACAGGGGCCAAAAAAATAGGGGGTAAAAGTTCTAAATATAAAGATCTTAAAGGAGGGACATTATTGCCTGGATTAATAGATGCTCATGCCCATTTTGCCTCCTTTTCAGCTCAAGCAATTGGGGCGAAGATATTACCTCCACCAGACGCTGGAGCTAAAGACATCCCTTCACTTCTAGATATTTTAAAAACCTGGAACACATCAGAAAATAGAGCCTTAACAGGATGGATTTTTGGAATGGGATTTGATGATTCTGTTTTAAAAGAAAAGCGATTTCCCACAAAGCATGATTTAGACCAAGTATCAATAGAATTTCCAATAATGATTGTTCATATATCAGGCCATTTTGCAGCTGTAAACTCTAAAGCTTTAGAATTATTAAATATTAATTCCGAAACAGAAAATCCTGAAGGAGGTATTATTAGAAGAGAAAATGGAAATGAACCTAACGGTGTTTTAGAAGAGCTGGCAGCAATTCCGTACATGCTTAAAGTTTTAAATCCTACCACTAAAGAAGCAGCAGAAAAGTTTTTTGAAGCCGGTCAGGAGATGGCATTATCCTATGGCTATACCACTGCGCAAGAAGGGAGAGCTATGGAGAATCATGAAATGCTCGTTAATGCATCAGAAGCTGGAAAACTAAAGATAGATGTTGTAAGTTATATTGATTATTTATTTGTTGATAAATACATGAATTCTAAATGGAATCGTAAAACGTATGACAATCATTATCGCATTGGAGGAATGAAATTGACTCTAGATGGATCTCCACAGGGGAGAACTGCTTGGCGAACACAACCTTATTTAATTCCTCCTGAAGGGGCGAAGAAAGGATATCAAGGGTATCCTGCAATCCCAAATGACAGTGTGGTAAGTGCTATTTATGAAAAAGGATTTAAAAATAATTGGCAAATACATACCCATGCAAATGGGGATGCTGCGATGGATCAAATGATTAGAACGATGAAACCAATAGTCGATAAATTTGGAAATAGTGACCGAAGAAATGTACTAATTCATGGCCAATATATTAGAGAGGATCAATTAGACTCTTTTAAAGATTTAGACATAATAGCATCATTCTTTCCATTACATACGTTTTACTGGGGAGACTGGCATAAACAAATTATTGGCGATAGCTTAGGGAATAAAATTAGCCCCACTAGAACAGCATTAAATAAGGGACTTAAGATTACCATTCATACAGATGCACCAGTTGCATTGCCGAACCTAATGCGAATGGTTGGTATTTCAGTGGAGAGAAAATCACGTTCTAATCAAGTTATTGGTGCAAATGAAAAACTAACTGCGTATGAAGCACTAAAAGCAATTACAATTTGGTCTGCTTATCAACATTTTGAAGAAGCGTCAAAAGGATCTTTAGAAAAAGGGAAGCTTGCTGATATGGTTATTTTAGACAAAAATCCTTTAAAAGTATCAGAAGATGACATTAAGAACATAGTAGTCTTAGAAACTATAAAAGAAGGGATGTCTGTCTATAAAAAATAAAGAAATAACAAAGCCGTTAACTCCCTATAAAAAAGGGAAATCCTCTTTTCAATGTACTGATGTTAATAATGATGAAAAGAAAAAATGGGGACTATATTATACAACTAAAGCAGCAATAAAGCTTACTCCAAAAGGGTGAAAACTGCCAACCTTAAAAGATTGGGATGCCGTTACTAAATCTGTAAATTTAGAAAATCAGAAAGCATATACTAAAAAAGAAGTTTCCATAACCTTAAGAGGTGGTAGCTCTGGACTTAATATGTTTATGACTGTTAGCCATGATATTACAAAAAAAAAATGGCCAGCTGTAGCTAACATTGGGATAAAATATATAGCATATATTATTGGCTTAGTTCCGATGAAGCTGAAGAAAACGCTTCAACAGCTTACTTTACAAAAAATTACAGTGATATGTTTATCAATGATTTATGTGAATATGTTGGAAAAAAGGTAGACTCTGTATTTTATTTTTCGGATCTGCAGCAGCCGTGGACATGCATGCTTTTTATGTCAGTTACGTGAAAAACAACTCGTATCTAGCAAGGCTAACGTATCTCCGAAATATATTATAAAACCCCTAGCTTAGAGTATAAAAAAATAGGTCAATTCTATGGGGGTAGCTTTAATTCAATATAAATAATAAACCCTATTAATAAATAAGTCACGATCGCTAAAATAAAAAGTACTTTGATTTGCTTTGTTCTGTTTTTATGTTCTTATGGATGTTTAAAAGCTCAAATCATTAAAGAATCTGTTTTCTCAACACATTTAAAACAAGAGCGGGAAATTAGTATTTACTTACCAGACTCGTATGCTGATAATCCACTAAAAAAATACCCTCTTATTTTCACACTTGATGGTAGTTTTTTGAATTTGCCTACTATATCAGTTTTGCAATGGATGAGTATGATAAGAAGTGCTCCAGAAGCTATAGTCATCAGTATAGAACATAATGGTCAACGCATAATTGATACGGATATAGATGTAACTACAGCACGTTTAAAACCTGGAGGCTTATCTTTTAAAAAGTTTTTAGATGAGGAGTTATTTCCAAGAATTACAAAGGACTATCGCATTAGTTCAAAACGGTTATTTATTGGTTTTTCTTCTACAGCCCACTTCCCAAGTGTATATGCTATTGATAAAGAATTGTTTTTTTCAGGGTATATAATGATTAGTCCAAATTATCCGGAAAAATTGCAAAAAAAACTGATTAAAGCAATTAAAAGCAGTTCTAAAGAACAATTTATCTATTTATCTACATCTGAAAATGATATACCTGAACACAAAAAATCTGTATTAAAATTAGACAGCCAACTTTCAGAAATAAATACACCTAATTTTTCATATCATTTAGACAACTTCTTAGGAGCTAAGCATACAGACTTATTATTTAGAAGCCTACTTACAGCTATTCCTATCGCCTTTAGAAAAACAACCATTAAATAAAATAAAATATGAAATTTAAAAAAAGTATCCAGATTATTATTTTTAGTCTGTTTGTGAACTCTGTAATGGGTCAAGCAGGCAAACACATTGTTGAAGGAAACAATACATTTGCATTCGAATTATTTAAGGAGCTGTACAAAAATGATACTAATGTCTTTTTATCTCCTTACAGTATTTCTTCAATACTCGCTATGACCTATGCAGGAGCGAGAAATGAAACTGAAAATCAAATGTTAAAGGTTTTGCATTACGATTCAAATCAAATACGCACACACCAAGGTTTTTCTGAAATTAATGCGTCATTTCTAAAATACAAAAAAGACTCATTAATAAAATTACACATTGCCAATGCCATATGGAAAAATGATCGCTTTCCAATAAATCAAGATTATCTGGACCTTACAAAAAAATATTATAGTTCCAGTATTTTTCCGTTACAAGGCGCTGGACCAATAAATTCATGGGGGAAGTTACATACTAATGGAAAGATAACTGAAATAGTAGATGATGCCGCTCTAAAAGATGCGCCAATGGTTCTTACGAATGCCATTTATTTTAAGGGAGATTGGCTTACAAAATTTGATATAAAAAATACCAAGAAAAAAACATTTACAACCCTAACAGGCAATGAAATATATGTTGAAATGATGTTTCAAGAAAATGAGGTAAACTATTGTGAAGACCCTATAAATCAAGTGTTGGAATTACCTTATAAAGGCAATAACATTTCTATGACCATCATATTGCCAAAAAAAAATAACTCTCTAAAAACTACAATACAAAACATAGACCCTGAATTGCTCTCATATTACAACACTAAATTTCAAAAAGAAAAAGTAAAAATTTTCATTCCTAAATTCACATTCAGATCCCGCATTAAATTAAGTAGTACTTTAACTAAAATGGGAATGCCCAATGCCTTTGATTCCAGAAAAGCAGATTTTAGTGGGATCTCAAATAACTTAAGTATAGCTAATATTTTTCAAGAATCATTTATCCAAGTAGATGAAAAAGGAAGTGAGGCTGTGGCCGTAACTACTGTACTAATGACAAACAAATCAGCCCCACCTGCTGTAAAGAAGGATATTATATTTAAAGCTGATAGACCATTTATTATTTTGATTAAAGACAAGGAAACAAATAGCATTCTATTTATTGGCAGTGTTGTCCATCCCATCATTAATAATGCTAAAAAGAAAGCGACCCCTTTCACTAGACATTAAGAAAAGCTCATTGTTATTCCACAAAATGAGGGTCTTATTTAAAAACATGATCCTTAAGCAATCCCTTTTAGTTAATTAAGTAGATACATTTAAATGGAAGAACTCTTAAAACCATACAATATAAAGCCACAAGAAATTGTAAAACTTGAGGGCTATGCCAGTAATAACTATAGAGTCAAAAGTGAAGGAGTAAATCACTTAGTAAAACACTATTTAGATGTTGCTGAATACGAACTGATATGCGAAGAAGATAGAATATTAAAACTATTATTTAATATGAATCTCCCCTTTCAATTACCTGTAAGCCATCATAAAATGAAGACCTTACAAGATGGATCGTTTACAAGACTTTTGCCATTCATTGAAGGAAACTTACTATCGTCCGTAATCCAAACGGATACTTTATTAAGAAATTTTGGTGAAACGACAGGGCTTCTTAACCATCATTTACTCTCTGTAAAAAGTGACACCATTAAGGCAAGAGAATTGTGTTGGGACATGAAACATACTCTAAGTAATTCCGAAAAAGTTACTTATATTAAAAATCCTAATGACCAAAAATTAGTATCTTATTTCCTAGACCTTTTTGAGCATAACATAGTTCCAATTCAAAACCAATTTAGACAGTGTACGATTCATGCTGACTTAAATGACAATAATGTTATTGTTGAGGGACAAACTATAAAAGGAATTATAGGTTTTGGAGACCTCACATATTCACCCTTAATATATGAGGTAGCAATTGCACTAACTTATATAATGCTCAGTAATGAAAATAAAGAATTTGAAAAAGCCAAAGCATTCTTACAAGGCTATCACAAAGTCTTACCATTAAAAAAAGAAGAAATAGAACTCCTTAGTATACTCATTCCTTCAAGGTTATGTGTTTCCGTTTGTCATTCTGCTCAAAAAAAAGCTAAAGGTGAAAATAATAAATACATCTTAGTCAGTGAAAAACCAGCGTGGAAGCTATTACATAAATGGATATCCATTAATCCTATATGGATACATAATTTCTTTCTAAAAGCGCTGAATTTTAAGACTAAATATAGAGATATAAAAGCGCTTAAAAGGAAGCGAAAAAAATTAACAGGCAAAACACTAGCCACAAGCTATAATGAGCCCATTTATATGACCGGAGCTGCCTTTCAATATATGTATGACCAACTTGGAAACACGTATTTGGATGCCTATAATAACATCCCTCATATTGGACATTGTCATCCTAACATCTCAAAGGTCATTTCTAAACAGGTAAGACAACTAAATACCAATACACGCTATTTATACCCTGAGTTGGTGGCTTACGCAGAAGCATTGACACAGACGCTTCCAAATTCTTTTGAAAAAGTATTTTACGTCAATTCTGGAAGTGCTGCATCTGATTTAGCGGTGCGAATGGCCAGAACGCATACTGAAAGAGAAACCGTCTCTATTCTAGAAAGCGGCTATCACGGAAACACCCTGTTAGGTATTTCCATTAGTGATTACAAACATAACGGTCAAGGGGGCCATGGTAAACCCGACAAAATTATCACCCTCCCCCTACCCAATGCTCACACTAAGGGATTTAAAACTGGGGAAGAGTTTGCTAAAGAAGCCATCACTATTCTAAAGCAGGAAATTGCAAAAGGAAGAATTCCCTCTGCTCTTATCGCAGAACCCATTTCAGGTTGTGGCGGACAAGTCCCTTTAGCAAAAGGATACCTTAAAACAATAAAGCCCTTTTTAGAAGCGCACAACATCTTACTTATCTTGGATGAGGTTCAAACTGGTTTTGGCAGATTGGGAAGCTATTTTTGGGGATTTGAAATGCACGGTATAGTGCCCGATATTATAATACTGGGCAAACCCATGGGAAATGGACATCCAGTGGCCGCTGTAGTCACTACCAATAACATTGCTAAAACTTTTGCAAATGGAATGGAATTTTTCACCTCGTTTGGTGGAAATCCGGTGTCCTGTGTAGTCGCTTTAGAAGTATTGAACACAATAAAAGAAGAATATTTACAGGAAAATGCAAAGCATGTTGGTGCATTTTTAAAAAAGGGTCTAATAGGCTTACAAAAGAAGTTTAGCTGTTTAGATGATGTAAGAGGTGAAGGTCTTTTTCTTGGAATTGAATTTGTAAACAAAGATGGAAAGCAAAGCAGTGGAATTGCCAACTTTATCAAAGAAGATTTAAAAAAGAGATTGATACTTGTAAGCACCGATGGACCGTTTAATAACGTGATTAAGATAAAACCTCCTTTGTGTTTTAATTTAAAGAATGCAGAACATTTTTTGAAGCAAACCGAGAAGTCAATACAATTAGCTACACTAAAGTATAAACTATAAGCTACACATCCGTATAAATTAAACATCTGCTAAACAATAACACTCATAAAAATAAATCATGAAAAAAATGGTCAAAATAACATTAGTTTCTCTAATAATAGGTTTTATAGTTTTAAATTGTCACGATGGATTTGGATCCGTAGGAGGCACTATCACAGTTGTACATACAAATAATGAAAATTGGATTATAAATTATAATCTAGACAAAAAAGTTGTGGGGATTATGTTGGGTCCAGAGACAAAAACCTACCACGAATCGTCTTGGAATCTCCCTGAAGACTTTGAACTCGTTTCCGAAAAAGATGGCTATACATGGCTAAAAAGAAAAGATAGCAAAGGGTTTCGGAAGCTATCCTTTAATATTAAAACGTATTCTGAAATGGTCTTATATGCACCACAACCTTTTACCGTATTTGATAAAGGGGTTAGTATCAATACAGGGCCACTAGGATTTTCTTGTAAAGTCAATCTATTTGGTATCAGTGAAAAGATATACGAATTTCTGCCCTTATTTACTTTTAAAGGCGCTAAGGATGAAAAAATAATTATCCCTGGAGAATCAAAAACTGAGAATGTAAGCATCCCTGATTTAGGAAGTTTCGTATTTTTTGGCAGTAAAGATGCCGTAGAAGAAACTGAAAATTTGCAGTTGATTATTGATGATGATTTTCCCCAATCAATTCAAAAGCACATCGCCCCAACAGTTAAAAGAGTAATGGCCTATTATGACAAAAATCTTAGACACGCAATCGAAAAAAAACTAATGATTCAAATGACTTACGAAACGGACACTACCGTTCAATATCGGATTGGAGGAAATGCCCAGAACAATCAATTTTCCGGAAAAGCCCGAGGGTCTGTTGCTGAAGAAGATGTTGAAGAGCTAGTACTTATGAATAAGGGGTTTTTGGCGCACGAAATGGCGCATATATGGCAGGTTAAATTAGGAGAAGACAATATGCGCTGGTACGCAGAAGGCGGAGCTGAATTATTGAGTTACAGAGCGATGATAGATATGGACATAATGAAAGAAGACTACTTAATTAACAGAATAAATGAATGCTTTACGGAAAGTAAAACAGAGCTGGAAAAGACAAGTCTTGTAGCACCACAAATACAGGGATATCCACAGCTAAATTATACCGCTGGAATGCTTACCTTAATTGCTGCAGAATTTGCAACAGCCGCAGATGGTACTCGTGATGATATATTTAAAATAGATAGAGAACTTGGCAAAACAAGTATAGACTCCCTTAATAACTTCCCTCAAGAAGCCTTTAACAAGACGCTGATATCTCTCGGAGCTACACAAGAAAGTGTCAGTGCCATCGAATACTTTATACACAATAAACACGAGAATCCACATAAAGCGTATATGAACCTTTTCAATAAGACAGGGGTTAAATACGAAGTCAATGAGGATCGTTTGCTAATAAAGGATTAAAATAAATAAAATATATTCACTAAAAATACAGTATGCTTCGACTATTAACCCCTTTTATGCTTATTTCAATTTCAGCTATAAGTTATGCGATTTATTTATGTATAACTGAAGATGATTTAACCTGGGGAATATTTCTCGTTATTGGAATGCTAATTTCTGGAATGGTATTCTTTGCATTAGACTTCATACTTAGAAAATGGTTAAATAAGTATATAAAAATAGTTTTTGCTGAAGTTACTTTAATGCTGTTGGCGGTATTAATATATAGTTATCCTTTTTGCATAACAAAAAAGTTAGTTCTTCCCCCTAACTTTAATAAAGAGTTTGTAACCATAATCTACGGGGTTGAAAACTCAAAAGAATTGTCATTTTCACCAATTAATTGTTGGAGTAATGAAGTCGAAATTCCAGAAAACGGGATTATATTAACAGCTTCTGACTATAAAGAAAATCTAAAAAGAACAGCCATTAGAATGGATTCAGGAATTTATTTAAATTCTGAAAAAACAGGAGAAGGGTTTGTTAAATTCCCTGATTCAAAATTTACGTTTGAAGGACAAATTTTTAGATATAGAACTTGGAGGCTACAAAACAAACATTGTTGCTCAGTTACATCGGATCAAGTCGATAGTTATAGAAAAGAAATAAAAATAAAATTTGAAAAAATAAAAGCCAACAGCTATAAAATTAAATAAAATCTCATAAGAAATAACAAAATTTTATAATCCCTTAACTCGCATTAAATTAAACTCTAACACAAAATGAATATGAAAGTTAAAATAACAGCAGTAATTAGTTTTTTGGGCGGAATAGGTTGGGGACTATTTGGACTCTATGCAATTTATGATGATGATCATATTAGAGAATTTGAATTTTTTGTTTATTTCGCTTTAATGGCCAGCACAATATCAACAGTGTTGTATGTACTGTGGACTCGTTTCGGAAACAAGACGTTTTCTGACTTACAAAAAATGCGATACGAAAATCAACGTTTAAAACTACAAATACAACAAAATAAATTAAAGAAAAAACTATTAGACTAACCCCTTATTAATTGAGAATGAATCCTTGTTTAGCTTAAAGGTATATCGGTTTAAATAATACTTTTAAAAATACATAAACCTTTTGAGATGCGAGTTTAGTGTATACAATTGAAATTGTTATGGTCCAAAAATCTAAATTTTCATATACCAGTTTTTAGGTTCGTAAATTTCAAATTACTTTTTAGAGTATTTTTGTTGAGCATCCCATGAGACTGTAAAGTCACCTCAGTAGCTTTTTGAGTCTAATACAAGAACTAAAGCGTGCAATTCCATGAGACTATTACTAACGGCTTGTACTAGCTTATAGTTTAAAATAAACGAAACCTCGCTTAACTAGAGTTTCCACCCTATTTAAAAATATAAAAATAAAACAATATACAACGGCCTTAATATTTGGAATCGCCATCGTAAGCTCTTCAGTATTTCTAGCTAAGGCATATACGAATAGAACTAAAATTGACGGACAAATCCGAGTCACAGGATTGGGAAAAGCAGATTTTTCTTTAGACTTGATTGTTTGGGAGGGTAGATATAGGGCTGAAAACAGAGACTTAAAACTGGCATATATCCTTAGAGAAAAATAAATCTACAATAAATGAATATCTAGCTAAAAAAGGAGTCACAACTGAACAACTAATTTATAGCGCTGTTAAAACAGAGCAAAAGAATAAACAGATCTATTCCTCCTATGGAAATTATATAGGGGAAGAATTTGTTGGGTATGAATTAACACAATCGGTTCAAATAGAGTCTAGAGAGGTAAATAAAATTGAAAAAGTGTCAAGAGAAATAACTCAGTTATTGAATCAAGGCGTTGAGTTGTATTCAGAATCGCCAAGATATTACTATACAAAACTTGCAGATCTCAAAATTGAAATGATTTCTAAAGCCACTGAGGATGCTAGACTACAGGCAGAAAAAATATCTGAATTTTCGGGTGGTAAATTAGGAAAACTAGAATCCGCTAAAATGGGAATCTTTCAAATTACTGGACAAAATTCAAAGGAAGCGTATTCATGGGGAGGAACTTTTAATACAAGCTCCCGAAAGAAAACAGCCTCAATTACTATAAAACTAGACTATAAAGTAAACTAAATTCTAAATGATACTATTTACAAGAGACGTTTTTAAACATTTTTTTGACAGCAACACATTTCAAAAAGGGGCGGCATTAGCTTATTACACGGTGTTTTCTCTGTTGCCAATGATCATTATTATCACTTCAATTTTAGGTATAATTTTTGGAAAACAAGCTGTTACAGGGGAAATCTATTCTCAATTAAAAAATATTTTGGGAGCGGATGCTTCATTACAAATACAGACTATTATTAAAAATCAACATACAAATCACAATAGTGTTTTAACGTCAACTATTGGGTTTATAACTCTAGCTTTTTCAGCTTCGGGGATTTTTAGTCAAATCCACAATTCGTTCAATACTATATGGAATATTAAAGAGAAACCTAAAAGTAGTATTCTAAAATACCTATCAAAACATATCATATCTTTTTTAATACTAATAGGGCTATTCTTTATTATTTTAATTAGTACAACTGTCACTAGTTTTTTAATAAAACACAGTAATAACTTACACAGTGATTATAAGTTTTATTACCTCTACGAACATCTCATATCTTTCGTGGTACTTGGTATTATATTCGCACTCATGTTTAAGTTTTTGGGGGATGCCAAAGTACATTGGAAGGCAACAATTCTTGGAGGGCTATTTACCGCATTACTCTTTGGATTTGGAAAAATAGGGATCGGTATGTACATAGGCCATAGTCATATTAGTTCAACTTTTGGCTCGGCTAGTGTTCTAGCTATATTAATGCTATGGGTCTATTATACATCACAGATCCTGTTTCTGGGAGCTTCATTTGTGAAAATAATAAGTAATGTGTTAGGATGTAAAATCATACCAAATAATAATGCCGTAAAAGCAGAAAAAATAGACCTTAATAATTAAAGCATTTATAATAAATATAGAATATGAAACGAATAGGAGTTTTAGGAGGCGTTACTTGGGCATCTACTGCAGATTATTACCAACAAATCAATCAAAAAATCAATCAAAAACTAGGGGGATATAACACCGCTGAAATATTAATTAATTCTGTAAACTTCAACGATGTAATGAGTTTCCTTAATAAAGGGAATTGGAGAAATGTTGAAGAATTATTTACAGAAAAAGCAATAGAAATAAAAAAATCGGGTGCTGAATTTATAGCGATCAGTTCAAATACAATTGCCAAAGTTGCCAGAAATGTAGCTAAAAAGGCCGAACTGCCCTTGGTTCATATAATTGAATCTACTGCTATTGAAATTAAGAATAAAAAAATTAAGAATGTTGGATTTCTCGGAACTAGTTTTACAATGAAAAGTGAGTTTTATTTTAATGAACTGAGAGATTTTGGAATAAATACTGTGATTCCAAATCCAGATGAAATAGACCAAATTAGTGACATTATTATAAAAGAACTAGCACATCAAATCCTAAACGAAGATAGTAAAAAGAGGATCCTACAAATCATGGAACGCATGGTAAAAGAACATGGAATTGAAGGCGTAATTCTTGGGTGTACAGAAATTCCGATGCTAATCAACCAAAACGATACGGATATTCTACTTTTTGATACAACAGAAATACACACAAACTATATCGTGGATTTTGCTTTGAATGATCGTGTTAATAATTAAAAATCTGTACACAGCCCTAAGTTGAAAACATAAGGGAATGAGATTTTAAGAAAAATTGACTACTAAACATGAATTATCTGTATTTCAAAAGCTGCATTTAAGAGGTCTTAAAATTAAGGACCGTCAAAAGTTTTTTGCAAAGCCTATTACAAATTTGCCCCCCCCCTAGCCTAACGGTTGCGAATTATGGATCAGTACTCCTACCTATTGCTTCAAATATACACATCGACGCACTGCGTACAGTTGCTAAAAGCCTAAAACCTAATATTATGAGATATTTACTGCTAATAATTCTTACAATAGGAATCCCGAAATTGATGTTTTCTCAAAGAATCCCATTGATTAACACCAACGAAAAGGATACTAAGCCAATAATATTGAGCGACCTTCACATTTCTGTTTTTGTAATTGATAATGTTGCAACCACCACAATGGAAATGAAATTCTATAATGAAAATAATCGAGTGATGGAAGGAGAATTTAATTTCCCATTAGCACAGGGCGTAAGCGTTTCCCGATTTGCATTAGATATAAATGGAGAACTAAGACAAGGGGTTGTAGTAGATAAAGCAAAAGCCGTTCAGGCCTTTGAAGCGATTACAAGAAGAAATATAGATCCAGGTATTGTTGAAGTGACCAAAGGAAATAATTTTAAAGCAAGAGTTTATCCAATTCCAGCTAGGGGTTATAAAAAAGCGGTTGTTGCTTTTGAGCAAGAAATAAATGGGGACCTAAAAAATTACATATATAAAATGCCTCTTAAAGTTGAAAATGAGTTAAAATCTTTTTCAGTAAGAGTAGAAGTTGTCATGAACAAGCCAAAAGTTTTAAAGAGTAATTATCCCTCTATTAATTTGCAATTTAGCCATGCCCGCAATTCTTATATAAGTGACTATCAAGATTCAAATGTAACATTAGATAGCCAACTTACTTTTGCAATTCCAAAGCCTAAAGAAACATCAGCTGTACAGACCTATGAGGGCACATTAAGCTCCGATAATTACTTTTACACAAATCTATCCATAAAAGCAGAGCAACGTAAAAAGAAAACCCCCAAGAGCATCTCCTTGCTATGGGATGTATCAACTTCTGCAAAAAGTCGTGATTTGGATAAGGAAATTAAAATTCTTGAAGGATATCTAAAATGGATGGGCAAGGGAACAATTGATTTAGTTACATTTTCTAATCGCCTCCATAAAACTATAACATATCAGAACGTTGGCAAGGAAAGAGAACAACTTATGTATGCCTTGAAATCAGAAAAATACGATGGCGGCACAAACCTTCAATCTATTGATTTTTCAAAATTTGAAACTGATGAAGTCTTACTTTTTACGGATGGTATTTCAAATTTTGGGAATAAAAGATTAAGTGGTTTTAAAAGCCCAATCCTAGCCGTTAACAGTTCCAATATAGCTAATCACAATTTATTAGAATACCTCACAAATAACTCAAAAGGGGTCTATATTAATGCCTTTAACGAATCGGTAAATACATCCATTAACATAGCCACCCATTTACAAAAACAATTTATAAAAGCTGAATATGATACGCAAAAGATAATAGAAACCTTTCCGAAAACTGGTACTATAATAGCAGATAGTTTTAGCTTTTCAGGAAAAATTGAGGGCAGTAAAGCAACTGTAACGCTCTCTTTTGGTTTTAAAAATGAAATTACTGAATCCAGAACTTTTGTTGTTGATAACTCAAACAAAATCCGCAATAATTTGGGAGAGCGCATATGGGCACAAAAGAAACTTAAAACATTACTAGCAACCAACAAGCTGTCAGAAATTAAGTCCCACGGAAAGAAATTTAATTTGGTGACTCCTAATACGTCCTTAATTGTGTTGGATAATGTGGAAGACTATATTAGATACGAAATTATCCCTCCTGCTTCATTACAAGACCTGTATTTTGAGCGAATAGCGCTGCGAAATCAAAAAAATAATGAAGGGAGAAACCGTCGAATTTCTAAATTATGTGAAAATTTTAAAGCGGATTTTAAGTGGTGGACTAATCCCCTTAAAAATTCTAAAAAGGAGAATGGGCGAATAAGTGCACCCCACTCTAATGAAATAATAGAGATTGTAGAAGATGAAATTGAGGTAGAAGAAACAGTAATTCAAAGCAGAGAATTAGATATGGATAACCTTTCAATTATGAGAATGTCCAATAAAAAACTTAAAAAAAGAACTCCGACTCTAAAAATTAATAAATGGGAGTCCAAGGCTGCTTATATAAACACTCTAAAATCGGTAGACACTAAAGACATCTATGCAAAATACCTGGAAATAAAAGAGGACAATGAAGACAATCCTTTATTTTATTTTGATGTAGCTACATATCTATTTCAAAAAAAGCAAGGAGCGGAGGGCTTACGAGTTATTTCAAATTTGGCTGAGTTAGAACTTGAAAATACAGAGGTGCTGAGAACATTAGGAAGAAAACTGTTTGAACACCAGTTTTATGGTGAGGCATTGGCTGTTTTTAAAGAGGTATTAGAGATTAGGCCTTTTGAACCTCATTCCCATATAGATATAGGCTTAACCTATGCTGAAAAAGGGGAATATCAAAAAGCAATTGAAAGCTTATATACTGTAATCAACAACAGTTGGGATGTGGATATCATCTCTAGATTTCAGGGTATTGAATTGATTACACTACACGATATAAACAACATCATTTTTCACAGTAAAAAAACTTTGGATTATTCATTTATCGATCCCTGTTTAATAAAAAATTTAGCAGTTGATTTACGGATCGTTATTGATTGGGATGCAAACGAAACAGACATAGATTTATGGGTTAAGGACCCAACGAAGGAAATCTGTAGTTACAACAATAAAAATACACGTTTGGGAGGGCGCATCTCCAATGATATTACCCAAGGCTACGGTCCAGAAGAATTTAGACTTAAAAAAGCAATTCCGGGCACTTACGAAATTACTGCTAAATTCTTTAGTTCCCGCAAGCAAACCTTACTAAACAACGTAACAGTTAGGGCCTTTATTTATTCTAATTTTGGAACCAAAGAGGAACAAAAAAGAGTGTTAACCGTACAACTAGAACCTCAAAATGGGGGTGAATATTTATTGGGAGAAATTGAGTTTAAATAGACGAGAAAAGAAGTTCTGAAAAGTGGGAGCGACTAATAATATACTTCCATATAAAAGCAAATAAAATTCTATAAAAATAAATTAAACAATCAACACATGAAAAAATTAAATGCCATTGGACTTGACACTAACAAATCAAAAATCCTCTCTGAAAAATTAAATGAACTTTTGGCTAACTATTCAATTTTTTATCAAAATACTCGTGGCTACCATTGGAACATAAAAGGGGATAAATTCTTTGAACTACATTTAAAATTTGAAGAGCTCTACAATGATCTACTTATAAAAATAGATGAGGTTGCTGAACGAATTTTAACCTTAGGAAATACCCCAAAACACAATTATACAGACTACCGCACAGCTTCAAAAATAAAAGAAAGTGTACACCTAAGTGACGGTATAAAAGCTGTTGAAGATATTTTAACCTCTTTTCAAACCATTATAGTGCTACAACGAGAATTACTGAATCTTTCTTCAGAAGCTAAGGATGAGGGAACGAATGCATTAATGAGTGATTATGTTGGAGAACAAGAAAAGTTAGTCTGGATGTATTCATCCTTTCTGAATAAATAAGATCGAATAAAGCAGCAATCCATTCGAGAAAATTAGAAACATAAAATATGAATTCTAAAATTGGAAATGTCGTTAATTATTTAACCAATAATGCAAATTGGGCTTATCTATTTATTCAAAAATAATTTCATGCCCTACCACCATAGTGAGACAATTTCACTTCAGTGGCATGAAGTGGATTCTAGCACTCAATATCTATTTCTGGCATTTATAAGAGCGGTCTTTGGAGGGGGTATAGCGACTGCAAATGTTATCGAATTTCTTTAGATAAAATTAGCATTAACAAAAATAAGATGGATTCTATTACTTATTTTAACTGGGGGCTTAATTGTAAGTCTGACTTGAATATACCCCCCTTAGTTCCTCAATTTAACACCATGACACCCACCTACTCTATTAGCCATTCTTGGCGTTTATTCATTAATAATTGGCTATCTATTTAATCAAAAATCTCTAAACAAAAATTAATAAATTATGAAAAAACAAGCCCTACAATGGATACTTTTTAGTGTGATCGTATTTACATTTTCGTGTCAAAAATCTCAATCAAAAATTAATTTAAACGCAGAAAAAATTCATCATTATTCAGGCATGCACTATGGAGGAGCTAGCCATAATAATTTTGAATATTTTATAGAAGAAAGCACCGTTCAAAAGGGAGATACTACCATATCCAAACAAAATTGGTATTCTAAAAACGCGATAAGAGCTACCATGACTAAGCCCTTAAGAGTGAAAATCGTAAAGCTTATAGAAAAAGACTTGAAGGTTACTTATTTAGATGAATCCTATAAAATAGATAATGGTTTTATGCAACACCATTGGCAAACAAAAATAGAAAATGATTCTATTTATTATTCATACCACAGAAATAACCAGCCAGAAGCTGTTGAAGAGGCATCAGCCCAGTTGAAAGACCGCCCTGTAATGACAATACACTCTTTACCCCTATACCTGAAAAAAATAGCATTAAATCGTAATTTTACAAAAGAAATCTATTTTAATGAAACATTTAGACCTTTTACCATTAAAGCGGTTGAAGAAGTTGAAATTAATATAAAAGGATATGGATTAATGACTTGTTTTTATATTTATGTAATATCTGAAGATACTTCAAATGATGAAGAGGTAAGGATATACATAGACAAGAAAACAAAAACAATTGTCTCAAAAGAATATATTGTACACGAAAGTAATTCTACTAATAATACCTTCCCAAAAAGTACGGGATATGAGGCGTTAATTGACAAAGACTATGAAGCTGACATTTCTGATCCAAATAATACTGACTCATTTGATTATATTGGAGCAGCATTTAGTTATATAAACAAATCAAACGATACATTAAATGCCTTACTAAATATTGACAAAGCAATAGCACTGGACACCACCTACGCTACTGTTAAGGCAAAGCTTAAATTAATGAGCTATGCTGCTAAAGACCCAGAGGCTATTACAACGTTAATTAATACCGTGGTTTCTCAGGAAAAAGTAAGTGTAAACAGCTTTTATTTTATGGCTAGACAATTCATTGCTGGAGATTATAAAGACTTATACATCACAGAAGCCATTTTGCGTAGTAATTTGAAGAAGAATCCGGATCATCCCCTACTAACATTTGGAATGGCTAGATTTTACAGCGAAAAGGGCGATTTTAAAAAAGCTATTGATTATGCCAAAAAGGCGATTTCCTTAGAACAAATGGAGCTTAGAAAAGAGAATATGATACAGCATTTATCTAAATTAGAACAAGGAATTAATATTAACTAATTAATGTGACCTGCAAAGCGAATAAGAGCTGAATAGTTAAATTATAAATAATATAACCCATGTCAATAAAGGACTCTATAGTACTAAAATTAGATTAAACACATAAAAAATGAAATACCCTACTCTAATTTCATTAAGCATATTTGTGGCTTCACTTACAAATGCGCAAGAAAAAATACCAAGAGCTGAGAGTTTAATAAGTTCAGATCAAATAAAAGAAACCATGATTTACCAAACCTCCCCCTGGGGCGAGGGGGAAGCGATGTATTATCATGCACCAGATGTAATCAACTCGGAAAAAGTTATCAGAGCTTTTCATTCTCCACTAGATCCAACTATTTATAAAATGAATTGGTTTGATAATGACATTCTGGATTATAAGACACTAAGACCTCTGTTTAAAAAGCATCCGCTGGGGTCAATTCATTATAATTACGAGAAAAAAGGAAGTGTCGCGCTAACCTTCATATCAAGACACGGGGTGGTACATAAAGAAATTGCACTAGCAAATCACAATTTTGTTATGAGTGGACCATCAGTTCCAATATTAGTATCTTCTCTACCCTTAAAAGTAGGATTAAAAACAAAGTTTTCATCTATTAGTATAGGTTTTCCATATGTTGAAGAAGCTTATGATCCCAAAATAGTCAATTACTTGCTACATGTCACAAGTACAGACACGGTTAGGCTTAACGGTAAAGATTACAAAACATTTGTAGTAGAAGTGTATCCTGAAACCCCGAACGAAAAAGGCGTTTTTTATAAGGCTTGGGCGACTCAAAGTAGCCCACATACTACAATTAAATGGATTTATACTTCAAGTAAAAATAAAGATAAAGACAATAGTGAACGAATTATTAGCATACGAAAATTAATACGTCTAGAACAAAACTAAAAAATAACTAACAAAATGGTTGTTTCATTATCACATCGTTAAATTATAACAAAAACAAATAATTTAAATAACTAATATTAAACTTGTTTTAAAAAAACCCCTTATGACTTCAAAAACATTCTTAACACTTGTATTTATTGGGCTATATTCTTTATCATATTCGCAATCTAAAACGTATCGAGAACATGAAATTAATTCTGAATTCTTAAAAGAAAAGCGAATAATAAACGTTGGATTACCTAAAAATTACGATGCAAATAAAAAATATCCATTTGTATATGTACTAGATGGTGAGTATATCTTTGACTATGCCAAAGCAGCTTTAGGTATGCTAGCTGACTTTGAAGTATCTATACCCAATAGTATTGTCATAGGAATCTCAAATACAGCAAGATTTAAAGACTTGGGACTTCCACGAAATGCTAAAAGACCTGCCACTCATATAAATTTTTTAAATTTCATTGAAAAGGAGCTCTTTCCTTTAATTGAAAAAAATTATGGAACTCAAAAATTTAAAATTTTATATGGTTGGTCCCTTGGAGCTCAATTTTCAGCATCTATTTTTTCGACTAGGGTCGATTTATTTGACGGCTATATAGTTTCTGGTTTTTTACAAAATAAATACCTCCATGAAAATTACTTTAATACGCTTCCTAAAAATATAAAAACTCATAAATATTTATATGGTAGTATTGAGGGAATTGACATCATCTCATTTTATCCAAATGCTTTGGAGTACTTTGGGAAATATAAAACTGTATTTTCAGATATATCTGAGCTCCCTAAACTTAAAGTAAAATTTAAAAATGAGGAGACACTTAATCATGATCAAGTTTTTATGACCTCTTTTAAAAAAGGGATGAGATTTATCTTTTCAGATTTTTTTGACAATCTAGATGCCTCTAAAAATTTAACTTTAAGTAATGATGAACTATTAGATTCTTATACTAATACTATAACAACCTATTACAACAACTCTTTTTCAATTCCGGAAAGTGTATTTGTCAATAAGGCCTATGCTATTAGCAGTTCTGACAAATCAGATGACGCTATTATACAGGCTATTTCAATTTTAAAGAAGGGATTAACTGTTCATGGTAATTCTACAGAATTATTACATTCAATATCAATGTACAACTTATTAAACAAGAATTTTATTGAAGCCGAAGCGTATCATGAAAAAGTTTTAAAAAATGAGCTTAACAGCAATAATAAGTTACAGTACATTACAGAATATAAGAGAGTTCATAAAAGAGTTTCTGCCAAGGACATGTAAGCTGCATATTCACATTTTTAAAATGATTTTTAAGCATGCTTAATTACAAGTTTTTTATGATTTCAAACATCTGCTTAAAGTTTCCTACAAAACTAACTAATTAAACAAAAAACAACTCAGAAGAGTAAATAGAAACTGTTAAAAAGAGCTGTATTTTTGGATAGCGGTAAATTTTTTTATTAATTTATATGAAATTAGATCCCAAATCTAAACTTCACATACCAATTTTTCTATATTAAGATGTTAATACTGCTTTAGAAAGCAAAAAGTGTATATACACCAATCCGATGCTGGGAGTCCTAGCGCGCAACCTTGTATTATAATGGAGATAAATTGTAGGTTGTTTTGTATGAAGGTTATGGATACATCACTATTAAAAACAACTATAAATAAGGGGGTAGCTTTCTCACTAAATTGTTAATAATTAAAAAAAAAGAAATGAAAAATAATATTGAAATTGTAGGCGGTTTTTTTGGAGCGATTGCTAAAGGGGATATGGAAACAGCTGGAAATTTATTAGCTGAATCCGTTGTATGGAATCAGCCTGGAAATGGCGCTATTTCTGGAAAGAAAAATGGAAAGCAAGATGTCTTTGCCCATCTTGGCCGTATTATGGAGTTAAGTCAGGGTACATTTGCCATTGATCATATTGATTTCCTTTCGGAAAATGAGGACCTGGTCGTTGTTTCAATTCATTTTATAGCTTCTGCAAATGGATTAAACCTCTCTATGAATGGCGTAGACGTATTGAAAGTAAAAGATGAAAAAATAATAGAAGTATGGCTCTTTTCTGAATCCATTACCGAGGAAGATAATTTTTGGACAGTGCTAAACAATTCAAACTCTTAATGATATAGAAACTTAGTAGTGGTTGTGAATTTATTAACAACTAGGTTTCGTTTAACTATATCTAAAAATTAACTAACCCCGATTTTAATAAAATCGGGGTTTAAACATTGCTGTATCTCGGTAATTGACCAATAAGATACTCTTTAACTCCTTTTGGATGCTCAGTAAAAAAACTTTAGTAAGGTATTCAGCAAATCAAAGTAGAAGACTCGAAATTATTATCCCTTTGATCCTGAAATATCCAGAGAAACATATTTAAAAAAACAAGATAAATCTAATAAAATTCAACAACATATAAACCCTGAAAAAGCAGTGGGTTTCATGTATGATTACAAAGTTGATTTAATAAATGAAAAAAAAGATTCAAAATATTACTAGATTTTAAGACTACTCTGGGGTCTTCTTTCCAAAGTCATGGACAAACTTGTTTACACAACTGAAATAGTCGTCGAGAATTCAAAACAGTTTATTCTCATCAAAATTGACTCGGAATACTCTACTTAAATAATCAAAAATTATAATACAATAAGAGACACAACCTTCATTATTTTATCTAACGTTGAGGATCAATTAAAGAGAAATGAAGACTGTTTAGGCGTAAAGTAATTACTGGCCTTTATAGATCACTAGGTCTGTAATTATTAACATTTTTATTTAATAATCAAACCTAACTAACCGCTGTTTAATTTGGTCAAAAAAAGTTAATTGAACTACTTAAAAAAAATCTAAATCTAAATAATCTAAATACTAATAATTTAAAACAAAAACAATGATGCGAAAATTTAATTTAATACTATTCCTTTCAGCTTTAACTATCGGATGCTCAAGCTGGGAAAAAGCAGAAAAAGAAGTTTTGGAGGCCAATGAAAAATGGATTGAAAATTTCAATAACGGTAATACTACATATATTGCAAACGCCTATACTGAAAATGCTGTTATGGTAGCCAAACCATTTGGAACTTTTGAAGGACGAAAAAATATTAGTGAATTTTGGACCCCATTTGTGGAGTCGGGAGCAACCGATTTAAAATACATCAATAAAAAAGTAAAATTAGTTACTAAAACCAAAGCTATTATATCTTCAGATTGGAGTATGAACGTGGCTGAGGGAATCATTACAAACGAAACTTGGGTAAAGACAAGTGACGGTTGGAAATTAAAAAGCGATCATTTTGAAGTCACAGAACAATTTAATAACAAGTCCAACAAACAAAAAGCAACATTCGTGCTGGTACACTCAGCATGGTTAGGGGGATGGCAATGGGAAAACGTAGCTAAAACGTTAAAGGAGAATGGACACATAGTATTAACCCCGGATTTACCAGGTCACGGAAGCGACAAAACAGCTTCAGCAGCTATTACTATGGCTACTTACACAAAAGCAGTTACAGACATCCTTGATATGCAAGAAGGTCCTGTAATTTTAGTGGGACATAGCTTTAATGGCGTGACAGTGAGTAGAGTCGCAGAATTACGACCAAACAAAGTAAAGCAGTTAGTTTATGTCACCGCATTTTTATTGCCAAATGGCAGTTCATTTATGGCAGCAGTGGAAGGGGTTAAAGGATCAAAGGCAGTCGATAATTTTTATTTATCAGATGATAAAATGTATGCATTGATTAAAGAAGATGAAATGCAAAATGCATTTGCTCACGACATTTCTAAAGAAGCGTTTGAAGGCGCAAAACCATATATTGTTCCTGAGCCAGCAGCCCCGTTAATGTATAAATTACAAATCACTGAAGAAAACTTTGGCAGCATTCCTAAATATTATATTGAATGTACAGAAGATAGAACAATTCCAATCGAAGTACAAAGAGCGATGTATACTGGAAAAGTAGAGAAATCATATAGTTTAAATTCAAGTCATACACCTAATTTTTCCCAACCCAAAAAACTTGCCGAGATCCTATTAAAAATTTTAAACAGCTCAAAAAATTAAATTATGAAATCAGTGAACAGCCTTTTAGGCCTTGCGCTTGTTATTTTATTGAGCGCGTGTACGAATTTTAAAGAGACAAAACCAATAATGGATTACAAGCTATCCTGGGATGGTACATCCAATTATCTGGAGGTTGAACTTAATTACACTCCTCAAACTAATGACAGTTCAAGTTTTATTTATGGACATCCTGAATTTGGAGGACAAGAGGATATCTTTGACATCCTTAAAAATGTTACTGTTGGGGATGGAGATAGTTTAGAGGTATACCCTGAAGAACGCAAACTTGTAATTAGACATTATGGCGACACTAAAAATAAAAATCTTAAATACTCCATTGATGGTACTTTAGTCTTTGGTCAACAAGAAGCTCAACCCCTTTTTAAGGTAGTTAATGAGATCTTTCGTCCTATTATAATGCCAAATCATCTCTATGTCTATGGAGAAAGTTATTTAATGGAATATGACTCTGATCAAGAAATACAACATCAGATACATTGGGAAAACTATCCTAAAAACATGACTTCCTTTGATTCTTATGACTTAGATCAAGATCCTAGTACAATCACTAAAACAACTTATAAAGAATTAGTTAATTCTGTAAGTATTATTAGTGATGCTATAAATATTAATATCAAAGTTATAGAAAATATACCTCATTATTTTGTGACCCCTAAACAGAATCAAACTATTGCAGACGCTTTTAATGAAGACACCTTTAACTACTTTTCTGATATTATGGCGTTCTGGGAAGATTATGACCATAAATATTATTGGGCGGTAGTTCTTCCATTACAGGGTAGCGTAATTGAAGGCCAAAATGGCCAGGGTGGTTACGCTCTAAGTGATGGGTTTTATATGAACTACGCAGGCGAAATAGATGCTAAGAGCACTATTTTTACAATCTGCCATGAAGCGGTACATAGGTGGATAGGATCCGGGGTTAATATAGGAAACTCTAGTTTTGATCATCAATGGTTTGGGGAAGGTTTTACAGAGTATATAACCATGTATACCGCCATTAATTCTGGGCTAATGAATCTTGATGAGTTTTATGAAGAGATTAATAACAGTCAATTTTTAGCACACTACAAAAGTAGCGTTAGGGAAGTTCATAATGATTCTATTGGGAAACTATTTTGGACCGACAATAAAATACGAAACCTTCCCTATCAAAGAGGTTTTATTTTCGCTTTTTACCTAGACAATCAAATTAGATTGGGTTCTAATAATACGAAAACACTTCGGGATTTTTTATTAGATTTAAAAATGAAGGCTAATTCTAAAGAGGATTCACTAGTAGAAATTGAAGGGCCTTTGACACTTAAAGAATTTATGGATGTTGGAGCTCAATATTTGGATAAAGAATCATTGCAGTTCGATGTAGAGAAATATGTTATTGAGGGGAAACTAATAGACTTTAGTAAAGTAACACTTTTAGATGCTTTCCTACTAGAGTATGACGCAGTTGATAAAACACCCTCTGTTAAGCTAAGAGAAAATATTAAAATTAAAGATCTCTATTCATATTAAGTTAATAGAAAAGAAACAATAAAACGCTCAAAACAGTGGATAAAGTAAAACAAGATGGAAAAATATGATTTAAGTGATAATGATTTATCAAAACTTCATTTTGAAATAAAACCTTTGGCCCCTTATTATTACAGGCATAAAGAAAAGGCGTCAAAAGCTCATAGACATAGTTTTTTTCAAATACTTTGGTTTAAAGAAAGTGGAAAACATTATATAGATTTTGAAGTGGTTAAACACCCTGCAAATAGCGTGTTTCTAATTAATAAGAATCAGGTTCATCATTTCTGTACTAAATCGAGTAATGAAGGATTACTGTTTCACTTTAACGATGCTTTCATATCTAATTTAAGTATAGACCTACTTTCTAGATTTACGATTTCCATTTTCAGTGAAATTGGAGATACGTTTATAAAACTCTCAATCAAGGAGTCTGTGAGCTTCGAAAACACATCTCTGGAGCTACTCTCAGAAATTACAGAGAAAAAGGGAAACTATTCGCATATCGCAATACATCAATTCATTGGTCTTCTATATCAAATAGAAAGAATTAAAAAAGAACAGAGCTCCTTTATGATAAATTCTGATTTTTCAAAACTTGTAAAATTTAAACAATTGATAATCTATAATATAGACCAACAATTAAGTATTCAAGAATTTGCAAAGCAGTTGGGAGTCACTTCTAAAAAACTCACATCGCTTTCCAAAAAACACACTTCATTAACGCCGGCATCCCTTATCAAAGAGTTAAAACTATTGGAAGCTAAACGAATGTTATCAAATCAAAATATATCTATAAAAGAGGTTGCCTATAGTCTTGGGTTTAATCAACCTACATACTTTACAAAGTTTTTTAAAAAGGATACTAAAATTACGCCAAAGCAATTTCAAGAGCAATTGCGCTAATTTACCATTCATAGACTCTAAATTACCTTAATTCCGAGTTTTCTAGTGGTAATTTTGGAGTCTAATTTAAATTTAAAAATCATGAAACAACAAGCAATTATAATCGGAGGAACTACTGGTATGGGCAAAGCCACCCTGAACGACGACCGCAGCTTTCCATTTATAAGAACCCTATATTTTGAAAAAGCGACCAATGAGTCTGCCAAACAAACGCCTTTAGAATACGCTGAATACACGGCTATACCGCAAGGTTTCAAAGGGGAAATAAAATTATTACAAGCATTAAATAATACTATTTGTAAATGAGTTCAAAGGTAATTATCGTTGGAGCTGGGGTTTCAGGTTTAATATTAGGCTATCGACTAAAGCAAGCGGGCATCTCTTTTAAAATACTTGAGGCGAGAGACCGCATTGGCGGTCGTATTCACACAATAAAGAGTGCTGAAGACACTGCTGTAGAAATGGGCGCCACATGGTTTAACGATCAGCATACACAGCTTAAACAACTGCTTAAGGAATTAGATATTAACTATTTTGAACAGTATATGGAAGGAACTGCCTTTTACCAGCCGGTCTCAACAACACCAGCAAAGCGTGTTACCTTACCGCCTCAAGCGCCTAGTTATCGGATTGTTGGTGGATCATCAGCATTGATACAGACATTAGCTAACTATATAGGAAGTGAAAATATTCTATTAAATGAAACTCTAAAACAAATTGATTTATCAAAACCAACTGTCACACTAAAAACGGAGAAAGTATTTACAGCTTCTAAGGTAGTTCTTGCACTCCCGCCAAAATTGTGGGTAAACAACATCAAGTTTATGCCTGCGCTTAAAACAAATTTAAAAGATATTGCACAGCATACACATACATGGATGGAAGAGTCTATCAAGGTGGCATTAACCTACAAACAGCCCTTTTGGAGACTTAATAAGCAATCAGGAGCCTTGTTCAGTAATATAGGTCCAGTTATGGAGTTTTATGATCATTGTGACTTTAATGAGCTCCGATATGCCCTATGTGGGTTTATCAATCCAAATCTTGGAAAACTAGCATACAAGGACCGAAAAGAACTTATTATTAATCAAATTGTAAGTGTTTATGGAAACGAAGCTGCAGACCTAATCGATTACTCTGAGACCTTATGGGATCGTGAAAACGAGACTTATATAAAAAATGAAAGTCCCCTAGGGCCTCATCAAAACAATGGACATCCCAGCTTTAGAAAATCCTACTACAATAACCGCTTATTTATATCGTCTTCTGAAGCCGCCGCACAATATCCTGGATACATGGAAGGTGCTGTCATTTCTGCGAAGGACGTATTTGATCATTTACTAGCAGAAAATCACTAATAAATTATTACTGTTTTAAAGGAATTACTAACATTAAAAAACAGCTATTCAATTGTTTTAGGCAGCTTTAAAATCAAATTTGGATCCGGGCAATTAGTACTATAAAATTCCAAATCAGCCTGCGAAGAAACACCTGGATAATCGCCTTGATAATGCTCAATATCTTTTATGATTTGAAAGTGTAAGTGCGGTGCATAATCGCCATTTACTTTAGAACCCCCAATAAACCCAATTACTTGATTTTTAAGTATTTGGGTGTTTTTATTTAAACCTTTAGTTGATAACCTTGATAGGTGACCATAAAGAGTGTAAAAAACAACGTTTTTTACACAATGTTTTAGGACAATAGTAGGGCCATAATCACCCTGGTTTATATTATCGGAAAAACTATGTATCTCGCCATCAAATGCCGCCATTACTGGAGTTTCTTCCGCGCACCATAAGTCAATCCCTAAATGAATATTCCGTGAATTTAAAGAACTAGTTTGATTAAAATATTCACTTCTTTCATACAGATTACGACACTCCAAATATCCACCAAACGCTATTGATTTATGATGGCTTTTTAGAAAATATTCTATGTATTTAATCCATGAATCTGAACATTTTATATCAATTTTTTTTAACTCTTTATTGTTCACCGACAAATCAATAGGCACATAAGCGTTATACCCTATATCAGGCGCAATGACTTTAGTCGGCTTATTTGACAACTCCAATAAAAAAGTTTTGAAATCCATTAAAATAAATTTGACCTAAATATACGTACAATCAAAAAAACAATCCCAGTATAAAAAAATAGATTAAATTAGTGGCAATCTTTTAAATGTGAAAAAAATCCAATCAAATAACGCTGCACTTCGTGAAAATGAAGGAGTTTCTAACCAAGAATCTACCAATAAAAATGCGATTTCTAACTTAAAAAGAAAGCGTCAAGAGCAACCCTCTATTGAAGAATTGCTGAAAGGTATTTTAGATTGCAACACCACAGCGTTGAGTCGCGGGATCACCTTGATTGAAAGCCACAATATAGCGCACCAAACAAAAGCAAATACCTTAATTGAAAAGTGCTTAGAACACACAAAACCATCTGTTAGAATTGGAATTACAGGAGTACCAGGTGTTGGAAAAAGTACTTATATAGAAGCATTAGGGACTTACTTAACAAGCTTAGGGAGCAAAGTCGCCGTTTTGGCAGTTGACCCCAGTAGCACCCTGACCAAGGGGAGTATTTTAGGCGATAAAACACGAATGGACTCGTTAGTGAGAAACCCAAATGCGTTTATCAGACCCTCTGCAGCAGGAGAATCTCTTGGAGGTGTAGCGCGACACACACGAGAAGCGATTACCCTTTGTGAAGCAGCTGGATTTGATGTTATTTTAATTGAAACTGTAGGGGTTGGTCAAAGTGAAACAGCCGTTCACAGTATGGTTGACTTTTTCTTGCTTCTTAAACTTGCGGGTGCCGGCGACGAACTTCAAGGTATTAAGCGTGGAATTATAGAGATGGCCGATGCTATCATTATTAACAAAGCCGATGGCGCTAATAAAAACGCAGCCAAAAAAGCTATGCTGGAATTCAACAGAGCCCTTCACCTCTACCCTGCTAAAACTTCCAATTGGATGCCAAAAGTAATTTTGTGTAGCGCACTAGAATCTAAAGGAGTCGACGAAAGCTGGGCTTTGATTAAAGACTATGTGAGTCACACAAAATCAGAAGGCTATTTTAGTAAAAAAAGACAAGAACAAAATATATTTTGGCTTATTCAATCTATTGAAAACCAGTTGAAAGATCAGTTTTTTAAAGACGATGTAATTAGTAAAGAGATAGAATCTCAAATAGCACTCATTAACTCCAACAAGCGCTCCCCTTTTGCGGCGGCTGAATACCTTCTCAACTTACACAAAACGCGCTCTTAACGCCTCAAAAGCGCTGTAGAAGCCATATCCAGTGAATGCCCCGAAGCTGAGTCCGCATAAAATATCCAAAGGATAATGCAATCCTAAATAAATACGGCTATAAGCCACAACGATACTCCACACAATTAACAGATATATTACGTTCTTATACAACGGACGAAGCATTAATCCTACAAAAATAGCCGTGGCCATTGAATTAGAGGAATGTCCAGAGAAAAATCCATAAGTGGCCCCACACTCCCCTTGTCTTATTAACTCAAAGACTCCTTCTTGCGCGCAGGGACGAAAACGTTCAAATGTAAATTTAAATAAATTGGTAACTTGATCTGTAAACAAGATCATTAACGCAACTGTAAGAACCAGAAGCATTACCTCTTTTTTACTTAATGACTTGCACATAAAATAAAGCAAGACCATGTACATTGGAATAAAGGTACGCTTATTTGTGACCACTACCCAAAAGCCATCCCATGATGGAGATCCAAGGTTGTTTAAGAATATAAGTAATGTCTTGTCCAGTTCTATAAGTTGATCTAGCATAATTAGTTATCGTAAGTAGAGACTTCTTTGTCATAAAACTCTGTAGCTTCTTTAATCGCTGTCTCTGTTTCTGAAAGAAGTTCTTCTTCATCTTGGGTGTCAAAATCTTCTAACCACTCCACCTCATCCGTTTCTAAATTAATTATAAAACGAGGGAATTCTGTATGAATCACAAAGATAGCATTTGGTAAATCCGTGTTATCTCCTAATATAAATTTTGGTAATTCCATAGTTAATTGTTGTTATGAGCTTGAATCAAGCGATTCGTTAAATAAATAAATCTAAGATATAAAAAAATGGAAGCCGATGCTAATCCTACTAAAAGACCAATCCAAATACCAGTACTGCCATAGGCCGTTTCTTTCCCTAAAAAATAACTAGTCGGAAACCCAATCATCCAGTAAGAAACAAAAGTCAGCACTGTTGGTATCTTAACATCCTGTAACCCTCTAAGCGCCCCTAAAAAAACTACTTGCGCACTATCACTAATTTGAAATAAAGCAGCAACCAATAATAACTTGGAAGCAATTGCTACGACTTCCTGATTGTCTAAATAATTATTAACATCTTCTAAATCAAGGTAGAGTGTGGGGAAAATATCGTGAAAAATCAAGAACAAAATCGCAAAAACTGATGCAAACATAATACCCATTAAAAATATAGATTTTGCAATGCGCTGCAGCTCAACATAATTTTTTAGTCCTTTTTGATTACCAACGCGGATCATAGCTGTAACACTTAGCCCCATTGCGATCATAAAGGTCATGGAAGACAAATTGAGAGCAATTTGGTTTGCTGCTTGTGCATTTTTACCTAACAGTCCACTTAACCATATAGCTGCTGTAAAGATTGCCACTTCAAAAAACATTTGCATGGCGCTAGGCAATCCCAAATTAATTATTTTTTTAAGCATGGTACTCTCTAAAACAAATAGCTTTATATGCGTCACAAATGCGGTTGCTTTTTTGTCATTTTTAAGCAGTACCCAGATAATTGCGATCATAGCAATCCGCGACACCAAAGTGCCTACTCCAGCGCCAATAATTCCCATTTTTGGAAAACCAAATTTCCCGAAAATCAAAAGATAATTAATACCTACGTTAATTAAATTGGCCACAATAGTCGCGTACATGGAGTGCTTAGTTAAGGAAAGCCCATCACTAAACTGCTTAAATCCTTGAAATATAATAAGAGGGATTAAAGAAATTGCAATAATATCTAAATAAGGCATTGTTAAGACCACCACTTCTTCCGGTTGCTCCATTAAGTACATAAGTGGCCTGGCCAGTAGAACCATTCCATAAAGCAAAATACTTAACCCGATACACAAAAATAAGCCGTGCTTGAAAGCAGATTTCCCTTTTTTAAAGTTATCTTCAGAGTCGGCTTCAGCAACCAAAGGAGTAATAGCGGTAGAAAACCCAATCCCTAATGACATAGCCACAAAGAAAAAGCTATTACCAAGAGATACTGCTGCTAATTCCGCGGACCCCAATTGACCCACCATAATATTATCCACCAGTCCCACAAAAGTATGCCCTAACATCCCCATGATAACAGGGGCTGCCAACTTCCAGTTGTAGCTAAACTCTTTTGTTAGGTGTGAAAACATTTTAAAATACAGTGTTAAAAAAAGCAGCTTTCAGCTGCTTTTTTCTATTCTTCTTCTTCAGAAACAGGCGTTTCAGTTTTGAAATCAAGGAGCTTGTGTTGATTTAATAAATTATACCAATTTAAAATCTTTTTAATATCACTGGCATAGACGCGATCTTCATCATAGTCAGAGAGTACAGAAAAGAAATAAGCTTCTAAATCATTTTTAGAGGCTTTTGGGCTTGTGCTTGTGTGCGCGCCGTTCTCTTTCTCAAATATCTTTGAAAAAACTTCCTGTAAAGGAACTTCTTTAGTAAGTGTATATATAGCGATTTCACTTAACAGACTAACATTACTGCTAATGCTAACTGAAATACGTTTTTCATCTAACAAAGATTCTACTATAAACCCCCCACGAGATTGTGTGATTAATTTGTATAAGCCTGGCTTTTTTGAAATGGCTAAAATTTTATCTAATTCCATCTTTTAAATTATAATATTGATTTAGGATCTTTTTTTTGAACTATTTGGAAAACGCATTCGATAATCTACGTTTGTTTTTCCTTTGGATATATTAGTCAGCTTGCCTTTTAGCAAGCGTTTTTTTAATGAAGACACCTTATCCGTAAACAAAACGCCTTCAATATGATCATATTCATGTTGAATTACTCGAGCAATAAGACCATCGAATGTTTCTGTGTGGCTTTTGAAGTTTTCATCTTGATATTCTACTTTTATAATGGGCTGCCTCAATACGTCTTCACGAACATTAGGGATGCTTAGACACCCTTCATTAAAAGCCCACTCCTCACCAGTTTCTTCAATAATTTTGGCGTTAATAAATGTCCTTTTGAAACTCTTTAACTTCTCTTGTTCTTCATCAGAATACTCATCGTCATCTGCAAATGGAGAGGTGTCTACCATAAACAAACGAATTGAAAGCCCAACCTGTGGAGCTGCCAATCCAACCCCGTGAGCACCATACATGGACTCATACATATTGGAAATAGTTTCTTCTAACTTCGGAGTGTCTTTAGAAATCTCAGAAGCTCTTTTTTTAAGAACAGGATCTCCATAGGCAACAATTGGTAAAATCATACTTTTTATAATAAGGAGTCAAAAATACAATTCTTTAGTTTTATAAAATAATACTTCTAGAATTATTTATTGTGAAGATAGGACTGAAGAATAAGAGTCGCACTAATCTCATCTACTAAGGCCTTGTTTTTACGTTGTTTCTTATTAAGTCCACTATCAATCATTGACTGAAAAGCCATCTTTGAAGTAAAGCGCTCATCAACTCTTTGGATGGGCATATGAGGAAATTCTTTTGTTAATCTTTTAATGAATTTTAAAATCAAGGGCTCACTTTCTGAAAGCTCATTATTCATTTGTTTTGGCAATCCAATAAGGATCAGTTCCACTGTTTCCTCGTTGGTATAGGATTTTAAAAAATCCATTAGAATTTTAGTGTCAACGGTTGTTAAGCCCGATGCAATGATTTGCATCTCATCTGTCACGGCTATCCCCGTACGCTTACTTCCATAATCAATTGCCAAAAGACGTCCCATGTGGGTCAAAAATAAGAATTTAAAACGGATTTGCCTACCCTTAAAAGCGGGCACATTAAGAGGCATTAAATTCAAATTTATTTATATTATTTTCTTATTAAGGTTATATTTGTAAAAAAATAAACAATGACTAACTTGAGAACACTTATTGAAACTGCTTGGGAAAATAGAGCACTGCTTCAGGAAAACACAACTAAAGAAGCCATTAGAACTATCGTAGACCTACTAGATAAAGGAGAGCTTAGAGTTGCAGAACCAACAACGGATGGCTGGCAGGTTAATGAATGGGTGAAAAAAGCAGTAGTGATGTACTTTCCCATACAAACCATGGAAACGATAGAGGTTGGTCCGTTTGAGTTTCATGATAAAATCCCTTTAAAAACAGGCTATGCCGAAAAAGGAATACGAGTGGTGCCTCATGCAGTGGCGCGCCATGGTGCTTATATTTCTAAAGGAACCATCTTAATGCCTAGTTATGTAAACATCGGAGCTTATGTAGATGAAGGCACGATGGTAGACACTTGGGCTACAGTAGGAAGTTGTGCGCAGATTGGGAAAAACGTACACCTCTCTGGAGGCGTTGGTATTGGAGGCGTTTTAGAGCCCCTGCAAGCAGCTCCCGTTATTATTGAAGACAATGCTTTTATTGGTTCTCGTTGTATCGTTGTTGAAGGTGTTCGTGTGGAAACAGAAGCGGTACTAGGCGCTGGAGTGGTCCTCACAATGAGCACCAAAATAATAGATGTTACTGGAGATAAGCCAAAGGAATTTAAAGGCATCGTACCGGCACGGTCTGTAGTGATTCCTGGTAGCTATGCCAAAGAATTTCCTTCAGGGACTTTTAATGTCCCTTGTGCATTGATTATTGGGAAACGAAAAGAAAGTACCAACAAAAAAACCTCTTTAAACGATGCCTTGAGAACGCATAATGTAGCGGTATAATATATTTAAATCCTTATATTTAGCATATTAAAAAATTAATTTTGAAAAACAACCCAGCTGTTAATACAAATGAATACGATATATCTGTTATCATTGTAAATTATAAGAGTTGGACACATCTTGAAAATTGTTTAAAAAGCTTAGAAGGCATTGATCAGAATTCATTTTCTTTTGAAGTAATAATTGTTGATAACAATTCAAATGACACTAAATTAGATGCTTTTTCCAGAAAATTTCCAACGTATAAGTTTGTTCGTAATCTTGGTAATTATGGGTTTTCTAGCGGAAATAATTTTGGAATGCAACTAGCTAAAGGAGAGTTTTTATTGTTTTTAAATCCTGATACTATTGTTGAGAAAAATGCTATTTTATCTCTAGTACAATTAGCTAAACAAAATTTAGACTACGGAATTGTCTCTTGTACTACACTAAATATTGAAGGGAAAGCTGAAAAAGAAATTAGGTTTTTTCCAAAAGTATCTACCTTTTCTGGAATAACACGCGCAATTTATCAGCGAGTTAACAAACGGGAAATATCTGAAAAATTTACTAAAACAAAGGATATTGTTTTTCCTGATTGGGTTTCTGGTTCATTAATTTTTATAAGTAAAAAATGGTTTGAGTTGGTTGGTGGCTGGAGCGAAGACTATTGGTTGTATTTTGAAGATGTAGATTTATGCAAAAGAATTACTGATGCTGGCGGCAAAATAGCATTAACAAGAAACGCCTCTATTATTCATAATCATGGTGGATCATCGAGGTTGAATCTTAAAACTTCTGCGTTAACAAAAACCGAAGTGATTATTTCTAAGCATGTGTATATAAACAATCATTATAGCAACAATACGAGATTTTTTACTCATTTAATTTTCTTGTTTTTTGGTTTGATCTCTAAGTTTTTGTTAGCAATTATTGGAGTTGTTTTATTTTTTATCCCTAAGTGTTATTTACAATTTTTAATATTTGTTAACTTGGTTAAATATTATAAAAACGCACTATTAAAAAAAACCTGGATAAGCGAAAGAGCTCCAAATTATTTAAAATAAAAATATAATGTTTTTCGAAAAGCACAATTTATAAATATGAAAATCTTAATTATTCAACAAAAAATGATTGGTGATGTTTTAACATCTACAATCTTGTTTGAAGCCATTAAAGAAAAATATCCAAAAGCCGAATTACATTATTTGATTAACTCCCATACACTTCCTGTCATAGAAAACAATCCATTTATAGATGACGTTATTTTATACACTCCTGAAATTCAAAAGAGTAATTTAAAGATGTGGAGCTTTATTAAATCTATCAGAAAAAACAAATATGACGTTATAATTGATGTTTATTCAAAATTATCAAGTAACACAATAAGCCTTTTATCAAAAGTTAAAACGAAAATATCGTACCACAAAAAACAAAGTTTATTTATTTACAATTACAATATCAAACGAACAAATCACTCAAATAAAGTAAGCGGTTTAGAGATATCTAACAGACTAAAACTGCTTACTCCTTTGAATATCTATAAAGAAAGTTTAACGCCTAAAATTTATTTAACCAAAGAAGAAATATATAATAGTAAAATTTATTTAGAAAACAACTCTATTAATTTTACAACCCCTTTGTATATGATTAGTGTTTTAGGAAGTTCGGAAGACAAGAGTTATCCTCCTAAATACATGGCTAAAATCATTGATACTATTGTTACAGAAACTAAAGGGCAAATTTTATTCAACTATATACCTAAACAGCTTACGCAAGCAAAAATTGTTTACGATTTTTGTAAAACTGAGACAAAGAAACATATTCATTTTAATGTCTTTGGGGAAAATTTACGAGAGTTCTTAGCTATTACAAAGCATTGTGACGCTTTAATTGGGAACGAAGGTGGAGCAATAAATATGGCTAAAGCTTTAAATATTCCTACATTTTCAATTTTCTCTCCTTGGATTAAAAAAGAAGGATGGAATATTTTTGAAAATAATGGGACTCATGTTTCAATACATCTAAAAGACTGTAATTCGAGTTTATACGACACTAAAATGCGTAAAAATTCAAAAAAACAAGCAAAGCTATTTTATGAAGCTTTTCTTCCAGAATATATTTCACCTAAATTAAAAAAATATTTAAAAAAAAATATTTGATAAAGACTTGAAATATGTTCCCTTAATTTAAGGTACTTATGTTTTCTAAAATATCTGTTTTTAATAACTCAAAACAACTAATAAACTAATTCTTTTGAAAGAGCTTCAACCAAAAATATCAGTCTTAATAATAGTTTACAATGAAATCGCACACATTGATGACTTAATTAATCATCTAAATTTTGCGGATGAAATTATTGTTATAGATGCTTTTAGTACAGACGGTACATTTGAAAAATTAATGACCTATCCTGAGGTTAAAACTATTCAGCGTAAATTTTTAAATTTTTCGGATCAACGAAATTTTGCTATAAAACAAGCCACCAAAGACTGGATCCTATTTATTGATGCTGACGAGCGCATTACACCAAAATTAAAGGACAGTATTTTAGAAGGAGTTAAAAACAAAAAAAATATAATTGCTTTTCAATTTCCAAGAAAGTTTGTATTTAAAAATAAAATAATGCGATTTAGTGGTTTACAAACTGACAAAGTCTTTAGATTATTTAAAAATGGTTCTGCCACCTATTTTCAGCATAAAATTGTTCATGAACAATTGGATGTCAATGGAAAAGAAGGGATTATGAAACATTATATGTTGCACTATTCTTTTTCAGGAGTGAACCAGTACAAAAATAAAATAGAGCATTATGCGCTGCTAAAAGCCCAGGAATTATTAAAAAAAGGCAAAAAACCAAATGGGTATCATTATTACATAAGACCCGCATATAAGTTTATTAGCAACTATATTTTAAGACTTGGGATTTTGGATGGAAACGCTGGTTATATCATATGTAAACTAAACGCTTACGGAGTTTGGTTTAGATATCAAGAACTCAAACGACTAACCTCGCTTCCAAAACTTTAATTTCATTTTTATTCGGTCTTTACGATAGAATTTTTTTTGGAAATCACTAGTTTCCTTCCACATTAGATTAAAAACCTTGTCATAATCTTCATTAATTAATTTCGCATATTCATCACTCATTATTTCAATGATCGATTTATGAATAGTTAATTTGGCAAAGTTTGTGATTCTGGTATTAAAATCCATGTTCCCAAATCTCATTCTGTTTAAATCAACAATCGAAAAGTCATATGAATCGTTCGTTTTGGTTATCAAGGTGTTTCCTGGAGAATGATCTAAAAAATTAACACCCTTCTCGTGCAAATCATAGGTGAATCTTGTAAAGGCACGAATGATTGTTTCAGAGTCTGGATATTCCAAATTCATTGTAAGCTCTCTATAGGTTAAATCACAGTTTAAATGCTCACTAATATAAAAACTCTTTTTAAATAAAAAAATAGTGGGACACTCATAGAATGCAATAGGCTTTGGAGTCCCAATTCCAAGATTTAATAATTTATTCGCATATTCATAAGACCTTTGTGCCTTACTTTTTCTAAAGAAATTATACACTACTTGATTTATAAAGTTAGGAACTTTAAAGGATTTAATATTAATTTGTTCGCCTTCTAAATCAAATAATTTTATACTATTTCTAACACGGTCTCCAAATTGGATTCCTGTGGTTTCAAAAGAATCAATATGAGTCGTTAATTGTGCTTGAAAAGGAATGTATGTTTTTGCGAGGGTAAATTTCATTTGGCAATATTACGACATTTATTAAGTAAAATTAATTACTTTGATTAAAGATCAATTTATAAAACAATAAAATTTACCAATGTCTGGACAGAAAATCCTATAAGAAAAACTTGATTTCTTGTTGTTATTCGACATGTTTTTAAGTAGCTTTTTTAACTATCTTACATTCAAATAATCAAGCGTTATTATCATCAATAACCAAGATGAGCATTTAGAAAAATACTTATATCTATAATTGGTGTTGTCGATGAAATATTCATTGTTGACTACTATGCCACTAACATACCTAAACACGTATTGACCTTAGGATTAAATCGGCTATGTTTAAACTTAATTTTAAATGTTTTTGGGTGTTTTAAAAGACGTATTTTTCAAGAGTAGTTGTTTATGACGAGGTAAATGTCTGGCGAATTTGCAAACAAATATTTAGAGTTACATTATTTAAATACATAAAGTTAAAAGAATTATGGAATACCTCTAAAAATGATTAGTAGTATTTATTAATTCCATTTTCACACCAAGACAACGATTTATTAATGACCATTTGTTCTATTTGGTTATTAAATTCAACTCTATCCTTAGCCTTCTCTTTGTGCCATATATGAAATACAATTCCACGGTAACGCAATCGACGGGCTTTTACCCCTTTGTTATGCAGTCGTAGCATTAGCTCACTGTCCTCACGCCCCCACCCAGTAATATCTTCATTATAGCCGTTAACGTCAATGAAATCTGATTTAAAAAAGGATGTATTACAGCCGCGAAAATTTTCAGAAAATTTGTTTTTTATTTTATAAAAGCGGCTTAAAAACGGAAAATGCAGGGCACGGGTTCGTTTTTTTATCCCTTTTGAAAACAAGTTAAATGTGATCTGCTTTTTTGAAAACAAATTTTTTAAATAAGAGGCTTGAATGTTTACTCTACTACCAAACAGGTATTGATTCTTTTTAACAAACCTCAAATGATCTTTCACAAAATAGGGGTGTAATATACAATCTCCATCGGATTGAATGATATAGTCTCCTTTTGATTTTACAATGGCTTTATTTAAAATCATAGACTTATTAAACCCATTGTCTTCATGCCATACATGTTTAAAAGGGATCGGAAATCTAAGTTTAAAACTATTTATAATATCTAAAGTTGAAGGTTTAGAACCATCATCTGCGACTATTACTTCAGTAGGTAACACTTCCTGCTTCAGAACACTTTCTAAAACTAATTCTAAAGCTTCCGGCCAATTGTAAGTTGTTATGATTAATGTAACTTTCATTTTTATAAATATGTATATATAATTATAAAGCTTCTCGCCAGTTGTAGGTTGAAATTAATAATGTGAATTTTATAGCTTTCATATTAAAAATAAGATTCAAATTCTATTTTACTCTTTTTAAAAATTTTAAGAAACTTAATCCATTGTCCAAAATTTTTCTTTCTTAAAAATGATTTTGAAGGAGATAACGTCTTTTCTTTTTTAACAAAAACATTGATCTCATCTAAATCTTGTAAAGGAAAATACCCTAAACTTTTCCATATTTTTGGATCCAAATAAAATAAGTTTTTAAGCTCTTTATAGTTATCCTTATTTGCTTTTTTCCATTTGGGGAAAAATTCATCATTCAACTGATGTGAATGCCCCCAGTTTTCAAGCTTAAACTTAAGTGATTCCTCATCCCGAGACAAACATTCGTGCAACAATATATTATTGGTGTAAATCACACGTTCCTTATTATTTCTAGCATTTTTATAATTGGGGTAATTCGTTGCCAACATAACCTTTGTGGGCTGATTTACATACAGTAAACCTTCATCCAAATATTTATAGATATTAATTAAAAAACCTGCGATTTGCACTGGGTTTTTCTTTGGATGATCTAAAAACCGGTCGTGCTTTCTTAAGGTTGCTACAAATTGATTAAAATCTATAAAAATTTCATCAGAATCAACTTGGACTAGCCAATTTCCAATCCCCATTTTCAATGCCAGTAAGTGGCGTTCTCTTGTATCGTTTTGTATCGTACTCAACTCAGACCTAAAAAAATCATCTTTATATATTTCAATTTTTTTATCGGTATCAAATTCTGTTAACCATTCAAAAAACTCAGCATCAATCTCAAAATGAGTTCCTTTCCATGTACGCTGTTTATGATCTAATGCAATATATATTTTATCTGCTTTATTATAAACAGGAGGAATAGAATGTCTTAATTTATCATAGTCATAAGACATTAAAAACCCTACAATAATATTTTTCATCCTAATTTTTTTCAAAAACAAATTTAACTAATATTAAAACTTAAATGAATTAATCTGTTCGTTTTATTTATTTTTACAAAAATTAAACCCTATGGATATTTCTATAATTATTGTAAACTATAACTCTGCCAATTATACGGTTAACGTTATTGACTCTATTTATAAATTTACAGTAGGTCTCTCTTTTGAAATTATTGTTGTTGATAATCATTCAAAATCGGACGATATATTATTTCTAGAAAATCATTTGCTCAAAGCAAAGTTTAAGTTGATTAAAAGTGATCAAAACTTAGGATTTGGAGGCGGGAATCATCTAGGGTATCTTGAAGCAAAAGGACGACATCTAGCCTTTGTGAATAATGATGCTGAACTCACAGAAAATGCATTACTGCAACTATTAGACTATAGTCAATCTCAGCCAAAAGTGGGATGTCTGGGCTTAAAACAAGTCAATGAAAAAGGGGAACACTTTAAATACAGTTTTAGACAATTTATAGATTTAAACTACCATTTGTTTGACCAAAAAAAACCTGTTAAATATTATAGTAAGCTATACAATTCTGACTTATCAGATCCTTTTACAGTAGATTTAGTATCTGGTGCTTTCATGTTTTTTAAAACAGAGGCTTACGAAAGTGCGGGGGGGTTTGACTCTAGAATATTTCTATTCTATGAGGAGATGGATATTTGCCTGCGTCTTAAAAAGAAAGGGTATGAAACGCAGTTTTACCCCAAAGCCTCATTTATTCATTATATGGGGAAAAGTTCAAGTAATGTAGCCCTTAATCGAGAATTCACAGTGTCTTACTTATATGTCATAAAGAAAAATTACACTACGTTTTATTATCAATTTCTTCGTTTTGTTTTAATTATAAAATATGGAGTAAAAAGTATCTTTAAGCCGAAAAAACATTTCGTTAAATTTAAAATAATTTTAAAAGGGGGTGATCCCCTTCGCTTTTCTATGAATGCTTCTTGTTAACTATTTTAGGTAATTATTCTTCAAAGATCACTAAACAAAAGACTCCAAAACCGCTTCACTTTAACCGCTTAATGAGTCCATAAATTTAAATAGTCACCAAAATTACCTTTTTTGGATTTTTAATACATTTATTTAATCTATTTTTGTGTGTTTAATAAAAACACACAAGGCTTTCTCTTATATGTCAAACGAACTCAATAACACCATTAAAACACTCAAACAAGGAGGGATTATCCTTTACCCTACAGATACTGTTTGGGGGTTGGGCTGTGACGCTACTAATTTTGCCGCAGTTGAAAAATTATTTAAGTTTAAAAATCGAGAAGATCAGAAAACAATGATCTGTCTAGTGAGTGATTTTAAAATGTTAAATTATCACGTTGAAGAAATCCCTGAAGCTGCTTATAGCATCTTAGAACATGCTGCCGATCCAACAACCATAGTATATGACAAGCCTTTAAGGGTGACTGAAAATCTTATTGCGGCAGACAACACTTTAGCCATTCGGATGGTTAAGGAGGGGTTTTGTGCTGATTTACTAAAAAGATTTAAAAAACCAATTGTTTCTACCTCTGCAAATATTTCAGGAAAACCGACTCCGAAAACCTTTCAAGAAATTGACGAGTATATTTTAAAAGGTGTGGACTATGTTGTAAATTTGGAACGTACAAAAAAAGCTTGTAAACCGTCTTCAATTATTAAATTGAGTAACAACGGAGAGGTTAAAGTTATTAGAAAATAATTTTTAACTGTTAGCATACACAAAACAATGAATTACAAACAAGCACTTTCAGCTCCAATTTTTGAGGTCATCTCTAAATCAGCGGAGGAGCTCAGTTTTGATTGTTATGTCATTGGAGGTTTTGTACGAGACTTTGTATTAGATCGTGGGGCAAAAAAAGACATAGACATTGTGGCGATAGGAAGTGGAATTGAACTCGCGAAACGCGTTTCAAAAAACCTACCTAACAACCCTAAGGTTCAAATTTTCAAAACCTATGGAACTGCAATGATTAAACACGAAGGTGTTGATCTTGAATTTGTTGGCGCCAGAAAGGAATCCTACACGGAAGACAGCAGAAACCCTACCGTAGAGGATGGCACTTTAGAAGAAGATCAAAATAGAAGAGACTTTACAATCAATGCAATGGCCATTAGCTTAAATAGAGCTACCTACGGCGATCTATTAGATCCGTTTGATGGCATGAGTGATCTTAGTTCAAAATGCATCAAAACGCCCTTAGAACCTGCAATTACTTACAGCGATGATCCTTTGAGAATGCTGAGAGCGATTCGGTTTGCATCACAATTGGATTTTACCATAGAAGCCAGGTCTCTTAAAGCGATCAAAGACCAATCGCAACGGATTGAAATTATTACAAACGAACGCATCAATGTAGAACTTCAAAAAATCTTAGAATGTAAAAAACCTTCCATTGGTTTTTTACTTCTTGAAAAAACAGGGCTACTAGATTACATAATGCCTGAATTAACGGCCTTGAAGGGCGTTGATGAAGTCGAAGGACAAAAGCATAAAGACAACTTTTACCACACCCTTGAGGTCGTTGACAATATATCTAACTACACTGAAAATGTTTGGCTTCGATGGGCCGCTCTTTTGCACGATATCGGAAAAGCACCAACCAAACGATTTAGCAAAAAAGTAGGATGGACCTTTCACGGACACGAACTAAAGGGGTCTAAAATGGTTTATCTCCTATTCAAGCGACTTAAAATGCCATTAAACGACAAGATGAAATACGTCCAAAAACTTGTGTTTATGAGTTCAAGACCTATTGTGTTGGCTCAGGAAAACATCACCGACTCTGCAGTAAGACGTTTGGTTTTTGATGCTGGGGAATTTGTAGACGACTTAATGACCCTGTGTGAAGCAGATATCACGACTAAGAATTCCTATAAATTCAAGAAGTACCACAATAACTTTAAATTGGTTCGAGAGAAAATAGTAGAAGTTGAAGAACGGGACCGTCTGCGGGACTTTCAGCCTCCAATTTCAGGGGAAACAATCATGAAAACTTTTGACCTTGGTCCTTCCAGAGAAATAGGAATTATCAAAGAATATATAAAAGAAGCCATTTTGGAGGGTATTATTCCAAATGACTCTGAAAAAGCGTTTGAGTTAATGTTAAAAAAAGGGACTGAATTAGGACTAACTATTGCAAATGAAAAATAAGTTTAGAATAGTTTCAAAAATTTCATTGGTGCTCATATACTTTGTTATTGTGGCAGGGGCTATTGTACGCATGACAGGCTCTGGGATGGGCTGTCCTGATTGGCCTAAGTGTTTTGGTTACTACATCCCTCCTACTGAAGGCAAACAGCTGTTGTTTGAGCCTAATAATAACTACGAAAAAGGAATGATGATTCTTTTGGACCACGAGGCATTTTTAGTGGCAAAAAAGGACTTTACATCAGAAGATATATTTGACGCAGCCGATTGGGAAACCTATAGTAAGCACGACTATGTATCGTATGACCCTGTTCATACCTGGGTAGAATACATCAATCGATTGATTGGCGCCTTGTCAGGTATTCCTATTTTAATTTTCTCTGTTTTATCTTTTTGGTTTTGGAAAAAAAACAAGTGGATTCCTATAATAGCCATACTTACTTTGCTTGGCATGGGCTTTCAAGCTTGGTTGGGAAAAACAGTGGTGGACTCTAATTTGGCTCCCTATAAAATCACGGTTCATATGGTAATGGCTTTGCTTATCGTTGCGTTTATTTTATATTTAATATTTGCTTCTAAAACAAGCTATAAGCCTCAAATATATCTCCGTAAGTTTTACAATTTACTTGTTTTAGCTCTCATCCTGTCGCTCGTGCAAATTATTTTAGGGACCCAAGTACGGGAGTTTGTAGACGAACAAACAAAACTTATTGGCTACCAGAAAGCATTGTGGCTAGAATCGCCTACACTCAACTTTTATATTCATAGATCCACCTCCATTTTAGTCTTATTTTTAAATGGATATTTGTGGTACATTAATCGCTCTAAAAACCTTGGATTTAATAAACTAAAACTAGTCATTTACTGTGTGCTTTTAGAAGTATCAACTGGAATAATGATGTACTATTTTGACTTCCCTTTCTTAAGTCAGCCTATACATTTAGTAATTGCATCGCTCCTATTTGGAATCCAGTGTTATGTCCTTCTTGAATGCCTTCATAAAAAACGACAAAACCAACTCGCATAACAAAAATGCAACTTATATTTGTACAATATTATTGACCTATGATTTATAGATTTAGAGTTGTCTTAGACAACGATACAAAAGAGGATATTTTTAGAGACATTGAAATCAGAAAAACAGACTCTTTAGAAGACTTACACAATGTAATCACTCAATCTTTTGGGTTTGACGGCAGTGAAATGGCGTCCTTTTATTTTAGCGATGAGGATTGGAATCAAGGAGAAGAAATCTCTTTATTTGATATGAGTGAAGGGGGAAGTGACATTCAGCTAATGAATGAAACCAGTATTGAATCTTCAGTTTCAGAATCTAGTACTAAATTAATCTATGTATACGATTTCTTAAGCATGTGGACCTTTTTGGTAGAGCTTGCCGAGGTTGTTGAAGAAGCACAAGGTACAGACTACCCGAACTTATTATTTGTCCACGGACAAGTTCCTGGTGAAGCGCCTGAAAAAACTTTTGAAGCAGAAAAAAATGAAGATGATTTTGATGAGTTTAGTGATGGCTATGACAGTGAAGATTATGACCAACTAGACTTTGACGAAAACTGGAATTAAAATACGACTTCAGTGTTTTCTGTCTCGTAATTTCGTTTTACAAAATCTAAGGCATTTTTTAATATTTCTCCCATATTTTTACTTTTTAAAAATTTAGGATCATTTGTGTACTCAAATATTTTAGTTTTCAACATCGCTTCATGTTCTGGAGTAGAAAGTGTATCTGCGATCATGGATTTAATAAGCCGTTCAACACGATTCTTATAACTCATAAGACGTTTAGCGATAATAGACCGCTCTTCTAACTTATACTGATTGATAGACATCTTTTCAAATTTCTCAGAAACTAAGTCAACCATTTTAAAATTCTCTTTAAAAAATTGTGGACGGTACACATTAAATTTGCCCTCAAAGCACTGTTGATCAAAGTCAATAGCACGAATAGAGTACACAACATGATCAAAATCATGAGTTGGTACAATTACATAGTTATACGAGCGCATATCCCCTAACAAACGAATCATACAACGTTCATTAAATTTCACAAACTCTTTTGCAATTTGTGACTTTTCGGACTCACTACAATTGGGTAACATATTTTCAATAAACTCATCTCCTGGAATTCCCGTAATATGCTCTTCAATTAGCGTATCATTAAATACAAGAAAATTTAAGTTATGTGGAGACAACATATGCTCCAACTCGAGGCCATATATTCTTGAAGCATCGGCTTTTTTGACATAAAAATAAGCGTAATTATCATTGAGAATATTCCTTATTTTAATTCTAAAAGGTTTAGAATTTCCAAACGTACAATAATCAATCGCATCCACATTTAAGAAGGGAATAATTTTTTCATTTCCATCTGAGTGTAAGGTTGTATAAATTCTTTTTAAATTCAAGTCAATCTCTACACGTTCTGATTCATTGTAATACGTGCGTATCCAAAGGGTGTTTTTATCATTTTTATCAAAAACCTCAACAGACCCTTGAAACCGAAGTAAGTCATCGTAAAAAACAGGTAACCGAATGGTGCGATTAAATTTTTGAAGATAGGCCTTCAGCTCTGAGCTTACAGGGTAAGATGGCTTTTTAAGAGATATTTTTAAATCGTCTTTCATAATATGACTTGAAAGCCAAAATTAAGTTTTTATTTTTTAACTTGTAACATTAATGTTAATTTCAAGTCTAACTTACTATAGTTACTAATAAAAAACAACGAATTGGATTCTATTTTAAAAATATCAAATCTTACAAAAAAATTTGGCCACCTTACGGCTGTTAAAAATTTAAGCTTTAATATCGAAAAGGGGAACGTATATGGTATTTTAGGGCCTAACGGGAGTGGGAAGTCTACAACGCTAGGAATTGTTTTAAACGTGGTTAATAAAACATCTGGGGAATTTTCTTGGTATGGAGGCGATTTAACAACACATCAGGCTCTAAAAAAAGTAGGTGCTATTATTGAACGTCCAAACTTTTACCCTTATATGTCTGCTTATCAAAACCTAAAACTGGTTTGTAAAATAAAAGAGCTTTCTCATGAATCAATTGAAAGAACTTTAGATATTGTTGGACTATTAGACCGAAAAGATCATAGTTTTAGTAGTTTTTCATTAGGGATGAAACAACGGCTTGCTATTGCCTCGGCTCTTTTAAATGATCCAGAAATTTTAATACTTGATGAACCTACAAATGGTTTAGACCCTCAAGGAATACATCAGATAAGAGAAATCATTAAAACGATTGCAGAAAACGGAACCACTATACTCCTAGCCTCTCATTTATTGGATGAAGTTGAAAAAGTATGTAGCCATGTAGTTGTCCTAAATAAAGGCGTCAATCTATTTTCTGGAAGAGTGGATGAATTAATTTCTAGTCATGGATTTTTTGAACTTAAAACAACACAAAAAGAAGCCTTAATCAAACTGTTAGACACACACCCAAATTTTTCACACACGAAAACCGAAGGAGATTTGATTACCGCATTTCTAAAACTTCCAATGGACGCTGAAGAATTTAATCGATTACTTTTTACAAATGAGATTTTTCTTAGCCATTTAGTAAAACGGAAAGAAAGTTTAGAAGAACAATTTTTACAATTAACTGAGAACAAATGAGACGACTGCTAGAAATAGAACTTCAAAAACTTTTACTAAACCGAACTAGTAAAATCTTAATTTTTATCTCCTTTATACTTCCACTTTGTGTGATCCTACTGTCGGCTATAAAAATCGATTTTTTTGGATTTTTCACGCTTAAACTAGGAGAGTTAGGGATTTTCAATTTCCCAATGATATGGCATATCACCACTTTTTTTTCGGCGCTATTTAAATTCTTTTTTGCAATTGTTGTCGTGTCAATGATTGGCAATGAGTACAGTAACAAAACGATCAAACAAAATCTGATTGATGGCCTTAGTAAAAAAGAATTTATTCTATCTAAATTCTATGTAATTGTCTTTTTCTCTCTAGTTTCGACAGTAATTATTTTTATCCTATCGCTAGCATTGGGGCTTATTTATTCAAGCTATACTGAATTTAACATCATTATTCAACAAATGGAGTTTTTGGTCGCTTATTTTGTAAAGCTTGTCGCATTCTTTTCGTTCTGTTTATTTTTAGGAGTCTTGGCAAAGCGCTCTGCATTTGCATTAGCGTTTCTATTTGTGGATTTGATTTTAGAATGGATTGTTTTAGGGATTGTTACATGGAAAAGCAGTTTTGTAGTGGCTCAAAAGGTACAAGGCTTTTTACCGCTAACCTCTATGTCAAACCTTATCAAACAACCTTTTCAACGCATTGCAATGACTAAGTTTCCTGGAAATTCAGACATTGTTTATGATTATTCTGTTCGCTTTGAAACTATTTTGATAGTGATGTGTTGGACTGTTGTTTTTGTATATTCATCTTATCATCTCTTAAAAAAGAGAGACTTATAAAACGACCTCTATGATATTGTAAGTCAATGAGTCCAATTATTTAATTACACACTTTAGAATATCTCTAACTTTAAAAACAATTGAGACTAATCAATTCGTATCTTTGTTGTATTAAGATGAGATATTACATTCAATTTATTTTCCTTTTACTTGTACATTCTGTATGTTCACAGAATGTACAAGTGTCAAGCACTAATTACACCCCTCAAGAACTTATTGAGGACATACTTATTAATAGCACATGTATTGAAAATTTAGTGGTGACTAATGTTGTTGGAGGTGACTTTGGAACAGCCGATAAAAGTTATGGCTATTTTGATGCAAATGGAAGTGATTTCCCCTTAGAAAACGGTCTTGTTTTAAGCACTGGTAGGCTTAATAATGTAGGGGGGCCTAATACGACTCTAAGCGATGATGATGCTGCAAACTGGTCTGGTGATATAGATTTAGAAATGAGTCTTAATGAAATAAACACTCTAAACGCTACGATTATAGAATTTAATTTTTCCGCTGCAGCAAATCAGATTAGTTTTAAATATATTTTTGCTTCCGAGGAATACCAAGAAGAAAACTCGAGCACTTGTCAATATTCAGATTTATTTGGATTTTTAATTCGTAAAGAAAATGAACAGGAATACACAAATATTGCTATTGTTCCCAACTCCGAAACTCCGGTTAAGGTAACAACTGTTCATCCAGAAATACCTGGAGAATGTCCCGGAATTAATGAAGCTTATTTTGGTAGCTGGAACTCTAGTTCTGCTCCTATTAATTTTAATGGACAAACGGCGGTTCTTACGGCCACTGCTGATATCAATCCTAATGAACTTTATCATGTCAAACTTGTTATAGCAGATGAGCAAAACTACCGCTATGATTCGGCTGTGTTTTTAGAAGCAAGTAGTTTTGAGCTTGGAACAGACCTAGGAATAGACCGTCTTTTTGGTACATATAACCCTTTATGTGAAAACGAGACCCTTACATTAGAGGCCCTTCAAAATGATGCTGTGGCCTATGAATGGTTTAAAGACGACACAATAATCACAGCGAATACAGGTAGTTCTCTGATCGTAGAGTCTAGTGGTGAATATAAAGTCGAAGTCGAGTTAAACTCTGGATGTACTAGCTACGGAAGTATCTTAATTGAATACAGTGCTCTACCAATTGCAAATGACGTTACTTTAAGACAATGTGCAGAAAACCAAAGCTCCGAAAACAGCTCCATATTCAACTTGAATGAAGTTTATGACAACGTCACAAATACAGCTAGTAATAGAAGTTTAAAATTTTACAAAAACAGAACAGATGCAGAAACAGACGCATCTAACAACTTTAGCGGAGATAATTACCCTAACATTGAAAACCCCGAAACCTTATACATACAAGTGCTAGACACACAAACAGGGTGTTATAATGTATCCGAATTGGTATTAAGTATTAGTGGAGGTGGAGGTCAAAATACTGTCTTAAAAGGCTGTGACACAGACGGGGTCGAAGATGGCTTTTTTAACTTTAGTCTTAATGATGCTAATGAAGCTATTCTTGAAGGACTTCCCGCTAACCTGACCATCAACTACTATGAAACCTATCTAGATGCCGTCTTACAAATAGCTCCCTTACCCAGCGATTACACTAATAATATTCATTATAACCAAATTATTTTTGCACGCATTGAAGATGGGATTAATTGCTATGGGATTAACACAGTCCAGCTGGTTGTTTACGAACTTCCAAAAGTTCAAACTTCTGAAGAGTTCATCTACTGCTTAAATGAGTATCCAAGTACCATTACTCTAAATGCAGGGCTTCTAAATGGTGCTTTTAATGAATTTTACTATAATTGGTCCACAGGACAAACAACGTCAGAAATTCAAATAAATGTACCAGGAACTTATTCAGTAATAGTAACAAACACTAATGGATGCTCAAAATCACGAACACTTACCATCCTCCCATCTTCTAGTGCTACTATCGAAGTAGTTGATGTTTTTGATGGTGTAGAAAATAACTCCGTGACTATAAATGTTTCTGGAGAAGGCAACTATGAATACGCGTTAGATGATGAACTAAATGGTTACCAAGATTCTAATCTTTTTTCAATGGTATCTACAGGGTTTCATACCGTTTACATAAGAGATAAGAATGGATGTGGAATCGTAGAAAAGAATATTTCTGTTATTGGTTTTCCCAAATTTTTCACTCCTAATGGAGATGGATTTAACGATACTTGGCATGTCAATGGAATAAACACACCAAACCAAATAAATAGTGATGTTTATATTTTTGACCGTTTTGGAAAACTATTAATCCAACTCAATGGGTTAAGCGGCGGATGGGATGGTACTTACAATGGCACTATGTTACCAAATTCTGACTATTGGTTTTATGTTAAACTTCCAGACAATAAAACGTTTAGAGGTCACTTTACCTTAAAGAGATAGTTACGTGACGATAAAAATCATACCTTTATGATATGATTCAAATTGAGAAAAATTATTATTTTTGCTTTTTTTTATTAGTAACAAACCTTACACTAGCTCAAGAAATTTCTTTATTTAATCAATTAAACGGACATTTAGACTATACTGCGATTGGAAATACTCTAAATACGGTTGAAAATAATTCCAGCTTCAATTGTACAATTAATACGACATCGGCCGCAACTTTAAATCTATCAGGCTCTCAAACTATAGAGGCTGCATACCTTTACTGGGCAGGATCTGGGGATGGAGATTTTGACGTTATCCTTAATTCAACTTCCATTACTCCCGACCGAACTTTTGAATATATCTATGATGAAAGTAGACAATTTTTCGCTGCCTTTACAGATGTTACTGAGCAAGTTCAAAATGAAGGAAATGGCGTATACACACTAAGTGATTTAGAAAACATTGATATTTCGGACCCATATTGTTCTACAGGAACAAATTTTGCTGGATGGGCCATTATAATAATATACTCCAACCCCAGCTTACCACTAAATCAAATAAATATATATGATGGTATGGAGAGTGTCCCTGACAATATTACAATTCAATTAAACAACCTTAATGTACTAGATACAACAGGTGCTAAAATTGGCTTTTTGGCTTGGGAAGGAGATGCTGGCCTGGCAGTAAACGAGCTGTTGCAAATAAACGGAGTTACCTTAAGTAATCCGCCGTTAAACCCTGCCAACAATGCTTTTAATGGCACCAACAGTTTTACAAACGAGTCTAATTTATTCAATATGGATATTGACTTTTACCCCATTCAAAATACCATTAACGTTGGAGACACCTCAGCTGTGATACAATTAACTTCTGGTCAAGATTTAGTGATGGTCAATAATATAATAACAGTTTTAAACAGTCAACTTCCCGATGCAACCTTGGAAATTGACAGCATTGACCAAGCTTGTAATTCTCGTGAAATAGAAATTGAATTCACTGTGTTTAATAACAATAGTACTGAGCAACTCCCTGCAAACACACCTATTGCAATTTACGTTAACGGCGTTCTTATAGGTCAAACACAAACACAAAATGAAATTCCTATGAACTCGAGTGAGTCGAGTAATATGAGTTTAATTTTAGATTCTAATATAGCAAACCCCTTTGTACTATTGGTAATTGTTGATGACGACGGGACAGGAAATGGAGTGATTTCGGAAATCAACGAAACTAACAACAGTGCCGAAATAACTATTGAATTAATCGAGTCTGCTCCGACAACCGCATTAGGCATTTTAACCGGCTGTTTTACAGGAGTCGATCAAACTAGTTATAACTTAACTTCCATATTAGGTGAATTAAGCGCTTCTTATGATATTAACACCGCTGTTTTTTATGAATCATTAGATAATTTATACAACAACATAGGAGCTATAACAAACCCTTCAGAATACCTTTACTCTGGAGAAGACACCACCATACACATTCAATTAGACGCAGAGCCATGTTATGACATATTTTCGTTAGAGTTAACTTCAATAAATTGTGAACCACGTATACCTCAGGGGTTTTCTCCAAATGGAGACGGCTACAATGATTGGTTTAACATCCAAGAACTTTATACTATTTATCTGCAACATGAACTGTTGATCTACAACCGCCTTGGAACATTGATCTTTAAAGGAAATAATGATATTAAGTGGGATGGGAAAGCTAATACGGGACCTCTTAATGGAAACAACATTTTACCTGTAGGCACTTATTTTTACGTACTCCATTTAAATTCTAGAGATTTAAAACCTATAACGGGTTGGGTGTATCTTAATTATTAGTTCATTTTTTTTAAAAGATTTATTCTCTCCTTTTGCTGTAGCGCTGACTTTGCCTTAGCTTTGCAGTTATGCAATTTAAATTAACTTCAGACTTTAAACCTACTGGCGATCAGCCAACAGCTATCAGGCAATTGGTGGATGGTATTGAATCCAATGAAAAATACCAAACACTTTTGGGAGTGACAGGGTCAGGAAAAACCTTTACAGTTGCAAATATCATTCAAGAAGTACAGCGACCAACTCTTGTCTTAGCACACAACAAAACACTGGCGGCCCAACTGTATTCAGAGTTCAAACAGTTTTTTCCTGAAAATGCAGTTGAATATTTTGTATCGTATTACGATTATTATCAGCCAGAAGCGTATATCCCTGTTTCTGGAACCTATATAGAAAAAGATTTATCTATTAATGAAGAGATTGAAAAACTTCGTTTAAGCACCACTTCTTCCCTTTTATCTGGCCGAAGAGATGTGATTGTGATTGCCTCGGTTTCCTGTTTATACGGCATTGGGAATCCCGTTGAATTTCAGAAAAATGTGATCAGTCTAAAAGCCAATGAAGTGATCTCGCGAACCGCTTTACTTCATAAACTAGTTCAAAGTTTATATTCCAGAACAGAAGGCGAGTTTAACCATGGTAATTTTAGAATTAAAGGAGACACTGTTGATGTTTTTCCTAGTTATGCAGACCATGGGTTCAGAATTCATTTTTTTGGAGATGAAATTGAAGCGATTGAAGCCTTTGACATAAACACTAATAAAGTAATTGAAGTGTATGAAAGTGTAACCATATACCCAGCTAACATGTTTGTGACTTCTCCTGATATTTTACAGAATGCCATAAAGGATATTCAAGATGACTTGGTAAAGCAACATGATTATTTTAAAGAAATTGGCAAACACTTAGAAGCAAAACGTTTAAAAGAAAGAACCGAGTTTGACTTAGAGATGATTCGAGAACTGGGCTATTGTTCAGGCATCGAAAACTACTCTCGTTATTTAGATGGACGTGCACCAGGCACACGTCCGTTTTGCTTGTTAGACTATTTTCCAAGTGATTCGCTCATGGTCATTGACGAGAGTCACGTTACTATTTCACAGGTCCATGCCATGTATGGAGGCGACCGTAGTCGGAAAGAAAACTTAGTAGAATATGGGTTTCGCTTACCAGCAGCCATGGACAATAGGCCTTTAAAATTTGAAGAATTTGAAAGTCTACAAAATCAGGTATTATATGTCAGTGCCACACCTGCCGATTATGAATTAGAAAAATCGGATGGTGTGGTTGTGGAACAAGTTATTAGACCTACGGGCTTATTAGATCCTATCATTGAAGTGAGACCGAGTTTAAATCAAATTGATGATCTGATTGAGGAAATTCAACAACGGGTCGAAAAAGACGAACGGACTTTAGTCACTACTCTAACCAAACGGATGGCCGAAGAGTTGACCAAATACTTGGCGCGTATTCAAATCCGTTGTCGTTACATCCACAGTGATGTAGATACCTTAGAACGGGTAGAAATCATGCAAGATTTACGTAAAGGTATCTTTGATGTTCTTGTAGGTGTTAATCTCCTAAGAGAAGGTTTGGACCTTCCAGAGGTTTCACTGGTAGTTATTTTAGATGCAGACAAAGAAGGCTTTTTACGTTCGGCGCGTTCACTCACGCAAACAGTAGGTCGTGCCGCGAGGCACCTAAATGGACGTGCCATCATGTATGCAGATAAAATTACGAAAAGCATGCAAAAAACCATTGACGAAACGGAGTACCGTCGTGAAAAACAAATTGCTTACAACACCAAACACAAACAGGTGCCTAAAGCGTTGAATAAGAGTTTAAACAATGCGTTAACAAAGAATTCGGTAAGTAGTTATTATTATGAACAAGAAGCTATGAAAGCCGCCGAACCAGAAAATGCATACTTGGCAGCTCCAGAACTGGAGCAAAAAATTAGAGACACCCGAAAGCTCATGGAATCGGCAGCAAAAGATTTGGATTTCTTACATGCAGCGCAATTTCGGGATCAGATTAAAACCTATCAAAAAAAGTTGGAAGATTTGAAGGTGTAAAAAGTAAAGTTAAAATGACCCTACTTATTCATTTCTTTTTTGATAATTTACACCCCTATATTCAATAACTCATTTCTAGAGTATGAAAAAAGCATTGGTAATTTCAGGAGGAGGTAGCAAAGGCGCATTTGCCGGAGGCGTTGCGCAATATTTAATGAAAAACAAAGGCAAAGAATACGATTTGTTTTTGGGAACTTCTACTGGTAGTTTAATGGTTTCGCATTTAGCCTTAGGCCTGTTAGATGAACTCAAAGAGCTCTACACAAATGTAAATCAGAAAAGTATTTTCAGTAACAATCCATTTAAAATTAAAAAAGTTGATGGAGAAAAAGTGATTAGTATTCGGCATTTAAATACACTTTGGAATTTTTTGAACGGAAGAAAAACTTTTGGTGAAAGTAAAAATTTAAGAAGTCTTATCAAGAGGAATATCAAAAGAGAAATGTACGATGAAATTAGAGAAAAAAACAAAGAAGTAGTTGTTACAGTCTCTAATTTGACAACAAGTCAAGTTGAATACAAATGTATTCAAGAGTGTAGCTACGAGGATTTTTGCGATTGGATATGGGGCTCCTGTAATTACATTCCATTTATGAGTTTGCTAGAAAAAAATAATTATCAATATGCCGATGGAGGTTTTGGGGCGTTGGTTCCAATTAGAGAAGCCATTTTACGAGGCGCCACAGAAATAGATGCCATTATTTTAGAAACCGAGTTATCTCAAATTAACAAATTACCTGCTAAAAACCCGTTTTCTTTACTATTTAATGTTTTTGATTTTATGCTAACTCATGTAGAAAAACATAATATTGCAATTGGCAAACTGGCCGCAAACAATAAAAACGTAAAACTTAATTTATATTACACTCCAACTGTTTTAACCACAAATTCTTTGGTTTTTGACAAAAAATTGATGCGAAAATGGTGGAAATCTGGTTTTAAATATGCTAAGTCTAAACAAAAACTAGACATGAGTGAATTTAGACCCGATGTGTTAACTGACAAAGAAACTGAAGAACATTTATAATCTATTTTATCTTATTCTAAAATCAGTTTTTTTGTTCCTGTACCATATTTGTTTTTCATGCTTATAAAATAGATGCCGCTTGTTAAATCACTAAGGTCAAAGTTGTGATTAATTAACTCTTCTTTAGTGTTAAAATGAAACGATTTCACTTGTTTACCTTCAATGGTTAAAACTCTAACTTTTGTTACTGCATCTTGAATAGATGATTGTATTGTAAACTGATCATTAGTTTTTATAGATTATAAGACGGTTGACAGCTAAGAATATTGCTCTAAATTGAAAAAAAAAGTAGCCCAAAGGCTACTTTAATTCTCTATTTTTAAAAAGTAACTACGCTAAAACAGCTTGTACTTTATCAGCTGCTTCTTGGAACTCAACAGCACTTTGAACATCCAGTCCTGAGTTGTCAATTAATTCTTTAGCGATGTCAGCATTGGTTCCTTGTAAACGCACAATAATTGGCACATTAATAGTTCCCATATTTTTATAAGCATCGATGACCCCTTGAGCGACCCGATCACAACGTACAATACCACCAAAAATATTAATCAAAATTGCTTTTACTTCTGGGTCTTTTAAGATAATCTGAAAAGCAGCTTCTACACGAGCGGCATCTGCTGTACCTCCAACATCCAAAAAGTTGGCGGGTTCACCTCCAGCTTGTTTGATCAAATCCATTGTGGCCATTGCAAGACCTGCTCCGTTGACCATACAGCCAACATTACCCTCTAAATCCACATAATTAAGACCTAAAGCATCTGCTTCAACTTCAATGGGATTTTCTTCGCGAATATCTCTTAATTCTAAATAATCTTTATGTCTAAATAACGCATTGTCGTCTATGGTTACTTTAGCATCCACGGCGAGTATTTTATTATCACTTGTTTTCAAAACCGGGTTGATTTCAAATAAAGAGGCATCCGATTTATCATAAGCAGTGTATAAGGCTGTTACAAATTTGGTCATATCCTTAAAAGCAGCTCCTGATAAACCAAGATTAAAAGCGACACGACGTGCTTGAAATGGCAACATTCCTGTAGCCGGATCAATTTCTTCAGTAAAAATTAAATGTGGTGTTTCTTCAGCAACCGTTTCAATATCCATACCCCCTTCAGTCGAATACATAATCATGTTTCTGCCAGTAGTTCGGTTTAAAAGAACAGAGATGTAAAACTCACTCGTTTCTGTTTCTCCAGGATAATACACATCTTCAGCCACCAATACTTGGTGTACCTTTTTTCCTTCAGCAGACGTTTGAGGCGTTACTAACTGCATTCCAATAATTTGATCTGCAATTGTTTCCACTTCCCCTAAGTTTTTAGCCAGTTTAACCCCGCCTCCTTTACCTCGACCACCTGCGTGAACTTGGGCTTTAAGTACGTGCCATCCTGTGCCTGTTTCTTCCGTAAGTTTTTGGGCTGCAGCCACCGCTTCTTGAGGCGTGCTAACAACTATACCCTTTTGGATTTTAACGCCAAAAGTGCTCAAAATTTCTTTTCCTTGGTATTCGTGTAAATTCATCTTTTAAGAGATTTATTTTTTAGTTCTCCTTAGGAGAAAATCATTATAAAATTAAAGCCACAAAAGTAATTAACCTAAGGCGTTTTACCAATAATTTTTAAGGTTGATTTTGACAGAACTAATTTTTTGTTTGTTCTACTGTTTCAACCCCTTTATGACAGAGAATGCTTTATCTACTAAATGGTCTTCCACAAGAATGGTAAACTCATTGGTAGTTGAAATAACCTCATATATTGTCACATTATCCCAGGCCAAACGCTTGAAAATTTGATAATACAAGCCTGCAATTTTAGAATTACCCTCAGGTAAGTTTAATGTAATTGTAGACAGACAATCCTTTAAACCTATTAAAGTTTCATTTTTAAAAACCTCTGAGATGCTGTCTTTCTCAGAACTAGAAATTATGATATTACTCTCAAAGATCCCTCGTGTGAATGCATAAAATATTTGATGATTCTTATTAATTTTTTCTAATACTTTGGAATGACTGTTAATAAGAGTCTTAGAGTTTTGGAATGTAAAATCACTTAAATTGGATCGTACTGTAATATCCCCTAAGTTGTTAAATACATTTTTTAAACGATCCGAACTCTCAATATCGACAGGCTGGTTATAGCGTCTGAGTGCCATAGTAATGGCTCCATCTTTTACAGGTTTGCGTAACATCTCGGAAATCGTCTGATTTAAATCCTTAGCTAAGGCAGAAAAATTAATAATATCACGCGATAAAGCCTCCTCCAAAAAAGGACGAGAGACTAAAATTTCATTAACACAGGAAGCAATTGTCTTCAATTTGTTTATTATTTAACATTTCGTGTAAAAATAGAGTATTTTTTTTATTTTCATGGTATCTATACGGATTAGATATAATTTTGGGCTTTGAAAATTTGAAAAAAAAAAATGAATAAAGAGACCCTATTAGAAATTGCAAAAGAGTACGGAAGCCCCGTATATGTATATGATGCCCATAAAATGGAAGCTCAATACAACCGATTGACAGCCGCCTTTAGTAACGTAAGTAAACTAAAAATTAACTATGCCGCAAAAGCGCTTACTAATATTTCGGTTCTTAAATTTATTAACAAACTTGGAGCTGGACTGGATACGGTATCTATTCAAGAGGTAAGGTTGGGACTGCATGCTGGGTTTAAACCAGAATCAATAATTTATACTCCTAATGGTGTCTCCTTAGAAGAGATTGAAGAAGTGGCTAAACTGGGTGTTCAAATTAACATTGACAACCTTTCTATTTTAGAGCAGTTTGGGACCAAACATCCAAACACACCCGTTTGTATTAGAATCAACCCCCATATTATGGCTGGAGGAAACACCAATATATCGGTGGGTCATATTGACTCAAAATTTGGAATTTCCATACACCAAACGCCTTTATTACTTCGTATTGTTAAAAATACCAAGATGACTATTAATGGGATTCATATGCATACGGGAAGCGATATCTTAGATATTGATGTGTTTTTATATGCTAGTGAGATCTTATTTGATGTTGCAAGACAGTTTGAAGGGCTTGAATTTATTGATTTCGGTTCAGGGTTTAAAGTTCCATATAAAGAAAATGACATTGAAACAAATATTGAAGAGCTTGGAGAAAAGTTAACCGAACGTTTTCATACGTTTTGTAAAAACTATGGGAAGGAAGTCACATTGGCATTTGAACCTGGAAAATTCATTGTGAGTGAGTCCGGTTATTTTTTAACAAGTGTCAACGCGATCAAACAAACTACTTCAACGGTTTTTGCTCAAGTAGACACGGGGTTTAATCATCTCATTCGCCCTATGTTGTACGGATCTCAGCATGCTATAGAAAACATATCAAACCCCGAAGGAAAACAACGCTTTTACTCTGTTGTAGGCTATATTTGTGAAACAGATACTTTTGCCAACAACCAACGTATTAATGAAATTACTGAAGGCGATATATTAGCCTTTAAAAATGCGGGAGCCTATTGTTTTATGATGGCAAGTAATTATAATTCGCGATTTCGCCCAGCAGAAGTATTGTGGTATAATGACACCGCTCACCTGATTAGAAAGCGAGAAGTTTTTGAAGACTTAACAAAAAACCAGATACTGATAGACCTATAAAACACTCATTTAAAGAGGTTTAAAATGTTAAAAATCAATAATTTACCGAAAAACCATCCGAAACTAAAATATAATATTAACTTTGTATTCTAAAACTTATATAAAGTGAAAAACGGTACAGTAAAATTCTTCAATGCATCCAAAGGATTTGGATTTATTACAGAAGATGATTCAAACACAGAGTATTTTGTACACGTAACTGGGATAATCGATGAGATTAACGAAGGGGACGCTGTTGAATTTGAATTAAAAGAAGGTAAAAAAGGTATGAATGCAGTAAATGTTAGAATTCTCTAATAATTACCAATACATAATTTTTTACAGAAAGCCTACCCCTAGCGGATAGGCTTTTTTGATTTTATTCCTTTCCATCTACAAAAGACTGGAGGTAAGAAAATGCAGCTGTGAGTTGACCCTTTTCAGTCATCTTTGCGCGTTTTAGGACTCCTCTAGAATCATTATCAAAAAAAGCAGGTATAATTTTTTCCACAAAAGTATGTCCAAACCCTTCGCTGGCATCTTTTGGTAATTCACAAGGTAAATTATCAACGGCCATCACAGCAATCGCCGAACTATTTCTAAAGTCCACTTCTGTTTCTGTTTCCGCATCATAACCATAAATTGGATAGTCAATCGTTGAAGGACGAATGGTACAAGCTACAGGACCGTCAATATCACAACTAATATCAGCCACTACTTTTAAATTAAAACTTGAGGCCTTTGCTTGCTCACGGGTAAAAAAGGCCGGCGCTCCTTTGCCATAAAAATGACCTGCAATAAAAAAGTCGGCAACGGCCGTAAAGCGGTCAAATGTCGACTGGTATGCTTCCGGAAACTTAAAGAAGTCTGTTTTTTCTAAGGTGCTTCCGTCTAGACGTTCGCAGTAATCTAAAACGTCTAACTGTACATATACCGCTTCTGTGAAGGAGTTATTTAGAAACTGATCAACAGATACTTGTTTAATATTTAAATGGTCTAAAATCTCTTTAGCCCCCTGCCCTACACGTCCTGTTCCTGTCAAAACAATTTTAACATTGGGAACGGTCAGTTGGTCTAATTGGGTATTTAATGCAGCTCTATCGTTTAAATCATTTGCTTTAGGAAGTTCAAAACAATTGAGTTTCAATCCTAAGGCTCGTAATCCGTTGTAAGCGCCTACTACGCCAGCATAGTAGCCAAACCCAATCAATCGATGCTTGGATTCATTAACTAAGGTTTCATGGTCATAGAGTGTAATTTTTTTATCTAAAATCGCTTGAAGCAGCTTTCGGTTATAGGGTTGTTTTTTAATGGTATGACTAAAAAAGAAGTAACTTTTGTTGGAGATAAGGGCTTCTATAGGCACTTCCTTTACCCCAATAAGCACTTCAGCGGCACTTACATCGGCTACGACTTCAAGGCCAGAAGCCCTGTAATCCGCATCAGAAAAAGCGCGAATTGGAGATGACTCTATTATTAATTCTGCAGATGGAAAGGTAGAAAGTAGTTTTTGACACGACTTTGGATCTAAAACAACACGCCTATCTGGAGGCGATTTACGTTCTTGGATGACAGCGAACTTCATAGGCGAAAGAAATAATTAAAATATTTTTGACTAAAGTAAATGGATTTGAGCGGTTGGACAAGTTTTTTTGTAACTTTGCCTTCCCTCTTTGGAGGGATATTATAGTAATGGGGTCGACTGGTATTGACAGCGAGATCTACTAAACTGTAAGCACGTCGTGTGATGATATTGATACACGTTAAAGACCATGTCAACTTTTAAACGGCGAGAATAACTACGCTTTAGCT
>Ga0209632_10000110_pt1 | contig 84144 bp, 69 predicted proteins | sample COG_10_FD_184754 | JGI IMG/M metagenome (GOLD analysis project Ga0209632, IMG submission 184754) | Pelagic Microbial community sample from North Sea - COGITO 998_met_10 (SPAdes) (version 2) | ecosystem: Environmental > Aquatic > Marine > Neritic zone/Coastal water | place: Helgoland, sampling...
AGCACCTTTTTCGGCTCACCGCTTGAACTGGCTGTATACGACATCGGTTTGTCTTCCACTTCAAGCAGGGTTAATGGCTTAACGGTGTACGAACCATCGGTGCCAGCAATCTCCTTCTTCTCATCGTCTGAGATGTTGTAGACCTTCATCTTAGAGCCGTCAATGTTCTCACTAAATCCAACGGTGTATTCCTTGTTTCGGTCCATTTTATTGAACTTGAAATCACCATTTGATTCAATGTTGGAGGAGTCCATGGCCACATGCGCATTATCAAATAAGAACGCCTTTGCATCTGCAGGGATTTCCTCCTCGGATACGATGCTGAACTTATCGAAGTCGAACTCCGGGTCCGCTGGTTCTTCCATCGATGTCAATTTGTAGGTTTCAAGCTCTACGGGAATTGTTGGGTCGTATCCTTCGAGGAAATAGAGCTTTCCTAACGAATCGTTTCTATTGCTGACAAAGAATGATCCTTCCCTTCTATATGCAGAAAAATAAGCGTCAAATTTTTCCGAATTAACAGGTGCGTCAAGCGCTTTGGGTTTGGACCAATCGGACCATGTGTCACCTCGCGCACTCATATAAACATCATATCCACCCATTCCACCTTTTCTGTCTGATGAAAGAAACAACGTTTTGAATTCGGCGCTGTAAAAGGGTGAAATTTCGTTTGTGGAATCAGTATTGATTCCTTCAAGCAAGATTGCTTCGGACCATGTGCCATCCTCAGATTTCTGGCTCATATAGATGTCCAATTGGCCATAGACTGAACCTCCCATGGAGATGAACATTTCCGTTTCCTGGGGAGTGACATAAAAGTCGAATTGCTGCGAACGGATTCGTAGCTTCTTAACCTTAACTTGTTCTGGTTTGCTCCACGGGTCTCCTAGATTATCGGCAATAGACAAACCGGGCCACATGAGTTTGTTGTTTGAGTAGGTGCCAAGTAGGTAAATGTGTTGTCCGTCGTTTGAGACGCCTACTACGGCATTGTTAAACCTAGAATTAAGAATAGGTATAGACTCTTGGTTTGAAAAAAGTGATTCTCCTCTCCATTTTGCCCGCCATACAGACTGGGAAACGTTTTTATTTTTTTGCTCTAAGTCATAGCTTTTTACATAGTATAGCTGATCTCGGTTATGACTTAGGAGCGCTTTGCCAAATTCGGTGTTTTTGCCTCCCAGCGGATCCACAGCCTCCGATTCTATCAGTTTCACTTGCGCAATAATCTGGCACGGTAGGAATAGTGAAATGATAAAGAACCAATAAATTGAGGATGATATTAACCGGTGCATTCTATTGGATTACTTTTTAAACAATTGAATGCCAAGGAACAGCTCGTGTGAGCCGAATCCTAAACTTTTGGTTTCAGTCAAAGGGTAATCGAAGCTGTAGCCGACTTTGATTAAATTACTTACAAAAACAGCCCCGGTCAAAATGATGTCGGAATTCCATCGATATCCAACAGCCGCGAAATATCGATCCCTAACATCAAGCTTTAAATTAAAGTCTATAGAAGCGGGCGCGGAGGCAGTGTATTTTATAAGTGTACTCGGGACGAGGTGTAAACTTTGGTTTAAAATTAGGCGACCGCCAATCATGCCATAATGGGTCATTTGCAGCGCTGGAGACACTGGGCTGTTTTCAAATTTCAACTCCCCCTGGGTTAATTGATCCGAGTTATAAGAGAAAAACAAGTGCTTACTGTAGGCATAAAGTCCAAAATCAATGCTCGGAATCCAATCATTAAATGCTTGTGAGCTTGCGGCAAATGCTTGAAGCGTGGGATCATTTGAAGTGCCCATTTGTGTTTTGGTTGGGTCAAAAACCCAGTTTTTCATACTTCCTTTAAGTGCTGCAGAAATTGTCCACGATGAATTAATTGGTACATGCACATTGTAAGAAGCCCCAAATGCGGTGTAGGAAAATGCCCCAAAATCGTCTTGAAACAGAATGCCGCCGGCCGCATGTTTTATTTTTCCTTTTTCCTTTATCATTTGAATGTGATTCAGATTGGCTTGTAGGCAATGTTTCTGATGTTAAGGTGCGGGGTGCGAAAATTCGAGAGGTTCCGCTCACATAGAAAGATCTAGGCGCATATTGAGACCCCATCCATTGTTGTCTATAAGTTATGTTTAGGTCTAGCATTTGGCGCTCACCTGCGCTTGCTGGGTTTACTAGGTATCCGTTGGACAGGTATTGACTCAATTGCCAAGACTGCTGTCCATTGACCGCGGAGAATGTCAGAACGAATAAGACGATGATTAAGTTTTTCATGGTTCCATCTCCTTTCTCAGTATATAATTGTGAGGTTACCATCTCTGGGATCGGTGATGCCGTCGTTAAACTCGATAACGTAATAGTAGGAAGACACGGGGAGCAGATTTCCGTTATGCTTGCCGTCGAACTTGGTTTTGTATCCATCGTCTGACTCGTATACCTTTGCTCCCTAACGATTAAATACGACCACTTTCATTTTCGGGTAACTCTCCGACCCTTCAATATTCCATTCGTCATTTATGTCGTCTCCGTCTGGAGTGAATACAGTGTTTATTTCCACTGGACTTAATACTCGAATCTTGAGGGTGTCCTGACGAGTACAAAATGGCTCGCTGGTGGCGGAAACGACGAGTTCCGTTGTTTCCTCAATATTTGCGTAGGTCACTAGCTGATCAATTTCGTCCAAAATAATCGAGGGCTCCCAATTTATTATGGATGGTTGATTTACCTCAACTTGCACACGAACCCTGGCAACGCCTTGTGTATAAAGGTCGGGGCCAGCGTCGACGTTTGGTGCGTAGCCAATTTCTATCAAAACTTCATCCGAGGAAACAGGACATGCGCCACTTTGAATATTCCACGTGAACACCCCTTTTCCCATTAAAACTGAGCAAACTTGAATTGGGAGAAAGCGAGTCAGAAAATATCCCAGGATACGGGGAGGTCCAGTATCCAACTCCAACGCTTGGATCGTTTGCGCTCAGCATATAAGCACTCTGGTCACAAACAGTTGCGTCCGTGACAGCATCAGCCACCGTTGGTTTGGCGCTTACTAGAATCGTTGCAGTATCTGAATTTGTGGGACAGGAGCCATCTGATACGGTCCAAACAAATAGGTTTTCCCCAAAAACTAAGTTATTAACCGGCGAGTTAAATTGGTTCGGATCGATTACAATAGCATTCCCAAGGCTAGTCCATGTTCCCATACCCGACGATGGTTTAACGGCATTTAGGTTAGAGGAAGGCGAGACGCACAATCCAAAGTCCAATCCTGCGTCAGCTTTGCTTGGAGTTACTCCTCGATAAACAGAAAATGAACAGGTCGATTCATTTCCAGCGCTATCAGTGGCCAGAAATGTGTTGGTTGTTCCCCCGACAGGGTAGGTTGACCCGCTTGGCAGGCCACTTGTCTGAACAATACTAACTCCGCTGCAATTGTCAGTTGCTGTAGGGAATGGATAGGAAAACGTGCTTTCACAAATTGCCGTATCTGAGGGACAAAGAAAGAATGGCCTGATTGTATCAACGACGGTTACCTGAACAGAGGTGGTGACAGAATTCGAATTGCTATCAACGAGTGTGAAATCGATCTGATTCACGCCAATATCGTCACAATCAAAACTGTCTATATTAATGTACATGGTGTCGATTCCGCAATTATCGTAGGATCCGTTGTCGATATCAAGAATATCAGCATAGGCCAAACCACTTTGATTTAGATACACGGATATATTTTGGACAACGGCAATAGGATCGACATCATCCAATATTCCAACAAAGACCGCAGTGGTGTCCACACACCCATTGGAATCGGTTCCGGTCACGAAATAGTCACCTGAAACAATTCCGCTGTTGTGATTGCCAGTGGCTGAGTTGCTCCAATTGTAGGTGTGGCTGCCCGTTCCGCCGACGGAAGTAACGCTCGCCCCTCCATCATTTGAATTATAGCATCTGGCATTCGAATCTAGCACAGCCGTTACGACCAATTCATTTGGCTCGGTCAATGTTATGGATGAAGTATCTGCGCAGCCATTCGCATCCGTTACTGTAAATACATGAGCGCCACTTTCTAGGTTTGTAACAGTACTATCGTTGCCGCCGTTAGCCCAAGCAAAAGTGTAAGGCGTTGTGCCGCCAGAAACATGCAGCGTTAGGCTTCCATCATCATCCCCATGGCAGGTTGGTTGAATGCTGTCATACTCGACTATGAGAGAATCGACTTGAAGGTTTAGTACTATGATGGAATCGCAACCATAAACACCTGAAAAGCTTTGAGTATAGGTGCCCGAAGTGGTTAGGTATTGATTATTGAAAAAATAACTCCCGCCGCAAATGGTTGTATCCATAACTTCTGCAATGCTCACAACACCATTGTCGATGATGGTACCAAAGTTCCCGGCCCAATTTTCTATGCTTTTTCCTCCGCACTCTACATGGATGTACCTCAAGCCAGTGCCATATGAAGTTAAGTTGCCTGATAGGGTGTCCCAGTTTATTGTCGTTGATATCGGAGCGCTTTGCGATCCGTATGAATAACTATCAATCACTTGGCTAGAACCATTCAAGAGTTTGATCTTGTAATAGTAGAGGTCATTGTAATAACTATGCTTACCACGAAACATCTGGCTAAATGAAACGAGGGGTTCCTCGTCAAGGTATTGGCTGGTATATCCCTCTGCCACTAAATCAATGGTCTGCTCCATTGTCGTCCAGTTATAGGATGCTACAAATGCATTGCCATAACCCCAGTTTTGGAGGAGCCAATTTGAACCCGCTCCACTGCTGAAATTCCAACCTGATGCGCCTGTACTTGCGTCGCCATTTACCAGCACGTTATTGCATTGCGCCCTTAGCTCTAAAACAAGGCTAAGTGAGAAAAGAATTACGACGAGAAGGCCTCGTTTTTTCAAGGGTTAGAATTTTCGTGAAAATTATAAAATGTGTTTGACTTCACGGGCTTTGTGTACAACACTATTGGCCTTTGTGAGGATGATCCCTTTTGTCAATGAATTGCATTCTATAATTTATGTTTCAAATTACAGTAATGTTGCAAGGTGCAGATAAAAAAGGAGAGTGATGGTCCAGATAAGATAGAGGCTGGTGTGCTGCAAATTAACCCAAGTAGAAAAGTTCTGATTACAGGCGCTAGCGGGTTTTTGGGACGGTATATTTTTAACGAGCTTACTGCTAAGGGATATGAAGTCCACACAATTGGACGCTCAGCTTTCGATTCGAAGAACCACTTCTTGTGCGATCTTGGAAATGAAGAGCCAAACCTTGCCGGACAATCATACGATTGGATTATTCATTCTGCTGGAAAGGCGCATGTTGTTCCTCGAACAATAGGTGAGAAAGAAGATTTTTTTAGAGTCAACGAACGAGGTATTGAGAACCTTTTTCGGGCCTTAGATGCAAATTCAATAAAACCAACAAGCGTCTCGATAATCAGCACAGTTGCGGTCTACGGTGTCTCCTCCGGATCAAATATTACCGAGCAGCACCCTTTAGGCGCAATGGACCCATACGGGAAAAGCAAAAAGAATGCGGAGCAGATAGCGATGAACTATGCTGAAAAAATTGGCGCTCGCTTGAGCATTTTGCGTTTACCTCTTATCGCGGGTAAAAACCCACCTGGAAACCTAGGAGCGATGATTAAGGGAATGAAAAATGGCCGTTATTTTGGAATAGGGCAGAGCAAGGCAAAGCGCAGTATTGTTTTAGCCGCTGATGTTGCAATGTACTTGCCTCAGCTTAGTCATGTTGGCGGAGTATTCAACCTCAGCGACGGTGTAGACGTGACTTTTAAAGAGCTTGAGACGCTTTTGTCCAAGCTTCTAAAGAGCACCCCACCGCGGAGTCTTCCATTTTTTGTTGCATGGTTGGCGGCCCTTTTTGGAGAATTTTTATTGTTTTTTGGGATACATTTCCCAATCAATTTTAATACGCTATCGAAGATTACCACGGACCTGACTTTCTCGTCAGAAAAGGCCAAAAAGGCCGGGTGGAATCCCAGAAGTGTGTTAACTGTTCCAAATGAAATAATCGAGTGATAGTTAATGCCATCATAGGATTTGTAATTGCGGCTGGTGCAAGTTGGGTGGCAATTTATGCCCTAATGCCACTTTTCTCAAAACTTGGATTTATCGATATACCAAACGAGCGATCTAGCCACGATACGCCGAAGCCTCGTGCAGGCGGAATCGCTGTAATTCTGGGAGTAGCGTGTGGATCGCTTTGGTTCTTTATGATGGAAGGAGTGCACTTGCCTTGGATATTTTGGATCGCGAGTTTCATTGTCGCCGCCCTCGGAATTGTCGATGATAAAATAGGGTTGCCCGTTTGGACGAGGCTCATCTTTCAAGCAATTGCTATTGGCCTAGTAATCAATCACAGTGGTGCCTTTTCTGAGTTCCCTTTACCTGCACCTTTAAACTTCAGTTTGGGTTGGGCCGGCTATGCGGTGGCATTTATTTGGGTGCTCGGAATCATGAATATTTTCAATTTCCTTGACGGCATCGATGGGTTTGCGGGAGCACAAACACTAATTGGGGCACTCGTTTTATCCCTAATATTATTTGGCTCACCGATGTCGATGTTCACCCTGGTTTTGGCGGGTGCTGCCATGGGTTTCCTTTTTTGGAATTGGGATCCTTCCAAAGTATTTATGGGAGATGTCGGATCGTCATTGCTTGGTTTCTGGTTTGCAATCATTCCTTTCTATAATGGTGAGTTTTCGCTCAATTCAATGACCTTGATTGTCGTACTTGTGCTTTGGGTTTTTCTCTCCGATGGTGCTTTTACAATTATCAGACGTGGCCTGAATAAAGAGAAAATATGGAAACCACATCGATCGCACCTTTATCAGAGACTTAACATTATTGGTTGGAGACATCGAAAGATCGTGTCGATGCTTGTGATTTTTATGGCGGTCATGGGAGCGTGTGCCATATGGTTCGCAGATTCAGGGCTGAATGATGAAGTTGCCTGGGCTGCCCTCGCTATCGGCTTAATAATCTTTGTGTTATACGCCATTATGGTGACGCGAATAGAATCCTCGAATCACAGCTCGTAGTTGTTGACATATCTGGTGTAAAGAATCCGTGTATTCAGAATAATTGATTTCCAAGCTTGCTTAATTTAGCATCAGAATGTATCCACGCTGTTTTGCAATAGAAAAATTGACCCGAGTAATTGGCGTCGCACTTTGCATGTTCGTGGCCATGGGCACCTGTTTTCAAACCCAAGCCCAATCTATTACCAATGCGGGAACTGACTTCTGGTTTGGCTTCACAGAGCCTGAAGATGGATTCACAACTATTTTATCGCCTCCTGACCCAAGCATTGTTTTTCAAACCAATATTTCTTCTCGGTTTGCAACCTCAGGTTTCCTAGAAGTACCTGGCTCAGGTTTTCTTCAAACATTTAGCGTCACACCCGGCAGCGTGACCAAAATTGTAATTCCGGATTCTTTAGCTTGGATTTTCACCTCTGATAGTTTAGAATCGAAAGCAATTCACGTGCATACGAATAAGGACTGTGTGGTATATGCTAATACATATCACGCCTTCAGGAGTGAGGCATCTCTTGTTTTGCCAAATAGAGCATTAGGTTCAGAATACTACGCCATGACTGCATATCCCGTTATGTTTAACCGAAACTACCAAGCGCAAGTTTATCCGGGCCCTTGGAGGTCTGAATTCTTAATCGTGGCGCCAGGCGAAACGGTGACCGTTGAGATCACCCCAACCGGCAATACACGCGGTGGGCACTTGGCAAATGTTCCTTTCACAGTTACGCTTGACTCTGGAGAGCTTTATCAGGTGCAAGGCGATTCACTTGAAGACTTGACCGGATCACGAATTGTATGTACAGATCCGACTAAAACAGTGGCTGTTTTCGCTGGAAATGTGTGGTCTCAAATTTATTGCGGCGCTACAGCCGATCCACTTTATGAGGCCATGTTTCCAGTTGCATCGTGGGGTAGAGAGTACATCCTGATACCAACACCTGATGTTGGAACGGATATGTATCGAGTACTAGCGGAAGAGGATGATACAGAGGTTTATAAAGACGGTGTGCTCATGACTACGATTGACGCTGGGGAGTTTTATCAAGATACGCACATGGTGGCCCGACTGATATCATCCAACAATCGAATAAGTGTTGGACAGTTTATGGTGAGCAATGGAGGATCATCCTGCAGCAACATATCTCAAGGCGATCCTTCAATGGTTATGATCAACCCAAACGAGCAAATGTTTTTAGACAGTATCACGTTTTTTGCGGTCAGCGAAGTAGCCATATCCCTAAACCATGTAGTGATTGTGACTCGAACAACGGATACGTCAACATTGGAATTGGATGGGTCAACCGTAATTGGATTTGAACCGTTATCGGCTGATTCGAGCTATGCATTTACATCCGTGTTGATCGATACAGGGAGCCACAACTTATTTTCAACTGGCTGCGGATTTATTGCCTATTCCATTGGTTTAGGAAATGCCGAGTCTTATTCTTATGCCGCTGGGGTGCGTCTAACAGATTTAAATGGAGGCGTTGATTTTTCAAATATCTCGGCAAACTCAGATACCATTTGCCAGTTCGACAGCATTCAATTCAATGTAAACGCAATTGGGAATCCATACCTATATGAATGGAAACTAGGCGACGGAGCGCTGAGCGGTGCTGCGGCTCCGATTCATTCTTATGATTCTGGAGGGACGTACTTTATCGAAGTGATTATCACCTCGCTTTGTAGAATTGATACGGTTTACGATACCATCACAGTTATTCCAAACCCAACGGTCGATTTGGGCATTGACACGGTTATCTGCCTTCAAGACACCTTCCAACTCGATGCAGATTCGCTCGCTATCAGCTATCTGTGGGGTGGTGGCGAGACAAGTCGATTCATAACCATTGATTCCACCGATACATATATCGTTACCGTATTCAACACGCGCTGTGCGGGTTCTGATTCCATTCATGTCGAATTTCGACCAACATTCAACGGTTTAGCAATTGGCGTTCTAGACTCGACAGACACAGTTTGCGATGGAGAGCCGATGCGATTCACAGGGATTACCTCCAGAAGCGTAGTAGACTGGATGTGGAGTTTTGGAGACGGAGACACCGATACAGCGCAGGTTTCCGAGCACAGTTATGTGTCAGGAGGGAATTATACGGTAGAGTTGGAGGCCACATACTTATGTGGTCAAGACTCCATCACGGATCTATTTAGTGAAACGGTGAAAATCACGCAGACTCCGAGCGTGGAGCTTGGGGCGGATACATTTGCCTGTACGGATGTGGTGCAGATACGTCCGCAGGAAAACGACGACTTTGGTTACGATTACAGATGGTTTTTTGGCGGAGAAGAACTTGAAAAAGGGTATGAATTGACTGTGACGGAAGAGGGCATGTATCGCTTGTTTGTGAATAATGACGGATGCACGACAGAGGATTCAATTCAGGTTTTCTTCAGCACTGAATTTGTCATCCCGAACGTGTTTACGCCAAACAGCGACGGCGTGAATGATTATTTCAGAATTCAGGTAACACCTGAGTGTCATGATTTTGATGAAATGAGTGTGTACAACCGTTGGGGAACATTGGTCTTCTTTACCCAACGACCACTTTTCGAGGCATGGAACGGGTACAATCAAGCGGGAGAGAAGCTGAGCCCTGGAATGTACTTCTATCAGCTATCGGGGCCCGATGGTTCCTTTCGTGGCACCGTCAGCCTACTTTCTGAATAAAATCTAAAACTTTCTTCTCATGCCAGAAGGGCAAATTCATGCTGAAATTTGAAGCAAACCCAACGTGGCCGCCGTACTTTGGAGTCAGTAGGGTGACAAGTTCATTCCGGCCCACCTCCTCATAGGGATAACACGCTTCGTTTAGAAAAGAATCGTTTTTTGCATTTATGATCAATGCGGGGCGCTTAATGCTAGGTATAAACTGAGCGCAGCTTGATTTGGTATAATAATCCATCGCGGAATCAAACCCATGCACAGGCGCCGTAAACTCTTGATCAAATTGCATAAAATTTGAGGCGTTTGATATCGCTTCACGATCTAAGTAACTGTCATCAAAACGATCGATTTTATCCAGGGCTTTCTCCTTCAACTGCCTCAGAAATCGACGTAGGTATATGAAATTTTGAGGTTTGAATAACTCAGTTCCAGAGCCGTTTAGGTCACACGGCACGCTTATTCCAACAACTCCTTTCACCTTTGGGTGCGGTTTGTTGGCATACTCACCAGACCATTTGAGACTCACGTTTCCTCCCAAACTGAAGCCCACAATGAAGAGCCGATCATATTGCTGCTCAACATGATTAACTACGGTTTCAAGATCGGCGGAAATGCCGCTGTGATAGCTCGTCATTTGATTGTTGGGTCTGCCGCTGCATCCTCTAAAATTCATGGCGATCGAGTCCATGCCGTTTTGGTTTAATACTCGAGTCAAACCCTTCATGTATGCAGAATCGCTGCTTCCTTCCAATCCATGAATCAGAAGCACGCCGGTCGATCCATTTACTTTTGAGTAGTCTAGGTCGATGAAGTCATCATCAAGTGTATCCATGGTTTCGCGTGTATAGCGCACGTCGGAGACATTTCGAAACTGGCTTGGAATAATGGTTCCGAAGTGTGCGAATCGATGTAAGAATGGTGGCTGGTAATCCATCAGTCACGAACGATTTTGATATGAAGGTCTGCGAAATGCTGAATGATCGCATCGTGGTCTCCCTTTTTTGGATTAATAGGAATCACTTTCACACCCTTTCGGTGTGTTGCGGCTAAGGAGATTATTGGAGCGCCCTTTTTTGTCTTCGACAGATAAATGGCCTGAATCTCCTTCAGCTCAAACGACTTCATCTGGAACATGTAATGGACATCGATTCGATCCGAAAACAACTCGACTTTATTTGGAATTGAACTCGCAATATACAGAGAGAGTAGAACCGAGGCTACTAAACCAACTGCGCTCCAATAGCTTGCACCAATGAATACAACTGCCATGATGAGAGGTAGATAGAAGAGCCCAATTGTTTGGCGATTTAGTCCAGATCGTGTAGTAAAATGTGGTTTTTGCCCCATCATTATAACTTCTTTAATCCTCGAAGGATGTGTTCAAGGCCGTTGGATTTGATGGTGAGGAGCAGCTCGAGTTGGATGCCTAGTTTTCCCTTTGGAAAGCCCTTGCGCGCAAACCATTCCAGGTAACTCACTGGAAGATCTGACAGAATGCGGCCCTCAAATTTGCCAAAGGGCATTTTTGCTGTAACCAGCGATTGTAGATCCTCTTTGGCAAAATTCATGTGCCAAAGGTAAGCGTGAAAAAAAAAGGCCATCATCCAATTTGGATGACAGCCTTTTTTCAATTCAAAACCTACTACTCTTTTGTACCGTCGAGCTCCATTGAGATCTCAATTTCAACTTCGTCTCCAACTACGGAGGTCGCGGCCCAGCTTCCTGTTCCAACGCCATAATCAGTTCGGTCAAGTGTCGTTTCCATTTCAATTCCCATGATCAAAGATCCTTCCTTCCAAGGATTGTCGATAACGCCCTTTACCGTCATTGGCAAAGCCACTTTCTTTGTAGTGCCTCTCATTGTGAGATCGCCATTTACGATGTACTGATTTTCGCCTTTTTTCTCGATGCTGGTTGACTTGAACACGATGTTCGGGTGAGCGGCCGCGTTGAAGAAATCCTCTGATTGTAAGTGGCCGTCTCGATCTTCTTCGTCTGTATCAACGCTTGTTACATCAATTGTGAATGAAGCAGAGCTACCTTTTAAGTTGGCCGGATCGAAATTGAACGTCCCATCAAACTTTTTGAACTTTCCCGTAACTCCAGTAAAGAAGTGATCGATTGAAAACCGAACGGATGCGTGTGATTTATCAAGTTTCCACTCTTTGGCCGTTTGCGCATTGATGCTAAATGCCATAAGCGCGATTGCTGCAGTTGCTATTATTGATTTCATGGTGTGTTTTTCTTAGTTCTCCATTTAGTCGAACCACAGATGCATTCCTGACAATAGGAATGAAATTATTCTAATATTCCTGTGGGCGCTTGTATGTCTTGAACACTTGTTGATTCATGAATTGACAGAGGTAAGCGCTTGCAATCCCAACGGCCGCTCCGACCAAAACATCACTTGGATAATGCACGCCTGTATGCATTCTGGAATAACCTACCCCCGTTGCCCAAGCGTATGTAGGAACGGCGATATACCACTTTGGATATGATAGTGTAATGGCGGTTGCGGTTGCGAAGGCGTTCGATGTATGTCCGCTTGGAAAGGAAGGGCTTCCTCCACTTGATATTTTGTTTATTGCAGAGTAGGTTGTAAAGGGCCGAGGTCGGTCTATCGAATACTTTGCGGCTAGGGTTACTAATCCATTTACAGCCATCGTTTGTGCAATATAGATTCCCTTTAGTTTTTTCGGTTTCGAACCTGTTAGAACTCCCATTCCAAAGGATGTAACCGGCGCAATCAGGCTAAGTGGATTCGCAGATTCGCTCATAAAGATCATTGCACCATCCAATTGGGTGTTGCGTTGAACATTTAGCTGATTTAGTACTTGGTAATCAAATCCTTGTCCGATTGTCGTGAGAATAGGAAATGAGATCAATAGGCACAGCAGAAGCTTCATTATCCATTCTTGATTTTTGAAAAGACGTACATCATTTCGCTGGCAATTTGCAGCGAGCGCTCCGTGTATTTTTCTGACTCCTGATCCGTGCCATCAAACAGCTTTGGGTCGTTGTATCTTACAGGGAAACGTTTTTCTGCACCGACAATAACAGGACAGTTTTCGTCCGCATGCGCGCAGGTCATGATTGCGGCAAAGGCCGGCAATGCTCCATCGGGTTGGTCATCAAAAACCTTGGAGTAGCATTTAACTGAAGGGTGGTCGTTAGAGAAACATACATAGTAATGCGGATTGTTTATTCCTTCTCGGATCACCTCAAAGCCTTGGGATTGAAGGGCCTCAACTGCTCGTGAATTGAATTCTGTAACTTCTACACCGCCTGAGTAACATTGTACTGCCACGTCATAAATTGCCGCCATGCACTGGGCCCAGATCTGCGCCAATTGACTCCGTCTGGAGTTGTGTGTGCAAATGAAGTTTAGGTGGATCGACTCTTTACGATCTCGTTTTTCACTTACGTACTGCACAAGCTCGTCCAATGCACCCTTTCGATCATCAGGAATATCGATCGACTCGATTGTGAATAGCTGATCCTGGAGGGCAGGGAAGAGGAGTTTGGTATTCTTCATTCTAACAACAGCCAGAATTTGGGTTGCAGCTTCCTGAATCCGCTGTGCTGAGATCTGCCATTCTTATTTTTTGCTTTAGGATGGTGTTGCCTGGTTTTGAAGCAAAAACGGTTACACTAAAAATTCCCGTTTCGCCATTCTGAAAGGAGGCCATGGCTTCGGCATCTAGGTAGTTCGTTAGAATATCATCAGGTATGGAAATGACTTTCTCCTTTTGCACGGTGATTGATTCAAATCCAGCATCGGCTATGTGTTGCAAGTACGCCTCTTTTTGAATAGCGCCAGCTACGCACCCTGCATACATTTCTGCATCCTGCCTCAACGCTTCGGGTAGTTCGCCTACCAAAACCACATCGGATATGCTAAAGTGACCACCGGGTTTTAATACTCGGTAAATTTCGTTGATCACCTTTTCCTTATTCGGAACAAGGTTCAGAACACAATTACTGACCACTACATCCGCAGTATTATCGGCTACGGGCATATCGTCGATATCGCCTGCGCGAAATTCTACGTTGTTCAGCCCGAGTTTCTCCGCGTTTTCGCGTGCCTTGTTAATCATGGCCGGGGTAAAGTCGATGCCAATCACCTTGCCTTCGACGCCGCATTCGTGTCGAGCCACAAAACAATCGTTGCCTGCGCCAGAACCTAAGTCAATGACGGTGTCGCCTTTTTTTATGTTGGCGAAGGCGGTTGGCAATCCGCATCCAAGTCCTAGGTCGGCATCGTCGTTGTATCCATCAACGTTGGTGTAGTCATCCATCATGATGTTGTAGACCTTGTTTGATGATGTGGTGGCACCGCAGCACGATGAGGCGTTCTGATCTTTGTCCTGTAAGGCTATTTCAGCGTACTTGTCTTTTACAATCTGTTTTAATTCTTCGGTAGTTTTCATAGTATGTTGTGTGTTAGCAGCAGTTTCCATCGCCGCTGTTATCGTATTGATCAAATAATGTGTTGAGGAGGCCTTTGATTTCACTCCAGCGTTTGGGGTTGATGCAGTAGCTGATGCTGTTGCCTTCAATTGTTCCTTGTATAATACCCACATCCTTCAACTCTCTTAGGTGCTGGCTCACTGTAGCTTGGGCCAATCCTAGTTCCAAAACAAATTCTCCGTTGATGCATGCGTTGGCTCGAACCAAATGTTGGATAATGGCAATGCGCGCTGGGTGGGCGAGTGCCTTTGCCGTAAGCGCCAACTCATTTTGCACTTCTGTAAATAAATCTGTCTTGGTAATCCCCATTGGTTTATTGCTTCATTGCAATATTACGATTAATGATTGATTTGTTACAAATTTGACCAAAAAAAAGAGCTAGGTCCTTGAACCTAGCTCTCTCAATCAATTCAATAAAATTACTTAATGAGACACCATCATTCGATGAACAGACCTTCCGTAGCTTGATTCAATAGAGATGATGTACAAGCCATTCTCCATTTCTCTTACCTTGATTTCTTCGGTCTTTTTGTTCATGTTGGTTGTCCTATAAACAGCAGCTCCTAAGGCGTTGAATACCGTTATCTCAACATTGTCAGACCCCCAATCTTTGGCATTGATCAAGAATGACTCTGACGAAGGGTTAGGAAATAACGAAAACTGTGCACTGCTGGCGATGTTCACAACATTGGTAGTTGTATCACCAGTGGTCTCTTCTGGACATACGGAGCAGCTTTCCCAGCATACAGCTGGAAGCGTAGTGTCGCCTGTGATTACCAACAATCTATTCGTGAAACCATCTGTTGAATTGCATAGAATAATCCATTCGGAATTAACATTGCCGGAATTGAATTGATTTCAATAATTGTATCTCCTTTCTCTAGTATTGTCCCACCTGTATCACTAGGGAGATCGGTCAAAACGATTAAAAAACCTGGCCCTTTATCCTTTATTGCTCGAACAATTCCAGTGCATTTTGGTATGCCCTCGTCGAAATGATCCGCGTAAATGAAATTTGAATGAGGGTCATGGATACTGAGTAAAAAGTCACAAAGGTATTCCTCATAGGGAGTGTCAATTTTATATTGTTCCAATACCATTTCAATTTGAGGTCGCAGGTGATCTAGCAAACTGTCCGCTTTTTTGTCATATGGATTATGGAATAGAGTATTATAGTCAGAGGATTTAATTATCACGCGCTCCATATGATGGACGACTCTAATTTCTAGGTCAAAGGATTTATTCAATTTTTTTTAAAAACGTGATATATTTTTGCTCCAAGGTGGAGGGTGTGTAGTGCATGGCAATTAACCGATGCAGCGTTTCTTTAAACAGTTTGTATTCCGCGCACTTAGAATTAGTTCCGAAGGCTCCAATCAATATGATAATGCAAACTAATTTTCTCACTTGCTGCCGCGCGAATCCTTTCGCGTTGTTGACAGTACACTTCATTCGCTTAATTTTTTCATGAATGATGCAATCTAGTCACTTTTGATGAAACCCGCTCGAGCGCTTCTCAGACGCGTGCCGATAGCTCCTCCTAAAATTCATTTCTTCTAAACCTAATCATATGCGTCAGAGACACCCCCAAGTCTCAGGCCACACGTTTCGTACCCAAACTCATTCGAGACTCAAATGAATTTTCATACGATTGAGATTGGTTGTTAATTCCAACGACTTGTTACCTTTCGCCAACAATAGATTGACCCATTCGCCGTGCACGATCAACACATTTTTGACATACAAGAATTCACTGCAAAGACTACCCATTCCCTTAGATTCTACTCCTGCGAGAAGCTTCCTCAACCAATTATCGATCAGCTAATTCGCCTTCTGGAAAAGCGTATTAGCGTTGATTTGTTTGTTGGCGAAACTATTCCAGCAAATCGAACTTCTGAACCATTCTACTTCTACAAAGTTATTGGCCTTGGCCGCGATGGAGCTAATCTATATCGGGGAACTCAGTTTAGTGGGAACCGGTCAATAATATGCCAGCGCGACTTTGATCAAATTATTCGCATCGACACCGAAAGTCAGAGTGTTCAATTCTATTCGTCAAATGAAGAAGAGTACAAGTCTTTTGCTGGATTGCTTGAGTTGAACACGTCTGTTGAAGACGGATTTAATCGCGAGTCGGGTGATATTAGTATTTCGTTTAGTGCAGAGAACAAGATTTCTTTGAAAAACTCTAAAGTCTCTTTATCATGGTCCGTTCTGAATGCCGATGGAATAGAGATAGATGGACTTGGGGCGGTAATGAATTCAGGAACGGAGCAGTTTCTTATCACAGAGAATAGGATAATAAATCTATTCGCCCGGAATCAGCATTCTAAGAAAATCAAATCCATTTTTATTCCCGTAGTGGAAAGGCCGCGGATTTTTTACGATGTGCAATTCCTGAATCCAAGTTCGAACAAATTTGTTTCACTTCCAGAGGAATCTGGAAGGGGTGTATTTGGGGTAAGTAAGGGAAATAAGGTACGGGTGCTTTGGGAAGTGCGGAATGCCGAAAAGGTGAGGGTAGAACCTTCTGGGTCAGGTGATCATAAAGGCCAGGTGGAATTCTATCCAGATGGGCAGTATCAATTGGAGATTACTGCGAGCCTTCAAAATGCCAACGAATCAAAGCGTATCCTTATTCAGGAATTTCCTGTCCCTGTTTTTAGGGAAGCATTGGTTAAAGTCAACCCGAAGTTTAACACGAACGAGTTGTTTGAGATCGACGACGCTCGATTGCGTGCTTACCAGTTTTTAGAAAAGCGCGGGGCACTTAGCTATTCAAAAGTCTCAGACTTGTGGAATGTAGCTTCGAATTCCAGCGATCAAATTGAGGAAATGATAAAGGCACCCAATTTTAAACGCTTTTACGACGAACACAGCATTGAAAAATTGAATAAATCGATCGGGGAACGAATCAAAAGTTATTTTCGAAACGAACCTTCGGTCATTACCCTAATAAAATCCATGCAGAAGTATTATGAATGAGCAAAACGCAACCAGCGAAATTGGACCTGTATTGCGGTTTTTCCTTTTCTGCGCAGCAGCCGACCCAGATTTATTGGTGGACTGCCCAAAATCTGAGCATCACAAGTACGCCGGCGTAGGCGCAACCGTGTTTTTTACTGGCTTGCTTGCATGTTTTTCGGGAGGCTATGCCATCTATACGGCCTTCGACACGGTTTGGCTCTCGATCGCCCTCGGCATCTTTTGGGGGGCGCTAATTTTTAATCTTGACCGCTTTTTGGTGTCAACCATGAAGAAGAGTCGAAATAAAACCAAGGAACTGATTCAAATAGTTCCAAGACTTATTCTTGCGGTGTTGTTGGCCATTGTTATTTCTGTGCCGTTGGAACTGAAAATCTTCGAAGAGGAGATCAACGAGAAGATGTTTTATTCTGAGGCTCAAAAAGTGGATCAGCTTGACTCACTTTATTCAGTGAGGATACAAACGCGTCAAACTCGAATAAGCGAAATACGAGCCCGTATTGACGCGAAACAAGAAAACAGAGACCTGCTTTATAAGGAGTATATCTGCGAATGTGACGGAACATGCGGAACAGGAGCGAAGGGGCGAGGAACGGAATGCGAACGGAAGGAGAAACGGTACTTGCAAAGTGAGGCTGAGTTCAAAAAGGATAAGCTTGAGGCCGATGCCGAAATTGCGGAGATCAATAAGGTGAAGGAGTCTCTCGCACTTCAAAACATTCAAGAAAGAGCAGACCTTCGCGCCTCCATTGCTGATGGATTATTGGTGCGAATCAATGCCCTAGATGACCTTCCATCTGGGCCTCAAATCGCCATCATTCTACTCCTGATTTCGATTGAAGTTGCTCCCATTTTGGTAAAACTACTATCTCCATATGGGCCATATGATCATCTTTTGAAAACGGTAGAGTATGAATTCGAGATTAATGAAATCACCTCGATCAATATGCGTAACCAGCAATTAAACAATAAGCTCACTGTGATGGCGAGCATTGAACAAAGCAAAATTGAACAAGAGTTGATCAACAACGAGGGAGCAATGAACCTAATAGGGGAAGCTCACCTTGAACTGGTAAGAGACCAGCTTAAGATCTGGCTTGATCAAGAAAAACGAAAGATTCGTGAGGGAGCAGAATCAGAGGGTGATTCAACGAATCAGGCCTAATTCAAATTGATGAAAAACTACTTGAATTTAGTCGCGTTGGTGTTATTTGGGAGTTTCTGCTCAGCACAGTCTCCAATTGAACTTACGCGCACCTCGAACTTAAATTTTAAACTAGAGAAGAAGGAAGTACGTGCGTTTCTTGTTCTTGCCGACTCTACTGACATAATGGGCATACAAATCGGATCCAAGAGACCGGTTAATGTTTCAGTTAAAGATCCGAACGGGGCCATCAGAGCGGGTAAAATGGTTGTTGGAAATAACTATTCTTGGATTGAATTCGGCGGCACAACAGGAGCATGGGAAATCACAATCGAGAATTTACTTTCATTTTCAAGAGCGGAAGTCAAGTTGGTCACGGCCATAACCAAAGCCAACTTCATATACGGGTCGGGTGAGAATAGAATCGATTCGATAATAAACGATCGTACAGTAGAAACCGTAACGAATGGTGTTTTTCGTGTAAAAAAAGCGAACCCGTTGAGCTTTCCCGTCAGTGCCTTAAAGGGAGATACATTGCTTATAGACGTAATGCCAAAGTCTGGAAAGTGCCCTGAATTATCTGTTATGAATGACCTCGGCGAATGGGTGCACGCCAGCCTTAAGGCACGAGAGGAAAAGGTGGTTACCATTCCTGTGCTAGCGGATGGGGCATACGAAATTGGCCTTATCGGTGCTAGTTTTTTTGGTGTTTTTCCAAGTCCCTTTAAGCAGGTGTTTGATATTGAAATTTCAAAAATTTCTCCTAAGCGGTATGCCCAAACATTGGAGGAGGCGCCAATTGCTGGTCCAGAAATCGCGGTCGACACCATTTCAGAAGTGTATATGGATACGATCATATCCCTAGGAGCTACACGGGATGTAGTTCACACGAACGAGCATGTTTTGAAGATTCGCTTTCGCGACCCTGAGAGCATCCTATACTGGGTTATATCTTATGGCTCCGGTTCGGAATACCTGAATCAGATTAAGGTGCTAAATCAGACCCCGTATACTGATCCAATATCAGGATTAGCGATTGATCCATTGGAGGCCTACGCCTTAGGAAAACGAAAGTCGCTACCGCGATCCAAGGAAGGACCGGTGCAGTTCATTCTAAGTGAAGATATCGCAGCGGCACTTAGAGGTAAAAACTATGGAAAAGTAGAGGCCTTTTACGATGAAAGCCGAATCAAAATGGTAAACAAAAGCAAGAGTGTGGGGCAAAAGGCGCATGTCAAAGTTGTTTCCTATCGGACCATTGAGAAATGATTATTGACTCTAAATCGACAACTACAAAAATCCTTTTTACCGCTTTTTTATCAACAATCCGTAGGATGATAGTTCCGATTACGCTCTCGACATTTAATATTGAATACAATTGCATAAACTGCCTTTAAGTGCCTTCTACCATTATTAGAATTTTAAAAATATGTAGCCTGATCCTAATGTTGTTGGTCATTGCACCATTAGCTAATAGCCAAGGTGTAACGGACATTCGAAAAGGTATCTACGGCGCAAAGCGTCAGGTGATGAGGGAAGTAAATCGCTCAAAACGAGATGCAAATCAAATCAATCGACTTCTTAGCAACAAGAAGCGAGATGTTGATCCAGCATCTGATACTTCTGAGTATATCAAGTGGTCTATGCAGCCATATGTTCCGAACAGCGGCATGATACGGGACTATCAATACGTATATACATTCCTTCATGATGAACAGGAATACACATTCACAAAGGATCCAGATTTAAAAACGATTCAGTGGGACTCTGTGAACAATGAGTTCTATAAAAACATTGGTAAAGGAGAGAAACTGCAGGACGGGGTAGAAGTCATGGGATGGCACCCCTATTGGATGGGGGATAGTTACAAGAACTATCGTTATAAAATGCTTTCAATCGTGTCATTCTACTCCTATGACATCAACCCCAATACGGGTGGTCCTTCAAACCCAGATGTGCTTGATTCGTTGCGTTCTTCATCACTTCCTGATTCGGCAGCAAAGTATGGAACGAAGCTGTTTCTATCGGTTACCTCCTTTGGCAGGAAAAGCAATCGGAAATTCCTGAATGATGAGCAATCGCGTGAAATTTTCATCACGGAGGTACTCGGATTAATGGCCTCTCGAAAGGGTGCCTTTGCCGGAGTCGACTTAGACTTTGAAGAAATTGATTCAGCCGATGCACCAAAATTTACCGAATTTGTAAAGCAACTTAGCGCGCGATTAAGTGCAGCGGAGTATAAGCTCATATTGAATGTTCCCTACTTCAATGAGCATAATGTGTTTGATTATAAAGCATTGGCCGGACATGTGTGGTATTTCAACATCATGGGCTACGATTTCAGTGGAGAACATTCTGCATACCCAGGATCTGTAGCGCCAATACATGCAGTGGCAACTCAACCAAGTTTGGAAACAGTAGTGAACGATTTTCTCAACCTGGAAATTTCTGGACAGCAGATCATTCTATCGCTGCCATTATATGGGGTTACTTGGGACGTTACCAATCTCGAAAAAGGGGGTGGGTCAAGGTATGAATCATCTATGCCGTATTATATGATTCAATCGAAATATGGCGCTATTTACAACCCGTTTTATGACGCGTTAAGTGGAAGCTTTTTTTATGTCATAGAGGAAGAAGGAAAGCGAAAGATGTGTTGGTTCGAAAATGAGACAAGCCTGGATCTGAAGTTTAAATGGGCGCAGAGTAAAAATTTAAAAGGGATTGGGCTTTGGGCCTTGGGATACGAGCAAAATTCAAATGCTATATGGAAATCGATAGAGGATAACTATGGATCTGAATTGGTGAAAATTGAACCCATTGATACAAAACTTGGTGGCCCCTTCGGTTTGGCCAAAGCAATTGTTGCTTACAAGCGAATGATCGGATTGAGCTTTTTGGTCCTAGCGGCATTTCTTGCCTTAGGATTTGCACTTTCATTGCGTGATTGGCGGGTTAGGGAAGTCTTATTCCAAAGCCAAGGATTCCGATTTATTTATGGAGCGGTTTTCTTATTAGTGGCCATTGTAGGATTGCAGTGGTGGTGGAACAACGATGAGAATTGGTCTTTGATTGCTGGGCTGCTGGTTGGCGCTATTGGAGTTGCCATAATTAATATCATTTTTAATCGATACCGAGACGATCTAAGATGAAAACAGTAGCAAGAGAGTTAGTTTGGTTTTTTGTTGCGGTGTTGCTCGCTGTTCCAGTAGGATATTTGTTTGGATCGCTGTTGGAACTTCAGCCAGAAGGGGAAACAGCAACACCAGTCGAAAATATATTTGAAATGGAGTTGTTTATGATCGGTGCCATAATCGGTTTTGTATTAACGTATATAATGCGCGTGTTTATGTGGGCCATTAGCAAACACCTCGTCAACAAAGAATCATGATTCACAATTTACTTCCGACAATAGGAGCAGAATTAAACGATTATTTCAAATCGAAATTTGACATTGATGAGGATCGAGTAATTGTCTCAAATTTGATTAATCAGGATGGCTCAATTGCCGTTGAGGGTAACAACAAGGTCGTTTTTCACTTGGTCAATATTGAAGAAGAAACTACTTTAAAGTCAAGCGCGGGAACATCATCATTTGGTGGAGGGTTTGGAGCCAGCGGAGGAAATATCAATGTGAATTTAACCGTGATGTTTTCGGCTTTCTTTACTGGAAAAAACTATGTTGAAGCGCTTAAGTTTCTATCCAGTGTTATCTATTTCTTTCAATCAAAGCCAGTATTCACCCAAAGCAACACCCCAGGCTTGTCCAGCAATATTGAAAAGGTTGTTTTCGATATTATTTCGCTTGAGCCGCGCGATTTAAACTCCATCTTTTCAATGATGGGGGCTAAGTACATGCCTTCGGTTATTTACAGAGTGCGCATGCTTACATTCTCCAGCGACAATATCGACGATGTGATACCAGCTATCTCTGGGATTGGGATTAATGAGGACGAACGCTTAGATGCCCCAAATCCACAGGCTTTTAGACCTGGTGCGATCGTTAAAGATGCCTTAGATGGCGATAATAATTAAGTGGGGTGATCATCTACGAAAAACTATTCGAAGTCAAGATTTTTCATGCGTATTACAACGCGTACTCAGTAAGTGATTTTGAATTTGTTTTGCCCGCCTCAACCCATCGTTTTCTGTCGATGTATTCGTTGCTTTTTAAACCAACAGCTGAAGGGTTTGTAATACTCTACAAACGAGAAAAGGCTTCGCTGATTCAGAATCTGAAGGCTTCGATTCAATTCACCTTTTACTTGAAAATTAAGAATCGAAATATCGGAAATTTCACGCTTCTTGATTACGCGCTGAGTGCCGAAAAGTATTACTTCAGCAACACCGATTCAATGGAAAGAGTCGACTCAAAATCGAGTGAAAAAAAATCGATGCTTTTGCACCCCTTGGAATTCGTGAATTCGGCGGATGTTATCACCAGTATTCAACCAAATTCCACACTTTCTAAAGCACTTGGAGGTTCCAATTTGGCTATAGAGAAAAACGGAGAAGAGATATTTCGAGATTCGGTGGCAGACTCTGCTACTGCTGCCGAGGTATTGGGGTCAGCGTATGGAGTGTATACATATTCCTCGGAAGAACGAATAGAAAGTTCGAGACTCTATTATTCACCGCCGACAGCTCCTGAAGTATTTGGGGTAATTGATTTGAATGTCGGAAATCAGGAAAAGATCCAATTTGATGACGTTCGAAATCAAGTTTATGAGGTTCGATTTTCAAATCGCCCTGTACATTGGACGTACTATTTCATTTCAAACGCCGGGCACGCGATTGAACAGATAGAAATTGCCTCAGGAAAAGTGCCATTATCCTTTTCTAAACCACAGCAAGTTACCTTGGTCAATGGAAAAAAAGCCACGTGTGTAACCTCCGAAGAAGCGCTGCCATTAAAGAGTTCATATAATGGTGATAAGTTGTTCGCAACTATTTCGATTTCTTCTTCCGAAATTTCGGAGAAAAGAATAAGATTGCCGCAGCCAGATGTGAAGAGGATAAAAGGCTCAAATTCGGATGGTACTCAGAAATATTTTTCTGAGATGTATGTATATGTTTAAATCAAGATTCAATAAATAAATAAGTATGGCACAAGTTTTAGCGACACCTGGAGTTTACATTGAAGAGAAAAGTGCATTTCCAAGTTCAGCAGTGCAGGTGGCAACAGCCATTCCGGCCTTTGTTGGTTACACAGAAAGGGCTCTTCGCGCCAATAAATCTCTAAAAAACGTCCCAACAAGAATTACTTCTTTGGGTGAATTTCATCAGTTTTTCGGAGCAGGTCCGAAGACAACCTTTGCGGTTGCTGCCGATGACGATACTGGTTTCAAAGTAGAGACCGATGCAGCTACGAATTTCAATTTGTATCGAAGCTTAAGAATGTTCTTCTCCAATGGTGGAAGTACATGTTACATAGTGTCTGTTGGAGACTACTCAAATGGAGTGAACTTCAAGGATTTGAACGACGATGGAGCCGAAAGTGGTATACCAACATTGCTGAAGTTTCCAGAGCCAACAATGGTTGTCATTCCTGATGCTGTCTTGTTAGAAGATAATGACTGTTTCGAGGTGCAAAAAGCAATGCTTGCTCACTGTGGACGTGATACAAACAGTAGAGTTGCAATCATGGATGTTCTGAATGGCGATAAGCCCCGAACATATGATGATGAAGACGTAATTGTTAAGTCGCGAGAAGGAGTTGGAAATAACTTTTTACAATGGGGAGCATCGTATTACCCCTACTTAAATACAACGATTGTTCAAGGAGACGAAGTTGACTTCAGCAACATAAGCAACCTCGACGACCTAATTCCAATTCTCGACAAAGAAGCGGACGCCATTTACGGTGATGATGCGTCTGTGATCAAAGCTGAAACGGCAAAACTTACAGGTGAGAACGATGCAATATCGCTTCACCAAACACTTTTAGCAAAGCTTCCTATTTACAAAGCGATCTTGGCTGAGGTTAGAAATAACTTGAATGTTTTACCTCCTAGCGGCGGAATCGCAGGCGTTATTTCCATGATCGATGGTCAGATCGGAGTTTTCCAATCACCAGCAAATGTTTCAATGGGCTCTGTAGTTAGTCCTTGTATCAATCTTACATCTAAGGATCAAGAAGACTTAAACTTACCACTGAATGGAAAGGCGATCAATGCGATTCGTTCATTTCCTGGTAAAGGGGTTCTAGTATGGGGAGCAAGAACGCTTGATGGCAACAGCCAAGACTGGCGATATATCAGTGTTCGAAGAACAGTTATAATGATCGAACAATCATTGAAAATTGCATCTGAGGCCTATGTATTTGAACCGAATGAGGTGAATACTTGGGTTGCTGTCAAAGGAATGATGACCAACTTCTTGAAAGATCAGTGGAAGCAAGGGGCATTGGCTGGATCAGTTCCGGATGATGCGTTTAGCGTGGATATAGGACTTGGAGCTACAATGACTCCAACCGATATTTTGGATGGAATAATGAGAATAACGGTTAAGCTTGCGGTTACAAGACCAGCAGAGTTTATCGTGATCACGTTCCAGCAACAAATGCAAAAATCATAAACAACATTAAATTAGATATTTAAATACTAAAGATTATGGCTGGAGAAGCACAAGACAATATATGGCCATTGCCAAAATTTCACTTCAAAGTTGAAGTAGAAGGAGGCATTTCAGCTTCTTTTCAAGAAGTAAGTGGCCTCGATACTGAGGTTGACGTTGTAGAATATCGTCATGGAGATAGTCCTGAATTTTCTACGATCAAAATGCCCGGATTAAGAAAGGCTAGTGATGTGACTTTGAAAAAAGGAACGTTCACAGGCGATGTTGATTTTTATGATTGGTATGGAGAGACTCTTATGAATACAATAGAAAGAAGAACAGTGACGATAATGTTGCTGAATGAGAGTGGTGATGCAGAAATTATTTGGACCTTAACTAACGCTTTCCCTAAGCAAGTGCAAGGAACAGATTTAAATTCCTCGAGCAGCGATGTCGCTGTTGAGTCGTTGGTGCTTGCTCACGAAGGACTTGTGATTACGACAGCGTAAACCTATTTTTCGAAATTAAACATGAATGAGCGCTCCAATTTTGGGGCGCTCGTTTCGTCTAAAGTAGTTTGGTAAAAGATCATCCCCTATTTAATGGATCCAAAGGACCCCAACGTATTAAAAGGCAAACTCCAAGGGAAAAATTGGCCTCTGCCCAAGTTTTACTTTGTTGTGAAGTTAGGAACTGAAAAGTGGAATTTTCAAGAGGTAGGAAATCTAACCACGTCCGTCGAGGTCTTAAAACATAGGCACGGTAGAAGCGGACAAACCGGAGTGTACAAAATTCCTGGAATGCCCCAAGTCGAAGACGTTACGCTTAAGAGAGGAACATTTACTGGTGATACACGGTTATTTGAATGGTTTAAATCTGGCTTAGGTAAAAACCCTGATAGAAGAGATGTTACCATTTCTCTGCAAAACCAATTGGGAAAGGCTGAGATTATTTGGACATTGTCAAAAGCATTCCCTGTCAAGATTGAGGGCGGTGGCTTCGATTCAAAAGCTACGGGAGATTCCGCGGTAGCCGTCGAATCAATTACGTTGACTTTCGAGGAAATGGAAGTAGAAGACCTGAAAAAAATGAACGAGAGATTAGGCAATAGCGCCTAATCCAAGCAAAATGTTTGAAGAAGCTAAATATCCTCCCGTTAATTTTCGGTTTCAAGTAACCTTTGAAACGAATAAGGGTGAATACTATTTCTCAAAAGTTTCAGGCATTGAAATGAAATTGTCGGTCACACCATTGTCCGAGGGTGGGAACAACAATACAGTGCACAAATTACCTGGGGCGACGGAATACACTGATTTGGGGTTGCATCATGGACTCGTCTCCAGCTCTTCCGCTTTTTTTAAATGGTGTCAGGATACCATAAAGAGCGACTACACAACTCCAATTGTGCCAGAATCTCTATTGATAGTCAAACTGCTGGATGAAGAGGGTGTATGTCTGGTTCTTTGGAACTTTAGGAATGCGTACCCTATTTCATTAAAAGTGGGGGATTTAGACGCTCAAAGCCAGGCAGTTCTTATTGAAGAATTATCTTTCGCTTATTCAGATTTTGAGCGAGAATTCCCTGAATTAGAATCCAATTAGTCATGGCAATTAAAGTAAATGATTTCATTATCCAAGCTAAAGTCAAGGAAGATGCGCCTTTAAAGTTCGCCGAAGCAAGCCCTGCCGGCGAAGCCTCTTCTGGCAGTTCTGTGCCAGATTCCGTGAAACAAGAAATCATCGATGAATGCATGGAAAGACTCAATGAATTGGTTGAAGAAAAACTCAAAGCCTAGGGGGTATGTCAGAACAAGGAACTTTGGAAAAGCTGATCATAAAGGGATATGAAGATGATGAGTTTAAGACTCCGGTATCAGGTGATCGAGGGACATTTAAACTTCAAATAAACCCAACGGATTACACCTTGAAAATGGATGCGCCTCCATCGCAAAAAATCAATGAAACACTAGCGAGTGGGCAGACTATAGAAAAAACCTTGCTCGCTGAAATGCGAAATATTAGTCTCAAATTTCATTTAGATTCGACAGGTGTGGTAGCAGGAGTCACTTCTGTGCCTACTGCGGTGACGGATTTAAAGTGGCTCTGTGTCGATTACCAAGGAAAAGTGCACGACAGTTTCTTTCTCCAAATAATTTGGAATTCACTAGTGTTTAATTGCAAGTGTGAATCACTAAGCATTAACTATTTGCTCTTCAAACCGAGCGGTGAACCGATTCGAGCAGTAGTAACCGCAAACTTTAAGGAGTATATCAGCGCCAAAACGAAGTCTCTGAAGAGCAACACGAGCTCACCAGACATGACACATGTGCGTACCATTAAATCGGGTGATAGTTTGCCTGCTCTATGTCAAGAAATCTATGGAGACCCTAAGCACTACCTGCAAGTAGCCGAGGCAAATGGTATTGTCAACTTCAGAAATATATCCCCAGGAAGACAAGTACTTTTTCCTAGACTTGAAAAATAAGCTATGGGCGAATCTCCACTTAGTAATAAAATAACGCGCGTCTCTTTTTCAATTTTAGTCGATGGCGCAGAGATTAATGAAGAATACGGCGTTGAGAGACTCATAATTGAAAAGGAAATTGGAAAGGTATCTAAGGCCAAAATAGTTTTTGTTGATGGAGACCCATCTGAAAACACATTTCCAATAAGTGAGTCGGCGGATTTAATTCCTGGTAAAGCAATCAAAATCAAGTTGGGTTATGAGAGCACGGAGGAAGACGTATTTGAAGGAGTAATTACGTCACAAACGCTAAAGGCAATTAATTACGCGCATAAAAGCGTTTCCCAGTTAATTGTTACATGCCATGATAAGGCCTATAAGATGGGGATCGTACCTCAAACAATCAATTACAAGGATAAAAAGGACAGTGAAGTTATCTCATCGATAATAAGTACGTACGGGCTGACAAAGGTGATTGGCGCCACAACTTTTAAGCACCCAAACCTGGTTCAATACAATGCGTCGGATTGGGATTTTGTCTTAGACCGAGCCAAAGCCAACGGACTTGTCGTTATTTGTGATGCAGGAAAACTAGATATCAAAGCACCTGTTGTTTCGGGAACAGCGGTCTTGGATTTGGATTATGGATCGAATATCATTTCGTTTAATGCTGAGCTGAATAGTAAATCACAGCTGTCAGGAGCCACATACCAGTCTTGGGCCAGTGCCACTCAGAAACTTGCCAAAGGTGTCGGGGCAGAGGCCACAGTAACGACACAGAGCAATATTACCGCCGCGAGCTTGTCTGAAAATTCAGGAGATCCAGAATTGCTTTTGTCTCTTTCGGCTCCCGAAGATGCGGCCGTTATGAAATCTATGGCAGATGCTGAAATGCTCTTTTCTAGATTTTCAAAAATTAAAGGATCCGTCACATTTGTAGGGTCTAGTAAACCAAACCCAGGAAAGCTGATAGAACTGGGTGGATTTGGCGCCAGATTCAATGGAACGGCATACATCTCAAGTGTAACCCATGAATTAAAGAGCGGGTTTTGGAAAACAACAGTCGGATTTGGTCTCGACTATGATCCAATGAGCGCTGCTGTTGCTCGTAAGGATAAGGCGTTGAGTAAATTGCAAGCTCTTCCAGGGCTGCATATTGGTAAGGTGAAAAAAATTGATTCGGATCCCGATGGTGAATTCCGTGTTTTGGTTGACGTACCCGTGATAAAAGAAACTGGAGATGGAGTGTGGGCAAGACTTACAAGCCCGTATTCTTCAAAAGACATCGGATTCTATTTCTACCCCGAAGTAGGTGATGAAGTATTACTCGGATTTTTGGGAAATGACCCAAGGTTTGCCGTAATTGTTGGATCGCTCTACAGTAAAAAGAATCCGCCTGCAAATACGCCGGAGAAGAAGAATGAAATTAAGTCGATTGTAACCAAAACAAAGATGAAAATCAACTTCGATGAGAAGGATAAGATTATTACCATCGAAACACCAGGAGGACAAAAGGTTACGCTCGACGATAAGGCAAAGTCGCTAAAACTTGTAGATCAGAATAAAAACACGGTAAGTCTCAACGATAAGGGTGTGACAATCGAAAGCGGTAAGGATATAGTGCTTAAAGCGAAAGGAAAAATTACCGTTTCATCAGTTGGAAACACCACAATTGATAGTAAGGCGGATGTGTCTTTGGCAGGCAATAATGTGAAGTCCAAAGCAAAAATCGCCTTTAAGGCAGAAGGTGCGGCCAGTGCCGAACTCAAGGCTTCAGGAAATGTTGTTGTCAAAGGAAGTATGGTAAACATTAACTAGATTATTTTTAGCGCATGATCGCAGCTCGTATTACAGATTTTCATGTTTGCAATCAGCAAACTCCAACCCCCGCTGGGCCAATTCCTCATGTAGGTGGTCCCGTGCTCGGCCCAGGCTGTGCCACGGTTATGATTGGCGGGCTGCCTGCAGCTGTTGTGGGAGATAAATGCCTCTGTATTGGCCCTCCAGATTCAATAACAAAGGGTTCGAGTAAGGTGAAAATTGGAGGTAAGGCTGCAGTGCGCATGGGCGATGCCACCGCGCATGGTGGTAAAATTATGGGCGGGTGTCCAACAGTTATGATAGGATAAATGGATGATAGTGAAAATTTTTTAGGCACTGGCTGGTCCTTTCCGCCATCGTTTGATAAGCATGCAAAAGCTGTTCGAATGGTTGGGGAAGAAGAGGATATTGAGCAATCACTGCGCATAATTCTCTTGACATCCTTTGGTGAGCGAGTCATGCGACCCGACTTTGGGTCAAATCTATCGCTGATCAATTTTCGAGCTATGGGCGGGAATACCGTAAATGAGTTGCGTACCTATGTTGAACATTCGGTGCTGCATTTTGAGCCTCGCGTTACCCTCCACCAAGTTGATGTGAATCAGGATGGAATTTACGACGGTGTATTAAAGATCAAACTCGATTACACGATTCGGAAGATTAACATTAGAACAAACATTGTTTTTCCGTACTACTTCAAAGAGGGTACAAACGTAACCGGAATGTAAGGAGTCGATATGGATCAGACTAAAATGAATAAAAACGAGACTTCCACATTCAAGAACCAAGGGCTATCTGCTAACACAAAGTATTTGGCATCACTTGACCCGACTTCCTTTGGGTTAGATGAACGCGAGATGCCTGACTTTATGAATTTCATTCTTGAGTTTTCGAAGCAGGTTCAGTACAGAGATTTTGAAAACAAAAAGGACGGAAATTGGTCCGTTTTTTTTGAGGACGACCTGGCATTTTTACTCGCGCAAATTCACGGAATAGACGTTGAGGAGCGCGACCTTCGTTTCAAGCTCGCAATAGATGCCTATTACTCTAATGAAACACCGCTTTCAGGTTCCTATGCCGCGGTGCTCAATGAGTGCTTTGGCTTTTATTGCTTGATCGACGACTGGTACAAACGCGCCAAGAAGAATATTGAACATCTTGACGAGAATGTTCTCGACCCTCATCTAAATAGTGCAATTCGCTTGAAGTTGTCGCAACACTTAGTTGGACTGCAAGCCCAAATCCGATCATTTAAATCGCTGGATGTCACATTCAAGACTGAATTGTTTGATGCGCAAGACTTTGATCCAATATGGAGTTCACCTGAGCCAAAATCGAGGCCGGACGGAAACCGAAATCTCGAGACGAATGAGGATGAGTTGTTACTTGAAATTAAGAACGCATACCGAGATGCCACAGGCGTTGTCACGCACTTAAAGCATAAGGCTGCAGAATTATTAGCTCATGTCATCAAAAAATATCCGCATCATGAGCCGCATGTATCCTTAATCATTGCATTTCTACAGCTGTTCAAGCATGTGCAAGGAGACCTCAACAACGTCACAAAAAGACATCTAGACTACTACTATAGAACGCTTTTAAAACAATCAAAAAGAAAGCCATTACCAGATTTTGCGCATGTCTATTTTGAATTGGCGGAACATGTGCCATCGACTGTTATAAAGGCTGGAAGGCTGTTTAATTCAGGCGCAGATGAAGAAGGCCTTGATACGACCTATGCCATAGAGCACGATGTTGTTGTCAATCGATCAAACATCGATATAATCAAGGTTATTCACGTTGCAAATAACCCAAGCATTGGAATCGGAAATTCATATAAGTCCGTTTCAAATATTTATGCTTCGGAAATCAAGGTTAGAGAGGATGGTTTCGTCGTGAATGAGGCTGATAATCCAGCGCATGCATATCCATTTGGACGTGATCAAGCAGATATTAGCCTTGTAAACCGTGACATGAAGCAAGCAGATATCGGTTTTGCTATTTCGTCAGCCTTACTCTCAATGAAAGAAGGAGATCGTAATGTGAGCTTCACATTTAAGTTCAACCTTAAGTCATTAACCTCGCTTGTGTCATTTGTTGAGGAGATTGCGCTACATGAAAACCTATCTGCTGATAATGCATTTTATAAGATTCTAAACAACGTTTTTAGGGTAAGAGTTACTGCCGGTGACGGCTGGTATGAAACGGATAGCTACAACATAGTTAGACACAATTCTTGGTCTGATGGTGAAGTCCAAGTAAATATGGTTTTGGAAATATCAGAACCGGCAATTGTCAATTATGATTCTGAAATACACGGATCAGGATACGAAGCGCAATGGCCTGTTTTTGAGTTTCTCATCTCTTCGAAATATGCTATGTACGCTTATTCTTATCTGAAAGATTTGAGCATCGAAACGTGCAAGATCGAAACGGAAGTGAATCAGGTAAAAGACCTCTCAGTGTTTAACGATCAAGGTCAACTTGATATTCATATGCCCTTTTTTCCATTTGGGAGCAATCCAAAATTGGGGTCTTACTTTATCCTTGGTCACGAAGAGCTTTTCAATCGACCAATCACTGATTTTAGCGTGGATATTCAATGGCACAATCTTCCGCGTTTGAAAGGAGGGTTTGAGGCATACTATAAAGAATATGATGAACAGATTACAAATGATTCGTTCAAGATGGGGCTTACAGGATTGTCTGAGTTTAAATTTTATCCTACCGACTCCGCATCCATTCAGCAATTCGACTTGTTTAGAGCCGATGAAAAGGAAGATAAGCTCTCGAATACGATGAAAATTGAACATATCGATCTGGAGACACTTGGCCTGATCCCTAGCTATGAGCACATTGACATTTCTGAGTACTCTTCCAAAACCCGCAATGGATTTATAAAATTCGAATTGAATGGACCTGAAATGGGATTTGGTTTTGATGTTTTTCCGAAGCTATTTTCGGATGCCATTGTGAAAAACTCGACGCTGAGTGCGGGCATACTTGGATCTAAGGAAACGCCAAAGGTTGAGTTGCCTAGCGAAGCATTTGCACCGCAAATCCGTTCGATTTCCCTGAATTATAAAGCAAGTACTACGCTTACGTTTACTGCTGATCGAGTTTCTGACAACGACGATAAAGTCAATGATCAATTGTATCACATTCATCCTTTTGGGAAACACGCAATTTTTGAGAAAGGACTTCCTAAATCGCATAACCTTCTTCCTCAATATGACGACGAGGGGTATATGATTCTCGGTGTCTCAGAAATGAACGCGCCGGCAACATTGTCGATTTTCTTTCAGCTAGAATACAACGCCGTGAATGTGATTAATTTCACAGATATCCCAAACGTTGAATGGTCCTATATGGTTCATGATGAATGGATTCCATTCAAAGAAGGCCAAATCCTTTCGGATGGCACGAACAACTTTACAACCTCCGGAATTGTTGAGCTAAAGATTTCAGATGATATCAATAAGATCCATCAAATTCTGCCTTCTGACGTCTATTGGATACGCGCCTCAGCATCGCGAAATACACAGATATTATCGAGACTTCAATTTGTGAAATCAAACGCGGCCTTAGTGAAATGGAAATCGCACAAGGCCGGTGCCGATTGGTCAAAGAATATTCCAGAAGGCAGCATAAATGGGTTTATTGAAACAAAGGCCGAAGTCAATACCGTAGCTCAACCTTTTCCATCATTTGGTGGAAGCCCGGGCGAATCCGATCTAGGTTTTTATAATCGTGTTTCTGAACGACTACGTCATAAAAACCGGGCTGTGATTCCAGAAGATTTTGAGCGGATAATCTTGGATCAATTCTCTTCTTTATTTCAGGTGATGTGTCTAAATAATTCCAGACATCCCGATTACATAAAACCCGGTGAAGTAAAGGTTATTGTCGTTCCGAATATTAATGAGAGTTCCGATTTCGCTATGCCTCGAGTAGACTACAATCAGCTCAAATTGATTGAAGATAAAGTCAAACAGTTGATTACGCCATTTGCCAAAATAAGTGTGATCAATCCTGTGTATGAAAAGGTTCGCATTAGTTGCCATGCGCAATTCAAGACAGATTTAGGAGCAGGAGAGTTTGTCGCTCGTTTAGAAGGTGATCTGCGATCATTTATCTGTCCATGGTTTTCCAATAATCAATCAGAAATGATATTTGGTGGAAGCTTAGAGCGTTCAGCGCTACTCTCTTTCATTGAGTCACTTGATTATGTCACGTTTGTAACTCGATTATCGGTTGTGGTATTGCACTATAGGAATGGTGAGTACAGCATATCAGACTCTGCGGCCGAGGACGGTAAACTAAACACCTTACAAAGCAGTACTCCTTGGAGCGTATTAGTGCCAGATGATGGGCACGATATCGCTATTATCGATAGAGTTGTGCATGGGGAGGCGCGCGAAACTAAGATTGATACGATGAAAGTTGGAGCGGATTTCGTGATTAGCGAAGAATTGGAAGACGAAATTTCATATCCATATTTCGACACAGAAAAAGATGTTTACTATTCAATAGAATTTGACCTGTAAGAATGCGCTTTGAAGACATTTTCCTATTAATTAAGTAATGATATAAGCAATGGAAATATTTAATAGATCAACCCTCAAAGGGTTCTTTCAAAAAGGGAAGGTTCCCACGGAAGTGCACTTTTCCAACCTTATTGATTCAACAATAAATAAGATAGATGATGGTTTCGCGAAAACAGTTGAAAATGGGTTGAAGTTGGCTCCGGGAGGCGAGTCATCAAAGTTGATCAGCTTTTACGATGACATAAAGGAGAATACGCCTCTATGGTCTGTTTCCGTAAACCCAAGCGAAATCGCAAAGGGCCTCAGCCTATCTCAAGGCAACGAGGATGTAAGACTCTTTCTGCAAAATGGTGGGAATATTGGTATTGGCACATTATCGCCCAAGCATGCGTTGGATGTAAGCGGCACGGCTGGCATGAGAAGCAGGGTTGGAACCTACCAAACAAACAATGAGGTCAGCGCCGATGGCGAGTGGCATATTGTTCTTGACGAGTTGTCGGGTTGTCAGGTTTTTGAAATTGTAGCCAAGGTTGAAGGCGTTGCTAGGCGTGGGAAATATGCCATTGCGCATGCTGTCGCAGTGAGTGCACATGATGGTTCGAGAAATAAAATTCGCACTACCCAAACAAGTTATGGTTGGTTTTGGCATAGGTTAAGATTCAGATGGAAAAAAGTTCCTGGGGGAACGTATCGACTTGAAATGAAGACCAGCAGTCACTATGGAACGAATGCGGAAAATAATGTGATTCAAATCCAATTTCACATCACTTCTCTTTGGAATTAATCTAATATTGAGTCGCCTCCGATTTTGAGTGAATCTGCATCCATATCAAGCGTCCATAAACCCAAAGGGAGTATGGATTTTGACGGTCTTCGAAAGGAAGCCATCGATGCAACTCAGCATGCATCAGGAAAGCGATGGACAGATTACAATATTCACGATCCAGGTGTTACAATTCTCGAACAATTTTCATTTGTCCTCACCGACATTGCCTACCGAACTAACATTGGAATCGAGGACTTATTATTCCATGATAATAATGTAAACGTTAAAGAGCGCAATGCGCTTTTTCCGGCTGGAGAAGCCTTTACGCCTGGGGCATTAACAATTGAAGATTATCGTATTCTGTTTCTTGATCGATTCGTTGATTCGATCTCAAATTGTTGGATGGAAACCGTGCTAAATCATCGCGAAGGAGTTTCGGGCCTTTTTAATCTGATAGTGCATGTTCATCCCTCTGTCCCTGTTTTGGGTTATGATAGCCTAAAACGAGAGATTAGAGGGTATTATAACGAGCACAGAAACCTTTGTGAAGATCTTGAGGAGATTGTTATTCTAGAACCCGAATTAATCGACATTGAGGTTCAAGTAGACGTGTCTCATGAAACCGTGTCGGAGGATGTTATCGCTAATATTTTGTTTGGGGTGGAGAACTACCTGAACCCGGCAATTGAGTTCAAAAGCCAGGAAGAGCTTGAAGCCGAGGGCTTTGGTCTAGAAGAAATTTACAACGTTCCCTCTCATCGACATGGATTCATCGCGAAAGAGCGGCTGGGATTAAAGCGCAATCAGTTCTATCTATCAAAAATCGAAGAGTTTATTTCGGCGATTAAAGGTGTTCGATTCATGAAGGACCTTCGCTTGTTTCAAGATGGTTCTCCTGTAACGGGCGATTTAATTCGAGTAGATGATCATAAGTACTTGACCATGGTCGATAGCTCAGATAGAGGGCAAACGATTCATGGGTTCAAAATATCAGTTTACAAAGGTGGGATTGCCAATACATATCAGCGAGAGGGTGTTGTAAGAAAGTTGGAGGAGATGCAGCAGCGATTTATACGTAATTATCAAATCCAGGCTCGCGTGCCTCAACGTAAAAACAACTCGATAAGTGCTCCCGAAATTGAGAGCTATAATTCTGTGCAAGAGTGCTTTCCTTCGATTTACGGACTTGGCGTATATACACCAGCGAAGAATGAAGGCGTAATAAGGCGCGCGCAGTCCGAGCAATTGAAGGCTTATCTGATGCTTTTTGATCAGATTATGGCGAATCATCTGTCACAACTTTCAAAGGTGGCCGAACTGCTATCTATTGATGCCTTTGATGTGGATCGCTTTAAAACGTATTATGCTCAGTCTCTATCGGGTAAGGTTCAAGGCGCCGATGCTTTGATCCGAAAGGATCTGCGACCAAAGAAAATGATCGAGGGAGACTTAGAGAAACTTGTGTCCCTCAGTGATGTGCCAGATTCCAAATTGACCCAACAGATCGAATCACTAAAACGAGAACTCTCAGATAAGGAGGCATGTGTTGCACATTTGGTCAAACAGCACATCAATAGATTTTTGGAAATGGAGGAGGAGGCCATTAAACATGATCAAACATTTGAGAACAGACAAATAGTTAAGTTGGCACTGGCTTTACACGGGCAAGTTCAGCCTGCGAGAAACCAAAAAAAGGGAAAAATATCAGGTCTTGACGATGAGTTAGCCAAGCTTATAGAGATAGAGTTGAATGAGAAAGAACAAGATGCAGATTACACCGCATTAGACCTCGAAGATCTAGTCTCAGGGTTTGATAATCATTTGGAACGAAAAAATCGAATTCTCTCACATATGTTAGCTCGATTTGGAGAACGCTTTTCCATGGATTTTCATTTAAAAACGGAAACAAGCCTGCGCAATGAACCCCCTGATGCGGCTGAGAAAAGGATTTTGACTTTGAAGTCTACCTTTCTTAAAAACATTGTTTCAATAAGTCGAGATAGGGCACATGGTATTCGCTTTGGCAAGGCTGGTTTACAGGGCCGAACGGCGCTAGAACAAAAAGTGGGCATTCTTCTAGACATTAATGTAGAGAATGCCGCATTGAACAAGGAATCGATTCGAGAATTAAAAACTGAACGGCTCACGGCAACTCAAATCAAAAGAGAGAAATCGCCTGGTGGACATATTGAGTACATCTCCACCAAGGGGAAAAAGAACAACGGTAAGGTGAACTTTATTGTCAATAGCCCTCATTTCATCAAGTACCTTTTTCAATTTGGACTGGCCCGATCGAATTATCAAATCATTGAAGAAAGCGGAGGACATACGGTTTACTTTATTCCGCCAACACATGAGGACGCAACAAAACTCTTTCAAACAAGCAGCCTTCAAGAAGGACAGGAAAAAGTGGATGCACTTCTTCAGAAACTCCAAGGAATAAGTGAGAAGAATGAACAGTTTAGAATAGTAGAACATGTCTTATTGAGACCGCAGGATAGTTCCTTTTGCAACTTTTACTTGAACAATGAAAAGGGTGAAAAGGTCATTGTTAGTCTGAAGATTGGCCGCGAAGACGCACAAATGGCATCGGCTATTGATACATTGATTTTGGGCGGCTATGCCGATAACTATCGTGTGGAAAAGACGAGCGAAAAAGATTTTCGAGTTATCATTCAGGATGCAATTGGTGTGGATCGTGCCGCCTCCACGGAGCTCTTTTTAACAGAACTCAATGCTGAGAAGTTTATAAAATCTCGGGTGCGCCATTATCAAAAGGAGAAAGGTAATTTCAACCAGTTTATAGAGTTGGATAATGAGACTCGATTCTATTTTCAATTATTGGATGAAACAGGTGATTTGTTGTTTATTAGCAGTCTTGCCGATGAAGTAGAGGAGCATGAACGCCGAATAGAACGGTTTCTTGCCTTGACTCTAAATTCAGAAAACTATGAAGTGTACGAGGATCGAAAGACCCACCGACTGCGGGTGAGAATTAAGGGGATTCCTGCAGATGGGCTAATACGATCAGAGGATTATTTCCGCTCAGAGGCAGATGCCAATCGATTTGTCGTGAACTCAATAAAACGGTTCGAAAACTGGAAGGCCACAAAATCAGGAGATTCCCTCGTAAAATACAAGCGAATCGACGGAAGAGACGCCAAAGATTTCAACGCTGTTCTGAGTGTGGTGTACCCAAATTGGACGGCACGATTTAACAATGATGAGTTTCTTCAATTGTTTAGAGAAACATTGATCAATAATGCGCCCGCGCATTTGTCACTCCAGATGGTCGGTCTCAACTTTCTGGAAATGGAAGAGTTTGACAGATTGTATGATGGGTTGATGACCGAACTTGAAGATGTGTCATTTGACAACAGACATCGAATTGCAAGTCTATCTAATGGAATACTAAAGCTAGTTTTAGATGAGCAGAGATAGCGAACGACCAAGCTCAAGCAAATCCCAGCGGCCACGAGGGGCGAGAGCATCATCTCCCTTTCCTGGACTCCGCGCCTTCACCGAAGGGGAAGCAGACTTTTATGTCGGTCGCGAACGACTCAAGTATCCTTTATTGAAAAAACTGAGTGAAGATTTTTTTGTTTCGGTTCAAGGGGCAAATGGAGTTGGGAAGACTTCCTTTATAAATTGTCTTGTTCTTCCTGAGTTAAAGGCTGGCTACATAACTGGTGGTCAGAAGAATTGGAAAATCGCCTCTTTTAAACCTGGGAAGAATCCTGTCGCTGCGCTGGCAGCTGCAATGGCTGCGCCAGAAATTGTACGCGGAGACGGAGAGATAAAGATTGACCCCAACCTTAGCGATAAATTTGAGAACATATTAAGTACTCAGAGGTATGGGTTGATTGATATTGTGGAAGAATATGAGTTGAGTCGAAATTCTAATATCCTTATCTATATCGATCAGCTTGATGAACTTACTTCATTTTCTGATCGTGATTTGGCGGCCGTTTTTATTGAGCGGCTCGTTGAAGCGGCGAATCAAACGGCTTACCCGATACACATTCTTACGTGCTCTAGATCTGAAGTAGACGGTGAGTTTGCCGTTTTCCCAAGGTTTGCCGAGCTAATCAATCGGAACCATTTTTTACTTCCTCAAATCGATCGTTCAGAGTTATTGAGTCTTTTCGAAGTCATAACGGCGGCAGGAGCCTTAAGTTTTAGACCGGCCTTTATAGATCGTGTTGTTGACTATTATAAAGCACATCCAATTGAGTTAGGGAAATTTCAGCATGCGCTCAAACGAACGATTGGCGAGGTCAAAGCAGATCGCGGTGTTAAGACCATAGGTCCTCTGCACCTGAAAACAATTGGTGGTCTTAATGGCTCTGTTGCATCACAACTTGAGGAGGTTTTCTACTCCTTGCGACAAGAAGATCAAGAATCTTGTGCTTTGATGTTTAAGGCGCTAACACGAACTTCTGCATCGGGTCTAAAACAAATTCAACGCAGGTCTCTCGAGAAGATTTGTGAGCTGACTGATCGAGGCCAGGATTCGTTGATAAGGGTGATCAAAGCTTTTGCTCAGGAAGAGTGTCAAGCAATTACCGTAAGTCAGCCAACAGATATTCAGGGAAAGTTAACTCAACTAGACATAATTCATGAACCCGCAGAAGATAGATTCACCCCATTTACGGAAATTCAGATTTCGCGTGATTTAATTGTTGAGGCGTGGCCACGACTTTTTCATTGGGTGAATGAGGAGGCGGCGGATGCATCCATCTATGTTGAAATTGCCGAATCGGCCCGTAAAAAGGAGCATGTATATCAAGGAGAGAAACTGAAGAGCACCCTAGCTTGGTATCGAAAAATGGAACCAAAAGTGGGGTGGGCTGCGCAATACCACGCCGGATTCGTTCCTGCGGTTGACTTTATTCTAACCAGCGAAAAGTCGGCGCTTCGAGAAGCCCAGATTCGTCAGGCAGAGGAGTTGTCTCGTCAGCAAAAATCCGCTAGAAACAGAAAAATATTGGCTGGATTTCTATTGGTAGCCATTGGGCTTATTATATACTCCGGATTCGAAACTGAAAAGGCATTTGAGGCCAACAAGGAAGCTGAAAAGGCGCAAGAAACGGCAATCGAATTCTCAATGCAAGCGGAGAGGGATTCAATAGAAGCAGCAAAGGCGGCAAAAATGGCTGCCATTGCAGTTTATAAAGCAGATACTTCGGCCGAAAGCGCCCAGCGTGCGATGCTGGAGGCGGAGGGTGCAAAACAAAGTGCGTTGAAATTACGTCGAGAGTCTCAGATGCTTTCTGCCCAAGTGAACCAAAAACAGGGACAACTGGAGAATGCAGAAATTGAAATGAAAAAATCTAGGCTTTTGGAGGAATACCTGCACGTATTGACCACGATTCGAGAGTATGCGGAGAATGCCCAAAAGATCCTTACCAGGACAGATGATAAGGCTCAATTGAAAGATGCCGCGGGAATGGCAAGCGATGGATATGCGCTCTTTCAAAGAACCAAAAGTCCAAAGTTTGAATCCGTAAATGATTCTGTGGTTGGGGTTACTGAGTTGGCACAGAAAAAACTGTTTTCAACGATGAATTTGGCCATTCAAAAAGTGAAATCATCTCCTAAGCTATCTGAGATAGTTGGCGGGGTAGTTGCCGAGAAGGTCATTGGAGTAAATGGCGATAAGGCCAACGGAATTTTCTTTATCGGAACAAACGATGTTACATCGTCCATATACCGAGTGCATATCGTGAATGGACAAGTTGAAATAGTTGATAAGCTCACAGATGCGGCTTCAAAAGAACGCAATACGCAGGGCATCAAAGCGATGTCGGTGGCGCACTCGAAGGAGCACTTTATGGTTAGTCATATTCCGACTCAACAGAATGTGCGATTCTTAAGTTCATTTACGATCCAGGGTAATTTCGGATCGAGTACGAAATTTGAAAACTCCGTAGAATATATATGGCCCTTTGGAAGTAACGAATTTTTGGTACTGGATCAGGAGGCAAATATTTACACGTTGCAAAAGGAGGAGAGCGGAGTATTTACTCCAAACTTGATGAGACGCTCAAAAGAGCAAATCGTGTCCGCAGATTATAATGAAGATAACGGTCTCTTGTTTTTAGCAAAATCGAATCGAAACCTTCAAATGCTGAAAATTTCTAAGGACAAATCTCCGGTTGAAAAGCTGAGCATAGAACTCGATGAATTTGGCACTGAAATCACCGCTGTTAAATACCTTCCAAGCCAGGATTGGATCGTTGTCGGAAATCGAAATGGAGAGCTATACTTCTATAATGCCTCTGATGGGAGCCTCGTTTACAAAGCATTAAACGAACACGCGAATAATGTGAATTGCCTTGAAATTAGTCCAGATGGGATGATTTTAGTGTCTGGCGGGCGGGATAAAACCGTGAATATTTGGAAGCTAGATGAACTTAAAAACAAGTTGAAAGAAGTGGTTGAATTGGAGGAAAAGTATCAACCTATTCAGTTTGTTGAAACAGAGTCTATTCGAGACATCGATTTTGTCAATAACGATTGGATCCTAGTTGTTTCCAGCAGCGAAGGATTGTCAAATAATCAGAGTGGTGACGTCTCATTGCTTCCGCTAGATTTTGATGTAACTGGTCAAGAGCTCAAGAAATTAGTTGAATAGGATGACGAATGATCAAATCACATCTATGAAAAGCAACATCGCGGGAATCGGACTCCTTGGAGTTTTGTTGATCTCAACACAAAACGTGTTTGCTCAATCCAAATCTGACAAACAGACCAACTCATTTCAGACTGAGAGGGTCATGGATGAAAAGCTGGGTAAGTTGAGGTCTCACTATGATGAACGCAGATATGAAGACGCATACGACCTGTACAAGGATTTATACCTAGCCCATTACAACAGCGTGAACGACGGCGATAAGATGATAATCCTAGATTGGGGAATTAGACTGGCCTTTATTAGTGAACAGTGGGATGATTTAGATCGGTACATAACGGAGTATTATAGTCTTGATCCTTACTTTTCCTCGGAAAGCCTGAAGGAATCCTCTCCATTACTCAAGTCATACATCGGAAATTTTGTTCGAGCAAAAAGTGAGCAATTCGTTTATGTCAACAAACACAAGCAAAATATTGACCTAATTCCCGCTTCTATAACAGTTTATACAAAGGAAGACATCGAGAGACTGGGAGCCAGAAACCTGCTCGATCTTGTGAGAATAACTCCGGGGTTCGCGGAACTTGGAGACAATAATGAGCGAATCATTGGAACACGTGGCACCTCCAGTACTTCACTTCAGGATATATTGATCCTAATTAATGGCCATCGTATCTCTGACGTGTTCACAAATTCGAACGGGCCCGACTGGCTAAGCTTGGATTATGTGGAGCAAATTGAGTTAATGAGAGGCCCCGGTTCGGCGCTTTATGGAGAAAATGCGTTCAGCGGCGTAATAAACATTATCACCAAAGACGGACGATATAAAAATACAAATCGACTTTCTGTGAAGACCGGTACAGGCAACACATTTAGAAACATCAGTCCGAAATACAATACATACAATATTCACTATGAGTATGGTCGAAAACTAAGTAATTCCGAGGGAGTATTCATCTCGGCAACCTATACACAATCCGGAGGTGCTGAAATTGATCATTCAACCTTGGGTGAGTCAACGGTGCTCCCTGATATTAGCGGAACAGATACTATTAGGTCGGCTTCGGTGGGAGGTAAAGAATACATCAATCGATACGGTCCTGGATATAATATCTTGCTGAATTACAACCGAAAGGCACTCAAGGTGACGTCCAACGCACAATCAAATGCCTTCGTATATTCTCGGCCTTCGAGTTTAAACCTTTGGAAAAGCGATACGCCTGATGAACGAAAAAACCGAATTCGAAAGGATCGCAGAGAATTTGTGCATGTGGAGTACGGCTTGTTCGATAATTCCGACCGATTTCAGCACGACTTAAGATTCAAACTTAGTGGGGATCATTTCCATAAGGACATGTATTTCCCCGCATATTCAGATGAAACACTTGGAAATCAGCGCATCCTCGGAGATGAGTATCGGGGCACAACAAGCCTGGAATTCTCGAGCGATAGCTTGGTGAAAAACATAGATCGGCTTGGCAGCCAGCACTTCTTAGTCGGTATGGAGGCCTACTTCAACAATTGGCACTATAACTACTTTGTTGGAAACGATTCCTCCTTTGTGTTATCTCAAACGGAAGATTATTTTACCAACTCTGGAGAAAGCAGGTTTGAGTATGTGGCTGCTGCGTATACTCAAATCGAACAACACGTAATTCAGGATATATTAATAGCCACAGTTGGGGTCCGAATAAACTATCACAGCAAGTATTCAAATTTTGACAAATTTGAGTGGGGCAAACAATATTCCCCGCGATTGGCCCTTATTTATCTCGCTCCAAAGAATAAGAAAGACTTAAATGTTTTCAAGGCCAAGCTGCTCTACAATTCCGCTTTTTTTCCGCCTCCATTTTTGTACAGAAGAGGAGGTATTTTTGGATTTCAGGGTTCAGATTCACTCACGGTGCAAAAGATCGAAAGTGGGGAGTTGGTACTAAGCGGTGATCTTCCGAGTAAGTTGAGCTACAGCGTTTTGTTTTATGCCAACAAGATTGACAACATCATTGAAAATGTGTTTGTGCCTTCCATCGGCGATCGCATCTACATAAACGCCCCGCAGGCTCGGAGAAACACGGGTGTGGAGTTTGAAATTCGACACGCACTGGAGCTCGATAAGTTTGATTTACGATCGTTTTTAAACTATTCGCTTGCCATGGAGAACGATTTCAACGACACCAAAGAGCATACGTACTTTGATTTATTCAATTCGAAGTACTTCACTACAAATAGCACGCTGGCAAATTACCCGGCTTCTATGGCAAACATTGGCGCTGACATTATCACAAATACCAAAATAGAATCTGGTGGAACTAGTTCAAAGCCAAGATTTTCGTTCGGAACAAATGTTCAATGGATTGGAGAGACAACAGTTTACTCTACGTACAGCATTGATCAGGGAGAGTTGGTGTTAAACCCAGGAGGTGCGCAAACCAAATCTACCCTGCCGCAGGCGTTTATTATTGATTCAAGATTCAAGGTTTACTATCGGAAGTTGAACTTTGGAGTGTCTGTATATAACGTTGCAAACAACTCATATTATCTTCCCAGCGTTAACTTTAGATCGCGGAGGCAAAATGCGGAAAGCAGAATGATCTTGTTGAATTTCACCTACTTAATAAACGTAAACTAGCAAGCGTGGCATTTTTTCAAAAAGAGAATTTTCGACAAGATTTGTTCGGCGGATTATCCGCAGGAATCGTTACTCTTCCAGTCGCGTTGGCCTATGGAGTGGCCACAGGTTTGGGACCGATAGCCGGAATGTACACCGCAATTATCCTGGGATTAATTGCGGTCATTTTTGGAGGTACCGATACACAAATTAGTTCACCAGTTGGGGCAATGACCGTTGTTGTTGCGTTCATCATCTCCACAGAAGTCACCATCGCAGGTAGCATTGATGCTGCATTGCCAGTACTCATTGTCATGTTTGCCCTTACAGGTCTTATACAGATGCTCATGGGGCTCTTTAAAGTGGGAGCCAACATTCGCTACGTGCCTTATACTGTCGTAAGTGGATTCATGAGCGGCATCGGAATTATCATCATGGTGCTTCAGGTGAAGGATGTCTTTGGAGTGTATGATTCGGGCTTTAAGTCGGTTCCCAGCATCCTCATGCATTTTGATTATTTTGTTTTAAATGCAAATTGGTATTCGGTGCTTGTGTCCGCATCAACGGTGGGTATCATCTACTTATTTCCCTTAATCACTAAGCGTATCCCAAGCAGCCTGATCGCTTTGATCGTAGTGACATCGGTGGTATATTTTCTTAAGCTTGACGTCCATAGCCTTGGAGAAGTAGAAATCCATTTTTCACATTTTGAAATGTCATTCTTTGATCAGATTTTTCAATCCGAGGTAATGTTTCGAATCGTTTTAGCCGCGTTTTCTCTCGCGGTTTTAGGTTCGATCAACACACTGCTTACATCGGTTGTTGCGGATAAAATGACGCACACGGTGCATGATAGCAACAAAGAATTATTTGGTCAGGGTCTAGGAAACCTTGTTGCCGGTATCTTTGGAGGATTCCCAGGTAGTGGAGCAGTTGCCTGCACTGTCGCAAATATTCAATCGGGAGGTAGAAACAAAATTTCTGGAGTAATTAGCTCGTTGTTTCTACTGGTGATTTTGCTCTTTGGCAGTCATTTAGCGGCTGTTATTCCAAATGCCGTCTTGGGCGGAATTCTATTCCATATTGGTATTGTAATCATCGATTTTAAGACGTTAAAGCGTGTATCCAAAATCAGTAAAGCTGACAATTTTGTCATGTTCACAGTATTGACCCTTACCGTGTTTTGGAATTTGGTGTATGCGGTCGTTATAGGATTGGTTTTCGCCTCTTTTCATTTTATGAAGCGCATGTCCGATGTGGTGGAAGCAGACACGAATAAGTCACGCGTGGATGAATTAGTGAACGAAGTCATCGGTAGATTTAATGACAAACTTATTCGTGCTTTGATTCAGCTTTTTGTGGTGATAGCCGACCTTGAAGGACATACAAATAAGAGTAGAGTAGTGGTTGAGAATTTTCTGAAAGGGAGAGTGCATCAAGACCAAATGAAACCATACATGACTTTTTATGATGACCTGATCGAACGTCAAATTCAAGTCAGCAAGAAGAAAGAAGGCCTTCATAAAAAGAATTCTATGAGTTCAGTAAAGGTGCTTAAGATCTGCACTCAGGTAAACAAAGAACTTGCGAGTAGAGAGAAGTACTTCATCTTGATGCGGCTCATCGAGTACGTAAACAGTGGTGATGCGCCTACTGTGCAAGAGCTGGAATTTGTAGATTTAGTTGGCGATGTGTTTGGTATTTCCCAAGAACAGATCACTGAGGCTAAGGAGATTGCATCGGGCGAGGATAATGTAGCCGAAGAGTCTACTCGAATCATCCGAGACATTAAGGGGTTTGAGAAACATGTGCTTATCAAGAATCTGAGGGGGCCAGTCTTCTTTGGATTTTCTCATCGGTTCTTAATTTCTATGCGCAGTATATCGACTGACACAAAAGCAGTCGTGTTCAATATGTCCTTTGTACCCTTTATGGACCATTCTGGCGTTCGGACTTTTGCAGAGGTTGTTCAATTTTTAAAAGGAAAGAAAATTGAAGTTTGCTTTAGCGGACTAAGTGATGAGAATCTACGACTCTTGCGTGGAATAGATTTGATCCCGCATACAATTCCTGAAGAATGCGTGTTTAACGGTATAGAAGAGTGCGTTATGTGGCTGAATGAACCTGGCCAAATAAAGCACTCCACGCTCACGGAGGCGGACGAATAGAAGCATGGCTGCCGAGCATGAAATTAACCGACTAATTCTCGAGGTAGAGAATGCACGCGGATTGTCCAGCAGAGATAGGTTGTTCGAGCTGGTTCAAGTTGTTTTAGAGGAATACTTCAGTCAATTTGATATCATTGGTGTAGACACAGTGTTTGATCGTATAGAGCTTGATCTTGGAGAGCTCGATCCAGAGAACTTTGAAACCGAATTTAATGTTAGGCTGAGGCTCCTTCTCAGCCAGGAACTCAAACTATTTTTTGATCAAAATGGAATTCAAGCCGAGATTCAATCGAGATCAAAATTGGCTATTGGTGAATTATTTGACGAATACCTCAGAACAGGAGTAAATGCCCAAAATGATCGATCACTTTCTTCTGTATTCTCAAAACTGGTTTCCGATGATATCGTTTCATTGGAGCGCATATTAGATTCGAGCGAATCATGGCCAATTATTCGCCAACGTCTGTTTGATCAAATAGACTTTTCTTCATATGAATCGTACTGGATAAAAAGTAAGGCTTCCACGTATTTGCCAATTAGACGAATCAATCAAAAAATTCTCAATGACTTTTCTGAACGGGCCTTTTTAAATTATGGCTTTGGTGGACTGCAAGGGGTGCTTAAGAAGTTTACATACGATTTCATGTTTGCTTCCGATGCCATGTTAGCACCTATTGATGCATACATAAAGCTGCTTCAATCGCAGAAATCTGCCTTTGGGAATTTTGCACATCGAATATCTATCTCCACGGAAAAGTACCTCCAAACTCTAAAGGGCGCTGATGTTGAAAGCAGGGAGATTGAGCCTTTTCCTTCCGCGCTGAACTTTGCTGCTCGACGAGACAGAGAACGCATCTTGATGACCTTTTTGATAGAAGGTCGATCTCCAGAGCGAATTCAAATCAACGATATTCGGAATTACTTACAGGGGGTGCAGTACAATCAGCTCGATGAAATTGCTCAGAGGCTAGTTTCTGGCCTGTCAGAACGAGTTTTTCTTGATGGAATTCTTCGAGTTCATCAGGTTTTTTCCCCAGTTCAGCTTAAGTTCTTGTATTCTGCCCTGAGCGCCAAACTCTCGGGAAGCAATAAGAAAAGTGTCTCCCTCGTGAGCGAGTTTGCTGCGTTGATTGATAAGGCTTTTGGAGAAAATGTGTTCTCAATGTCGATACAGGTATACCGAGGTTACTATATGCAACGGCGTTTAGGACAAAGCGGAAGCATACAGTTGGTGTCTGAGGTTTCGAAGTACATGAGCGCGAGAAAAGGGAAGACCCCATCAGAGATAGTTGCCACGGTTGAATCAAGAATGCAATTGTTTAGTGGAGATACGGATAATGAGATTCAAAAGGCTATCGACGGAGCGAAGCAAGCGTTGGAGGAAATTGACACCATGAGTCACAAAAATGGGCAGCCCAATTGGAGCCAACTGCATGTGTTCATTCACTTTCTTGAAACAGGTTTATGGATTCTTCCAACAGCCTCGCCACAAGAAACCTTGTCGGAGCTTCTAGAATCTGAAGTCTCGGGCATTCGAAGTGCGTTGTCTGAACGTGTGCATGATCTGGTTTTATGGGTGCGTCTTATTCATCAGTTTTCGTTGGATCAGGTTCATGTGATTTTTAATAGCGTTTTTGGATTAGATCCGCATTACCCAAGCCTCACGGCGGCACTTCTAATTCCGCAAAAAGCTGGTGAAATTAACGTAGAACGCGCATTACTTGAGGTCTTCATTACGACCAAAGCGAGAATGCTCGTGGATGAGCAAGCGATGCCCTTGGGAAATTTTCACTTGGAATTTGCACGGGTATTGGAGCCCCTAACCAAAAAGGATGTTTTGAGCGACCGATTTGAAGGCGTCGATTTCCAACACGAATTATCACAATGGATTCATCAACCAAACCAAATTCCTGAGGCCAAAGATCGAAGGGCATTATTGCAGCGCGCTTCAAAGCGGATTGACGTCATTCATGCGTGGTTGAATACACCATCGGTACCTATGCAGACCTGGCGCAGTGTTTTTTCGGGATTGGACAAAGAAGTGCTCATTGATCTCATCGATCGGCTGAATCAAATCGTTGTTATTCAAGAACTGGAATCGTTTGTGGATATGATAAGCAGAGCGCACTTCGCAAAGAGTTTAGGTGAGGAGAGACTGGTTTACCTTCTAGTTGGCATAGCAAAAGGGCAAGGCGAGGCGTTGGTATCAAGTGCAATAAATGATTGGAAAGACTTTAAAACGAAAAATCATTCTGCAGCTGAAAAGGCAGAAACTGCCCTTAAGAATAGTGTCCAACAAAAGTGGCTTGGATCAACCACTGACGACGAGGCGCTTGGTGCTTTCTTAGCACAATTGGAAAGGACACTGCAATCTGGACAATTTCGTAGCTCAGTCGAATACGAATCATTTCAGTCGTTTGAAGGAAACTTGAGACGCCTGGTGGAGATAAAAGAACCAAGGCTTCTGAAATACCTTGAACAAACTTCTGGCGAAAAGCTGATTGTATTTCTTAGCCGATTGAACCACACCACGTTGAGTGCAATGAAAATTACGCTCGACGCCAAGTTCAAACATACCCTGTTTCTCGATGTAGTATTCTCAATTCATACCGATGATTTGGAGGAACGTCAAATTGTTGATAGAGTAGTGCTGGCTTATGGATTAGGAAGTGTGCAATTTCACCGTGTTGAACTCTTTCGATTTTTAAACTACCACCTTCCCGAAGTAGAACTCCCTGTAATTGAAGGTGAAACTGATACACAGTTTGATGAAAACATCGTGCTTGCGACGATACATTATTTGAAGTATGGGCGCTTGATCGATGATCGATTAACCGAAGCAAACGTCGAGCTCGTATTGGTTTGGGTTCTTCAATTTCGACGCGGGGTATTTCTCGCAACAATTAGGCGCGATGCATCCAGAAAGCACATTTTGTTAAGTGTCTTTTCAGCTATTAAAGAATCAAAGTGGGGCTATGCAATCTCGCTTATGCTCGGAGTGAATCAAGATCGTATAGAAACAGAGATAGCGTTAATAGCCAAGGTTAGCAAGGATTTGACTAAAGTGTTGGCCGACAGGGTGTCCATTGCGATAAATGTTTCATCAACATTGGTGCTTTCTGAATTGGAGACATTGAGGTTTGAGCCTTATAGCTTCGATAAAACTGAGAAACGTGCTCTTGCGAAAATCGATCAGTTGGAGTCAGAACAAATGGAGGCGGTCGAGTCCGAGTTGTTTTCGAAACTAATTAGGATAGGGATTAGGCCCGAATTTGAAGGTGATTATGATGTCTTTGATTTAATGCGAGTCGTGATTGACAGCGGTTCTCTTCCTTCGTGGACCATGCTCTACAGACCTAAGGAGATTGAATTAGTTGTTTTCACCTTGCACCAGTCGATACCAATCAAATCGAAACGGCTTCTCGAAACCTTACTACGGAAGAAGCAAGGTGCATTGAATCTCTTATCTCTTGTAGGCGTGGAGAGCTTCATAAATATTTCAAGGTTAATTTGGAACGACTCAATTTTAACCTTTGAGACGCTTGTTGATTCCTTGGTTGACATTCATGAAACGTTGGGCACGGAAGAGATTCTGAAATCATACTTCATGGAACAACTTATTCGTATGAATTGGCCGTTTAATTCCAGTCGGTTAGGTCGTTCTGCTCGATTAATTCTTGCCGGAGTTCCCACAACTTTTGGACTTTCTACAGACGAGTATGTAAAGGTGTTGACCTTAAAGAGTCTTGATCAATCCGATGAACTATCCTCAAAGGTTATTGCAGGATATTTAGAATCTCGAATTGCGAGTGCTCAAATGTCTTTTCCCGTTCGTGCTCAGCGAAACCTAGATTTACTGAAACATCTCGTGGTCGAAAACGAAGTGCCGTGGTGGGCCGATCACTCGAAAACATTGCCTCAGCAAATAGAAACACACATCAAGCAGTTCTCGTTGAAGTTGTTGAACGAGGACCCAAACCTTTGGGTGGCTGACCTACTAGCGTCAGGGCATGCTTTGGATGTGCTTAGCCGTTTAATTGAAGTTGCAAACCACCAGCAGTTCGATCGAATCGTACTTGCCATTTCTCCAAACATGGGTGGATTCGTGGTGAGTTTCAATATGCTCTTGACACGCTTGTCTTTTGCCATATCTGAATCTCAATGGAGAGTTTTTGTTTTAGAGTATATGCTGAAAGTGAAAGACATAAGTGCAGGTCATTTTGTGCTTGACGCCACGGCTAGGATATCACAGGAGTTCTCAATTAATTATAAGAGATTGATCCAAGAGCTACAGGTTGAGTCCAAGGAAGCAGTACAAAGTGGTGAATTGCGCTTTCGTCCATTGGTGGATTTGTTGGATACTAGTTCTGACTACGAGGAGTCCGCTCTGAAGTTTAGTGAGGAAAAGAATGAAACCCGAAGCTTCGACTTGGTTTTGCGCTTCTATCTAATATATGGATCAATCCAAATTGGCACATATCCCAAACCTGAGAATTATATCGATTTCGTTCTGGAATTAAAGCGATCGTTTGTACAAGACGATTCCAAAACTCGAAGTATCATTCGTGAGGAATTAAAGGAAGGATTGGTTCGGTCCAGAATAGTCAGGTTTGAGAGCGACCATTTCATTCACGTACTGATTTCCATTTTGTTTCCTGCAGCCTCTGAATCAATCGTATCAAAGGGGAAATCGATGCAGCGCTTCGTCGCAGATTTGATAGGTGTCTCAAATGCCAAAGTGATTCATGATCTGTTTTACTCTACCATTTTTGAACAATCATTAAGCGCTCATTCTGAGTTGATAAGTGCAAATGACCTGCTGTTAAACTTTATAAAGAAGGCCAATGTGCGTTTCGAGCTGGAAGCGGTTGAGAAAGAGATTTCATTGGACATTTATGATATGAACGATTCGGTGAAAACCTTTGTGATTCAATCGTTATTTGGCTCTACCTCTAAACTTCGACTTGGGTCAATTGAGTCTAGCTCAACACCGGCTGATCAAGGTGAAGGTTTCGCGAAAAGCAGTAAGGTTAGCGAGAGGGAAACTCTTACGGGTGGAAGCCCGGAATCTGGGCAACAAGTAGATAAGGTGGGCAATGATCGGGCGGCAAAAGTTAGGGAGGGAGATTCAAAGCAAACGGCTAAGTCAAAAACAAAAGGAATTGAGCACGAGGAAGAGACGCTGGAGGATAACTACGAAGAAGAAACGGAACTGAAATCAGCAGGTCCGGAAGAGGAGAGACTAGCTGGGGTAGATGATGTACCAGAGCAAGTAATGCAATTTGAGTCCCCCGGAAACGTGGACGATGCGGAGCAGGAACTTGAAATGGATGATGTGCCCGACGTGGAACTTGATTTTGAAGTGAACTTGAAAAATGCTGGTTTGGTCATTGTTTGGCCATATCTAGCCCGATATTTCGAGATTCTAGAGATGCTGAAGGATGACAAGTTTAAATCCAAAAAAGCGGCGCGGCGCGCGGTACAATTATTACAACATTTGGTGACTGGATCGGAATCTGCACCGGAGCATGAATTGTTGTTGAATAAGGTGCTGTGTGGGGTTAAAATTGCCACACCAATTCCGTTCGAGATCGAGTTAACTGACCAGGAACGTGAGGTTTCAGAGCAAATGTTGAAAGGCTTGCTGCAAAACTGGCCTCGTTTGAAAAACACATCTATTGAAGCCCTGCGAGAAGGATTTATAGTGCGCGATGGTAGGCTGATTGAAACGGATGAAGTTTGGCAGTTAAAGGTGGAGGATAAGACGCTTGATATATTGATGGATGGGATGCCATGGTCCTTCGGGATCATTAAATTACCTTGGATGGATAAAAGATTAATGGTGGAATGGAGATAGCTTTTAACAGCAGTATTGAGACATTGGACAAAGAGCTCGCGTGGCTCAACAGCGTCATTTCATATCGGTTTGCGGAGTACTTCAAGCATCCAGAACAAACGCCATTTCCGGAGGCTCCAAACCTCGAGGATGACCAGTCATATTATGCCGCGGCTATACGAAACTTGAATATCACGGATACATCAAGGTTGCTCATTTTAATTGCGCTGGCACCTCATCTGAGACCAGCAATATTTGATATGTTTTTCACTAAGAATGAACAGTTTGACCGAGTTTTCGCAGAATTTGGTGGTTTGAAAGGGGAGAAGCACAGTGGTTTTGTGCCCACAGGAGAAACAGCGGCATTCATCATTGCTGGAGATAATTTAGAACGAAGGTTCGAGTTGCAACGCAGTTTTGATGAATCCCATGTTTTGTATCGCGAAAACATTTTGTCGCTCGGGTTCACAAATGCCTACGAGCCAATGTGGGGTGGCGAACTCATTATTAGTCAAGAATTTCTTACGCACTTAACGCTAAACGAACCTTATAACCCGAGGTTTTCACCAAACTTTCCTGCTCATCACCTCGTCACTAAACTTGAGTGGGGCGACGCCATTTATGACGCTTCCGTATTAACGGAGATCGAGCATATTAGGTCTTGGATCCTGCATCAGGATGCGATTTTGAAAGATCAAAATCTAAGTAAGTATTTGAAATCTGGCTATCGCGTCCTTTTTTACGGCCCACCCGGAACTGGGAAGTCGATGACGGCGGCCTTGCTTGGTAAAAGTCATGGGCTGGATGTCTATCGCGTAGACCTTTCGTCTGTTGTTTCAAAATTCATTGGAGAAACTGAGAAGAACCTAGCAAAGCTCTTTGATATTGCGGAAAACAAGAATTGGATCTTGTTTTTTGACGAGGCCGATGCACTCTTTTCGAAGCGGGTTTCTTCGCAAAGTAGCAACGACATGTTTGCGAATCAGCAAGTGGCCTATTTACTTCAACGGATTGAGGATTACAACGGCGTGGTCATTCTTGCCTCTAACTTCAAGGACAATATCGACGACGCCTTTCTGCGCCGTTTTCAAAGCATAATCCTATTTCCAAAACCCACGGCCAACATTCGGCAAGAGCTTTGGAAGAAGTATTTCGCCCCATTTGACACGACTGGGGTCGATTTCGAGAGCATTGCCGCCGAATATGAAATCACCGGTGGAAGCATTCTCAATGTGCTGAGATACTGCTCCATTGTTTCTTCGCAGCGTGGCGATTCAAAGGTTCATGATTCTGATATCCTCAAGGGGATTAAGAAAGAGTTTTTGAAAGAAGGAATTACCCTTTAAGTCACTTTCCGATACAGAACTTCCCAAATATGTTACCCAGTAGGTCCTCCGTTGAGATCTCACCCGTGATGCTTCCTAGGTGATGCAGCGCTTGGCGGATGTCAGAGGAAACTAAGTCGCCACTCATGCCAGAGTCAATGCCGTTCGTTGCGTCTATGAGAGCCGTGTCGGTGGCTTTTAGCGCTTGTAAGTGCCTGGTATTGGTCACAACCGTATTGCTTGAGCTGGTCAGGCCATTATGCACAAACTCCACGAGCCGATGCCTAAGAACGTCTATTCCTTCGCCTGTCTTTGCCGAAATAAATAGATCTGCCTTTCCAGCCTTAGCCGATTGATCGATCTTATTTCCAACCACCATAAAAGCCGTGGCGCTATTTACTTGAGTGCGAAGCAACTCAATCTCGGCCTCAACTTCACTCGAAGGGTCGTCCATCATATACATGTAGACCACAATCGAGGCGGTCTTCATCTTTTCCAAACTGCGCTTCACACCAATGGCTTCTATGGTGTCTTCCGTGTCGCGTAATCCTGCCGTGTCGATGAATCGAAAGCGGACGCCGTCAATAACAAATGTGTCTTCAACCGTGTCTCTTGTAGTTCCTGCGATCTCCGAAACAATGGCGCGGTCTTCATTTAACAACACATTGAGTAGGGTAGACTTTCCAACATTCGGCTTGCCAATAATGGCTACTGGAACCCCGCTCTTAATCGCATTCCCAAATCGAAACGAATCGATAAGCGAATGGATGAAGCCTTGAATTTTTTCAATCAAGGCCTTCAGCTGATCTCGATTGGCAAACTCCACATCTTCCTCGGCAAAGTCTAGTTCCAATTCAATAAGGCTTGCAAAGTTGATGAGTTCCTCGCGCAGTTTTGCAATCTCATTCGAGAACCCGCCGCGCATTTGATGCATGGCCAATCGGTGCTCGGCTTCAGACTCGGATGCGATTAAGTCGGCCACAGCTTCCGCTTGGCTCAGGTCCATTTTTCCGTTTAAGAACGCACGTTTTGTGAAATCGCCTGGCTCAGCGATAGCCGCTCCAGAATCGATCAAGGCCTGCATGGCAGATTGCAACACATAGTTTGAGCCGTGAAACGATATCTCCGCTAGATCTTCACCGGTGTAGGAGTGGGGTGCCTTGAAAATCGTGATCAACACCTCGTCGAGGACATTGTCGCCCACACGAAATCGGTGAAACACGGCCTCGTTTGCGGCTTGAGCGTTCAGATTCTTTGCTGTATGCCCATCAACAACCTTTATCGCATCTGGTCCAGAAAGGCGGATCACCCCAATGGCGCCTTCGCCGTGTGGAGTGCTGATCGCAACAATGGTTGGTGGTTGATACATTGGCGCAAATGTAGGTCGTCAGTGCGAATAGATTCTAGCAAGTTTCGGTGCATTGTATTCTATATTCTGAACGAGGCAGTGGATTGCCGACGGCCCATTTCAATCTCAATTCCTTCGTGCCATACAAACCAATGAATTCTCTTTTCATTCAACCTGTGAATGGCTATTTTCGGCCCTCAATTCAAACCGCATGAGTGTATTAGTAAATAAGGATTCAAAAGTCATCGTTCAGGGCTTTACAGGAAGCGAAGGAACATTTCACGCAGAGCAAATGATTGCCTACGGAACCAACGTTGTTGGTGGTGTAACGCCAAATAAAGGTGGCCAAACTCATCTTGACAAGCCTGTGTTTAACACTGTAGTGGATGCCGTGACTAAGACTGGCGCCAATGTCAGTATCATATTTGTGCCGCCAGCATTTGCTGCAGATGCCATTATGGAAGCGGCAGAAGGTGGAATCAAAGTAATCGTGTGTATCACAGAAGGAATTCCTGTGAATGACATGGTGAAAGTGAAAGAATACTTAAGCGACAAGGATTGCAGGCTCATCGGCCCTAACTGCCCAGGCGTTATCACACCAGGAGAAGCGAAGGTTGGTATCATGCCAGGTTTTGTATTCAAAAAAGGAAACATCGGCATTGTATCTAAATCAGGAACATTGACCTACGAAGCAGCCGACCAAGTTGTGAAGGCTGGAATGGGTGTCTCTACTGCCATCGGAATCGGCGGAGATCCAATCATTGGAACAACCACTCAAGAGGCGGTTGAGCTCTTCATGAACGATCCAGAAACCGCTGGTATTGTTATGATCGGAGAAATTGGTGGAAACCTCGAAGCAAACGCTGCTCGATGGATTCAGGCCGATGGAAACAGAAAGCCAGTAGTTGGGTTTATAGCAGGACAAACTGCTCCTAAAGGCCGTAGAATGGGTCATGCTGGAGCTATTGTAGGCGGGGCAGACGATACGGCTGCAGCCAAAATGAAAATCTTAAGAGAGTGTGGATTAAGCGTTGCTGATTCTCCAGCCGAGATCGGAAAGATCATGGCAGAGATTATGGGCGTAACGGCTTAAGTTCTACAACACAATATTTAAAAGCCGCTTCTTGGAGCGGCTTTTTTTATGCCTCGATTTTACATCAGCGCCAAATTCGAGAGGAATTGCTTTTTAGCTCGGTCCTTATACAACCAAACGCGCAGAGCAATTTCGTGTGAACCTGTCATTTGCGAGGCTAAAGGACTTGTAGTTAAATCATAGCTGTAGGAGAGGCGAACGCGCTCTTTTAATTCCCCACCTAAGGCGAATCCCGCAAATCCATTTAGATCGCACTTTCCTCCAACATAGATCCATCTATATTGCACATTACACGCCACAGTTAGAAGACTGAACCCCGCCTGTTGATGGTATGACACGCTTGGCGTTACTTTGATGTTTTCATATGTGAAGACCCTTCCCGCCAAGAAGGAGTAGGTGCGAGGCATCTTATTACTCGAGCCAGCAAAAAAAGATTGATTTGGTTGGTTTATGTCATGGACATGTGCAGCCAAAAAAGTCTCCTTGAAAATTATTCCCAAACCGGCTCCAACGCTTGCATTATAGATGGATGTTATCCCAGTTGGGATGGAAGGATCTGGTTGGTTGAATGTTAATTGAGTCCAATCGACGGTTTGATGGGTAATCTTTCCAGACAGAGCTGGCATGAATGTTATGCCATTTTTGGTGCTCAGTTTTGGTGAAAGGTTTAACTCCATGTTATTTGTAACAATGAGGCCACCACTTCCAGCTCGATCATGCCCAAGGTTGATTCCGATTCCAGAATAGATTTTGTCAACGTAGCCATCAACGCAGGCGTTGTAGGTGTTGTAGTTGGCAGGTACTCCGGGCCACTGATTTCTGTATTGCAGGTTGGCTTGTAAACCGCCGTGCCATCCCGTAAATTCTGGGAAAAAATAGCTCGGTGTAGCCATGCGTTGCGAGAAATTGACCTTTGATTGTGTAAATCCGTTCAGCGCAATTGTAGTTGCAAATAGTATTGTCAGTGCCCTTTTCATAATGGTGAATTTAGAATAAGTTGATATCTCATGACGATTCAATTTATATCAACGGTAAATTGGATAGGAATTGATTGTCTGCTCGATCCTTAAACAACCAAACTCGAACCATAAATTCGTGCGATCCTATGTGCGTGAAACCCAAGCGAGACGTAGTAAAGTCATAGCCGTACGAGAAACGAACCCGATTGCTGATTTCGGCGCCCCCCGCGATACCAACACGATCGTCCCAAACGTAGTTCGCACCAAGATAGAATCCTTTATACTGCGCATTCATTCCAATGTTTAAAGTGTTGAACTCGCCCCAACGCATATAGGACATGCGCGGAGTAAATGTCCAATTGTTTGCCAAAAAATTCTTTCCTAAAAGAAGGGAGTAAGTGCGCGCTAAGCGATGCTCGTTGTTGGTAAAAAAGGACAGACTGGGCTGTGTAACATCGGCCACATTGGCAACGAGGAAGGCATCTTTATAAACTAAACCGAGGCCCGACCCCAGGCTCAATTTATTAACGTTGCTGTTTATGACTCCTCCTGTTGAGCTTTCATCAATGAGCCAGCGAGATAATCGATCGTTGAATGTTGTCTGGGCCCAATCTATGGAGATTTGGAAATAGCCTACCGAGACAGAAGGCATGATGATCAACTCATTTTTAAGTCGAATTTTTGGTGACCAGTTTAAGTCGGCTTTGTTGATGTTTACGATTCCTGTTCCTATCCTATTATGTGCCAGGTTCAAGCCGAACCCAGATTTTAGTTTTTGGGCATATCCATCAACTCCTACGTTGTAGAATACATAAGTTGCTGGAATACCCGGCCACTGATTTCTGTAGTTTACAGTGTTTTGCAGCCCTCCATGCCAACCAGTTAGAGCAGGGAACATGTTAGTTGGTGAAGCCAGTTCTTGATTAAAGGGCGTTCTCACCTGTGAATAACAAAGGGATGATAGAAGAAACAGAAACGTGAAGACGGTTGTTATTGTTTTCATAGTTGTTAGAATATGCCTGGTGCGGCCATTAGACGATGTTCGGGGCGATCGAAGAGTAGAATGCGAATGCCAATTTCGTGAGAGCCATTTGATCCCCTTCTTATTCTCGAGGTGGTGAGGTCATATGTGTAGCTCAATCGATAACGATTGACAAATTCATATCCAATGCCAACTATGTAATAATTTACAAACTCGGTGCTCAAACCAATATATAGTCCTTTATATCTGGCATTTAGGTTGATTTTATATTGAATGGAACTCAGGTCGGTTTGAACAATTAAACCGGGTTGAAACACCCAATTCAATTTCGAAAATGAAGTGCCTCCCATAAAAGAATAGGCTGGATTCATTGAAAACGTGGTATTCCAGCCCCATCCTGCGGTCCATTGATTTTGTGGGCTGAACACAGAGCCGCTTTTATAGTTGAAAGCACCATACCAGCGATCCACAACGAATCCTAGACCGATGTTGAGTTGGTTTGCGTCAAATATAAATGGTGGGGTAGATGAGGTCCAAAGGTTCCTCCAATTGTTGCGTCCGAGCCGAAAGCGGTTTCTAGCGTATCCAATGGATGGAAGGAATGCGAATCGTTTGTTTATAACAATGCGAGGTGAAATAGACAGCTGTAAGCGCTGAAAGGCCATCTGGCCCAAACCATCATGAAAATAATGCAAGCCAATCCCAGTATGTGCCTTTGCAACGTATGCATCCGTGTTGATATGCGTTGTCTCCGGTCGCCCCTCAAATCCGGTAAACTGCTGCCGAGTGAGTCCACTAACCTGAAGGCCGCCATGCCAGCCGTTAAAGGATGGAAATTGGCTATTCAACAACTGGGCCGATTGAGAGAATTGAGGTTCCTGTTGCGCCTCAGCGTTCAAGGCAATGACATGCATAGCTCCAATGAGTGCAATTGATAGGGGTATGAATTTGCGGTTGCCCACGTTGTTGGTCATGAAATCACATCATTTCATCGAATAAATGTTAATGTTCGTGGAAAAATCTACGTCTGGGGTAGAAAATTAGTTTTCCTGAATGCGAATGATTTTCTTTGGGGTTCAATATGGAATCAATGAAATTATTAGAGAATAAAGTAGCCATTGTTACAGGTGCGACCAGAGGAATTGGAAAGGCCATCGCAGAAGTTTTTGCCGATAATGGCGCGGATGTCATCTTCACATACGTCAGCAGCGACGATAGAGCCAAGGCGCTTGAGGCAGACTTGCTATCTAAAGGCGTGCGCGCAAAAGGATACAAATTTGACGTGGCTGATTTTTCACTCTGTGAAACCATAGTGGCAGACATCGTGAAGGACTTTGAACGCATCGATATCGTAGTCAACAACGCTGGAATTACCCGCGACACCCTGTTGATGCGCATGAGCGAAGAGCAGTGGGATCAAGTGATGACCACCAACTTGAAGTCGGTATTCAATATGACCAAGGCGGTGCAACGTACCATGTTGAAGCAACGAAGCGGTTCCATTATAAACATGAGCTCTGTAGTAGGGGTGAAGGGCAATGCGGGGCAAACAAACTATGCTGCGTCTAAAGCAGGTATTCTTGGCTTCACGAAGTCGGTTGCACTTGAGCTTGGTTCACGAACAATACGTTGCAACGCTATCGCTCCGGGTTTCATCGAAACGGAAATGACGGGTAAACTAGACGAGGCTATGGTGCAAACATGGCGCGATGCGATTCCATTGAAACGCGGTGGAACACCTCTTGATGTTGCAAACCTTGCGCTATTCCTTGCGTCTGATATGTCTTCCTACATCACCGGTCAAGTGATGAATGTGGATGGTGGAATGCTCACATAAGTAGATCCTACAAGAATCATTATCAAACAATATAAGCTCCTACGGTGCAAATAATACTGGAACATTCCGCGCTGTGGCTTATGCTAATTGTGCCCATCAGTGCGCTGATAGGGTGGTGGATATATTGGTATAAAAACGACTATCCAGATTGGGCTATGTCTCTTCGCGCTGCTGTTAGTGCGGCGCGGTTTGGAGTACTACTAATCATAGGATTGATGCTCTTAGAGCCATTTCTTATTTCGATGCTGAACGACGTGGAGAAGCCAAAGCTTTTGCTTTATCAAGATGTTTCCGATTCCATGGATTCCACGTCAAGTAAAACATTAGTTAATTTAAATGAAAAGTTTGGTAATCAGTTAGATGAAAAATACGATGTTCGTGTACATCAATTTGGAAAATCTGTCTTTGAAGCGTCCAATGAAACGGCAGATGATCGATTATTTACAAACTATGCTTCCGTAGTCGAGGCTGTAAATAGAGACTATGTAAATCAGAACATTGGTGCCGTGGTTGTGTCCTCCGATGGTGTTCAAACCTATGGCACTGACCCACGATATGTTTCCTACAATTCAACCGCACCTTTCATTACAGTGGCTGAAGGCGACACGGTTCTGAAACCCGACTATGAAGTTTCGGAGGTGTTGGCAAACGAACTAGCGTTTTTAAACAACACCCTTCAGGTAAAAGCGCGGATCTCGGCAAACGTACTCGACGGTAAGTCGACAGAGGTCCAACTTTTACAAGACGGGGAGGTGCTGGCTGCCCAAACCTTCGAGGTTAAGACCTCAAGCATGGTCAAGGAACTGACTTTCAATGTGGAGGCCACTCGAATTGGTCTCAACAAGTTTACGGTGCGGGTAGTTGCTGATCCAGCCGAAGAAAACCTGCTAAACAATAGCCTGGAAGCTTTCGTGGATGTGCTTGATAATAGAACTCAAGTGCTGATCCTAGCCAAGAATCCCCACCCAGATATAGCGGCGTTCAAAGCGGCTATCGAGACAGTGGATCAGTACGAAGTGGAAGTGCAATTGTTGGAAGATTGGGATGAGAAGTATGAGAACGTTGATCTAGCCATTTTGCATGCACTGCCTACCGGCTCTGGTGATTTGAATAAATTGAAGGTCTTTAGAGACAACAAGATTCCTGTCTTTTCCATTCTCACACCATCGGTTAGCTTGCTTCACTACAAACAACTCGATCTTGGTTTGAATTTGGCTTCGGTTCGTAAAAAAACCGACAAGGCAGGTGTCTATCTCAACGATGGCTTCAACCTCTTTAAATCTACTCCAAACGATGAACTTGCACGCTATCCTCCAATGTCCGTGCTGTTTGGTGATTACAGCTTATCCTCCGATGGTCAGTTGCTGCTTAAACAACGGATCGGCCCGGTAGAAACCGATAAGCCACTCCTTGGTTATACCAGTGCAGATGGCTGGAAGCGGGCGTTTTTGTTAGGTGATGGTTGGTGGCGATGGCGGCTGTATGAACGCATGAGACTGGACAAATCTTGGACGGATGATGTGCTTGTGAAAACGGTGCAATACCTCGCTTTAAAACAAAAGAAAACAAGGCTTCGAATCACAGCCCCTAATAAGGTCAACGAGGGAGTTGCGGTGCGGTTTGAAGGGGAATATTACAACGAATCCTTTGAGCTGGTCAACGACGAAAACCTAGAGTTAAAACTGTCAGATTCGCTGGATAGAACGTTTGACTTTAAATTCAAACCAACAGGATCGGGATACGAACTTTCCTTAGGAGCGCTCGACCCAGGAGACTATCAATGGGAGGCACGGATTCAATCAAAGGGACAAACGTTCACCGAGAAAGGGGAATTTATCGTTGTTCAAAACAAGGCTGAGTTCTTTCAGCTAAGAGCAGATCACAGATTCCTTAAAGATTGGACGATGGCCTATGATGGTACGCATTTTCCTACAAACAATATAGAGTCGCTCGCCACGCACCTATTAAACCTTGACACCGCGAAACCGCTGATACATACTACCAAGGAATGGAACAGTATTATTGAGTGGAAATGGCTGGCGATATTGATAATATTGTTGATCTCAATCGAATGGTTCTTAAGAAAGTTCAATGGGTATTATTAGAAATTTAGGATTGCTTTTTCTGGCCTTCGCCTTCGCGGGGTGCAACGCCACACGAGTTGTGAAACCGCTGGATAAAGGTGAGAAGCAGCTTGCAGCTGGATTCGGTGGTCCTGGAATTATTTACACGGGCGCTCCTATTCCTGTACCGCTTACAAGCGTAAGCTATGCACATGGATTAGATACTGGGCTCACGCTTAGTGCTGGTCTGCACACCACAAGCGCCGCCTTTGGAGTGATTCAAAGTGATATTGCCGTCGGAATCAGCGCGTTCCAATCGAAATCTGAAAAATTTGGGGTGACGGTCACTCCAGCCATCAATTTCCTCTACGACTTTTACGAAAACAATGGCCGCACATATCCACAGCTAGACGCCCTTTCATGGTGGCAATATGGCGAGAAGGATCACCTGCTTTATGGCGGAGTAGGCACATGGATTGAGTTGAGAAAGCGAAAGGCCCACGAACAAGTACAGAACAACGAAGTGCTACCTTGGATCACAGTTGGTCATCAATTCAATATGGAGAAGTGGAGTTATATGACCGAGTTTAAGTACTTAGGTTTTCAGCATGAGACAGACCTCTCCGTGGTCGACTATGTTTCACCAGGTGGTAGAGGTACCATCGGATTCTATTTTGGAATAAGCAGATCGTTTGGAAAATGAAGAAGCTGATATACATACCATTGATCCTGCTCAGCTGCTCTTGCCTTCGGCTAGATAGCTTTCTGTTTAATGCCGATCCATCCATTGAGAGCTATGGGCTTGATGACTATGAAGGCACCGTTGAAATTGAAGTAGGACCGGAATACGACATCGCCGACTCGCTGATTCACCTCATTTCCATGCAAAGTGATCCTTCTGGGGATAATAAAAAGATTCACGCGGTTTATCTTGGAAACGTTGCCAATATCGCAACCGATACGGTGATTTTATATTGTCATGGAAATCGAGATCACCTCGACTTTTACTGGCCACGCGTTAAACTGTTGGCAAATGTTGGGGCCAAGAACAGATATGGCGTTTTGGCCATGGATTACCGTGGTTTTGGATTGAGTGAAGGGCCTTCTACTGAAGAGGGCATGTATGCCGACGTAGATGCCTGTATGCGATGGCTGAAGTTGATGGGGCTGACAGACGAGCGCTTGATTATCTATGGTTTTAGTGTGGGTTCGGCGCCAGCTACAAAACTCACGGCAGAACCGCGCACCATGCAACCGGCCATGTTAATGCTCGAGGCTCCATTTGCTTCGGAAGAGGTATTTGTGGAGGATGCTTCGGGCTTGTCCTTGCCAGGATCCTATTTCACAAGCCTTGAAATCAACAACGGTGATTTGATCCGAAAGGTGGAGGAGCCGTTCTTCTGGATCCATGGAGTGGACGACGATTACATTCAGATTAAAACACACGGGGAAACCGTCTTTGGAAACTATGAAGGCACATACTCCGAAGCGCATCGGATTGAGGGTGGAAACCATGGCGACACACCGTATATCATGGGATATCCGGAATACCTCACCGCGCTCGCTAAATTCATTGAACGACCTTGACGCAGATCATTTACGTTGCCCTTATCACGATCACAGTCGTGAGTTTCCTGCTCGGAAAGTGGCTCGACTACCTGAACGATAAAGCAAAATCACCCGAAATGCCGCCTGAGGCAGAAGGGATTTATGATTCGGAACGATATCAGAAGTGGCTGGCTTACGATAAGGCCAATGGCAGAGTAGGAGCGATCTCCTCTTCGATCAGCATAGTTGCATCATTGGTCATGCTCGGTTTCGGATTATTTGGCGCCCTTGACATTTGGCTGCGACAATACATCGAGCACGACATTTTGCTTGCGCTTGGTTTCTTTGGCGTTTTGGGCTTTGGTTCATCCATCATTTCCTTGCCATTCAGCATCTACAGCACGTTCGTGATCGAGGAGAAATTTGGGTTTAACAAAACCACCGTCAAAACCTTCATCGTGGATATGATTAAAGGATTGCTGCTAAGCGCTGTGATTGGCCTTCCGTTAGGAGCTTTGGTCATTTGGTTCTATTATGAATTAGGAGAATTATTCTGGATTTCAGCATGGGTGCTGATGACCTTCTTTTCGCTCTTCATGACCATGTTTGCCGCCAGTTGGATAATGCCTTTGTTCAATAAGTTCACGCCATTAGAAGAAGGGGAGTTGCGCACTGCAATCGAAGTCTATTGCGACAAGGTGGGTTTTAAGCTGACCAACTTGTTTGTCATGGATGGCTCGAAGAGAAGTGGAAAGTCGAATGCATTTTTTAGTGGACTCGGTCCCAAGAAGAAGATTGTATTGTATGATACGCTTATCGAGCAAATGACAACAGAGGAGATTGTAGCGGTACTGGCACATGAAATAGGACATTACAAAAAGCAACACACGCGCCAATCGCTAATCCTTAGCATTGTTCAAACAGGCGTCATGTTATACTTACTGGGTTTTTTCCTTAGAATGGAAGAATTCTCCTTGGCGCTCGGTTCAGGGGCTGGAAGCTTTCACGTTGGGGTCATTGCATTTGGAATAATCTTCTCGCCGATAAGTACACTCATAGGAATTGGAATGAGCATGTTGAGTCGAAAGAATGAATTCGAAGCCGACGCATATGCGCGTGATACGTATGACGGAGCCGCTCTTGCCAGCGGGCTGAAAAAGCTCACTGCTGAGAACTTGAGCAACCTCATGCCACATCCATATGTGGTATTTGTAAGCTATTCGCATCCACCAGTCTTGCAACGATTGGAGCGACTTTAAGAAAGGTTTTTCCTGAGGTCAACTAAATTTTCATCGCATACGTCTGTGCTCCAAACCTAAACTTAGTATGAAAAGTTTCCTCGCAGCATTGTTAATGCTTATTACAGCCAGCTCAATGAATGCAACCCATTTGATTTCGTATGAGTTGACTTATGAACACATCAGTGATTCTACATATAAGATTCAGGTAGAATATGTATGGCGTTGTGGGGGAACAATGTATGCCTCTAATCCGCCTCCCGTTGGCCCTATTATTTCAGTTCAATATGGCTGTGCCTCTGGTGGGACAAATAATGGGTTATGGTTATCCTTGGATACCATCATTGAACAACCAATTTTTAGTTCAAGCGGACAATATTTAAACGCCTGCGGATCTGCAGGTAGCACTGGCTATGGTGGATTTAGGGTGGCAACATATGATACTATCGTGAACATTGGTAGTCTTGGTCTAAACTGCGATCAAGTTCGATTCAGGTTTTTATCTGGAGCACGTGTATTTACTGTGAATGTCTCAGGAACGCCAAGCTATTATACGTGGGTTGATATTGATCTGGCAAATCCAAACTCATCCTCCGAGTCATTTCGATTTGATATTCCAGGAGCCTTTTTAGATAGTAGTTCCTATAACTTTTGCATGGCAAAATTCGATCTCGATGGGGACAGCCTGACGTATGAATTCGACACCGCTTGGAGTTCTCCAAATAACATAGCTTTTTACCAATCTGGTTATTCATTCAGTAACCCAGTTCAAAACCTAGCGATGAATCCACTTTCTGGTGCGATCAGTTTTCAAACTGAAATTCCCACGGGATATGACTTCGCTCCGTATATCATCAACATACGCACGGATGAGTGGGATCCGTCAACGGGAGTGTTTAAGGGGAGTACATACAGGGATGTTGTGCTTTTTGTGTTTCCCTGGGCCAACAACGTAAATCCAGAGTTCCAGGATATATCCAACGTTAATGCGGCAATGCAGACGGATACGTTCAATCTGCGAGTGTGCGCGCGAGACACGTTTAGCTTTGACGTTTCCTTTAATGATCCAGATGCCGGCGATACCCTTTTTGTCTCGAGCAACCTTGAATTCATCGCGGACTATTATAATGTGACACAAACTGGAATCAATCCTACAACTGCAACCATCACGGCGGTAATAAACAAAACGTATGACTATGGATTTGATGCTATTGTTAAGGCGATGGATAGTCACAACCCAATGATGGGTCAGACATCGAAGCGCATTCACATACGAAGTGTTGGGCCGATTAACGAAACTGTCTACGCTTGTTACAACAACTGGGATACAATTTCGACATCATCCGATTCAATTTCAAATTGGAGTGTCTTGGTTGGGGATTCGATTTCCGCATTGAATTTCTCATGCCTCAACACTGGATGCACTCAGGCAGCTCTGCATCCATTCAATAACACAACCTATTTAGTTGAGAATTTCATGACCGGCGGATGCAGTTTTTACGACACCATCACCGTTTTAACCGACACTACATTACTCCTCGGTCAGGCAATAGATTCAAATTCGGCAGCGGTGATAAATTCGAGGGTCTATCGCTTTCAATATGACGCGGGGCTCGACTCCGTTTATGTCATTGATTCCACGGTGACCGATGCCTTGGGTTATTTTTCTTTTGGTCTTGGTATTGATTCATTCTTGCTGAAAGTGTCGCCGGACTCGAGCGCATATCCTATGCTCATGCCCACCTATTATGATGGTCAAACCGTCGTGCCATCTGCGGATTTCATTTATCCAGACTATTGCGATACCCTCAATATTGTGCATGAGTTGGTCTCAGGTTCAAACCCAGGCGGGCCTGGATTCGTTTCTGGGATCGTAAGTCAAGGAGCGGGCAGGGCAGAGGGCGATCCAGTTTCAGGAGTTGTCATTGTGTTGATGGATGGCCAGCTGCGACCAGTCGATTACCGCACAACGAATAGCCAAGGCGAATTCCGATTCGATGGATTGACAAACGATGATTATGCCGTGAACGTTGATCAGTGGGGAATTAAGAATGAATTAGCCCCGATTATTACGCTAACTGCAGAGTCGAATGAAATTGATTCGCTCGAGTTTGTCCTTTACTCTGATCGGCTTGAATTGGCTAAGCCTAAAGGTGTATCCGAATTTGATCAAGACCCGATTAGGCTCTTCCCAAATCCAACATCAGATGTTTTAAGCATAAGTTCTCCCAAGGCGTTAATGCACATGACAATGTTCGATCAAGACGGGCGAATATTTCGAGAATTGAGCCCAAGGTCAATGAACTTTCAGCTAAATGTTAAGAGTCTGGCCAGCGGAATTTATTTTTTGGAAATGACGGATGATGGTGGTTCTGTTCACCATGCTGAAGTGGTTATCCTGAGATAAGTTTTGCTAAAAGAGAGGTAGTCAACTTTCTATAAACCCCAAACGTCTGTGTACAAACTCAGTTGTTATGAAACTTGCTCTGTCGTTCCTGTTTTTCATTTTTCTTGGCGCACAGGTTCGAGCTACACACGTAATAGGGTTAAATATTTCCTACGAGCACATCTCAGGTGACTCCTTTGAGGTTACATGCGAGGTGCCGTCTAATTGTTCAGGCACCTTCTTTAATAACGGCAATTGCATTAATACAGGGCCGGGTCCGTCGAGCGTTTCATTCTTCCTTTTTTGCGAGGAACAAGGCTTCTCGGATACCGTCACCGCTTATCACGATACGATAATTGACGCTTCCCCAGTATGTAAATCCAATCCCATTTATAATTCTTGCAGCTACGGTCCCTGTGGTTATATGGGTTTCCAAATCAGGAAAATGACGGCCATTATAGATTTTTCGGTTATTGACACAGGAAGCTGCGGTACTTGGCGACTTGTCCTTTCAACCGGTGCAAGATCTTCAGGTCAAAACTATGTTGGGCAGCCGTGGAATACGGTTTGGGCAAGTTTAAATAGGGAAGATTATCCAAAAAACAGCAGTGTAGAGTTTAAAAACCCCCAACCATTGCCTTTTTATTGTGCAGGCAAGCAAGTCACGCACCATTGGGGAGGCGTCGATCCAGATGGCGACAGCTTGTTTTGGGAGTTGGACACTGCATTGGATAGCTACAGCTCGGGCTCGTTCACTTCTGTAAACTACGTGAGTGGATTTTCACCAACGCAACCGCTTCTAGGCCCTATTTCATTTAATCCCTCTAATGGCGATTTGAGTTTCACCACCCATCTTCCATTGGGCTATATCGTTGGAATATATGCCGTGGCTGTAAAGGTTAGTGAATACGATCGATCTACAGGAGAGCTCAAAGGACAGCTTCACCGCGACGTGCATTTCTTTGTAGTAGATTCATGCGATAACGAGGCACCTCAGGTTATTTCACCGCTTTATTCCAGCGCAGAGGTTTACGATTCAATCAGTATTCAAACTTGTCAAGGTCAGGATATCGCGATAGATCTAGTTTTCGCCGACTATGATTCTAGTGGGGCATTGAGCACTGATTCCCTAGTCTATTCCTGCAACCTTGGCGATTATCTGGATAGTGTGTCGTATTCGGCCACCGGTACAAACCCCGATACCTTTCATATTGTCATCTATAACTTCGAATCTTCGCAGAGCGAAATCCAATTTAACCTTTTTGTTGAGGATACCTTTTGCCCACATCCGGGTTACAATGATTACACGTATCGAATTCTTTCTGGGGATCACACCTACCTTCGAGACGATACGACGATTTGTGTGGACGACACACTGCAATTAGACGCACATGGTGGAGATACTTTTCTGTGGCAAGTATTGTCTGGCGACCCAATAATCGTAGGAACCAACTTCGGCTGTGTAGGCTGTCAAAAACCTTGGGTCCATATCACGCAACCAACTGTCTATCTGGTCACCAGTAACATGCCCCAAGTTTGTGGAAACACAGACACGATTTTTATTGATGTTTTTGAAGCGTATGAGATTTCTTTCGATGCCATTAATGGTGGTACAGCTGACCATTTGATCTATTGTGCCTCCGATGAACCTGACTCTTTTGTGGTTGCCCCGCCAAATGGTGTTTATTCGGGGTCGGGCATTGTGAATGCTATGACAGGGATTTTTGATCCGTCTTCTTTGAATGTCGCTCCAGGAGTAGATTCAACCATCGCTCTGACCTATGCGCAAATCGGGTCGTGTCCAAACGATTCGACGTTGAAGGTTCGAATCAAAGGATTGCCAGATGTCCAAATAACCTCAGGCGATACATTTTTAGATACGGTGTCAAATGTTCAGTTATCGTCGCCCTTTGTTAGCGGGACTTGGTCAAGTGCCATTCCTGGAAACCCGACAATCTCTGGTGTGTTTAATCCAAGCGTGTTTTTCGCTCCAGATTCAATTTTGATTTTCCACAATGGAAGTGATAGTGGTTGCTTCAATTTGGATTCGATGCGTGTCTTCATCATAGCCGCAGACACCACAGTCGGTGTAAGTGATGAAAAAAGTGCTGTTTTACGCTTCTATCCCAATCCGACAAAAAACGTAGTGCATATCGAATCCGACCAATTAGTACGACATGTTCGAATCATGGATGAGCGAGGTTTTCAATTGCAAGAAGTTTCCAATAATGATCACATATTGGACTTAGAATTAAAGTCCCTACCATCCGGATTGTATATGGTCGAAATGGAGTTGGAAGACGGGGAGGAAATATATCGGAGATTGATCATCCAATAAATTGATAATCAGGGATTTTTTTAATCATTTAATTCTACATTTGCAGCCCTTAAACGGAGGTGTTCGGCCACTTCCATTTTAAATAATTCTCCTTTCTAAGCCGATTTAGGAAAGGATACAAACTAAGCCACATGGCAAAGAAGACAGAAGAAGCTGCAGAAGCAGCAAAGCCCGAAGCGGCAAAAAAGCCAGCAGCAAAGAAGCCTGCAGCTAAAAAAACAACAAAAACAGAAGAAGCTCCGGCAGAAGAGGTGAAGGCAGAAGCCAAAGCCGAAAAGCCTGCAGCAGAGAAAGCCGAAAAGCCTGTCACCAAGAAGCCTAGAACTCGGGTGAATAAGGTCGACACGGACAAAGCAGCTCCTGCTACTGAAGCCGCTGCACCAGCTGAAGCAGCAGCACCAAAAGAAGAAGCAAAGGAAGAAGCTCCAGCACCAGTTGTTGTAGAGCGTCCAAAGCTTGAAGACTTCGATTGGAGCCTACTTGATAAGAAAACAGAAGTGTACTCAGACAGCGACCGTATCGAAATGGAGCGCATGTATGACGAAACACTTACATCGATCACCGAGCATACTGTTATTGACGGACATATAGTAGCGATGACAAGTCGTGAAGTTGTTGTGAATATTGGTTACAAGAGTGAGGGTGTGATTCCAGCACCAGAATTTCGGCACAATCCTGATTTAAAAATTGGAGATCAAGTTGAGGTTTATGTTGAGAAAACTGAAGATGCGAACGGACAGCTAGTTCTATCGCACAAGAAGGCGCGTATGATGCGTGCTTGGGAACGTGTGAACGACGCCAAAGAACACGACACAATTATCCGTGGTCACGTTAAGTGCCGAACTAAAGGAGGATTGATCGTTGATGTATTTGGCCTTGAAGCATTCCTTCCAGGTTCACAAATTGACGTTAAGCCAATTCGTGACTACGACGTGTATGTTGGAAAAGACATGGAATTCAAGGTTGTGAAAATCAACAATGAGTTTAAGAACGTAGTAGTATCACACAAAGCACTTATTGAAGCAGAGATCGAACAACAGAAGGTTGAGATTATGCAGAAATTGGAGAAAGGACAAGTATTGGAAGGTACTGTCAAGAACATTACATCATACGGAGTCTTTATTGACCTTGGTGGAGTTGATGGTCTTATCCACATTACAGATCTTAGTTGGGGTAGAATCAATCATCCTGAAGAGGTTGTTGAACTTGATCAAACACTCAACGTTGTTATCCTTGACTTCGATGACGATAAGAAGCGAATTGCACTTGGTGTGAAGCAACTTCAATCTCATCCGTGGGATGCATTGGATACTGAAATGAAAGATAACGATACCATTAAGGGTAAAGTTGTTGTTCTTGCAGACTATGGCGCATTTGTAGAAGTTGCTCCTGGAGTTGAAGGACTTATTCACGTATCTGAAATGAGCTGGTCACAACACTTGCGAACTGCCGATCAATTCTTCAAAGTTGGAGATGAGGTAGAAGCGAAAGTGATAGCCATCGACAGAGAAGAGCGTAAGCTTAGCTTAAGTACGCGTCAACTGACAACCGATCCATGGGATGATATTGAGAAGCGCTACCCTGTTCAAAGTAAGCACACAGGTCGTGTGACGAACTTGAGCAACTTTGGAGTGTTTGTTGAACTTGAAGAAGGAATTGATGGCTTGATCCATATCTCAGACTTGAGTTGGAGCAAGAAAATCAACCACCCATCTGAATTCACGAAAGCCGGCTCTGATATGGAGGCAGTTGTTCTTGAAATCGACAAGGAAAACAGAAGACTTAGCCTTGGTCACAAGCAATTGGAAGAGAATCCATGGGATGTATTCGAAACGGTCTTTAAGATCGGAAGCGTACACCAAGGAACGATCATTCAGCGCAATGACAAAGGTGGCGTTGTGAACTTACCTTATGGAGTTGAAGGATTTGCACCAAGTCGACACTTGGGCAAAGCAGATGGAGCTAAGGCAGCAGCTGAAGAAACATTAGACTTCATGATTATTGAGTTTAACAAGGATTCTAAAAAGATCATCGTATCACACACCAAAACGTTTGAAGCAACACACGGAGACGACGATGTGGCTGATAAGCGTAAGTCTGGTGGTGCTGCTAAGAAAGGTGGTGGAGACCGAAGAGCCGTTAAGAAGATTAACGATTCAATGGAGAAAACTACACTTGGAGACCTTGACGTATTATCCTCTCTTAAGAGTGAAATGGAAGAAGCCGAAAAAGGCGGTTCTAAATCAAAGAAGTAATACGCTTCATATATCTTATTCAAAATCCTCTTCCTTTTGGAAGGGGATTTTTTTTGCCCTTATGAGAAGTATATTTGCACCACTCAATGGAATCTAGATCGCTGCTTAACCACGAATCACTGAATCATACGCTGGATCGTTTGGCTTATCAAGTATTTGAGAGACATCTCAATGTCAGCGAGTTGGCGTTAGTGGCGCTTCAGCCACGGGGAACATTCCTTGGTCGACGCATTCTTTCCAGATTAAAATCAATGTATGGCACCGAAGACATTCGCTACGGTGAACTCGATATCACGTTTCACCGCGATGATTTCCGGCGCAGAGATGAAATGCTGGTTCCAGCCTCCACAAATCTCGATTTTAGCCTTGAGGGAATTCACATAATCCTTATCGATGATGTGCTTTATACAGGACGTACCGTGCGAGCTGGCCTCGACGCTATGCTGGACTATGGCCGGCCGGCGAACGTGGAGCTCATGGCTCTAATCGATCGACGATTTAGCAGAGAGCTTCCTGTTCAACCTGACTATACAGGTAGGGTGGTGGATGTTGTAACCGATGAAACGGTTAAGGTGAAATGGTCTGAAGACGATACAAATAACGAGGTCATCCTTTTTAGCTCAACAAAACATGACGAAGTTAAGTAGCAAGCATTTACTCGGAATCAAGAACATATCCAGAGAGGATATCGATCTCATTTTTTCGACTGCCGACAACTTCAAAGCAGTCATCAATAGACCCATTAAGAAAGTTCCTTCGCTGCGAGACATCACCATTGCGAACATATTTTTTGAAAACTCGACCCGAACAAAACTGTCTTTTGAACTCGCCGAAAAACGACTCTCTGCAGACGTAATTAATTTTTCGGCAGGATCATCGTCCGTCAAGAAGGGCGAATCGCTGGTTGATACAGTGAACAACATATTAGCCATGAAAGTCGATATGGTTGTCATGCGACACCCAAACCCGGGAGCTGCTATGTTTCTCTCTGAAAGAGTGGACTGTAGTATTATTAACGCAGGAGATGGTGCACACGAACACCCAACACAAGCGCTCCTAGATGCTTTTTCGCTTCGAGAACGGTTGGGCGATCTTACAGGAAAAAAGGTGTTGATCGCAGGAGACATCCTACACAGTCGCGTCGCACTCTCAAATATCTTTTGTCTGCAAAAGCTGGGAGCTGAAGTGGCCGTTTGCGGACCATCAACACTGATTCCAAAACACATAGAGGCCTTAGGAGTTAAGGCCTTTTTGAATTTTAGACAGGCTTTAGAATGGTGCGATGTCGTGAATATGCTTCGCATCCAAATGGAAAGACAAGACATTCAGTATTTCCCGTCGCTGCGCGAATACACCATGCAATATGGTTTAAGCAGGCAATTGCTCGATGAAGTTGGAAAGGAAGACATCATTGTCATGCATCCCGGGCCTATTAACCGTGGAGTGGAAATTACAAGCGACATAGCGGATAGCGAATACAGCATAATTCTCGATCAAGTTGAGAACGGCGTTGCCGTCCGAATGGCAATACTTTACCTTTTAGCAGGACAAGCGAATTCGGCAAACTGATTTAGCTATTTTTGCTAGGCGTTAAAAACCAACCAAAATGAATTTCACAACCACAAAACATGATCGGTTTACCCTTGTCAATATTGAGATTGAAAAGCTAGGAGGCGTTATTTCCCCAGAATTGAAAGCTCATTTTGTGGAATTAAACAATCAAGGTGAGAAGAACATCATTTTAAAAATGGATTCTGCTCGGTACTGTGACTCTTCTGGATTGAGTGCGATTTTGGTGGGAAACCGTTTGTGCAAGAATGCGAATGGAACTTTTGTGATCTGTGAACTAACCGATATGGTGATGAAACTCGTCAATATATCACAGTTAAATACGGTTTTAAATATTACACCAACGTTTCAAGAAGCTCAAGATTTTGTGATGATGGATGAAGTAAGCAGAGAAACGCAGAACGATTAAGAGAATTAGATGAAGAAAACCTTACCTGCACTGTTCATTGCCCTTTTGGCAAGTTCGAGCATTTATGCCCAATGTATACCTGACTCAACGGTTACTGAGTTGTACTCGCCAACAGCTTCTGAAGGATTACCTAATGGAACGATTGGGATCAACTATGACGCTGTTATTCACTTTAATATTCCTGCTGAAACAACAATCGTTGTCACGGCCCAAATAGATAGCATTGGTATCACCGATGTTGAAGGATTACCCGTTGGAATCGGATACACATGCAATCCACCAAGTTGTATATTCCCAGGAGGCTCGTTTGCATGTATTCAACTTTCTGGAATCCCTACTGACTCAGCAGATATTGGAGACAATGACCTTGATGTCAAGTTTGATCTCCATACAAACATCACCACGATTTCGGACAAGATTACCGATTACTCAATCACGATTGAAGGCGGAGCAACAGCTGGTGTGCATAGCTTTAATGACTCTGAACTAGAGTTTAGAACTACTCAAAATCCAGCAAATCAATTCTCCTACCTGAAATTTGAAGTTCCAGCATCCGGAACAGCAACGATTGAGATTTTCTCATTACTCGGAGCGAAGGTTTCAGAGGTGTCTTTAGATGCGAATAGAGGAGATAATAGTATTGAGCTTGCACGATTTGGACTTGAGAGTGGAATGTATTTCGCTTCGCTCAATCAAGGTGAGTTTTCAAATACCGTTCGCTTCATTTTACAGTAATCATCATTGAGCAGCCAAGATTTTAAACTTACAATCTTAGGCTCCAGTGCGGCACTTCCTGCGAATAACAGAAACCCATCTTCTCAGCTTCTCACTGTTGATCAGCAACATTACCTGATTGATTGCGGTGAGGGAACGCAGCTGCAGCTCAGAAGGTTCCATGTGAAAATCCAACGGATCAAAGCTGTATTCATATCACACCTGCATGGCGATCATTATTTTGGTTTATTGGGACTGCTAAACTCAATGAACCTGTTAGGGCGAAAGGGTGAAATAGGAATTGTTTGTCCTTCGGATTTGAAACCAATTATTGAGTTGCAGATGAACGCTGGCGGGGGACGACTTCAGTTTCCAATCACATATATATTCACAGATAAAGTAGGGGGTGAGACGAAGCATTTATTTGAAGACGAGCGTATTGTTGTCAGTGGATTTAAACTGAAACATCGAATTCCTTGCACAGGGTTCTTATTTCGTCAGGTGGTTAAACCACGTGCATTTAACGCACAGTTCGCGAGTCAATTCGAAATTCCACTAGCAGAAATCCCGAAAATAAAAGCGGGAGCTTCATTCACCTTGAATGATGGCACTGTGATCCCAAATACCGACTTAACCTTAGATCCGCCCGAACCAAAGTCTTATGCATATTGTACAGATACCAGACCACTGGAATCTACCATAGAAACGGTACGAGGTGTGAATCTACTATACCATGAATCAACGTTTATGAATGCAGATGCTGATCGAGCCAAGACTACTTTTCATTCAACGTCGTCACAGGCAGCCACAATCGCTAAAAGCGCTGGAGTAGGGCAATTGATCATTGGTCATTTCAGCGCACGATACACCAACTTAGATGATATGCTAAAGGAAGCCCAGGATGTATTTCCCAATACGGTGCTGGCTGACGAGGGAAACGAAATAATAATAAACTGAATAGCACACTTATTTAGAATGATTCTTAATAAATTCGCGACATAATGATCCCAATTCGATTGCACATAGCAGAGTCCAATTTCGTCGTTCGTGAAGGACTGAAGTCTGTTTTTGGTGCCGAGGGAAATATCGATCTCGTTGGAATTACGGCTAAATCTGATCAATTGAAAAGCGAGTTGATGGATTCGAGTCCGCAAGTGCTTCTGATCAATTATGGTTCAGAAGGATTTCATGAATCTGATGTCGTTCAGGCAATGCGACTCATTCCTGGTCTAAAGGTCATTGGCATGACACATGATTGCGAAGTAACCATCATTCGTAAACTACTCGAATCTGGACTGAATGGTCACTTGATGAGTGATTGTGACCAAGGTGAAATTATCGACAGTGTAATTAGCGCTGCAAAGGGAGAGAAGTTCTTTTGCGGTAAGGTGCTGGATCAGCTAAACGATGATTTTGGCGATGCAACCAAGCACGGATGCGACCCAGTTGTGATTTCCGAGCGAGAATTAGAAATTCTTCAGCTTGTGGCTCAAGGATTGACTACCAAGCAAATTGGTGAAAAGATTCATATTAGTTTTCACACAGTTATGACCCATCGAAAGAATATGATGGCGAAATTGGGGATAAACAATACGGCTGGTTTAATAATCTACGCTGTACGCGAAAATCTAATTAGCCCAAATAGGTTCTTGTTCAGCCAGAATACTACCAGCTGACCTCGTCGTCTGCGCCAAGGAGTAAAAGTGCTTCCGAAAGTTCCCCTTCAGTCTTGAGATCTGAGTTTTTCTTTGAAACATCAAGACCTTGTCTATAAATCTTAATGGCTTCTTTTTCTTTACCCTCCAGCTCATAGAGCTTTCCTAGTTTGTAATATCCGCCAAGGTAATTAGCATCTTTTGCCAATAGGTCTTCTACAAGAGCTATGGCCGATTTTCGGTCACCTTCTTTCTCATATTCAAGGGCAGCTGCATACTTGAGAAATGAATCTTCTGGATTCGTTTCAAGCATATCCTTAATCAGTTTCAAACGATCGGTTTGCATGGCCTTAAATTTTATGGAAAATTAAACACTAGATGTTACTTATCACATGCAATGTCCTGAGAAACCATGAACAACTTATCAAATAGGCATGGACAGCAATTTGTACGTCACAGGGTAGCTAATCACGCCAGCAGCAAGCATTTTCGCTCGGAAGACATTATCCTTCTCCATCTTCTTAACATAATCTGGATCGTTCACTGCGAAAATCATAGACACTTGTCCATCATCTTCTACTCCGCGCATCACATTCGCAACTTGAAAATCGCGGTTAGGTTCGTCTTTATAATCTTGCAGAAATGCGTTTTCCCATCGATCGTAATTGATCACCTTAAAACTCATGAACATCATGATCGAATCCGAAACCTCTTCAGTATACTGAAGCTTGTTTGACATCCAATATAAATCCATTGCTCCAACAACGCCAGCATTACTCATCGATGACTGAAGATTTGGGGAAGTGATGTAGTCTTTTGCCTTTTTTAAATGTTGCACTTCCGTATAAACCAAGGCCAGTGAGCTGTCATTTTTCTCTCGATAAACATTCAATGCCTTAATGCCGTGTTTTTCTCTTACTGGTTGAGCAAGGTCAAAAGAGGCCTTCCATACGTCATAGTCTTTAATGGTGTGCGCAATAAAGAGGCATGTATCATGAACAACCATTCTTGTAAAAGGCGTTCCTACAGTGGTCTCATCCTCAGCACCATCGGTCCCAGTTTCATCATTTCCCTTTTCACCAGAACACCCCGTAATGAACGCTGCTAACAGGCAAAATGCGAACGTAAATTTCCAATTTCGAATCATTCGGCTAAAATAGAAGGATTTAGCTCTATCTAGTTTTTACTTTCATACCTTTTACGTGTAGAATATGAAAATGTGCCTTTTACCCTTTGCAGCTTTATTTCTGATCTTTCAAGGTTGCAAACCTGACAGCGAGTATGAAGTAACCGGCAATGTTTCAGATGGTAATACGGGACTGGCGGTTTCGAATGCAAAAGTTTACATCGATTTCTCCAAATTGGAAAATGGAGCCTACTCAAACTCTTTTTCCAACATAACTGAAACTGAAACCGATGAACTAGGAAACTATAACGTAGAGTTTCGAGCTGAGAAGGTGGTGGAGTATAGGGTTAGGGTGGAAGGAGATGCGTTTTTTAATGTGTTTGATACGCTCAATCGAAACGAATGGCTTGCGAGTGAATCGAATGAGCACTCAGTATTGGTCTATCGCGACAGTAAGATCAAGTTTCATTTTTACTCGAGTCAAAGTGGGATAACCGTCCTTTTTAAAATGATGCCGCACTCAGAAAACTGCGGAACATGCTGCTCGGAAAGTAATTATGTGTTTGGCGGAATTGTCGATACAACGTTTACATGCCCGGTATATGGAAACCAAACTATTGAATATGAGTTGACCCGTATATCTGGTGTTCAGTCATCACAAGAAACAGGACAAATCGATGTCTACGAAGACGAAGTGAACTTTGAGTACCAAATAAACTAGGCTACTTACCAGCCGACTTTGCAGCCTCAGCCTCAGCGATCAACTGATCGTAAATCCCTTGATTAAGCACGGTTTCAGAAACCATTTTACCCCCAGTTACGATTTGCGTAAAATAATTCACACCTCCGTGGTAGTATGCATATGTTCCATCGTCCTTCGATCCGGTGTATGATATGATCTGAATCGTTTGGCCGTCATCTTCCTTAAATGTCCATGTCCCTGACTTCTTTCCATTCGTATAAGAAGATTTGTAATACACATTACCGTTTGCATGGTAGTGCGTGCCGATGCCGTTCAGTTTTCCATTTTTCCAATTTCGCTGGTACTGCGTTTTACCATCAAAGTAGTACACTATTTCGGTACCATTCTTTTTTCCTGATTCAAGTTCTTGATGCTGCGCACTTATGTTGCCATTATCATAGTGATTGGTAACAACGTAGCAGTTACATGTCTCGTCAAATTCCTTGGTAAGACCATTTTGAGCTAAGCCATTCAAGGAGAGAAGAAGTATGGGAAGGGCGAGAAGCTTTTTCATATGCGTGTACTTAGTGCGAAGATATATAGGAAAGACGAACCCCGAACCTTAAAGCTGCCTGAGAATTTGGGTTGAATAATCGGAATCCACGTGAATGACATTCTGTTGTTTTCGAAACCAAGTAAATTGGCGCTTAGCATAATTTCTAGAGTGCTGCTTGATGACTGTAATCGCCTCTTCAAGAGATGTTTTGCCGTCCATAAATTCAAGAATCTCGCTGTATCCCACGGTTTTTAGAGCGTTGCTATTGCGAAAGGGCAGTAAGGACTCAACTTCTGCAATTAGTCCAGCTTTTATCATTAAATCGACGCGATTGTTTATTCGAGCATACAATTCCTCGCGATTTGGGTTCAAGCTGAAGAAACGGCTTGTGAAGTCGCGTTTTTTTGAGTTTTGAGATTGCAGATCAGACAGTTTCTGGCCGGTGATTTCGAACACCTCCAACGCACGAATAACTCGCTGAGGATTCATGTGGTCAATGCGCAAGAAGATTTCTGGGTCCAGTTTTTGGAGATTGGCTTGCAATGTTGAAAGGCCTTCATCTTTTAAGGTCTCGTTCAAGCGATTTCGAACTTCCGGATTTTTTGGTAGATCGTCAAAACCTTCTAACACAGCTTTAATATAGAGTCCAGATCCTCCAACTAAAATGATCCGCTCCTTTCTTTGAAAGTAATTTCCAAGAAATTGAATCACGTCTGTTTCAAATTGCCCAGCATCATAGGATTCATCTGGATTCTTTATGTCGAGAAAGTGGTGTGGAATGGAAGCCTGCTCTTCAATCGTTGGTTTAGCAGTGCCGATGTCCATTTTGCGATAAAACTGTCGGGAATCACAACTTAAAATCTCAGCGTCTATAGACTGAGCTAAAGAAATGGAGACTTCTGTTTTTCCAGAGGCTGTTGGGCCCGCAATAACGATGACCTCAGGCAAAGCTTAGTTGAGATCTTCTTGGTTCCCCATCATCCGAAACAACTCCTCCAATTCATCCTCATCCTCTTCATCGTCCTCATGCTCAATTTCAACACCGTCAAAAACAATGTCGTCTGACTTGCTGTACTGATCAGGCGATGAACCAAATTCTTGCGTAATTCGAGGTAGAATCACAATATCCTCGACTTCTTTCACCTCGATAGAGTCGATATAAAAACACCACATGACTAGGAAGTCAAAGACATAGAGGAGCTTTTGACCTTTCTCAAAAATGATTTTATTTAAATCAGTTTCATTCATGAGCCAAATAGGTTCGCCTTCTTCTTCGGGCTCCATTACTTCCATGAGTGTGATCTCTTGACCTTTCTCCCATTCGTCATTCGATACATAGAAGGATGCCATTTGAGAGTTGTCGAAGCCAAATGCTTCTTGAATCATGTTATGAAGCGTCAAGAATGTATCGTCGTATTTCACTTCAATGTCGCGAAAAACGTTTTCTTGATAATCGACCAAGATTCGAAAATGAATCACTTTTTGCATTTTATACCTTCTTTTTGGGTTTTAATCCGCGTTTTTCGGCAATTTTCAACAAAAATGCCATCGAATCCTCTAAATTGTTTTCTACTTCTCCATCGAGAATGCTCTCTCGAATCTGCGCTTTTAACTCTCCTACAATCCTTCCAGGTTCTAAATCGAAGATATTCATAATCTCAGCTCCTCCAATGGGCGGTTCCCAATTTCGTAGCTTGTCTTTTTCTTCTACTTCTTCGCACTTATCTCGAACGCGCTGAAAGTTTTGAAGGTATCGATGCACCTTCGATTCATTCTTTGAAGTGATGTCTGATTCACACAGCGTCATCAAACTATTCAAGTCATCACCTGCATCCACAATCAGTCGTCGGACACCTGAGTCACTGACATGTTCGCCGCTGAGCGCAATCGGACGCAAGTGCAACTTCACCATTTTCTGTACAAACTTCATCTTACTATCAAGTGGCAATTTGAGTTGCTTGAAAATCTTTGGAACCATGCGAGCCCCTCGATCTTCATGGCCGTGAAATGTCCATCCGTGAACCTTGTCAAAACGTTTGGTGTCTGGTTTCGCGATGTCATGTAAAATGGCCGACCAACGCAGCCAAAGATCTTTGCTGCGATCTGCAGTATTATCAAGCACCTGCAGCGTATGATAGAAATTATCCTTGTGGCTAACACCGTTTCGTTTTTCTACTCCGTAGAGTTCAATCATTTTCGGGAAAATGATGTGCAAGATCCCAGTGTTAAAGAGAATTTTAAACCCAAGGCTTGGCTTTTTAGAGGCGATAATCTTGTTCAGCTCTTCTGTGATACGCTCCTGTGAAACGATTTTGATGCGCTCTTTTTGAGTACTAAGTGCTTCGTAAGATTTGTCTTCAATACGGAAGCCAAGTTGTGCGGCGAAACGAACTGCGCGCATCATGCGCAACGGATCATCTGAATAGGTTTTTTCTGGTTCAAGTGGTGTCACCAACAATCCTTCTTCCAAGTGATCCAAACCATTAAAGGGATCTATTACCGATCCAAAATCGCTGTTGTTTAGGCTAATACTCAATGCATTAATTGTGAAATCTCTTCGGGCACGATCCTCTTCTAAACTACCCTCACTTACTTCTGGGTTTCGCGAATTGCTTCTATAGGACTCCTTACGCGCGCCTACAACCTCAATATCTAAGTCTCCGTACATAAACTGCGCAGTGCCAAAGCGTTTGAATAGATTGACGTGTGTGCCTTCTAGCTTTTCACTTAGTGCAGTTGCGAAACCAATTCCATTAGCCGAAACAACAATGTCCAAGTCTTTGCTGGGTCGATCAAGAATTAGGTCTCGAACATAACCGCCCACGATGAATGCCTCAAGTCCCATTTCTTCGGCTAGACCAGCAATGATTCGGAATAGAGGCTGTTTTATATGCTCTTTAATTTGTGAGATGGACATTCTACTTGCGGATGATTTTAAACGAATGATCTCGATTGAACTTTATCACACTGGATGGTTCGTCTAAATATTCATCAATTTCAATGCGAAGATCAACACTTTTGGAAATTATCGGATCAACGTCTGAAACGCGAACTGCAGATTTATCTCCGCTCAGGTTGGCCGAAGTGGAGATGATCGGTCGTCTGAATCGATCGATGAGATCCTTAATGAATCCGCCAGATACATGTCGAATTCCAACTGACCCATCCTCAGCCATCACTTCTTTCGGCAAGTTGCGAACGCTCGAGTAGATGATGGTTGTAGGTTTTTCCGTGGCCTCCATAATTTGGTATGCGGCTTCAGGAATATCTGAAACGTATGCTTCTAACATGGTTAGGCTTGAGACCAAAACGATAGGGCTTTTAGAATCCGGTCGTTGTTTGATTTTGTAAATCCGTTTAAGCGCCTGAATGTCGCTTGCATCGCATGAAAGGCTAGCAATGGTATCTGACGGACAGAGAATGACGCCTCCATTTCGAAGTGTTTCAACAGCAGTCTTTATTTGCTCACCCCTTGTCATCGAAGTCTTTAATTTCAATGTTTTCCGCACATTTAAAGTGACCAGCAGGGCAGGTTGTATAACCATGAAGTCCACAAGGTCGACAGTCAAGCTTATCACTGACCTGAACAATCTTCTTGACATCGCTTAGAGGCCCAAACCCGAATTCAGGAATGGTACTGCAATAGATCGCTGTTGTTAGTGCATTCATTGAACTCGCCAAGTGCATAGGTGCGGAATCATTTACATAGTTCATCTCGGCATCTTGCATCAACGCGGCCGATTGAAGTAAACTTAATTGTCCAGCAAGATTTATCACATTCATCTCTGGGCATTGCGACATAATTTCCTCGCAGACGGCTGAATCTGCTTTGGCTCCAAGTAAATAGATCGATTCGGACGATGGTTGCCAATTGATCAATTCAACCCACTTGTGCGCTGGCCATTGTTTCGTGCCCCAAACTGATGTCGGCGCAATGCATCGGTATGCCCTCGATTGGTACTGTGACACCAGATCAAAATCCTTTTTGGTAGGGTAGAGTTTAGGTTTACCGTAATCAGAAGTTCCGACGATTTCAGATATAAGGTCGTGATTTCGTTCGCATTCATGAATGCCACCAAACCGATGTTTGACAACCCGTGTAAACCCAGCCGACAGCGGATTTTTATCATATCCAATCTTCTGTTTTGATTTAGCAAACCAAGTGATAAGACCAGAGCTGGCAAATCGATGTGCATTAATCACAGCATTGTATCGGTTGCGTCTCACAGACATTATCGTTTTTAGAAGATTCTTGTAACGAGAACCTGTTTTATTCCAAACAAATACGGTGTTTAGATAGGGGTGCTCAGAGAACAAAGATTCATTCCCGTTTCGAACTACGATATCAATCTTCGCTTCTGGAAATCGATGATGTATTGACTCCAGTAGCGATGTCGCGAGAATCACGTCTCCGATAAAACTGGTTTGTATGACAAGGAAGTTTTTCAATTAAACCGCTACTTGAAAATCGCGTAAGACATCGTTTAATGAGGTCTTTTTATTTGTGCTTTCTTTTCGTGTTCCGATGATGAGTGCACAAGGAACTTGATAGGTTCCAGCATTAAATTTCTTTGGTAATGTACCTGGAATTACAACCGATCTTGGTGGTATTCGGCCTTTGGTTTCTTTGGGTTCCTCGCCGGTAACATCGATAACCTTTGTGCTCATCGTCAGAACCACATTCGCGCCTAAAACAGCTTCACGTTCTACTCTTACGCCTTCTACAATAATGCATCTTGACCCAATAAAGCAGTTGTCTTCGATGATTACCGGTGCTGCTTGAATGGGCTCTAAAACACCTCCAATTCCAACACCACCGCTCAGGTGAACGTTTTTTCCAATCTGCGCACAGCTACCAACAGTCGCCCAAGTATCCACCATGGTTCCCTCATCTACATAGGCACCGATATTAACATATGATGGCATCATGATCACGCCTTTGGATATGTATGCTCCATAACGAGCGATGGCATGAGGAACAACTCGAATGCCTCTCGCGGCATAGTCTTTTTTGAGGGCTATTTTATCATGAAACTCAAAGGGGCCCACTTCAATTTGTTCCATTTTTCGAATGGTAAAATAGAGGAGGATAGCCTTTTTTACCCAATTGTTTACTTGCCAATTACCTGCTTTTGGTTCCGCGCACCTCAGCAGTCCGTTATCAACTTCTTCAATGATTTGATTGATGCAATGGACAGTATCTTCATTGTTTAGCAAGGACCGATTATCCCAAGCTGAATTGATCATAACTTCTATTTCCTCTCTTGATCGTTCCATAAAATTTAAATTTCCCAACAAAAGTACTGTTTGTGGAGCCTAGCTTTGCGATTCGAACTAGACATTTTCCATATGCTAGGGTCTGTTTATCGAGTAAATACATTTTTAATTTTAGCAAAACCTGTTGACAATTCTAACTAGAGCGATATTATTTTTTCTTAGCCTTGTAGGAAATTTTCTGATATGAAATTTGACCTTCAAAAGACATTTACCTTAAGCCCAATCAAGCGAGTTTTTGAGCTTTTCCATCGAATATTAATCATTTTGCTTGGTTTGATGTCAAGTAACCTGAGCGCGCAAGACACAACAGGTTTTTTGACCACAAGTGTCAATTCAATGTGCTTAGGGGATTCTGCACTGCTCTCTGCGGGCACAGTTGGCGCCAATTATGGAAATGGTTCCGATGGCCCTATATCAGTTAACTCAGGCATAATATACACAGATGCAGTTAGAACATCGGTTACTGGTAATAATGCCGCAAATTCAAATACAATAACCGTTTCATCTTCATCTGGGTTTTCTGTGGGAGATGAAATTATGGTTATTACCATGGTGGATGCAGCGACCTCTAATAACACCGTTGGGCTCCACGACTTCAACATAATTTCGGGGATTAGTGGAAATACCTTAACGCTGGCAGCTGTTCATATTAATACATACAACGCTGCGAGCTCGCGTAAACATCAGGTGCTTAAGGTGCCGAATTATACAAGTGTCACCATTTCTGCAGGTGCTACACTTACCTGTAATACGTGGGATGGCTCAACAGGAGGCGTTTTGTGCTTTAGAGCAAACGGCACTTTAACCAACTCAGGAACAATTACTTCAAGCGGAAAAGGATACCGAGGCGTTGGTCACAATGCAGTTTGGCGCAACAAGAATGGCGCTCAAGGTGAAGGAATATATGGTACTGGCTACGTTGGAGGAAACTCTAACGGAAGTAACAGCGCCACTTGGAATGGCGCCAATGGCAATGGTGGCGGTGGCGGCACCGGACGTCAAGATTCTGGTGGAGGCGCTGGTGTCGGTTA